>Ga0316224_1001483_pt1 | contig 25374 bp, 19 predicted proteins | sample TBH18013metaG_FD_206254 | JGI IMG/M metagenome (GOLD analysis project Ga0316224, IMG submission 206254) | Freshwater microbial communities from Trout Bog Lake, Wisconsin, USA - TBH18013 | ecosystem: Environmental > Aquatic > Freshwater > Lake > Hypolimnion/Profundal zone | place: USA: Wisconsin... | reverse complement strand
CATTGACCGTGCGGCCGCGCACCTCTTGGCGGATCATTTTGATCGTCGGTTCAATCTGCGGGCGATGCACGATGAACGACATCCGCAACGTCTCGAACCCGCGCGTGGAGTCTGACGCCACCAGCCGGATATAGCTGTTGGGGTGCGCCTTGCGGGCATCGGCCAGTTCGATCATCACGCCCTTGGGGTCGGCAAGGTCAAACATCGGGTGCCCCCACATTTCCCAATAGGTGTTGCGCGGGTGGGGGTCGTCGGTGAATTCCAGCCCCACCGACCAATCTTGTGCCAAGCAATAATCCACTTGGCGCGCGATTTGCGCGTCGGTGAGGTCGGGCAGGTAGGAAAAGCATCCCTGGGTGATACGCATGATGTGGCTCCAGTTCAGGCAGCAGTGGGTGTCGGAACGAAGTCCGATGTGTCGGTGGAGGCATAGTTGAATGTGATGTCGCCCCATGTGTCGAGCGCGGCGCCCAAGGGCTTGCACCATTTGGCGGCGTCGCGCAGGATTTGCGGGCCTTCCTCGGCGATGTTGCGGCCTTCGTTGCGGGCCAGCACCATGCTCTCCAGCGCGACGCGGTTGGCGGTGGCGCCGGCCTGAATGCCCATCGGGTGGCCAATCGTGCCGCCGCCGAATTGCAGCACCACATCATCGCCGAACAGGTGCAGCAACTGGTGCATTTGCCCGGCATGAATACCGCCCGATGCCACCGGCATCACTTTCAGTGTGTCGGCCCAGTCCTGTTCAAAGAAGATGCCGCGCGGCAGATCGACCTCATTCTTCGTCTCGCGGCAGACGTTGTAATAGCCTTGCACGGTCAGCGGATCGCCCTCCAGCTTGCCGACGGCGGTGCCGGTGTGCAGGTGGTCACAGCCCGCCAAACGCAGCCATTTAGCGATCACCCGGAACGATACGCCGTGGTTTTTCTGGCGCGTATAGGTGCCGTGGCCGGCGCGGTGCATATGCAGGATCATGTCGTTGTTACGGCACCAATTGGCGATCGACTGGATCGCGGTCCAGCCGATCACAAGATCGACCATGATTATGACAGATCCCAATTCCTTGGCGAATTCGGCGCGGGCGTACATCTCCTCCATCGTTCCGGCGGTGATGTTGAGGTAATGCCCCTTGATCTCACCCGAACCCGCAGAGGCCTTGTTCACCGCCTCCATCGAATAGAGGAACCGCTCGCGGTAATGCATGAACGACTGCGAGTTGATGTTCTCGTCGTCCTTCATGAAATCGAGGCCGCCCTTCAGCCCCTCATAAACCACGCGGCCATAATTCTTGCCCGACAGCCCCAGCTTGGGCTTCACCGTCGCGCCCAGCAGCGGACGGCCGAACTTGTCCAGACGCTCACGCTCCACCACGATGCCGGTGGGCGGACCCTTGAAGGTTTTGATGTAACCCACCGGGAAACGCATATCCTCCAGCCGTGCGGCCTTCAGCGGTTTGAACGAGAACACATTGCCGATGATCGAAGCGGTCAGATTGGCAATCGATCCGGGTTCAAACAGGATCAGATCATAGGCGACATAGCAGAAATACTGCCCCGGCGTTCCCGGCACCGGCTCCACCTTATAGGCCTTGGCGCGGTATTGGTCGCAGGCGGTCATCCGGGGATCGAGGTGCGCTTTCTGGTGGGCAACCGCGCCGAAACCATCGAACGCATCCGCCACCGCGAGGTTGATCTGGTCATCATGGGCCGCCCCCCGCGTGATATGCCGCTGCAAGCCACCGCGATGGGCGATCATCCCTTTGTGATCATCGCCGCGCCCGATCATCCGCTGGCTTCAGCGCGCGGAATTACCAAGGAACGCTTGGCGCAGGAAAATTTCCTGCTGCGCGAACGCGGCTCGGGCACGCGCAGTTCGCTGGAACTTTACTTCGCCGACATCCCCGAGAAATTCGACAATTTGGGCGTCGATATGGGATCAAATGAATCGATCAAGCAGGCGGTGATGGCGGGGCTGGGCATTGCGTTGGTCTCCGCCCACACCATCGCGGCAGAGGTTGGCCAAGGATGGCTCAGCGTGCTGGACACGCAAGGGCTACCGATTATCCGCCAATGGTATTGCATCACGCCGGCCATGCGCTCGCTCAGTCGCAGCGCAGCCGCCTTGCGCGATTTTCTAACGCAAGATGGAACCGAGATGCTGCCCAAACTGGAAAGCTAGCCCCGCACCGGCGACAGATGCTGCGCGTGGTTGCCGTCCACGTGAATAAGGTTGATCTTGGCGTAGCTGACACCACGTTCGGCGCGCATCATGTCGGCGTAAAAGCTGACCTCCGCGACGTCGCCCTTCAGTATCACTGTTTCCAAGCAAGAGGCTTGATCGAGAAACACCTGCGTGGTTGCCATGATAAGTTTGTGATGATCGTGATGCAATTCCACCAAACGTTGCCCCAAAGACCGTATCTGGTGATTGTAGACATAGGACAGGCTGGCAACGCAATGGTTGTCTTGCGAGCCGGCCTCCAACGCCGCCTCACTCACGGCCTCACGCAGCAAATCGCGGATCGCCTCCGAACGGCTGGTATAACCGCGGGCCGACATCAGCTGATCAAAGGCGGCGCCTAACTCCTCATCCAGCGAGATTGTTACCCGTTGCATTGGCGGTCCTTTCTGCGCTCATAAATTGCCATGCATCTGTGGCGGCCAGCGCAATATGATGAAGTTGCGTATCGTTCCCAGGATGGCCCTGTGTGAACATCACGCATAAATATCATAACATGTTGAGTGCTGGCAGCAAAGCGTATTTGAATTAGTGACTTAGGGTCGATAAGGTTCACCGCGCTTATCGCCAAACGGACTCACTTGGATGAGGCAGCCTCGCCATCTGATGCGCGCCAGCCGGCGAACTCCCGACCTCACGCGAAAATATCCTCGGTGCCTCGAATCCGGCGTTCAGCGCCAACAAACTGGTCTGGAAGGAAATGCCATAGATGATCTCAACGATCGACCGCATTTGAACAGAGGAACTAGATATCGAGCCCATCGCGGATACGGCCTGCGCCATCAGCTATGCAACGGTGGCCTTCACGGGCCTAACCGGAGACAATAACTGTGCCAATATAGCCACAACAACGAGTTCAAATTTTTGCCGGCAATCATATTGCCTTGGATCAAGGATTTCCATGTTGCGTCGCGGTAATTTGCCTTCGGCAGCAACTATGTCGCCGTTTTAAAACAGAATAGAAGGCGTAAAGGCAATGGACAAATCAACATGTACCACCCCATTGACCACTGCGAAAACCGGACGAAATCCCCGCCGCTTGGTCTGGGCGATGCGGTTGGCCGTCCCCGCCACAGGTGCGCTGATGCTGGCGACCATCAATCCGCCGGCCAGCGCTGTGCCATCCTTCACCGACCAAACCGGCCAGCCCTGCCAAACCTGCCATGTCGGCGGGTTCGGCCCGCAGTTGACCCCCTTTGGCCGCGAGTTCAAGATCAACGGCTTTACCATGCGCACCAAGGCCAACATTCCGCTCGCCGTGGCGGTGCAGGGCTCTTTCGTGCATACGAACAAGGATCAGAACCCCGCCCCGACCTTCTTCAAACCCAACGATAATTTCGCGCTAGATCAGGCCAATCTCTTTCTGGCCGGCGGTATCGGCGATCATGTCGGCGGCTTTGCGATGCTCACCTATGATGGCGTGGGCCGTCAGTGGTCGTGGGACGATCTGGACCTGCGTTTGGTCAACAAAACGCAACTGGGCAGCAAGGACCTGACCTATGGCTTTACGCTGAACAACGAGCCGGCCTTGGCCGATGCGTGGAACACCTCGCCTGACTGGAGCTTCCCCTATACCAGCAGCGCGCTGGCGCCAACGCCCGGCACATCCGCGCTGATTGATGGCACATTTGCGGCCAATACGCTGGGGCTCAACGCCTATGCCTGGTATGATCATCATCTGTATGTCGAGGCGGGCGCCTATACGACCCCGGCAGCGGGCACGCTGACTTGGCTAGGGGTTGATCCCACCAGCCCTGGGGATATGCATGGTTTGGCCCCCTATGGCCGCATCGCCTATCAGACCGATTTTGCTGGCGGCACCGGTGAAGTGGGCGCTTTCGCGCTGAAGGCAGCAATCAATCCGGGGCGCGACCGCACGTCGGGCTATAGCGACCATTATTCGGATGTCGGCGTTGATGCCTCTTGGCAAAAGCCTGTCGGGGCGGGCAACACAGTGGCGCTTAACCTGATTTACATCCACGAGGCGGGCAATTTGCAGGCCAGCTGCGCGCTGGGCAATATCGGCGATGGCAGCAACGTGAACTGCGCGCAATTCACGTTGAACGAGATGCGCGGCGACCTCTCCTATTATTGGCACGGCAAGGTAGGCGTGACGGTGGGGCCGTTTGTCACCAAGGGCAGCAGCAACGCCAACCTCTATGCCCCCACCAACCAGCCGAACAGCAATGGCGCCACCGTTCAGCTGGACTACACGCCGTGGGGCGCGGGAAACTCTCCGCTGGGCGCGCGAACCAATCTGCGGGTGGGCGTCCAATATACGGCTTACGGCAAATTTAATGGCGCCGTGACCAATTATGATGGCAATGGTGCCAAGGCTTCTGACAACAACACATTGAGGATCTTCTCATGGCTGGCATTCTAAAAACTCTGATCATTGGCGCAGCGGCATTGGCCTTGGCGGGGCCAGCGATGGCGGCGGACCCGGCAGCAGGCGCCAAGGTGTTCAAATCGCAATGCGCGCTGTGCCACGCGCCGGGCGCGGGGGTTGGCCCTTCGCTGAACGGCGTGGTGGGCCGCAAGGCTGGAACACAGAGCGCCTTTGCATCACGTTATTCGCCGGCGATGAAGGCCTATGGCAAGGTGTGGACATCCGCCAATCTGGATGCCTATCTCGCCAATCCTGCGAAGGCCGTTCCCGGCAACAAGATGCCCTTCCCGGGGCTGCACGATGCTACACAGTTGGCCAATCTGGTGGCGTTCCTTGCGACCCAACACTGATTTGCGCCATTCGCCTAGGCGCTGTTGCCTAGGCGAATGGCCATCAGGTGGCTGCCAAAACCGTTACCCACATCCTTGCCCGCGCGGTGAAGCCCAGCCTCTCATATAGCGCCAGCCCCGCCGTATTGTCGGCATAGCACTGCAAAAAAGGCGTCTCGCCCGCGTCAAGGACCGCCTGCGCCGCCATATAGCACAGTGCCGCCGCCAAGCCCTGCCCCCGGAAATCAGGATGCGTACATACTGCGCTAACCTCGGTGAAACCCGGCGGGCGCATGCGTGTGCCGGCCATCGCCGCCAGCCACCCGCCCTGTTTGATCCCCCAAAACGGCCCCAATTGATGGGTGCGCGCGGCAAAGGGGCCGGGTTCGGTCAAGCTGGCCAAGGCCAACATTTCGCCGGCATCGGCCTCGGTCAATTCCTGCAACTTGTGCTGATGGGCTGGCGCGATCAAACGCTCGGCAACAAATTGCACAATTTCCGCTGATTTCAGGCAGGCGAACCCCGGCGGCGGCGCGATCGGCGCAGGGCAAAACAGCACCACGGGGCCATGCTCAGTCGCCAATTCCCGCAGCTGCGTCCAAGCCTGCGGGCTGTCGTCTGCTATTGCCGCCAATGGGCCATATGCCGGGTCGAAGCGCTTGGCATATGCCCCGCCGATGGCCTGAGCGGCCTGCCGCGTGCTCAGCGCATGCCACATCGGTTGGTCCAAAATATGCCCCATCACGCGGGCAGGCCAACATAGCGCATCGCCACATTGCACCGTTCATACCGCGTGCCGTAATCGGCCATGATCGCGCCGTCATGCACAAAACCCAGCTTTTCATATAGATGAACCGCCGCCTCGCATTTTGCGTTGGTCAGCAAGTAGAGCTTTCGCACCCCCATGGCAGCCGCCCGCGCGATCATCGCCTCCAGCAGGAATTCACCCGCCTTCAGCCCGCGCGCACTCTCCAGCACGCCCATTTTAGTCAATTCGAACACGCCCTCGCCGGTCTTTTGCAGCGCACAGGCGCCGACGATGCCTAGCCCCTCGGCCTCGACAAATTGGATGTCTCCGCCGGGCGCAATGATGCGTTCGCGGGGGTTGCACAGAACATCGCGGTCTGTGTCCTCCAGGGTAAACATCGTCTCGATCCACTGGGCGTTGATGTCGTGGAAGGCGCCCGCCAGATCATCATGCCATGGAATGATTTTCAACTGCCGCCCCAGCGCAAAATCCACGCCGGCGCGGGCGTGGATCTCTGTTGTGTCGAACAATGGCACCGCGCTGTCTTCCTGCCTCACCAGCAGCATCAGCTCTGTGCAGCCCAGCACGATGCCCGCCGCGCCCCGCTCCACCAGCCGCGCGATCACAGCTGCCAGTGCGGCGCGCGATGCCGGCTCTATGCGCCCCTGCACCAGTTCGTCATAGATGATGTTGTGAACGACACGCCGATCATCGGCCTCGGGCACCAGCACCTCCAACCCCAGTGCCTGCATGCGGCCTTTGTAGAAGTCCTGCTCCATGGTGTAGGCGGTGCCCAACAGCCCCACTTTGGCGGCGCCAAAGGCCTTCACCGCAGCCACCGTCGCATCGCAAACATGCAGCAAAGGGATACTCACCGCTGCTGCAACCTCATCGGCCAGCTTGTGCATGGTGTTGGTGCAGATCATCAGCACGTCTGCGCCGGCCGCCTGGGCCTCGCGCGCTGCCTTGGCCATCACACCGGCGAGCGCCTGCCAATCGCCGGCATGCTGCAAGGCGGCCACCTCGGCGAAATCCAGCGACACCATCACCGTTCGCGCCGAGTGTTGTCCGCCCAGCCGCGCCCGCGTTTCCTGATTGATAATTCTGTAATATTGCGCAGAGCTTTCCCAGCTCATCCCGCCGATCATGCCGATAGTTTTCATTTATTCCGTTCCTGTGGCGCTGGCTCCGGCCAAGCTTCTTGCAGCGCCTCTCGCGCAGCATTACGGCAGAGGTAAGGCGGGCGCCTACCACATGTCAATTTGTGTGGACGGAGCCCAGTTACGAAAGACAATATGACCGACATCACCCACCGCATCGCCACCGAGGACGATATCCCCGCGCTTCACGAGCTGATGAACCGCGCCATCGCTGAATTACAGGCAGGCTTTCTCAGCCCCGAACAAGTGCATGCCAGTGCGCAGGTGATGGGGCTGGACAGCCAATTGGTGCGCGACGGCACCTATTTTCTGGTCGAGGTGAACGGTGTGCTGGCAGCATGCGGCGGGTGGAGCTGGCGCGCGACGCTCTATGGCGGGGACACCAGCATCGTGAAGCGCGAGCCCGAACCGCTGGACCCAGCCAAGGACGCGGCCAAAGTGCGCGCGATGTACACACACCCTGATTTCACGCGGATGGGGTTGGGTCGGCGTGTGCTGACATTGTGCGAAAATGCCGCGCGAAACGCTGGCTTTGCGCGCACCGAAATGATGGCAACACTGGCAGGCGAGCCGCTCTATCGCGCCTGTGGTTACAAGCCCGTCGAACACATTCAATCACGCGAAATCGATGGCGTCACCGTGCCGCTGATACGCATGGGAAAAGAATTGAGCGTCTAATGCAGTTTCAGCGCATGAAACGGGATGTCCCCTTGGCGCCACGTGATTAGATGGCTGGCAAAATGACCAAAACAAGAGAATATTTATGAGTAACATCAATGCCGATTGTCGCGCTCCATCGCTGTTCGATGATGTACTACTCCGCGCACAGACCCACGCCCTCGCCCATCTGAAGAGCCGCAATGAACAACCCATCGGCGCACCCGCCACGGCAGAGGAATTGCGCGCCCGCCTGGGCAGGCCGCTGGTCGCCGGGGGCACGCCCGCATGTCAGGTCATTGACGATCTGGTGGCAGACGTTGCTGGCGGATTGCACAGCACCAACACCGGGCGGTTCTTTGGTTGGGTGATTGGCGGCGCGCTGCCTGCCTCGCTGGCGGCGGACTGGCTGACATCGGCGTGGGATCAGAACGCGGCGATGTTCGCTGTCGCCCCTGCCGCCGCCATCGTCGAGGAAGTGGTAGGTGATTGGCTGAAGGACATCTTCCACCTGCCCCCCCGCACCAGTTTCGCCTTGGTAACCGGCACGCAGATGGCGCATGTGACCTGCCTCGCCGCCGCGCGCCACCGGCAATTGGCGAAATTGGGCTGGGATGTGGAGGCCAAGGGGCTGGCAGGTTCGCCGCCCTTGCATATTCTCACATCCTCGGAACATCATGGGTCGATTGATCGCGCGGTACGTTTGCTGGGCATGGGGCGCGATAATGTCTATTCCCTGCCCTGCGGGACTGACGGCAAACTCGCGCCCGAGACGTTGCAAAGCGCCCTAGCCGAACATGCCCACGCAGCGGTGATTGTGGCGTTGCAGGCAGGTGATCTCAACATCGGCGCATTTGACGATTTTGCCGCGCTGGTGCCGATTGCCCATGCGGCGGGGGCGTGGGTCCATGTAGACGGCGCGATTGGCCTGTGGGCTGCAGCCAGCGCTGCCCACGCCGACAAATGCGCCGGGCTGGAAACCGCCGATTCATGGTCCACCGACGGGCATAAATGGCTGAACACCCCCTATGACAGCGGCATTGCGATGGTCGCCGATCCGGAGGCACATCTGGCCGCAATGACCTATCGCGCCAGCTATCTGGCCGACGGCGGCGATGTACGCGAGCAGATCGACTGGGGGCCGGAATGGTCGCGCCGGGCACGCGGCTTTGCGCTCTATGCGGCGCTACGTGAATTGGGGCGCAATGGGATCGCTGAACTCATCGACCGCTGCTGCACCCTCGCCCACGATCTGGTAGCAGGCATGGGCGCGCTGCCGGGGGCAGAGCTGATGTTTCTGCCGACCACCAATCAGGGGCTTGTCCGTTTCCGCGACCCGGTGGTGGGCACCGAGGCCGCGCATAACGCCCGAACCGACGCCACCATCGCCGCCGTCAACGCCAGCGGAGAGGCCTTTTTCGGCGGCACCACATGGCGCGGAAAACGGTGTATGCGGGTGTCAGTATGTGGCTGGCAAACGCAAGCCAGCGACGTCGCCCGCGCCATTGAGGCTGTGCGCGCCGCGCTGCTCAGCAACCGCCAGCCGTGACGAGTTATGCCCCCTCCACCCCCCGGAATTTGGACTGGGCGTTGAGGCGGATGGCGGCATTGGTGGCGCCATAGCCCTGATATCCGCGCCGTTCGACCACCTCGAAGAACACACGTTTGGCCACCGCGCGGCTGTAGAACTGGAAATATTCCGCGTCACCATCGCGGTCATACAGGATGTTGAGTGCGGCCATCTCGGCCACCAGATCGGGGGCCAGGCCAAAGCGCGCCTCGACATCCTCATAGTAATTCGGGCCGATTTCCAGAAACGCCAGCCCCGCATCACGCGCATTGCGGGCAGCGGCAAAGACGTCGTCACTGGCAAAGGCCACATGCTGCACACCGGCGCCAAAATAGTTCTGAATGAAGCGCGAGGTCAGCGATTGCGCCGCCAGCGATCCGTTCAACGTGAAGCGCACCGAACGATCCTGGCTCTCCACCGCTTGGCTATAAACCAAGCCCATCGGGTCGGTGATTTCCAGCTGTGGGGTTTTGGTGACGTCAAACAAAGCGTGATAATAGAGAAGCCAGCTGAGGAACTCCTCGTAATGCATTGATTGGGCGATATGATCGACGCGGGTCAGGTCCTTGCGCGGTGCCCCATTCAGTTGCTGCGGAAACTCATGCGCCCACATGGCCCCCCGGCTGGCGACATCAACCAGATAGAGCAGACTGCCCCCGACACCGCGCAAGGAGGGAATATCCCACTCGTCAGGCCCGGCGGCGGATTTGAAACGCGGAATATCCAGCGCCTCTGCCCGCGCCAAGGCCGCTGACGTATCGCCAACCCCCAACCCAATCGCGCAGACCGACCCACCATGCACGACATCGAAACTATGCGCCAAACCCTCTGGCTCCGAATTGATCACCAGATTGATTGCGCCCTGCCGCCAGCAGGTGACATCCTTGCTGCGGTGCCGCGCGGCGGGGGCAAAGCCCAGCGCGGTAAACACCCGGCCAAAATCCTCGGCCTCCTCATGCGCGGCGGCGAATTCGATGAACTCGACCCCCAGTGGCGGGGCGCGCGGCGGCATGGGGGGCGGCAAATGCAGCATTCGCGCCGACTGGTCCTCCAGCATGCGCAGCGAACGATGGCCATCGCGCGCGATCTGGCTAGCGGAACCGGCGCGGAAACGGTCGTTGAAAATCTCCAGGCTCCACCACCCGTCATAGCCGATACGGCGGATCGCAGCGGCATATTCGGCCAGCGCAAAGTCGCCCTGCCCCGGCATACAGCGAAAATGGCGGCTCCAACTCAGGTAATCCATCTCGATCAGCGGCGCGTCGGCCAGCTGCACGAGAAACAGCTTTTCAGCCCGAATATCGCCGATGCTGGCGCTGGGCACATGGCGCGCGAGGGAATGGAAACTGTCCAGCACAAGCCCGATCGCGGGGTGATCGACATCGCGCACCAGCCCCCAAGCATCGCGGTGATCGGCGACATGGCGGCCCCAAGCCAGCCCCTCATAACCGACCCGTTTGCCATGCGCGGCGGCCAATTCGCCGAGTTCATGCAGGTCTTCCAGCATCCGCGCGCGGTCATCGCTGGCGGCGGGCGAGCAATTCGAGCACAGCAGAACCAGATCCGTGCCCAGATCCTCCATCACGCTGAATTTGCGCTTCATGCGTTCAAAGGCGCTGGTCCGCTGGGGTTCGGGCATACCCTCCAGATCGCGAAAAGGCTGATACATGGTGCATTCCAGCCCCAGATCGCGCATCATATGCCCAATTTCGGCGGCAGTTTGCGGCGCCGAGAGCAAATCATTGTCGAAGATCTCCGCACCGCCAAAGCCAGCCTCGGCAATGGCGCGCAATTTGTCGCTGAGCGCGCCGCTAACCGATACGGTGGCAATCGAGGTCTTCATCGAGCAAAGCTCCTAAGCGGGCACCGTATCAAATTGGGCAAAGCTGGCCATCATTCTGGCGCCGTCTGCCGGCAGGCCGGTGAATATGCCAAAGGCGTCGGCGGCCTGCTTCACCGCCATTCCCATGCCATCAACTGTTCGGCAACCCTTGGCACGTGCTGCGGCCAAAAATGCGGTTTCCAGCGGGAAATAAACGATTTCGGCCACCCAATGCGATGCGCGGATCGCCTCTGCAGCAATCGGCAGGCCGGGGAATTTGGCCATGCCGATGGGCGTGGCGTTGACGATGCCATCGGCGCTGGCAGCCGCCCCGGCGACATCATCGGTAATGCTGACCCGCCCCGAACCATGCTGCGCAGCCAGTTGCGCGGCCAGCGCCTCTGCGCGCGCCGGATCGGTATCGAACAGCACCAGATGCTCCGCGCCGATATCGGCCAACAGGGCCTGCGCCGTGGCCGAACCCGCCCCGCCGCAACCCAGTTGCAATACGCGCGCTAGCGCAACGTCGGGCAGCCCTGTTTTGAAACTTGTCTCGAAACCGGTAACGTCTGTGTTGTAGCCAATCCGTTTACCGCCCCGGAAAGCCACCGTATTCACCGCGCCAATCGCCCGCGCGCCGTCGGACAATTCGTCCAGCAAGGGGATCACCGCCTGCTTGAACGGATAGGTAATATTCAACCCCGCAAAGCCCAGCAATTGCGCGGCTTGCAGCACATCGGCAAGGCGGGCATCATCCCAGCCCCGGTCGGTAAAATCAAACAGGCTATAGGCGAGACGCAGCCCCTGCGCATCGCCCTCCTGCTCGTGCAGCCACGGCGAGCGGGACCGCAAAATGCCACGGCCAACAAGACCGGTCAAAATGCGACCGTGCCCTGTCCCAACCATGTCATTTGCGTGCCCCAACTCAATTCTCCTGTATCTTATTCAAAGCCCCCCGCCCCGACGTCAGAGCCGGGGGGATCACATTAGAACTTCGAGCGGATACCGATCGAAATCACCCGGCCCAGCGGATTGGCGCTGAACGAGTCATACCCAACTGCGCCATTCACCGTCGCCGTGCTGACAAAGGGCGGTGCCTTGTCAAACAGGTTGGCGACATCAACATAGAGGTTAGCCTTCTTCAGACCACCCAGATTCTCCAGCGTATAGGCCGCATGCAGGTCGATGGTGGTGAAGGCAGAGACTGGCTCGCCGCCGCCGGTGGGTACGCCGTTGGTTTTGGTGAGATACCAAGGCGAAGTCGCCGCGACGCCGGTGCTGCCCCAATATTTATACGAGCCTTCGTAGTTCACGCCCAGCACCGCGTTGAACGGCCCCTTGTCATAGGCGAGGTTGGCGCGGCCCTCGAACTTCAGCGAGGGGAAGGTGGTGTTGAAGCCGGTGGTGCCCAGCACGCTGAACACCGTGCCGCCGGTGCCGAACCACTGGTTGAACTCGGTCTTGCGGGTGAACGAACCGTCGAAGGTGAAGTTACCCACGTCAGTGTTCTTGTGGTACATCAATTCAAAATCGATGCCTGCGACGTTCAGGTTTAACACGTTCGCCTGCTGGTAATTATAGATCCAGTAGACATTCGACGATGCGCCCGACTGCGGCAAGGTGCCCTGCGCCGCCGCGATTTGCGCCGCCGTCGCCCCATTGGGGTACAGCGTCAACAGGTTCGACAGGCTGGCGGCGCTCAGCGCATAGACCGTCTGCGGGGCGGTGATGCCGTTGCGAAGCTGGTCACGCCAATAGGTGGCGCTGATCCGCAGACCGGGCACTTGCACAGGCGTCAGGTCCAGACCCAAGCTCATATCGGTGCCGGTTTGCGGTTTCAGCCCAGCCTGACCGCCCGAGATTTGCGCGCCGGTGACATTGGTCAGGTTGCATGTGCCAGTAGCGACATTGCAAGCTGCGGCAAAGGGCGTGCCCACGATGTTCGCCGCCGTCAGACCATAGGTTGACATCGGCACAGATGCCAAACCGCCCGTCGCGGTGCTGCCCGCGCCATAGGTGAAGGCAGACTCACCGGTTTGGCCATATTGGTTGGAACCGATGCTCATCAACGAAGGCGCCACAAAGCTCTTTGACCAGTTGCCACGGAACTTAATGCCACGAACCGGCTCGAAATTGGCGGCCAGCTTGGGGTTAGTGGTGCCGCCAAAGTCGCTGTAATGATCGTAACGGCCCGACAGGCTCACGTCGATCGACTTGACGAAGCCGTTCTTGACGATCGGCAGATACAGTTCCGCATAGGCCGAGGCGACGTTGCGGCCATAGTGCAGCGGAATGTAATCCGAAGCCACGCTGGCCCCGCCAAGGCCGTCCAGCGCGGTATGCGCCTGATCGATCGAATAGCCCAGCAATTCCCCGCCAACGCCCAGCTTGGCCGCGCCGCCGGGCAGTTGGAACAGGTCGCCGCTCAGCTTGACATAAGCGTTCCGTACCGTCTGCTTGGTGATGTAATAGGTGTTGCTGTCGATCATCGACGCCAAGGTGGCCGCCGGCGTCGCACTGGGGTTGAACGGGTTGAAGGCATTGCCCAGCGTCAGCGGCACGCTCGTCGTGTCCTTGACGCCATCAATCAAGGCAGAAGTCACGCCGTTGACCGCAAGGTTGAAGGTTGCAGAGTTGAGAGTACCTTGGCTGAGAATTTCCGACCGGTCACGTCCGATCAAACCGCCGATATTCAGCGACCACTTGGGCGCCAAATCATAGGTGGCATCTAGGTGGCCATAGAAATCCTCCGCCGCGCCAATGCTGACGGCACCGGGGCCGTACAGCGCATCCGCATCAAAGTTCACCGCAGCCGAAGTGCCGTTAAAATTGGGATTGATCGATGCACCAGTCGGCAAGGTGCCCGCAAAAGCCGAACCATAAATCGTCGCGCTGGCCGTACCACGGCTGACATTTTGCGTGTCGCGGCGGTTCGAATAATCGAAATCGGCCGTGATATGCAGCTTGTCACCCAGATCCTGACGGTATTCCATATAGGCTGTGTGGCGAATTTCCTTTGGCAGCAAATCCCATGCGGTGGGGTTGCAGTTGCTACCGGTAATCGAGCTGGCGCTGGCCTGCGTCAAGGTGGTGCATTTGTTCGACGTGAAATTGCTGCCGCCCAGCGAAGTCAGGTCCATTTGGCTGGAATACCCGCAGCCGCACCGCCCGTGCCGCCCACCACAAGGCCCCCATCACCAAGCCCGCCAGCAGCGCGATCCCGGCCAACATCAGCCCAACAACCCAGCCATCATGGCCGTGCTGGGCCTCGCTGAAGCCATTCGACTGATCAACCAAACGCAGGATTGCCTTGTGCTGCGCCTTATATGCCGGCTCCATCTCTGCATCGTGGACACGTTGCATGGTGGCCGTATCATGCGCGCGGGCTGCCGGCAGATAACGCTTGTCGACCGCATCCCAAAATGCATCGGCATGGGTATCTGCATCTTGCAGCGTTGCCATTTCCTCTGGCGTCAGTGCCGAGGCCTGCCAATAGGCCTTGCGCGTGCGATAGTCCTTTTCCAGCTGCGTGAGGTTGGTGATATGCTCGTTCATCTCATTGGGGTTGGTCAGGATCAGCGACGCCTCCAGATAGGCCTCCACTTCGTACATCGGCGGAGGCAGAATATCGCCAATCAGCTCGTCTTGCAGCGCGTATTTGCGGAAAATTGGCCCGCCATAGCGGATATCCGCCAGCACAAGAGCAGAAGCCGCAATCGTCAATACGATCCCCGCAAGCAGTAAATTGGAGATCGACCGGGCTTGATCCTTGATCATCGACACATATCCTAGCGATGTTTATTCAAGGACGATTATAATGTCAGATGGTTCTCAATTCCGCTTTGCATGATCCGAGGGTTTACTTATACTATAGGGTGACGGACGAATATCGCGCCACGGGGGGGCAGCATAGCGCTTGTCGCCCCGTTGACGGTCAGCATGACCTCACCCTCCAGCGGCGCCTTCAGCGCTATATCGTCCAGCCCAAGGTTGAAGGCGCAGTGGATCACCTCTTCATCCCCGATCCGATCGAAACTCAGCAAATCACCCCTCGCCGAGCAGCGCCCCAAGGCGCCGGTGCGCAAAGTTTGCGAGCCCCGGCGCAAGCCCAGCACATGCCGCGTCCAATTGAGCAGGGAAGCGGGGTCCGCCTGCTGCACGGCCACACCGCGCGCGGTATTCTTGGCCGACAGCGGCAACCAAGGCGTTCCCTTGGTGAACCCGCCCAGCGGCTCGTCGGCCCAAGGCATCGGCGTGCGCACCCCGTCGCGGCTGAGCGTCAGCGGCCAGTTGGCGATCGCCTCGGGGTCTTTCAGCAGGTGAAAGGGGATGTCGTCCTGTTCCAGCCCCAATTCCTGCCCCTGAAAGACGAAAATATTGCCCCGCAGCGCCGCCAGCAGCATGATTTCCGCACGCGCAAAACGGTCCATTTCCGCCGCCGAGGCGCCCGCGCACCAGCGGCTCACCGAGCGCGGCGCATCGTGGTTGTCAAAGGCCCAGCTAGGCCAACCCTCGGCCTTGCCATCGCGGCCAGCGCGGCCAGACCATTGCGCCAAGGCTGCCTTAACGCAGGCCGGTGTCAGTTCGTTCGCATACAGAAAATCAAAGCTATAGGCGCTAGATAGCCGCCCTTCCCCAGCCGTATAGGCCTTCATCAACGGCACTAACCCTGCGCCGCCGATCTCCGCCACCGAAAACACCGCGCCCTTTTCATCGCATACCTTGCGGATACATTCGATGAAATCGACGACGCCGGGGTGGTTCTGGCTGCGCTTCCTATCCTGATAATCAAACGAACGCCCGCGAGGCGTGCCATTGTCCGGCGCCACGCCATTGTCGCGCAAACGGGGATCAAACATCGCGTGGTTCAGCGCATCAAAGCGAAAACCATCCACCCCGCGCGCCAACCAGAACCGCACCACATCCAGCAGCGCATCCTGCACATCCGGGTTATGAACATTCAGCTGAGGCTGTTCTTTCAAAAACTGATGATAGTAATATTGGCGCCGGCGCGCGTCCCACGTCCACGCCGGGCCGCCAAACACCGATTGCCAATTGTTGGGCGGAGTGCCGTCGGGTTTGGGGTCGGACCAGACGTACCAATCGTGCTTGGCATTGACGGCATCGGCACGGGATTCGCTAAACCACGCGTGCTTGTCCGAAGTATGGGCAAACACGAGGTCAATCGTCACCCGCAGGCCGAGGTCATGCGCGCGGGCCACCAGCGCGTCAAAATCCGCCAGCGTGCCAAAGCTGGGGTCGACATCGCGGTAATCGGCGACGTCATAGCCGAAATCGGCCATGGGGCTGGTGAAGAACGGGCTGATCCACACCGCATCCACCCCCAACGAGGCCACATAGTCCAGCCTTTGGGTGATGCCCGCCAGATCACCGATGCCGTCGCCATTGGCGTCCAGAAAGCTGCGCGGGTAAATCTGATAGATCGCCGCGCCCCTCCACCATTCAGCCAGCAGAGTCTCGTTCATTACTTCGCCTCGCAAATGGCAAAGCCCAATGCGGGCAGGGTAATCTTGACGCTGCCCGGCGCGGAGGCCGCCTGCGGACAGGCGCCACTTAGTGCGGTAAAGCGGCTGGAGGCAACCTCCACCTGAATATTGGCGGCCAGCGGCTGCGTGCTGGTGTTAAACGCGATCAGCACCTCACGCCCATCCTTAGGGTCAAAGCGCGACACCGCGAACAGCCCCGGCGCGGGGTGACTGGCGCGCGTCACCTGCCGCCCTTCGCGCAAGGCAGCCGTATCACTACGAACATGCGTCAGATCGGCAAGAAAGCCATACATCGCCGAATGCGGGTTAAAATTGGCTGTGGCGGTGGTGGCATTCGACCCGATCAACTTTTCGGCGTTATATTCGGGCACTTTCGAAGCAAACATATCCTCGCGCGCGCCCTGATCGTTGCCTATGCCGGCAAAGCCCTGCTCCTCGCCCGAATATATCTGCGGCACCCCTCGCAAAGTCAGCAGCATGGCGTTTGCCAATTGCACCCGGTGCAACACCTCGTCATCGCTGGCCTGCGGGAAGGCATGGCGCACATAAAAACCAAAGCGACCGTCGTCGTGGTTGCTGATCCACGTCACCTGATGCCGCGCGCCCGTTTCTCCGCCAGCATACAGCACATCGCCGGCAAACAGATCCTCCAGCCGCTCAGTGCCTGTGTTGCCAGCCACCGTGTCGATTACCGCCTGATGAAAGGCAAAATCAATCGTGCCGGGAAATGCAGCCTGCCTCGTCCAAATGGCTTGCCGCCCTTCATTATGGTCGCCGCCACTCACCTCGCCAAAGATGTGGAAATTGGGGATGCCTTTGGCCTTGGCCCGGTCCAATATCGCCGGGATAAAGGCGCGCCAGAACGCCGCGTCAACATGGCGGGCGGTGTCCACCCGGTAACCGTCAATGCCGAAACGATCGATCCAGCCGCCATAAATGTCGATCATGCCAGCGATCACGCGCGGGTTTTCGGTCATCACATCGTCGAGACCGGAAAAATCGCCCATCGTCGAGCTTTCACCAGCAAAGGTCGAATTGCCGCGATTGTGGTAATAAATCGGGTCGTTCAGCCATTCGGGCACCTTCACATGTTCCTCGCCCTTGGGAATGAAGGTGGTGTAGGCGAAATTCGGGTCGGTCAGCTTTGCGAAATTGGCGGCGGTTTGCACCTCGTCGCCGGCAAAACCGGGGTTAATCGGCGCGCCCGCAACGCCGCCGCGGCGCTGATAGGGATAGTCGGCGCGGCTTCGATAAACGCAATCGCTACGCGCACATTCCCGGTATTGGATGACATCAGCGGTGTGGTTCACCACGATGTCCATATAGACCTTCAACCCGCGCGCGTGCGCCGCATCGACCAGCGCTTTGAAATCAGCGTTGGTGCCAAAATGCGGGTCAACGCGGGTGAAATCGGTGATCCAGTAACCGTGGTATCCAGCGCTTTCTTGGCCCTTTGGCCCCTGCACCGGCTTGTTTTGAAAAATCGGTCCCACCCAGATCGCCGTCGCGCCGAGGCCCTGAATATAGCCCAAACGGCTGATCAGCCCCTTGATATCGCCGCCGTGGTAAAACCCCTTTGATACGGGATCATAACCCGTATGCAGCCGGTCGCCGGTCAGCCCGCCGCGATCATTGCTGGCATCGCCGTTCTCGAACCGATCGGGCAGCATGAAATAGATAATCTCATCCTCGGCCGGGCGGGCACGCAGCGCGGCCAGCGCAGCAGGTGCCTGGTCGGCCAACACGCTTTGCGGCATAGTCAATGCCAACAGCGCCAACCCCAACAAGGCACGCGAGGATCTAGATTTCGGCAATGGGTCTCTCCCTTTTGCGCCTTGTGCCACCTCTGCCCAAGGTTTCGACAAGAATACGTATACCAAAACGGTCGCAAAAACGCATTGGCGCCCCCCGCAGGCCCGCGCCAATTGCCAAGCCGCGAACAGGCGATTAGCACAGGCCCACCCCCAAGCCACGGAAGCCCCCAATGACCCAGAACCCCAACGCGCTGCGCACCATAGCCATCATCGGCGGCGGTTCGGCCGGGTGGATGGCGGCGGCGGCGCTGGCCAATGCGGTGGGGCGCAATATCGCCATCACACTGGTGGAAAGTGACGACATCGGCACCATCGGCGTCGGCGAAGCCACCATCCCACCCATCAAATCATTCAACGCCGCGCTGGGCATCAGCGAGGCGGATTTCGTGCGGGCGACCCAAGGCTCGTTCAAACTGGGGATCGAGTTCGTCGGCTGGGGCACCGAACAAAGCCGCTATTTCCACCCCTTCGGCGAATATGGCGCCAATTTTGACCGCGTCGGGCTGGAACATTACTGGCTGCGCGAACGCCAAAAGGGCGACACCACCCCCTTCGAAGATTATTGCATGGCTTGGGCATTGGCGCGCGAAAACCGCTTTGCCCCGCCAACAGGCAGCCCCCGCGACGTGCGATCCACCCACGCTTACGCCTATCATTTCGACGCCGGGCTTTATGCCCAGTACCTTCGCGCCTATGCCGAACAGCGCGGCGTCACGCGGGTAGAGGGCCGCATCGAGCATGTGGCCCGCGACGGCGCCACCGGTAACCTCACCCATGTGCGCCTCACCGATGGGCGCCAGGTGGCGGCGGATTTCTTCCTCGATTGCTCCGGCTTTGTCGGCCTGCTGATCGAGGGGGCGCTGGCCACCGGATACGAGGATTGGAGCCACTGGCTGCCCTGCGACCGCGCCATCGCCATGCCCTCCGCCAACACCGGACCGATCACCCCCTATACCCGCAGCACCGCGCATGCCGCCGGCTGGCAATGGCGCATTCCCTTGCAGCACCGCCAGGGCAACGGCCACGTCTATTGCTCCGCACACATCAGCGACGACGAGGCCGAGGCGGTGCTGCGCGCCAATGTGGAGGGCGAGCCGCTGGCGCCCCCACGCCGCCTGAAATTCACCGCCGGCCGCCGCAAGCGCGCGTGGAACCACAATTGTGTCAGCATCGGCCTGTCCTCGGGCTTTATGGAGCCGCTGGAATCGACCAGCCTCCACCTCATCCAAACCAGCATCGAGCGGTTGCTGCTGCTGCTGCCCGACCACAATCATGACCCGCTGAACGCCGAGGAATACAACCGCGCAACCGCCCAAGAATATGAACGCATCCGCGATTTTATCATCCTGCATTACAAGGCGAACACGCGGGGCGAACCCTTTTGGCAGGCCTGCGCCGCGATGGATGCGCCGGACGAACTGGCCTATAAAATCAAACATTTCGAGGCAGCGATGCGGCTGGTTTCCCCGCAGGACGAACTGTTCCGCAACCCCAGCTGGCTGGCGGTCTATCTGGGCCAAGGCGTGATCCCACATTCCGCCGACGCCTTGGCCGATGCGCGCCCGCAGGTCGATGCCGCCGGGCACCTGCGCGCCCTGCGTCAAATGATGCGCGCCGCCGCCGAAACCTTCCCCACGCATGACGATTTTATTGCGCAGCATTTTCGCAGCAAAGCGATGGTTTAAATGACGCCCACCCACACAATCGAGCGGATCGGCGAGGAACGCCAGAGCGTCATCGTCATCGATGATTTCGTCCCCAACCCCGCCGCATTACGCGCCAAGGCCGAGGCGCTGGCCTATCAACCAATGGGCCGCCATTACCCCGGCCTGCGCGCCGAGGTCGCGCCCGAGGATGTTGCGCAATATCTGGCGCCGATCCGTGATTTGATCACGCAGACATTCGGCTTTGCGCGGGGGCTGGAACTGGTGTCGGCGGGCTATTCAATCGTCACCACGCACCCCTCGCAGCTGACCCCGATCCAGCGCCTGCCGCATTTCGATGGCATGGAGGTTGAACGCATCGCCCTGCTGCATTTTCTGGGCGGGGCGGATCAGGGCGGCACCGCATTTTACCGCCACCGCCGCACCGGGTTCGAGACGATATCGCCCGAACGCCATGCCCATTATGACGCCATGCTGCACCGCGACGTTGCGCAGCATGGCCTGCCGGAACCCAGCTATATCAGCGGCGACACGCCCATCTACCAACAGATCGCGCGTTTCGAGGCCCGGCCCAACCGCGCACTCATCTATCGCGGCCACACTCTGCATTGTGCCGATTTACCCGCAGGGCTTGATCTGTCGCCGGACCCAAAACGGGCGCGATTGACGGTGAATACCTTCCTTTTGGGGCTCACGTAACACTCAACCGGCATTGCAATGCTGGGCAATAAAGGCTTCGTGGTTGGGCATTCCGCCGACCTGCTTCACCACCGTTTGGCGAATCAGCGACAGGAATTCACGCAATTCCGCCTCTTCGGGATCGTCGGCGGCGGGGTGATACCCGGCGGGGATGATCCCCTGCCCCACCATCACCTGCAACCAGCCGGGCTCGGCAAACAGTTCCTCGTTGAAACGGGAAATCCGGCCATTGGCGGCGAATAGGTCCAGTTTTTCGGTCAGGCTGCCCGGCACCGCCATCGCGGCGCAGGCTTGCCAGAAAGGTTCGGGCCGCGTGTTCACCTTGTAATGCAGAATGATAAAATCGCGCACGCGTTCCCATTCAAATATGGTCTGGGCGTTATAGGCGGCCCGGTCGGCAGCGTGGATCGGCCCGTTGGGAAGGAATTTCAGCACCCGCTCTATCGCCGATTGCACCAGATGAATGCTGGTCGATTCCAGCGGCTCCATAAAGCCTGCCGCCAGCCCCAGCGCCACGACATTGTGGTTCCAGAACGCCTTGCGCCGCCCGGTGGTGAAACGGATCTGGCGGGGTTCCCCCAGCGCCTCTCCGTCCAGATGGGCCAACAGCACCTTAGCTGCCTCGTCATCGCTGATATGCGCGGAGCAATAGACATGGCCGTTGCCAATGCGGTTTTGCAGCGGAATGCGCCATTGCCAACCCGCTGCATGCGCGGTGGCGCGGGTATAGGGGGTGATGTGCGGCGCCGAAGCGCAAGGCACAGCCAGCGCCCGGTCACAGGGCAGATAGTGACTCCAGTCCTCGTAGCCGGTGGCCAGCGTTTCCTCGATCAACAACCCGCGAAACCCCGAGCAGTCGATGAATAGATCGCCTTCGACGGATGTGCCATCGGCCAGTGTCAGACTGGCGACATCGCCGCTGGCCCCATTGCGGGTGGCGTGCGTAATCCGCCCTTCGACGCGCGACACACCTTGCGCTTCGGCGAACTGCCGCAGGAATCCGGCATAAAGGCTGGCATCGAAATGGAACGCATGCGCAAGTCCGCCCAACATCTGCGAGCCCGCTCCCTTGGCGAATTTGCCCGCATAGGCGGCCGCCGCATTCAGGCAATAGGCGTCCAGCGGTGCATCCTCGCCCATTTGCCAGGCGCGCAGCCAATAATGGTGAAACGGCGTCTGCCCGATTGGCCGACCGGTGGCGCCAAATGCATGAATGTAACGGCTGTCCGTCGCCCCCCAGCCTACAAATTCTATACCCAGCTTGTAGGTCGCCTGCGTCGCGCGCATGAAGGCGAATTCGTCGATGCCCAGCGCCGCGTTCAACAATTGGATCTGCGGAATAGTCGCCTCGCCCACGCCGACTGTGCCAATGTCGTCGCTTTCCACCAGCGTAATCGCATAGCGCGCCGGTTGCAGAAAACGCGCGAGCACCGCCGCTGCCACCCAGCCCGCCGTGCCGCCGCCGACGATCACGATACGGTAACGCGGTGTGTCACTCATGGCGGTATCCTCAATGAAAAATGGCGGCGCGTCCTTTTGAACGCGCCGCCACCAATTTCAAACAACCTTCAATTAGAACTTGCCCGATTAGAACTTGAAGGTCGCGCCGGCCAGATAGGTTGCGCCATACTGGTCGCGGATGTTGGTCTCTTTCGGGTCATTGTTGACATACGAGGTCTGCACCGCGTTGGTCAAATTATGGCCCTGAACATAAACCGACAGCCCCTTCAACGGACCATCCTTGAAGTCATAACCGACTTGCGCGTCCAGCGTGCCGAAGCCGTTGGTCATGTTCTGCTCAACCTGGGCGTTGAACAGCTGATAATCACCCAAGAACGCGCTACGATGCGTATAAGAGGCGCGGGCATTGAGGCCGAACTTCTCAAAGAACACCTGCCACTGGATCACATCCTTCGACAAGCCAGGCAGCGTGATCGACGAAGCATTCGAGAATTGAATCTCGCTGGTGGTATGCGCCCAGTTGCCACTGATGCTAAAGCCGTCCAACGCCGGTGTCAGCACCTTCAGCGGGAAGATGACGCTGGCCTCAAAGCCCTGCACCGAACCACGGCCATCATTGACCGGGGCCGTTGACCAGCCTTGCAGCGTATAGGCGGAATTGTTCAGCAGCGCAGGGTTGGTAACCAGTGCCGAGAAGTTCGAGAAATCAGTCCCCAAGCTGGTAGAGATGTTGGGGTTGTTGATCCCGCCCGTGTTGAAGTTCGAGTTCTGCGTCGTGAAATTGCTGATCGCCTTGTAATAACCGGCGATGGCAATCTTGCCCTGATCATGCGCGAAATACTTCTCGATCGAAAGGTCTACGTTGTCCGAGAAGTAGGGACGCAGATAGGGGTTACCACCCGAACCGTTGAGCAATGGCGTGGCGCCATTGATCTTCGGCTGCGTGGTGCAGCCCTGCGCCCCGCAATAATTGACCGAGTAAGACGCGTTTTCGTTGTCCATCGTCGAACGGGCCAGCGTGCGGCTGACACCGAGGCGGACGAACATGTTGTGATCGACCTCAACGCTCATATTCGCGGCGGGCAGTACATAGGTGTATTTCACGCCGGCAGAGATCGGTGCAACCGTGGTCGAATTGATCGCGCCATAGCCAATAGAGCTTTGGTTGGTGTTGACGACCTGCGTACCGATATTGCCACGGACCGGCAGCGAGCCAAGCACCGAGTCAAAATTGGCTTGCAGGTAACCGGTGAGGATTTTTTCCTCCACGGTGAAGTCACGCGCCACGTCGCTGGCAACGGACTGCGGCGCGGTGCGCAGCAATGCCTGAGCCGCAATCGGGTCCACTGCGATGAGTCGCGAGCCGGTGACGCCATATGGCTCAACAGAACCTGTGACGATACTGGCAAGGTTGACACTGGTGACCTGGGCATTGTCAGCACCGCAACCCGCAACCGAAGCCGCACCGGGCAAGCAAATGAAGTAGCCCGAATAGGCCGAAACCTTGGTTTCATCGCTGTAGTTGACGCCAGCCTCCCAGCTCTTGAAGAAGCTGGAATGGATGTTGCCGTCGAGTTCCGCCTTGAAGCCCTTCACCGTGTCTTTCAGGTCGGGCACGTTGTTAAAGCCCACCTGATTCCACCCTTGCGGATCGGTCAGAGAAACCTGCGTTGGAGAGGCAAAGTCCACGTTTGAAAGCGCCGCACCATAGGTGCCATCGGGCAGACGGGTGATCGTCGCCAGCGCCGTGCCGGCAGTGTTGTTGCCAAGTCCGCCGTAAATTTCATAGGTGTTGTCGTGACGCTTTGCGCGCGAATAATTGGCGTCGAACACCAGCTTCAGGTCGTCGGAGAAATGGTATTTCGCGTTGTAACCCAGCGCGAAAGTTTCACCATTCGACGTATTGTAATCGTTACGCAGAACAGGGTTCACCATCCACTGCGCCGAAGTCACATAGCCGTTTGAAACCTGCTCGGTGCCGGGAACTTCGCTATCGTTGCTCCAACCGTGGGCCAGCGGCATTTCCCAACCGCGCGAATATTCGCGGATCTTGGTCTGGGTGTACAGCGCATCGACCGACATTTCGAACTTGTCGCTGGGCTTGTACACAATGTGCCCAAAGCCCGACTGGCGGTACATGGTGTTCGAATTGACGTAGTTCTGGATGTCGTCAGGCGTGATGGCGCCCATCGGATCGCTGGTGTTGCCCGGCCCGTAATAGTTGCCGTTGCCGCCGCCGGTTGCCCAGTGGTAATCCTGCGTTGGGTCCTTGATCGCCGAGAAGCCCAGCGACACGCCCAGCGTATTGTCCATGAATTTGTGCACATACAGCAGCGAGGCCTTATAGCCCTTGTTGCTGGCTTCGGGGTTCAACTTGCCATATTGGCCCACCGCTCCCTGAATGTTGATCGCAAAGGCGTTCTTCTGCTTCAGCGGGTCATAGGTTTGCAGATTGACGGTACCGGCAAGGCCAGCATTCATCAGGTCTGCCGACGGCGTCTTGATGACGTCGATCTCTTGAAACAGATCGCCCGGATACTGGCCGTAATCGAAACGGCGGTTGTCATCGACGGTGGCAATCGTGCGGCCATTCAACTGCGCGGTGGTATAGTCAGGACCAAAACCACGGATCGAGATGTATTTCGCACGGCCAGCGGAATCTTGCACGGCGAGGCCCGGCAGGCGCGACAGCGAGTCGGTGATCGAAACGTCGGGCAACTTGCCGATGTCTTCGGCCGAGATAACCTCGGTCACGCCGATGTCGATCTTCTTGATCCGGTTCGCATTCTGGATCGAATGCGCATAGCCGGTCACCACGATGGTGTCGCCAGCGGCGTCAGGTGCGGCTTGAGCCAGCGCTGGCGTGGCAATAGCCACAGCCAAACCTGCAACGCCAGCCTTTAAGATAGTCCTGGAACGCGCAGACGCGCCAAAGCTTACGAAACGATCGATCATGCAATCCCTCCCAATGGTACTTCGAGCCATCGCAAATGTGACTCACCAGTGCCCCCCGAACATAGCGGGGTCTCAGCGTCCGATTGCCCCCAAGCAGGGGCCGTGTGAAGCAAATGACATACGTATACCAAGCCGATATGTGCCAGTTCCGCCGCATACTGTTGCCCGTTTACCTCGCTTTTCACGGCATGGCGGGTGGGCCGGTGGCTGGCCTAAGTAGCGCTTTCCACATGCTGGCGTGGTTGCTAGTATTACCGTCAGATATAACAATTAGGGTGGGAACAGGTCGCTCGCGCCATGGGGCTCAAGCCAACATCATTTGATATCGCGCAGCGCGCAGGGGTCTCGCAGACGACCGTCAGCC
>Ga0316224_1001482_pt1 | contig 25411 bp, 20 predicted proteins | sample TBH18013metaG_FD_206254 | JGI IMG/M metagenome (GOLD analysis project Ga0316224, IMG submission 206254) | Freshwater microbial communities from Trout Bog Lake, Wisconsin, USA - TBH18013 | ecosystem: Environmental > Aquatic > Freshwater > Lake > Hypolimnion/Profundal zone | place: USA: Wisconsin... | reverse complement strand
AGAGAGTAAAAACAGGTATGGAACCCACTGCTGACCGTATGTGAAACAGACCATGTGGTTACCGGAGGGCAATGCTGCACTCATTGAGCAAAACTGATGATCAGGAACCCTTTGGCTGCTATCAACTATAACCTTCCAGCCCTCATAAAAATTCTGTTGCAGATGTATTGTATCAGCCCTGTTTAATTGGCAATACACAATTACTTTTCCGGGCTCAAATTTCTCCACTTCAAACTTTGTATCAGCATTTTTAAAGAACACCACCGGTAACTTTAAAAAGGAATCTCGCTTGCCTGATGCGTTGAGGTCATCAACATTCTGAAGATAGAAACTGTTGAACCCATCTTTTGCCGGAATTTTTTTGAAAAAACTGAGATTGTACCATATCGGCAAAGTTGAACCATCGCTATAATGAGTAAAATTGTACATAGGGCTTAGCGGCGGAACGGGATAACCGGTACTTAGTTTGTTTAGTTTAGCCTGCAGGGTTTCCGGGCATACATCACTTACCACAGTAGCTGGCAAATTAAGCTGAACTGAAATGAATATTTCTGCAATAACAATAAATCCCAGCAGAAAAACCCTGGCTTTAGAGGGTATAAATTGTAAAAATAAAATCGCTGTAAAAGCCAGCAGCAGGGATAGTTGAATAATTCCCTGTGTAATTATATGCGCATATACATTTTGATGAAGATTGAAATCTGTAATGGAATAAGTATTAAACAAACCCGGTAAACTCAGATTGAAACCAGCTTTTGCAAGGACAACAGAAAAGACAGCAAATAACAATAGAAAATAAATGGCAAATATAGTTTTCAAAAAGCGACTGTCAGACTTGGTGCGTTTGGCATATATAATCCAGCCAAAGCCATTTGCAGCTATAAAAATAAACCCGAACATGGTAAATACTCTGAAAATTGCTGCGTGCCTGAGCATATTCATACCGGGAAGGAAATTATAAAGCCACGTACGCACAAAAAAATATTTTCCCCCGGCTGCCAATAGACACAAAACCGCGAAAACAAAAATTGCTCTGTGGAAAAATTGCAGGGGCGTTTTTACAAAGGCAATAAACAACAAGGGCAACAGTAAAAAGCCGCAATAAATATTCGACATTGAGATGTCAGTTTCAAGCCTGAAAGCAGAACAAGCCGTAGCAAACGGAAAAAGAAACGAAATCATGGATCGGGGTGTCAGTGCAACGTTGTTGGCCTCAGTTAAACTTACCGCCTTGCCCCTGGCGATAAACGATAACGAATGACCAAAAGACAAAAGATAACCACCGGCCAGAACCACAAAAACGAAACCTGCCAATAATAAAAGCGATAACACCTTCAGTATACCGGACGGGCTATTTATGTTGCCTGCAATTTTTACAAGAGTATAAAGCACAAAAAAGTAAAACAGAATAATAAAAAAACCCGGGTAGCCACCGGTTATGCCCAGATATAAAAACAGTGCTAAAGCTAAAGCGCCTGGTGGCCCGGGCCTTTCGAAAATATTTTTAAAGTTGAGGAGAATAAGTGGCAACCAGGCCAGGGTAATTATCCAGGGCAAGTGCTGAGCGTTGCTTATAAACACACCACTAAGGCAATATACCACCCCAAAAACGGTAGCAGTGTAATTGTCCAGGTCAAAGCTCTTTAATAATAGAAAGAAGGCAAGGCCGGCAATAGTTACGTGCAGCACATATTCTATACCTATGGAGTAAACGGTATAGCCGGAGGTAAGTGCAATAAGCCAGGTAATGGGATAGAACAAGCCGCTTTGCGGATCGGCATAAAATGGGTACCCAAAATTAATATAAGGGCACCAGAGAGGAAAAATGTGATGATGCAGGCATTCGCTGATAAAATAACGGCAGGGCAAAAACTGGTTCATCATATCCCACTTCATGGTAAAACAAGAAAGGGCCAATGGTTGAAATGCCACCATTACAACAAGCAAAATGACTAATATTGACAGGAAGTTAGGCAGAGATCTTTTAAGCACCCGAAGCGTAGTTGTATGTATCACAAAACTAAAGGAATTGTACTTCATACTATAAAGTATTCGGAAACGAGTGTTATAGCTAAAATATATACCGAGAAGCTGGGCCTCGTGTCTTATATCGTTAAGGGCGTTCGTTCAGCTAAGACCAGTGCTAAAGCAGCCCTTCTTCAGCCACTTACTTTGCTTGAAATGGAGGTGTCGCATCGCGAAAACAAGCAGCTTCAGTTTATAAAGGAGTTCAGGCGCGATTATGTTTACCGTTCCATTCCTTTTGATACGCTTAAATCAACCGTTGCTATTTTTTTGTTGGAACTGATCTCGAAGTCGATAAAAGAGCATGAAGAGAACGGCGAGATGTTCGATTTTATTTACGAATCGCTTTGCGTGCTTGACCGGTCTGAAAACCTGAACCCGGATTTCCATTTATTGTTCCTGGTTCATTTTACGCGCCATCTGGGTTTTGTTCCGCATGGAAATTTTTCAGAGAAGAATGCATTTTTTGAAATGACCGAGGGAATGTTCATTCCGCAGCAAAGCGAGATGAACGTTATGAGCAGAAACGAAAGCAGGTTATTGAATGAATTGATACTGGCAAATCCCTTTTCTGATGTGCCATTAAAAATTACCCGCCTGGAAAGAAAACAAATGATGGCCAACCTTATCAGGTATTACCAATTACACCTTGAAAATTTTTCACTACGCTCGCCTGAAATACTGGAAGAGATACTGGGTTAATCTTTACAGATTTTTACTGTACTCCTATTTTAAGCCACACTTTAGTGGCCTTCGTAACCTTGTCCTCCATACGGCAAAAAATAGCCCCTTTGGGTCTTTCAAAGCGCGGAATAAATGCAGCAGAACTCAATACAGTGGTTACTTCTGTAGTAATATTACGCACCACAGGTTGCTTGATGGCATATATCCTTGCAAGCAGATAATTTCTGTAAGGCCCACCGGCCTGCACTGCTATGGAGAGTAAACAGAAAACTAAAACGAACCCTGCGGTTTTCATACCCCTAATTTACGATAATTCTGCCACATCAGTTTAAGGTCGTGCAACACCGTATAGTGCCGTGCGTAAAGCAGGTTTATTTTTGACAGGGTATCAGCATCGAGTTGCAGACCGTCAAAGCTTGCAGCGGTGTTTAATACGCCGTGCTTAACGGCAGGTAAATTACCGGTAGCGGGCAGCGCGTATCCTACCCAGGTTTTGGTGCCCCCGGCAACCGCAAGCCAGTTAGAAACGAACCTACCAAAATTCTTTATTACAAAAAGATTGACCGGCAAAAGCACTATAAAAGCAAGGCTGCTGATAACGTCAAACAACCGCTTTTTTCGTTGGCTGGCAGGCCGGGCAAGGTTAAGGTTGTGGTTAACTGAGTAAAGATCGCCCGCAGTATTTTTTGAATTGCTGCCTATAAAAGCCTCACTTCCGGGGTTCAGAATCTTGTAATCAATTTTATTTCCGCAAAGGCCAATATTGTTGATGATTTGGCCAAAAGTAAGATCGCGCGAGCAAAAGATGATCTCGTTAATATCATATACTTCTGCCAGTTGTGCCAGGTCCTTAGGGTTCGATACAAAACTTACTACTTCGCTATCGGCACCCGCCAGCAACAAAAGTTTTTCGGCTCTTAAACATTCGCCCTCACTACCAGCAAGAAGCGCCTTTTTATCGTCGCTGCTTTCGATTGAAAGCGATTGATATTTGATGAGGTGATAAGATGTTCTGGTAAGAAGCATCTCCGCAGCTGTCCAGATAGCACCTAAAATGATAATGGCCCGCGAGAAGCGCCACTCGTTAGGTAAAAATGCATAAACAGCGGCAATGGCCAGCGTACCGAAAAATATACCGCGGAAGATGTTGGAAATTCGGAAGGGTTTATCGTAACCTCCGTTGAGGAACGTAGAAAGTATCCAAATAAGAATATAAGTGGGCACCACAATAAACATAAACTCGGTGGGGTAATAATGGTCAGTGTACTTGATCATACCCTCCCAATAGCGGGTAATAAGATAAATACCGCCAAAACCCAGCAGCGCATCAATAATAAACAAGTATGACGATGAGAGCAGGTTGGCCATTACGGTTAAAAAGCCCCTGAAGAAAATGGCCAGGTTAATAAACAACGAAAAAGCCCCCGACTGGTTGCCACTAAAATGCTTGCGCGCAAATATGATCATGGCATTGTAAAACACCTTTACATAATTTAAGCTGCCCTTGCGTGTGCTTTCGCCTTTGTAATGAATAATGGTAGTATCGGCAAAATAAAAGTTTTTGTAACCGGCTTTGATAATACGGTACGATAGATCTATGTCTTCGCCATACATAAAAAAGGTCTCGTCCAGCAGGCCTGTCTTATCCAATGCTTCTTTACGCATCAGCATAAAAGCACCCGACAAAATATCTGCCTCACTGGTTTCATGCTCAGGCAAAAAGCCGAGATGATAGCGGTTGAATGTTTTTGAACGGGGGAATATTTTTGAAAAACCGAAGGTTTTATAAAACGCTACTGCCGGTGTTGGAAGACCTCTTTTCGATTCAGGCAGAAAATTCCCTTTGCCATCAATCATTCTTACACCCAAGGCTCCGGCATTGGGGTGGCTATCCATAAACAACAGGCATTTTGTAAAAGTATCTTCGGCCACCACCGTGTCAGGATTTAACAACAACACATATTGACCGGTAGCTTTCTCCATGGCCTGGTTATTTCCTTTTGAAAAACCCTGGTTAACAGTACTGGCTATCAATTTAACCCAGGGAAACATTTCATTGACCATTTGACACGAGTCATCAGATGAAGCATTGTCAACCACAAATACTTCGGCATCTATGTCTTTAATGGCGCGCTGCACCGAAATAAGGCATTGCCCTAAAAAGTGCTTTACGTTATAGTTGACAATAACAATGGAAAGTTTCACGCGCTAAATTTAGCTAAATGACTGTGCCTGCCAAGAGACGAAGAAAGGAAAACTTTAACCTGAACTCTTTACCAGGTAGTTTTCGTAAGGAAGACGGGTAGCTATGGACCGTGCAAGGGTCATTTCATCGGTATATTCCAGTTCGCCGCCAAAAGAAATGCCCCGGGCAATGGACGTTATCTGCACGTTGAGGTCGCGCAGCTTTTTGCTGATATAAAATATAGTGGTATCCCCTTCAATAGTAGGACTTAAAGCCATTATTACCTCCTTTACCTCGCCAGCCTCAGCCCTTTGAATCAATGAAGATATGTTCAGTTTTTCGGGGCCAATTCCATCAATAGGCGAAATAATACCGCCCAAAACATGATAGGCGCCCCGGTAAACGTTGGTATTTTCAATTGCTATTACATCTCTAATCGTCTCAACCAGGCAAACCGTGGTATGATCGCGTTGAGGATTTGCGCAAATATCGCACTGGTCGTGGTCTGATACGTTATGGCAGGTTTTGCAGAACTTAACTTCTGATCTCATCCTGATTACCGCCTCGCCAAAGCTCTTTACTTTTTCAGTATCCTGTTTAAGCAAGTGCAAAACCAGCCTGAGGGCGGTTTTTTCACCAATACCGGGTAGTTTTGTAAATTCGGCAACAGCATCTGCAATAAGCCTGGAAGAGTACTTCATATCGCTGCTAAAATAAGTGTAATTATTATATTGCAGCCCAATGAGCGCAAAACTTTCTATTGTTATTCCTGCCTATAATGAAGGCAAAACTATTCACCGGATTCTGGATAAGGTTCGTGACGTTGTACTAATAAGTGAAGTTGAAAAGGAAGTGATCATTGTTAACGACTGCTCTACCGACAATACGGCTGAGGCCGTTGAAAATTACCGCCGCAATAACAGCCAGCTTAATATTCAGTTTTTTGCCCAGCCGGTAAACATGGGTAAGGGGGCGGCGCTCCATCGTGGAATTAAAGAGGCTACCGGAGACTATATTGTAATACAGGACGCCGATCTGGAATATGACCCCAATGAGTACAACATTTTATTGAAGCCTGTTTTAGATGGTTTTGCCGATGTTGTGTATGGCTCGCGCTTTGCCGGCGGGCGCCCACACCGCATACTTTTCTTCTGGCATACCATAGGTAACAATCTCCTTACCTTTATGTCGAACATGTTTACCAACCTCAACTTATCGGACATGGAAACCTGTTACAAGCTTTTCCGGGCCGAAATAGTAAAATCGCTCGACCTAAAGGAGAGGCGCTTCGGTTTTGAGCCTGAGGTAACTGCAAAAATGAGCCGTTACCCAAACGTGCGTATTTATGAAGTGGGCATCAGTTACTACGGCCGAACTTATGCCGAAGGAAAGAAGATTGGTTGGCGCGATGGATTCAGGGCTATTTGGTGCATTTTGAAGTATAATTTATTTAAACAATAAAATTATATCATATTTTTCTCAGAAATCAGGCTGCAAACTGATACCCCAAAGCAAAAAAGACGCTCAGCATAATATTGGCAATCGCTACAGCCAATACAAGCATGCCACCTGCCCACTTATACCTTGTTGCAAAAGCAGCTACCATCATAAATAAAGGAAAGCAAACCAGAATATAACGCGGCATGCATATGAGGTTTACCTGTCCGTTTGACAATGGGGCCAGGATTAATAATAATATCCAAACTACCAGGTAAAAAGGAATGAATCTAATTAACAAAACTACAGCGCCAAGCCAAAAGATTGTGTAATAAGTGTTTGCTTTGACATAAATATTGTCGGTTGCTTTAAGACCTGTCTCTATAACTTTCCAGGGCTTAGCGTATTCGGTATGCCAGCCAATCTGTTTGGCGTGTACGTAAAACAAGAAGTCGCCCGTGGTGAAATAACAATATGCAAAAAACGTCAACATACCTGCAGGTATAAGAATTAAATAAAAACTTTTTGCGTTGAAATTTAGTCCGTGCTTAACCACATACGCAAGGCCTAGTGGTAATAAAATCAAAAGCCCGAATGGCCTTGTAAGCGTAAGCAGAAACCCACTTATTCCTGATAAAACGTAGTTCTCTTTTTCAAAAAAGTAAATACACATTATTGAAAAACAAATAAACGAAGATTCAGAAAACACGCCTGATAGAAGGTAGCTACCCGGGAAGAAATATAAGGTTGCAACAGCCAGTATAGCAGTTAACTTATTGTTGTAAAGTTTAACACATAACAAATACAAATAGAAAGATCCGACCAGCAATAAAACGTTTGAAACAATGATGCCCGCAATAAACGGGTCGTGAACCAAAAGCGCAACGGCCTTCATGGCCATAGGATAAAAGGGGAAGAAGCCGTAATTTGATTGTCCCCAGGCGGCGGGGTCTTTAATATAGCCGTTTACCGCAACATTAATATACCAGCCTGAATCCCAGCAGCCAAAAGAGTTTAAAAGCTTATTTCCAAAGTATTGAAAATTTTCTCCTTTAACTGAGTAACAGGCGTAACGGTGAAGAGCAATGAAGAATCCGAATACAATAATTACCCGACTGGCTACAAAAAGCCCCAGGATACTCAAAAAAGGTTTAGGCCCGATTTTATTCATGTAAAGACTATGACTAAGCGAATAAAACTTTAAAAACCGGGTTTAAAAAGGTTCGTTTTGCAAAAGAATGCTATCAAAAATAATAAAGGCAAATATTTTATCACCTATAAGCCTCAATTAACAGATTATCGATTACAACCGGACTTTCTGAATAGTTCACCCCATATACTTTCAGCTTATCGCCCGGATTAGCACCTTGAGGTACCCTTGTATAGAAATAAACCCTGCCTGAAGCAAAGCAAGGAAAGACCCATATACCACAGTTTTGGTTAGGTTGGATTTTATTTTGAATGCGAATGGCAGACGATTTATATGGTGCGGTTTTGCTGAACTCAACTCGCATAATCGCATTGCCATATAATGAACCACTTGGCGGAGGAGCATACGCATCAAAGGATATTTTCACCCAATCAAGAGGATTTAACCTGCACTCCGACAAAGACCGCTCAAACTCAGGAGCATTAACGACTTTATTATCCAACAGAAAAGCAAAGCCATTTGTACCTGCAGCACCTTTTACAAAATGCGGATTCAGTGAATCCTCAAAGTCATTTAAAAATATGGTGTGTTGAAAGATTGTATGCTCCGGTTGTTTTTCATCAGTATCATAGGCAATCACATCATTCATATTGATGTGTGTTTTAAAAAACGACTCCCGGTAGAACGTTTGATTACTGTCTTCACTCCAGAGGATATTTTTCGATACCTGATAGGTCATCATTATTTGCTGGGAAGCAAAAAAAACAACGAGCAGAATCCAGAGATAAAAGCTAATTCTGTTTCTTTGAACCACATAAGTAAATGTGGCCAACGGGACCGATAAAAGAGCGTATGTTTCAATCATTGGCCTGCTTCCCAATCCGTTTATGTAGGTCCAGCACCACCATGAATAGATAACATAAATGTGCACGGGAAGGAATATTAAGGTAGCAAGCAACGTTTCCCCCCTTTTCAAAACCATCAGGCCTATCCCTGCAATTGCGAAGGCCATAATTGGGGTATAAGGTAGCCACCCGTTTTTAAATCCAAACAACCCGCCATGAATTTTAGAATGTCTAAAGTCAAAGGTTTCAGATCCATAGCTATAATAAATCCAATGACCACTCTGACTTTTCCAGTATAAAAGCTGCGGCAATGCGCATAGGGCAAACAAAAAAACAGCCACATAAAAGCCTTTATTTTTAAATAGCGTAGTTAAGCGCTCTTTTAGCCCCACTGTAAAGGGAATGCCGTATAAGAAGGGGATAAAAAGACAAATAATTTCGTTGGGCCGTACCAGGGTGATCATGCCGGCACTAATGCCTATAAGGGCAGCATATTTTAAAGCATAATCTTTGTAAAAATTAATAGTTGCAAACAGAAGCAGTGCGTACAAGGTAAATAAATATGGGTGAGACATACCCGTATTAAAAACGGCAAAGTGCAGAAGATTGGTGCCAAGTGCAATAGCGAACAGAGTAACAGCAATTACACTATCGTTTTTGAAGAAAAGCTCGTTCAACACATAGCTTAACAGGCACAAACCGGCAAATGCGAATAATAAATTCCATAGCTGAATAAAAAATATATAGATTTTAGTAAACCCTGTATCTGGTTGTTTTAGTACTTCGGATAGCAGGTGTGCAAGCAAAAAAGCCGGCGATTCAAGAATGGCAATACCACATGTATATTTTATTATCGGAATGTTATCTTTGATATATACCTCACCTACATCTGTCACAACTTTGGTTGAATCTCTTGGAATGCCCGCGGCCTTATCGCGCTCAAAAATAGTTTGCTTCAGATCCTTAAAATCGTGCTGAAGAAACATAGCTGGCAAATACATATAATAGCCGGTACAATCTCCACCTCCCATGGCATTCGAAGCCTGCCAGGGTTTATAAAAAGAGAATAAGAAAAGCCATACTGCCAAAATTGAAAGCAGCGATAACCTGGTATGTTTTTTCATAAAACAGCCATTAATGCGCCTCTAACCAATTTACACCCACCCCTATCTCCGCTTCAATGGGCACGCGTGTTTTAATGGCCTTTACCATTTGTTCGTAAACAATAGGTTTAAGTATCTCTACTTCGTCTTTATAGGCATCAAAAACCAACTCATCATGTACCTGCAGCGTCATTTTTGATTTCAGATTATGGTGTTTAAATTGTTTATGTATGCCTATCATGGCCAGCTTTATCATATCGGCGGCGCTTCCCTGAACGGGTGAGTTAATGGCATTTCGTTCAGCAAAACCACGCACAGTAAAGTTTTTTGAATTGATATCTTTTAAGTAGCGCTTGCGGCCCATAATGGTTTGCACATAGCCGTGTTGCTGTGCAAACTGCACATTATGGTTCATGTATTGTTTGATCTTCGGAAACTGCAGGAAATAATTTTCAATGATACTCTTTGCTTCGGCACGCGATACTCCAATGTTTTCGGCCAAACCAAAGGCGCCCTGGCCGTATATGATACCGAAGTTTACACTTTTAGCTTTGTAGCGCATCTCTTTGGTTACTGCATCAATTTCTACCCCGTAAACCCTGGCTGCAGTAGCAGTGTGGATGTCGAGTTTCTTTTCAAATGCCTCCAGCATGTTCTCATCACCGCTTAGTTCGGCTACAATACGTAATTCTATTTGCGAGTAATCGGCTGAGACAAGGATATGGTCTTCATCGCGGGCTATAAACGCTTTACGTACTTCCTGGCCACGCTCGCTGCGGATAGGGATGTTTTGCAGGTTCGGGTTATCAGAACTTAACCGGCCGGTAGCTGCAACAGCCTGTCGGAACGTGGTATGTACCCTGCCTGTTTTGGGATTAATAAGCTGTGGCAACGTATCAACGTAAGTTGACTTTAACTTGGTGATTTGGCGGTAATCAAGAATCTGCGCTGCAATGGGATGGTGCTTGCTCAGCGATTGCAGTGCATCTTCATTGGTTGATAGCTGACCGGTAGATGTTTTTTTGCCTTCGAAAGGTAATTTAAGGTGGCCATAAAGAATATCCGCCATTTGCTTCGGTGAGTCTACATTAAACTCGGTACCCGCTAATGAAAATATTTCGTCGCGTACCTTCAGCATGTCCTTTTCAAGTATGCCTGAGAAATGCTTTAAGAAGCCCTCATCAATCTTAACCCCTTCGTACTCCATACCGGCCAATACTTCTATCAGCGGGTGCTCAATATCGTTCAATACTTTTTCAACCTCCTGATGGGTTACCATCGGTGCAATTTTGTGTTTAAGCTGTAGCGTAATGTCGGCATCCTCAGCTGCGTATTCCGATATTTTTTCAATAGGTACATCGCGCATAGTACCTTGGTTCTTTCCCTTTTTGCCAATCAGTTCTTCAATTGAAACAGGGGTGTAGCCCAGATAGGTTTCACTTAAATAATCCATGCCGTGCTTCAGGTCGGGCTCAACCAGGTAATGGGCCAGCATGGTATCATAAATGGGCATGCACACATTTATATCATAACGTTTAAATACCAGCAGGTCGAACTTTAAATTCTGCGCAATCTTTAAATGCGTTTTGCTTTCAAGTAAAGGTTTAAAATGCCGGGCTATCTTCTTTGTTTCCTCATAATCAGGAGGGCAGGGAACATAATAGGCCTCACCTTCTTTTGTGCTGAAACTCATGCCCACCATATCCAGACTGAAATAGTCCAGGCCGGTAGTTTCTGTATCAAAACAGAACTCATGGTGTGATTCTAATTTCTTCACTAACGCTATTATGGCCTCCTCACCTGTAACAGTATGGTAAGTGTGTGCCGTATTCGAAATATTCCTTCCACGAGGAACATCATCGGCAACGGGCGTGTCAGAACCGGCAAACAGGTCTTGTTGCGTACCCGAAGATGCCGGCGCTGAGTTATTGGCTGCAGTATGCGAATGCGCGTTGGCGGCAGGTTGATTGGCTGTATAATCTAATCCAAAGATTCTTTTACCTAAAGTTCTGAATTCAAGTTCGGCAAAAATTGCGGTTAGTTTTTCCTTATCCGGCTGCTCAACTTTCAGATCATCATCCTCTACTGAAATAGGCACGTTCAGATTGATAGTGGCCAGGCGCTTGCTCATCAGGCCTTGTTCGGCAAACTGCTTTACGTTTTCGCCTACCTTGCCTTTTATTTTATCGGCATTGGCAATTACATTTTCAACCGAGCCGAATTCTTTAATTAGTTTTTTAGCGGTAACCTCTCCTACCTTCGGTATACCCGGAATGTTATCAACGGCATCACCCATCAGGCCGAGAATATCGATTACCTGCAGGGGCGATTCTACCTCCCAGTTCTTTTTAATTTCCTCAACACCCAGTATTTCAACCTCGCCGCCACTACGGGCAGGCTTATAAATATAAATGTTCTTTTCTACCAGCTGCGCATAGTCCTTATCGGGCGTTACCATATAAACAATATGGCCTTCGGCTGCTTTCTTTTTAGCAATGGTGCCTATAATATCATCGGCCTCATAGCCTTCAAATTCAAGAATAGGAATATGCCATGCACGGATAATATCTTTGATATACGGCACTGCAAAAATGATATCTTCAGGTGTTTCCTGGCGGTTGGCTTTGTAATCAGCAAATTCTGCCTCGCGGTCGGCTGAGCCTCCCAGGTCGAACACTACCGATAGGTGTGAAGGTTTTTCTTTCTGTATCAGCTCTAACAGGGTTGTGGTAAAGCCGCTGATAGCCGAAACGTTTTGCCCTTTTGAATTAATAAGCGGGTTGCGGCTGAAAGCAAAGTACGAGCGGAATATCAATGCATACGCGTCAAGTAAAAAAAGTTTGTTGTCTGTCCAGTCGGTGTGTCCCATAGTAAGCAATTTAGTTACTTAGCGAAAGCTAAATAAGGGACGGCAAATTAAAACTCTTTATCGAAACCCATCTCATCCATTATGGGGCCCAGTTCGGCATAAATTTCCTGGCGGGTATAGCCATATTGTTCCAGGCTGTATTCGTGGTGGCTCTTATACTGGCGGTTGCGCACCTCTTCTTTCGATAGCTTGTTGAGAAATTTCTGGCTGGGAGCCCAGCTGAAATGTTCGTATATTTTTTTCACTGTTCCCTGCGGGTTAGCCAGCAGGTCATCGTATTTAACCATAATAAACTGCGAGGCTGGCAAGGTTCGCTTCATTTCCTGCGAGTATTTAAAATAGTCTATACCCAATTGGGCCCAGGTTTTTTTAGCCGGGTCATTATCGGCTATAGGCGGCGAGTAGAGCGCATACATAGAGCTGAACATGCTGGCAAATGAAGGAACGGCATCATACGGATGGCGCGCTATGTAAATGATCTTTGCATCGGGGAAACGCTGCATCAGCGTTTTAAACCGGCCTGTGCTCATTACGTTTTTGGCCAGGTAGGTTTTAGCCGGATCGTTGGCGTGCATAAAGCGTTTAACTGAGCTCTCGTAAAAATCCATTACATTCTTCTTTACCTCATCATTTTCTCTATCCAGAAATTTAGTGTCGTTGGTTAAGTGGAAATAAGGAAAGGGAATATAAACGCCCACGCTCATCATCATTTGGGCAAATACCATTTCGTCTTCTTCGGTTTTATTAAAACCCAGGGCATGGATATCATCCCAGCCGCCCCAGAATCTTTCGTCCATTTTATCCATGGTGCGCGTAATTATTCCGTGTAATATATTCCGGTCAATCCACCTGATAACATTATAAAACCTGGCAAAAGAGGTGGTCATCTGAAAGGTGTGCGAAAACTTGGTGAAGGCGAAGCGATCATTATCAAGCGCAATTAACCGGTGCAGATATGTGGTGCCGCTACGGGGGTTTGAGATAATGAATACCGGCTGTTTGATTTCCTTTTTATGAAACCCCGGATAGAAGATTTCATCTATCAACCGGAATATGAGATGGATGAACTGATTGAGCGAGTAAAGAAAAACGAACACAACCGAAACAAGCCATATCCTAAGCCGAAAGTGTTTATAGGTTTGCCGGATAATATTGCCCAGAACCTTGTAGTTGACATAGTAAAACGACGCACTGAAATATTTCATAATCCTCCCTTCGGGCTGCAAAAGAATGTTTTTTGATTTATATTATCCAACTGATTTCGGTTAAGCGGTTAATTTCGCATTTGAAATGAAGACGATTACCAACCGGCAAATATTTTTAAATAATGTGGCGCAAACCAGCCCAGCGCCTTTAATGCTTGAAATTGAACGTGCTGCGGGTGTAATATTATCTGGTGCCGATGGCAAGGAATATATTGACCTTATAGCCGGAATTTCGGTAAGTAATCTGGGACACAGCCACCCCGAAGTAGTAAAGGCGGTACAGCAGCAGGCTGAAAAATATATGCACCTGATGGTGTATGGCGAATTTGTTGAAAGTCCGCAGGTTAAATATGCCCAAAAACTTACCTCGCTATTACCTGAACAGTTGAATAACGTTTATTTCACTAATTCGGGCGCAGAGGCCACAGAGGGTGCACTAAAGCTGGCAAAACGGGCAACAGGCCGAACACAACTTATTTCGTTTAAAAACGGCTACCATGGCAGCACACAGGGTGCGCTGAGCATGATGGGGTCTGAAACTTTTAAAAGAAGTTTCAGACCCCTGTTGCCTGATACCATGCAGTTAACCTATGGCAACGAAGCGGAGTTGAACAATATAACCAACAGAACAGCAGCTGTAATTATTGAAACAATACAAGCCGAATCGGGCATTACGGTTCCATCTGAAAGCTTTATGCGGCAGTTGCGCAATATTTGCAACGAAACCGGCACCTTGCTGATTTTAGATGAAGCCCAGGCAGGGTTAGGGCGCACCGGCAAGCTTTTTGCTTTTGAGCATTATGGCATAGTACCCGATATTTTATTACTGGCCAAGGCCCTGGGTGGTGGTATGCCGTTAGGCGCCTTTATTGCTTCAAAAGAAATAATGAATACACTGACCGAAAATCCGGTACTGGGCCACATTACCACTTTCGGTGGTCACCCGGTATGTTGTGCTGCCGGATTAGCCGGTTTTGATGTGTTAATGAAAGAGAGGCTGGTGGATGGAGTGGAAGCAAAAGGAAAACTGTTTGAAACCTTGCTTAACCACCCGAAAATAAAGTCGAAGAGCAGAATAGGTTTAATGATGGCACTGGAGTTTGAAAGTTTTGAGGTGAATAAAAAAATAATTGACCGCTGTATTGAAAACGGAGTTTTGACCGACTGGTTTTTATTTGCGCCGCATTGTATGCGTATAGCACCGCCTTTTATTATTACAGAGAAGGAGATAAGCTTGGCTTGTGGGGTTATTATGGGGGCGATAGAATAATCAGAATCTTTAAAATAACAAATTCCGTTCAGCCTGCTTATTTGCTTGACTTCATCCTTTTCACTTGATACCTAATGGTGTTTCTACCCGATTCAGATAGCGAATAACAAGTAAAGCCATCTGCTGTTACTTCCATTACCTTAAACCTGAAAACCTTTGTTGTGTCCTTCTGCGATGTCAAAAGGTATTCGCAGTTACCGGTCCATTCTATTTTATAAATTGTTCTTTCATTTGTGCGACCTGTTGTTTCGAATTGCCAAACCCCTTGCCTTTCGATGATGTCGCCGCCAACTTCAAATTTTCCTTTTTTAATAGAGGTACAATCCAGATTATCTGGTGCTTTTAGTTCTTCAAAGGTTTCCTTTGGAAAGAGTTTAACCCCCTTGAAATTTTCGTAAAAAGAGGTATAGCCGAACATTACTATAAAGAAAGCAAGCAATAAAGAAGAAACCACAGGTAATTCAAGTTGCAGTTTGAGCCTGTAGGTTAAACTACGATAGGGGAAAAGTGCAACTAACGCAGTCAGGGCAGATCCTGACCCAAAAATTATTAAAGTGTCAGCAATCAACCTGCTGGCCCGAAATGTAATGGACCCTTCATTGTCATTGAATGCATGAATGGTTATAATGCGGATGAAAAAAAAGATATTCAGCAGTATAAAAGTTACTACCCACCATATTCTTATTCTGTTTTTCACAACGTTTCAATTAGTCTTTACACATCCAAAATAATCTGATTTTATTGACTTCGCAGCAAAGCCCGTGTATTGCCTCTGGCTTTGTTTTGAATTGCAAATAAAAAGCAGGCCATGCTTATCTTGAAATGGAAATAAAATCGAACTTTGCAGTAAACCGGCAAATGTATTTACGGTCTTATTGAGTCAAAACACACTACATGCCCAATACACAGGAATGGTTTAAAAGCGGCTTTGGAAAAGTAGTAGCCTATTTTCTGCAAGGCTTATTGCTTATTGCGCCAACGCTGGTTACGTTGTGGGCCATTTATTATTTCTTCAATTTTTTTGACTCGCGCATCAACGATCTGTTTGAACAGGTCTTCCATTTTCACTTCCCCGGCTTCGGGCTTGTTATCGTTTTTCTGCTGATAACCCTGATAGGTTTTTTGGGCTCGATGGTGATAGTACAGCCAATATTGAGGATACTGGACCTGATACTTGAAAAGACACCGCTGGTAAAGGATATCTATACGGCATTAAAAGATTTTTTCGGGGCGTTTATCAGCAACAAAAAGAAATTCAATAAACCTGCCATGTTTGAAATGGGCAAAGGCAGCGGCGTTTTTAAACTGGGCTTTATTACCCAGCAGGACCTGAACGAGTTGCATATAAAAGACAAGGTGGCCGTATACACACCCTTGTCTTATAACCTTTCGGGCATATTATACCTGGTAAACGCCGACCAGGTGCATCCATTAGAGAATGTGAGCAGCAGCCTGGTTTTGAAATTTATTGTAAGCGGCGGTGTTACTGAAATTGATGATGAGGCCCATCACCACCACCATCACCACCACAGCCATCATGCAGCCCCCGGCAAACCAGATCAACGCCCCATGTAGCCCCGGCAAAGCCAGGCGTATTTGGTTTGTTCTTTAGCGGTGGCAACTTCATGAAACAGCTTTTTTGCTTCTTCTTTTTTGTTGCCGTCCCAATAGGTTTTAGCTACAAAATATTTCGCGGCCTGTTGTGCAAAAGCCTCTTTTGCCGTAAACAAAGATTCAAAGTATCCGGCCGATTCTTCTTTTTTACCCGTTTTGTACAGGGCATAGGCGTAATTTAAAAGCCACAATGTGCTATCAGCTTCATTGGCAAATTTGCAATCGGGGTATTTCCGAAACTTCTCAGGCTCTAACAGCTGCACTGCGGCAGAGTAGTTTTTGATAGAACAATAAAAGTTGCCAAGCAAAAAAGCAGGCCCGCAGTCGCCATTAAATTGCCTTACCCCTCTTTGTAAAATAAGCACGCGGTAATAGCGCGAAATTTTGGGGTTGGTTGCCAAAGCCAGGTAATCATCTAAAGTAAAGGGCACTTTGCCATAGGGTAAAAGCTTTTGCGCTAATTGCAATTCATCATAATAGCTTTGTTCAGTAGCGGCATCAATAAACTTATGCAGCTGGCTATAAAAGCCGGTATCCATATTGGCAAACATCAACAGGCCTTTGTAAAAGTCAGCCTCTATCAGGGTATCCTTATCTGAGTATCGCTTAAATGTATGATAGGCCTGGTCGTAATATCCCAGTTCGCTGTAAAGCGCAGCGGCGTTTATAAACGAAGTTTGATCAACATCCTTTTGCAAGAGGGTAGAGTCCAGGTATTGCAGGCACTTATTCATTTCGCCGGCGTAAAAGTATTCATTGGCCATATCGCAACGTATGCCGGCCAGGTTCGGGAACATGTTTGCTATTACAGCGTAAACCTGCATGGCATCAGTAAAACGTCCGCGTATTTTAAGGTTACGGGCGTACTCGGCATACAGGTATGCGTTCTCTTCACTTTCGGTTATAGTGCTTTGCATTTGTATCAGCTGGCGTTCAAGCTCGATAGTGCGTAGCGATAGCGAGTATAAATTACAAAGGCCTTTTTTTATATCCGTCCGTGAGGGGTCTAGCTCCAGGCATTGCTTCCAGATATGGTCGATCTTAATGGAAGTATCAACCGGAATGACGGGAACAAAATAGCTTTCATCAATTGCAGAAGAATCAAAAACAGATTCAGCTTTTTCAGCATTGAAATGGCTTTTGGCGCCGCTGCCCCAGGCTTCGTTTAGCAATACGTTGCCTTTCATCATCAAGGCATCAACTGTTTTGGGGTTTACCTTCAGAATTGAGTCGAGATACTGGTCGGCGCTGGCAAATTGACTGTGGGCTATATAGTCTGTAGCAGTAGAGATGATTTGTTGTTGGGCGGGGAGCGAGCTAAATACTAACAGGAGAATAAATGCTGTTGAAAAACGAACTGTTGTTGATGTGCCGAATGGCCCACCACCCCCACCAGCGGGGTACAGCTTTATTTTTTCATCGTTTCGCTTGAAAAAATAATTGATACAGGAAAAACCAAAGCCGGTTCTTAATTCCCCTTTAAAATTGAGAACAAAGAACCGGCTGGTAAGATATAGTAATTTGGTTTGCACCCTTTGTGTTTAAGGACGCCCGCTATAACTAAGCGTTGATCATTACCGGCATAACCAGCATTAATAAATCTTCGCCATCGTTCTTTTCAGTAGGGCGTAAAACGCCTGCGCGGGTTGGGGTTGAAAGTTCAATTTCAATATCGTTCGAATCTAACACACCCAGCATTTCAATCAGGAAACGTGCGTTGAAGGCAATGTCCATATCGCCACCTTCATAGCTGCAGCCCAATCTTTCATTGGCTTCGTTGCTGAAATCCAGATCCTGTGCAGATATTTTCAACTCGCTGCCGGCTATGCTTAAAATTACCTGGTAAGTAGTTTTGTTTGAGTAGATAGATATACGCTTCATAGCGTTCTGAAACTCCAGACGGTTAATACCCAGTTTATTGGGGTTGTTTTGTGGTATTACCGCGTTATAATCAGGATAGTTGGCGTCAATTAAACGACAAATTAAACGGGTGTTATCAAAGCTGAAAAATGCATTTGATTTGTTGTACGAAACATTAACGCCTGAATTAGTTGCCGGTAGCGAACCTTTTAAAAGGCCTAATGCCTTTTTAGGCACAATAAACTGCGCCGACTTGGCAGCTTTTACGTCGCTTCTGTGTAACTTAACCAACTTGTGTGCATCGGTTGAAACGAAGGTAACCCCATCAGGCGAAACCTGGAAAAGTACACCGGTCATAGCCGGACGAAGATCATCATTACTAACAGCGAATAAGGTTTTTGCAATGGCATTGCTTAATGCACCCGCAGGAATGTTGATTTCAGTTACCGCTTCAGGTTGTGGTATTTTAGGGAAATCATCCGGGTTCTCGCCGGTTAGTTTATAACGGCCGGTCTCAGAGGTGATTTCAACACCAAATGTCTTTTCATCTACTTTAAAAGTAAGCGGCTGCTCGGGCAGGGTCTTTAAAGTATCCAGTAATATTCTGGCAGGTATGGCTATACGTCCGTTGTCTTTGGCTTCAACACTCAGTTCTGTGCTCATCGAGGTTTCAAGATCTGTTGCAAAAACGCCCAGCTTGCCGCTTTTTATCTCAAACAAAAAATCTTCCAGAATTGGCAGTACGGAGTTTGAATTAATAACGCCGCTGATGGTTTGCAGGCTTTTAAGCAAGGTAGTAGTAGATACGATAAACTTCATTTCATTACTTTTAGTTGGAACAAATATAATTATCGCCCGAAATTAAAATTTACCTTCTTCTAACAGGAATTAAATTTATTGTTCACAAAAAGGGAAATTGGGCATAAAACGACCTTAAAAGGCATTATTTCCTGATTTTGAGCGAATAGGCCGCGGGAAGTTAAAACACAACCCCTGCTGCTGCCTGCGGCATATCCAACGGGATAATTACGAAGGCACCACAATGCACATGGATTTTGGCAGAGCTTATTACATTTGCCCCCGCATGAAGACCCTATCCGGCATTATATCATACATTTTTCACCCTTTGCTGTTCCCTACGTACGGAACGCTGCTTATTTTAGGGCTAAACCCTAATATGTTCGGTTACTTTGGCGAGCGGCTGCATTTTGTATGGCTGATCATTGTTTTTGCCCTCACTTTCATGTTTCCGGCGGTATGGATGTTGATGATGAAAGGCCTGGGTATGATAGACAGCCTTAAAATGGAAACCAGTAAAGAGCGCATTGTTCCGTTTGTAGCAGCCATTACTTTTTATTTATGGACCACCTGGATGTTTAAGGCCAACGTACACATGAAAATACCCACCAACCAGCTTATTTTTTACATGATGCTGGGAGCCTGCGTTTCAATTTCGATAGCCTTTTTTATGAATATTTTTACCAAAGTAAGCCTACACACACTGGGTGCCGGCAGTATTCTGGGCCTGATACTTATATTGGTCAGGTTCTCTACATTCGACCTGCGTTTTTTGTTTGTAGGCGCCATTTTGGTGGCGGGGGTTATAGGCACTGCCCGCCTTATTTTAAAATCGCATAGCGAATCTGAGATCCTTTCGGGCTATGCCATCGGGTTTATAGGGCAGTTTCTGGCCTTCAGCGTTATTTCAAGATTTTTATAAATAAAAGCATATGTATAACACCGTCCTCTATTCAGTAGAAAACAGCATTTGCAATATTACGCTTAACCGTCCGGAAGTATTTAACTCGTTTAACGAGGAGTTGAGCGCCGAATTTATTGATGCCCTGAAAAAGGCAGGTAAAGATGAAAACGTAAGGGTGGTAATTATATCGGGCCACGGCAAAGCCTTTTGCTCTGGCCAGGACCTAAAAGACATAAAGAACCACGAGGGCGAAAGAAGCCTGAGCGAATCAGTATTGCGCAGGTATAACCCCATGATAATGGCCATGCGTGATATGGCAAAACCCATTATCTGCAAACTGAACGGGGTTGCGGCCGGTGCGGGCGCATCGCTTGCGCTTGCTTGTGATATTATGATTGCTGCCGAAACGGCTACCTTAATTGAGGTATTTGCCAATGTAGGCTTGGTGCCTGATTCGGGCTCATCATTCTTTTTACCTAAACTGGTTGGCTACAACAAAGCGTTTGAGTTGATAACTCTGGCCTCGAAAATAACTGCCAAAGAAGCGCATGAGCTGGGTATTGTATATAAAGTAGTCGCAGCCGAAGAACTGGATGCTGCGGTTAATGAGCTGGCCAGGCGCTATGCAGCAGGGCCTACCAAAACCTATGGCATGATTAAAAAAATGCTGAATAAGGCCTACACCGCCAACTTACCCGATATGTTACAATACGAAGCTTACTGCCAGGAAATAGCCGGAAAGAGCGACGATTATAAAGAGGGAGTGGCTGCGTTTACCGAAAAGAGGAAACCGCTGTTTAAAGGCAGGTAAATATCTGATAAAGCCTCAATCGCGGCGGTAAAGCACCTTGCCACCATATATAAGCGCGGCCGAGAACAGTAAAAATAAGCCCCCGTCTACAGGCATTTCGGGCAAAAAAGATCGTGGAGAAATGGTAACATGCCCCTCTGAATGGCCTACATAAACTGCCAGCATCAATATCAAAACCAGTAAAACAGGTAAAAGTCCATTTGTTCTCATAGGCAATACAAAATCCTCTTGGCTAAAACTACAACTTTTTTCTATTCCTGCAAATTTAAATGCGCAATTTAAATAAGTTAAATTCCCAAATGCTTGGCCGGGTCCCAGAATAATTTGTCAAAGTCTACAACCTGGTGTTCTTTCACTTTTATGCCTTCGGCTTCCAGGCGCTGCTGCATTGCCTCCGGGGGATTGAAATGGTGCCTGCCGGTAAGCAGGCCATTGCGGTTTATTACACGATGGGCCGGTACAGAAGGTTTTTGACCATGAGCACCGTTCATAGCATAGCCTACCAGGCGGGCTGATTTGGCTGTGCCCAGGTATTTGGCTATGGCGCCGTAGCTTGTAACCCTCCCTTTAGGTATTAAGCGGGCCACCGCATATACATTCTCGAAAAATGAATATTCAGTACCGGGTTCTTTTGTATCGGGTAGTTTTGGTGCAACGCGCTTTTTTGCCGGCCTTTTCATCTTTTAAAGTTGAAAAGCAAGATAATTAATTGTGCGGCCCTTTTCAAGGTGCTGCTTTTCGTAGTAGGTTTTAATATTCAGCTCATCGAAATCGAGCGGGGCCGAGTAGATATCCTCTTTGTAATAAAGCAATTTGCAGCCAAACTCACCCGCACTTTCTTGGGTATATTGAAATAAAGGAAGGTCGTCAGTTTTAAAATTAACCCTGGCATCTGGCCGGGCTATTACTTTATAACGCTCTAAAAACTTAGGTGCACTTAACCGGCGCTTGGCGTATTTAAGCCCCGGAAAAGGGTCGGGGAAGGTTATCCATATCTCATCCACCTCGTGTTCTGCAAAAAAATTGGTAATGTTCTCTATACGCATACGCACAAAAACGAGGTTATGCAGGCCTTCGGCAGTAGCAGTCTTAGAGCCGGTAAACAACCGCGCCCCCTTTGAGTCGATGCCAATAAAATTTTTGCCGGGATATTTTTTTGCCAGGGCAATTGAGTAATCGCCTTTGCCGCAGGCCAGCTCAACAACAACAGGGTTATCATTTTTAAAGACGTCGCTTTTCCATTTTCCGCGCAGGTCAAGTTCTTTCCCCTCATAATTTTTCAGCAGCGGATTAGTGAAATGCTCGTTCTGAAAAACGTTGGTGAACGTATTTATACTGCTTATCTTAAACATTTTGGCTTTGCCCATAACAATACATTACTCTCTTTTCAGGAAGAGAATTTCGGTGGCGAATATAACCGGTATTAAGCAAAAGCGAACACATATGGCGGGCCACACAACTTAAAAGCCAGATACCTGCTCCGTAATTGATTTATTGGTAATTTTACTGCGCACTTAGCTTTAGATACCAGCCATAGAAGGCAGATTCCGTAAGCAATGCTCAGCCCTCCCTCCCATTTGGCCTTGATTTTAAATGCTCAGCAAAAAGTTTAGTTTTACGCGATTGATGGCAACCATGGAAGAAAGATATAATGAACCAGTCTGGACCAAGATAATTACCCCTTCTGAAAGCCTTTTCAGGTTTAATTTCCGTGAGCTTTGGCAATACCGGGATCTCATCATCCTTTTTATAAAAAGAGACTTTGTTTCAGTTTATAAGCAAACCGTACTGGGTCCACTGTGGCATATCATACAGCCGCTATTTACCATGTCGGTTTATCTTATCCTGGGGCGGGTTGCCAACCTTCCTACTGATGGTATACCCCCTACCCTGTTTTATTTAAGCGGAATAGTTTTATGGAATTACTTCGCCTCTTGTCTTACCAAAACATCCGGTACGTTTATCGGCAGCGCTCAAATATTTGGTAAAGTATATTTTCCGAGACTTGCGGTTCCTATTTCTGTTATTGTATCCAATCTCATCAGCTTCTTTCTTCAATTTGTGCTTTTAATTCCGTTTCTGATCCATAATTACGACCGAATCCATCCAAACATTTACCTGCTTACGTTACCCCTGATAATAGTTGTTATTGCCATGATGGGCCTCGGGTTTGGATTAGTGGTTTCTTCACTTACCATAAGATACCGCGATCTTGTATTTCTTATTGCTTTTGGAGTTCAGCTAGGCATGTATTTAACCCCAATTATTTACCCGCTCTCAAAAATACCGGTAAAATATCAGTGGCTGATGTCATTAAATCCTGTTACTTCAATTATAGAGATGTTCAGGTACGCGTTGTTGGGGCAGGGTACTTTCACTTTGCAAAGCATATCTTACAGTATTGTTTTTTCGGTGGTGCTTTTATTTGTTGGGGTCCTATTTTTTAACCAGGCGGAAAGAAGCTTTGTTGATACCGTTTAATTTGTAACAATGAGCATAGTTGTAAGTGTAGAGCATGTTTCAAAATCATATAAGCTGGGTCAAATAGGGGCTGGTACCTTAAATGAAGATATTCAAAGCTTTTGGGCCAGATTACGGGGTAAAGAAGACCCTACCAAAAAGATTCATGATCAGCACGAAGATGGCAGTATCCATGTTGCGTTAAGGGATGTAAGCTTTGATGTAATAGAGGGTGAGGTTTTGGGCATAGTCGGTAAAAACGGCGCCGGTAAAAGCACTTTGCTGAAAATCCTTTCAAGTATTACATCTCCAACTTCAGGCACCATAAAAATGAGGGGCAGGGTTGCCAGCTTACTGGAGGTTGGCACAGGTTTTCATCCGGAACTTTCGGGAAGGGAAAACATTTTTCTGAACGGAGCTATACTTGGAATGACCAGGAACGAAGTAGCCAGGAAGTTTGATGAGATAGTGGAATTCAGCGGAGTTTCAAAATTCATAGATACTCCGGTTAAGCGCTACAGCAGTGGGATGTATGTGCGGCTGGCTTTTGCTGTTGCAGCACATCTTGAACCTGAAATACTGATTGTAGATGAAGTATTAGCTGTAGGTGATGCCGATTTTCAGAAAAAATGTATGGGGAAGATGAAGGATGTTTCAGTTGGGGAAGGCAGAACTGTTCTGTTTGTTAGCCATAACATGGAAGCAGTCAAAAATTTGTGCAACCGGGTTGTACTTTTAGATAAGGGTGGTGTGATAGAGATAGGAAATCCGTCTGCAACTATTAACACTTATTTTAGAAGGAACTCAAGCCTTTTTTCGCACATAAAGTACGAAGCCGAAAATGCGCCCGGGAATGACCTTATAAAATTATTGAGTGCGGATATTCAACTGAGTGAGGGCGATGTATTGGATATAAGGCATGCCTTTACATTCAATTTTGTATTTATCCTTTCGCAAAATTTTGACGAGTTTAATTACAGTTTAAATATGTACGGAGTAACAGGTGAACACATATTTAATAGCCAATCAGTAAGTTTTAAAGCTCAAAAGGGACAATTAAAGGCATCGTGCACTATACCTGCTAATTTAATGAATAATGGTGATTACACATTTTCCATTATGGCAGTAAACAAGAACTCCATACCCCTTTTTAATTTTACTGATGTGTTGCGCTTTGAAATCTTTGACGATAGACAACATGAAAAATGGTTTGGAGAAATTGGCGGTGCCGTCCGCCCTAAACTAGACTGGAAGGTTTAGAGATGGCTAATCTCAATCTAATTTACCCCATACTTTTTCATAAACTTCTCGCTTAAAGCTTTTTGCTTATTGCTGAGGTCAATCTTTCTTCCGCTGATATAGGCCTGTTCTATCGTTGAGGTTTTCATATCCAGTACATCGCCGGTTGAAACTATCAGCGAAGCTTCTTTACCCCTTTCAAGCGTACCTAACTGGCCATCCAGTTTCAGGATCCTGGCAGGGTTACCCGTTATTGCCTGCAGTGCTTCTTCTTTAGTAAGACCATAGGCTGCAGCGGTGCCGGCCTCAAACATCAGGTTACGCTCCTGCCAGAAGGCACCTATGCTGATACAGTAAAGCACACCTGCTTTTTGCAGTATGCCCGGTGTTTTATAGGGCTGTTGAACATCTTCATCCTCATAGGTAGGCAGGTCGTGGCACTTGCTCAGAATAACCGGTATTTTTTTCTGTGCCAGTTCTTCAGCTATCATGTACGAATCTTTGGCGCCTACCAACACTACGTTTACTCCTAAGTCCTCGGCAAAGGCAATGACATTTTGAATTTCCTTTACATAGTTTACGTTTACATACAGGCTCTTGCTCTTATCAAACAGGCCCTTCATGGCTTCAAAGCCCAGGTTTGTTTTTTCGTGTGTGCCGGCATCAAAATAGCTTTTGGCGTCTTTAAAATAAGTTTTCAGGCCGTCTACTTCTTTGTCGTAATCCTTGTTTACTTCAAAGCCCTGCTGCTCGGCCCACCAGCCTTTTATTCTGAACATCGCCGGCCAGTTAATAAATACGCCGTCTTCATTTTTTACTGCCGCGTCTTCCCAGTTCCAGGCATCTAACTGTACTACGGCACTGGTGCCGCTAACGTAACCGCCCTGCGGAGCTACCTGTGCATACAAAACACCGTTACTGCGTAAAGTGGGCGTTACACGGCTATCAGTAT
>Ga0316224_1001476_pt1 | contig 25498 bp, 25 predicted proteins | sample TBH18013metaG_FD_206254 | JGI IMG/M metagenome (GOLD analysis project Ga0316224, IMG submission 206254) | Freshwater microbial communities from Trout Bog Lake, Wisconsin, USA - TBH18013 | ecosystem: Environmental > Aquatic > Freshwater > Lake > Hypolimnion/Profundal zone | place: USA: Wisconsin... | reverse complement strand
ATGGGAAAATACTGCTGAAACACAGAAAGATAAACGTACTTCCTGAATTGATGACTCCACCATACGCTGTTGGGGATGGAGTTCAGGCTGTTCAAACCAGATTTGGAATCATCGGGGTAATGATTTGTGCCGATTCATTTCGTGACAATTTGCTGGAAAGTATGAATGAAAAGAAACCTGATCTGCTGCTGATCCCCTATGGTTGGGCTGCCCCTGAAAATGAATGGCCCGGTCATGGCCGGGAACTGCTCAAAGTTGTCAGAAAAACAGCAATAAAAGTTAACTGTCCCGTGATTGGGACTAACCTGGTAGGTCAGGTATCCCACGGCCCATGGACCGGCCAGATCTATGGGGGTCAGAGTGTCGCTTTTGATCCGTTAACAAACCAGCTTTTAATTGGAAAAGACAGGGATAAAGACTTACCGATTATTTCTTTAGATTTAAAATATTGAATTTAAAACAGGCTAGCCAGACGAAATAATATTCAGAATTTGAGGAATTGGATTATGAAGATTAAACAATTTGAGATCCGGATTGCAAATCTGAATCCTCAGATTGGAACTGAGACCGGTAAAATATGGCCCGTACTTGTTATACAAACTAATTTGCCCAATAAAATTCCGCATCCGTCAACCATTATCTGCCCAATTACTTCCAATATTAAAAAAGGAGTCAAAATCCTGTGGGTTAATTTGAAGAAAAACAGTGTAAATTTGACTGACGATTATGATGTAATGATAGTCCAGATCCGAACTATTGAAAATAAACGATTGCTCAGAAAAATGGGGGATCTTCCCCCCGAGATGACAACAATTGTAAAAAGAAAATATCAGGACAATATTGAACATCGAATAGAATCGGCTTATTTCTGATCGCTGCTAACCGAATCTTCCGGCATAATCCTTTCCTTTTCCCCTGTTTTTCCTATTTTTGTTCCCTTGTTAAAAGGAGCTCCGGATAAGGAGGTTTTAGTGACAATTAATTTGATGAAAAACAACAATAGTGATGATTGAGATCCCAAGCAAATATGATCCTTCAATAGTTGAGGACAAGTGGTATAAATACTGGATGGAGCAAAACTTCTTCCATTCAGAACCCGATGAGCGTGAGCCTTATACCATTGTAATTCCCCCTCCCAACGTAACCGGTGTCCTGCACATGGGACACATGCTGAATAATTCGATTCAGGACATTCTGGTTCGCAGGGCCCGGATGCAGGGAAAAAACGCCTGCTGGGTGCCGGGAACCGATCATGCCTCTATTGCAACGGAAGCTAAAGTTGTTGATAAATTACGCAAAGAGGGAATCTCAAAGGATAGCCTGACCAGGGATGAATTTTTAACCCATGCCTGGGAATGGACCGACAAACATGGAGGAATTATCCTGGAACAGTTGAAAAAACTGGGCGCTTCGTGTGATTGGGAACGGACCTGTTTTACAATGGATAAAATCCGTTCAGAATCAGTAATTAAGGTCTTTGTCGATCTTTATAACAAGGGATTAATCTATCGCGGGGTAAGGATGGTCAATTGGGATCCGGCGGCCAAAACTGCAGTTTCCGATGAAGAGGTCAATTATAAGGAGGAGAAATCCAAATTGTTTTATGTCCGTTATCTGATTGAAGGAACAATAGATGAATATGTTACAGTCGCAACTACGCGGCCCGAAACGATTTTAGGTGATACCGCCGTTTGTGTTAATCCTAACGATGACAGGTTCCGTCACCTTTCCGGGAAAAAGGTTTTCGTTCCGTTAATCAATCGGCTGGTTCCGATTATTCAGGACGAATATGTGGATATTGAATTTGGTACCGGATGTCTGAAGATTACACCAGCTCATGATATCAATGACTACGAGATCGGTTTGCGGCACCAGCTGGAGGTGATTGACACCTTCAACGACGACGGCACACTGAGTGAAAAAGCGCAATTGCTTGTTGGGGTCGATCGGTTTGAAGCACGGAAGCAAATTATCCCGATGCTTGAAGCGGCCGGAAACATGGTTAAGATTGAGGATTACAACAATAAGGTTGGTTATTCGGAACGGACAGACGTAGCGATTGAGCCAAAACTGTCGGCTCAGTGGTTTCTTAAAATGACAGATATCACCAAACCTGCTGCCGCAGCTGTTGAGGACGATGAAATTAAATTCTACCCTGCAAAATTTAAAAATCTCTACCGCCATTGGATGGAGAATATTAAAGACTGGTGTATCTCCCGCCAGCTCTGGTGGGGTCATCGAATTCCAGTTTATTACCTGGCCGACGGTTCATTTGTCGTAGCAGACAGCGATGACCGGGCGGTTGAAATGGCGCGACTGAAGAGCGGGAATGACCTGCTTTCGATTGGTGACTTGCGTCAGGATGAAGATGTACTCGATACCTGGGCATCCTCCTGGCTTTGGCCGATTTCAGTGTTCGACGGAATTAACAATCCAGATAATAAGGAGATTAATTACTATTACCCCACGAATGACCTGGTCACGGCTCCCGAAATTATTTTCTTCTGGGTGGCCAGGATGGTTATTGCAGGATACGAATACCGCGGTAATCTCCCTTTTAAAAATGTCTATTTTACCGGAATTGTCCGTGACAAACTGCATCGCAAGATGTCAAAATCGTTGGGGAATTCCCCTGATCCGCTCGATCTGATTGCCAAATATGGGGCAGACGGGGTTCGTGTTGGGATGTTATTCTGCTCACCTGCAGGAAACGATATCCTCTTTGATGAATCACTCACCGAACAGGGGCGTAATTTCAGCTCAAAGATCTGGAACTCTTTCCGTTTAATCAAAGGGTGGGAGGTTGATCCGACCATTCCTCAACCGGAACATTCACGGCTTGCCATTGAATGGTTCAAAGCCAGATTAAGTGAGGTAATCGTCACGATGGACGATCATTTCGATAAATACCGCCTCAACGATGCGCTAATGACCATTTACAATACGATCAGGGATGAGTTCTCCGGATGGTTGCTCGAAATTGTTAAACCGGCTTATCAGTCACCCATTGATGCAAAAACCCTTGAGGAGGTCAGCGGACTCTTTGACGAGGTTCTGCGGCTGCTCCACCCGTTTATGCCCTTTATTTCGGAAGAGATCTGGCATTTACTGAAGGAAAGAAAACATGGCGATTCAATTATGATTTCACCCTGGCCAAAAGCAATCGCAGGGCAGGAAGAGATTTGTTCAAAATTTGAACTGGTCAAAGAGGCAATCACCGGCATCCGCTCCATCCGTAAGGAAAAAGAGATCGCCAATAAAGAAGCGCTGAAGTTATTTATTGTCCCCGGTGAGAAAGGATATGTTCCGGAATATAACTCAATATTAACCAAGATGGCAAACCTCTCTGAACTCCAGGTAGCCACGGAGGAAATCTCCGGAGCCTTGTCATTCCGGGTAAACACCTCTGCCTTTTACATTCCTCTTGGGGCTGTGGTTAATCCGCAGGAAGAGGTTATAAAGATTGAAGATGAGTTGAAATATACCATTGGGTTCCTTGAGTCGGTTATGAAAAAGACGGGCAATGAACGGTTTATGAACAGCGCACCTGCCCAGGTAGTGGAACTCGAAAGAAAAAAACAAACCGATGCCCAGGAGAAGATCAGAATGCTTGAAGAGCGGCTACTCTCTTTTAAATCGTCGATGAATTAGTTTAAGGGCTATTAGGCTTTAGTCTAATAGGTTGTCAGGCTGTTAGGGCATTAAAAAAGGCCTTCCGGATAATTAATATCGGAAGGCCTTTGTCGTTTTAAGAATCGGGATTATTAGATCAATACATTGCTGACTTCGAGGTATTCCAGGTCAAATGCATCGGCAACGCCTTTATATACAACCTTGCCGTCGACGATATTCAAACCTCTTTTCAGGGCGATATCCTCTGAACACGCTTTTTTCCACCCTTTGGCTGCCAGGGCCATTGCGTAAGGCAATGTGGCATTGGTCAAAGCGATTGTTGAGGTACGCGGGACAGCCCCCGGCATATTGGCAACGGTATAATGGATCACTCCGTCAATCACATAGGTAGGATGATCATGGGTTGTGGGAACCGTGCTTTCGATGCATCCACCCTGATCAACGGCAACATCAATTAAAACAGTTCCGGGGTTCATGGTTTTCAGCATATCTTTGGTAATCAGGAACGGAGCCTTAGTTCCGGGGATAAGTACTGCCCCAACAATAACATCACTCACTTTAACCTGAGCCCTGATATTGTAATCATTCGACATCTGGGTCTTCACATTGGCTGGCATAATATCGTCAAGATACCTTAATCTGCGCAGGCTGATATCCATGATTGTAACGTCGGCACCCAGACCGGCGGCCATTTTAGCCGCTTCCGTGCCAACTATTCCTCCGCCCAGGATCAGCACTTTTGCTGGAAGGACTCCGGGTACACCTCCGAGTAGCATTCCCCTGCCGCCAAAGGTTCTTTCAAGGTATTTAGCCCCTTCATGGATCGACATTCTCCCGGCCACCTCCGACATCGGAATCAGTAACGGAAGGGAGCGGTCATCCAGCTCAACCGTTTCATAGGCCAGACAAACAGCTTTGCGACGAATCATCGCCATGGTCAGAGGTTCTGATGAGGCAAAGTGAAAATAGGTATATACCAGCTGCCCCTCCCTAATCAGGTCATACTCTGATTCGATAGGCTCCTTAACCTTCATAATCATCTCCGCAATCTCATAAACGGCCCCAATTGCAGGCAATATATTGGCCCCTGCAGACTCATATTCACCATCGGCAAATCCGCTGCCATTTCCGGCAGTAGCCTGTACATAAACCTGATGGCCACGTTTAACCAGTTCTGCCGCTCCCGCCGGGGTAAGCGCCACGCGGTTTTCATTGTTTTTTATCTCTTTCGGTACACCTATAATCATAATTGTAAAATTTTAACGGGGTAAAAATAGGTAGATTCAACTTTGATAAACATGACTAAATACCATATATTCAAGGAGTTTTAGGGTTCTGAATAATTATAACCAAACCTTTCGGATTTGATGACAATTTTAAATTTTCAAACCCGCAATTGATAATGAAAAGAAAGTAAATGTGCAAAAAAAAGGAATAATTATAATTGTATCTTTGTCCCCGGTCAATAATGAATCACAAAAATGCCTAAAATTTCGATCAGGGGAGAACAATTGCCGGAATCGGCAATCCGCAAATTAGTTCCATATTCCGATAAAGCCAAAGCTTTAGGAAGAAAAGTCTACCATTTAAATATTGGTCAGCCCGATATAAAAACTCCTCAGCATGCCATTGAGCGGATCAGAAATTTTGATTTTGAACTAATCCCTTACGGCCATTCATTTGGAAACGAATCATACCGTAACAAGCTGGCTCAATATTACCGGGACCGAAACCTGGACGTTGATTCAAGCGAGATCCTGATAACCACAGGGGGATCTGAAGCGATCTCTTTTGCCTTTATGGTCTGTTTCAATCCCGGTGATGAGATCATTGTGCCGGAACCCTTTTATGCCAATTACCTCTCTTTTGCTATCGCTACTGACGTTGTCATTCGTCCCATCTCCTCCTCGATTGAGAATGGGTTCCAACTCCCCGCAATCGATGAATTCGAGAAGGTAATTGGTCCCAGGACCAAAGGGATCTTCATTTGCAATCCCAATAACCCGACCGGCTACGTGTATACCAAAGATGAGCTGGAGAAACTGAGCAAACTGGTTCTCAAATATGACCTTTACCTGATTTCAGACGAAGTCTACAGCGAATTCGTATATGATGGGAAGATCCACCACTCGGTCCTTGAACTTAGCGGAATCTGTGAACACGTAGTGATGATCGATTCCATATCCAAACGTTTCAGCGCATGTGGAATCAGAATAGGATCGGTCGTTTCAAAAAATCAGAAGATTATCAAGGCGATCCAAAAAATAGCGATGGCCCGGCTCTGTCCTCCCATGCTCGGACAAGTGGTTGCCGAAGCCGCTGTCGATTCCCCTCCCGAATATATGGAATCGGTCTATAATGAATACCTAAGCCGGAGAAACTATATTATAAACGCGCTGAATGAAATTCCGGGTGTCTATTCCCCTATGCCAATGGGCGCATTCTACTCGATTGTCAGATTGCCTATCGATGACAGTGACAAATTCTGCCAATGGATGCTGGAAGAATTTGAATACCAGAACGAAACGGTAATGATGGCTCCTGCCTCAGGATTCTATTCCACCAAGGGAATCGGGAAAAATGAGGTCCGCATAGCCTATGTCCTCAATAAGGAGGATCTCCATAGGGCAGTTGAGTGTCTGAAAGTCGCCCTGAAGGTTTACCCGGGGCGAACGATCGAGGAAGGCTTTTAGGCCTCAGGCTAATAGGCTGTTAGCCTAATAGCCTGTTAGCCTGAAAAAATACTCTGCTTAATTGTCTGATAGAGCCATTACGTAGGGTGAGATCTCACCGTAAAGGTCAAAATCGTCAGATGAAGTAATCTTAGCCATATAATAACTGCCAATTTCAAGCTTTGTCGCGGCAGCGATAAGCACCTCACCATCGACTTCCGGTGAATCAAATTCGGTACGTCCGATAAAATAATCCCCCTCGAGGCGATCGATCACCACCTTCAGGATCTGACCTATTTTTGCCGTGTTGATTTCGGCTGAAATCAGCTGCTGAATTGCCATCAACTCGTCAGCTCTGGCCTGTTTAACTTCCGCAGGTATGTTATCCTCATATAATTCACCGGCAATGGTCCCCTCTTCGTGGGAGTAGGTAAAAACACCCAAACGTTCAAACTTCATCAGGCGGATAAAATCCTTGAGCTCCTCAAAATCGGCTTCCGTTTCTCCCGGATGCCCTACCAGCATGGTGGTACGAATATGGATGCCGGGCACTTCCTTCCGAATACGCTCAAGCAGCTTGATGGTGCCTTCCCTGGTAACATTCCGCCGCATCAGGTTAAGCATGTTATCACTACAATGCTGAAGTGCAATATCGAGGTATTTAGCCACATTGGCCTTTTGATGGATCACCGGGAGGATCTCAAAGGGAAAATTGGCCGGATAGGCATAATGGAGTTTAATCCATTCGATCCCCTTAATTTGGGATAACTCCTCAATGAGCCTGGCAAGACCCGACTCTTTATAAATATCACGACCATAATCCGAGAGGTCCTGGGCAATGATGAGCAGCTCTTTCACTCCGCTATCAGCAAGGCCTTTTGCTTCGGTTATTAAGTTTTCAATCGATACCGATTTATGTTTCCCGGTCATTCTGGGGATTGCACAATAAGAACAGGTCCTGTTGCACCCTTCGGATATCTTCAGGTAAGCAAAATGGGATGGTGTGGTAAGATACCGCTTGCGTGATAATGACATCTTATAGTCGGCGTTGAGATCCTCAACCATCTTCTTAATCTGGAATTTTCCGTAAACCCCGTCCACTTCGGGAATTTCACTCTGCAAATCATCTTTATACCGTTCAGAAAGACAGCCGAAAACGTATATCTTATCAATTAATCCCCTCTTCTTAGCGTCGGCATAACCCAGAATCGTATTCACCGACTCTTCCTTGGCATCGCCGATAAATCCGCAGGTATTGATCGCTACAATCCGGGCTTTTGAATCGTCCGAATTGTGGGATACCGAATAACCGTTGGCAGCCATCTGGGCCAGGAAAAGCTCTGAATCGACCAGATTCTTTGAGCATCCCAGCGAAATAACATTTATCTTTTTTTTCATTTTAAAACTCAATTAAAAACTAATCCACAAAAACAAAAGGATGCACGATGGCATCCTGTTCTGCAGCAAGGTGCATCTTTACCTATTTAAACAACGAATCGACAAATTCGGTACGGTGGAAGATCTGTAAATCCTCGATACCTTCACCAACGCCAATATATTTGACAGGAATTTTGAACTGATCTGATATCCCGATCACCACTCCCCCCTTTGCCGTTCCATCGAGTTTGGTCAGCGCAAGGGCGGTCACTTCGGTGGCAAGGGTAAACTGTTTTGCCTGTTCAAAGGCATTCTGCCCCGTCGATCCGTCAAGCACCAGTAACACTTCATCGGGAGCAGAGAGATAAACCTTTTGCATCACCTTCTTGATCTTGGAAAGTTCATTCATCAGGTTGATTTTATTGTGCAGGCGACCGGCGGTATCAATAATGACCACATCGGCGCCCATTGCCTTTGCCGATTGCAAGGTATCAAAAGCTACCGAAGCAGGATCTGATCCCATGCTTTGACGGACTAAATGAACTCCTACCCTGTCTGCCCAGATTTGAAGTTGCTCGATTGCGGCAGCCCTGAAAGTATCTGCAGCGCCTAAAACAACCTTTTTGCCGGCCCCCTTAAACTGGTGAGCCAACTTGCCAATTGTGGTGGTTTTGCCCACACCGTTGACTCCCACGACCATGATCACATAAGGTTGGCCCGTTGGCGGAAGATCAAAGTCAGAGATATCCGTGGTGTTGTTTTCTTCGAGTAGCGCCACAATCTCTTCCTTCAGTATCCGGTTCAATTCCGACGTATTCATATATTTCTCAGCCGCCACCCGTTTTTCAATCCGTTCAATAATCTTCAGGGTAGTTTTAACCCCAACATCCGAAGAGATCAGGATTTCCTCCAGATTGTCAAGCACCTCGTCGTCCACGATAGTCTTGCCCATAATGGCCCGTGAGAGTTTTTGGAAAACACCCTCCTTTGTTTTCTCAAGACCTTTGTCAAGACTTGCCTTTTTGGATTTGGTAAAACTAAAAATTCCCATATTTAATTGATTTGAACCGATGCAAATTATGCGATTTCGGGAAATTGAAAAGCGGAATCGTTGAAAATAAAAAAAGAGCTTCCATCCTTTACGACGAAAGCTCTTCTTCTACATAGGCTGTAGATTATTTACTTTTAAAATAATCAGTTACCGAATCGTTAGGAATAATCTCCTCTACGAATTTGTATGCTCCGGTTTTTTCAGATTTAACCATTCTGATAACTTTGGAATAAGTTTTACCGGCCCCTTTCTGAAGTGATGCAACTACTTTCTTTACTGCCATAACTCAAATTATTTAATTTCCCGGTGAACGGTAATACGTTTAAGAATTGGATTGAATTTTTTCAGTTCCAGGCGTTCCGGTGTATTCTTCCGGTTCTTTTTGGTCACATAGCGGGAAGTTCCGGGTTGCCCGCTAGCCTTGTGTTCTGTACACTCCAAAATGACCTGTACTCTGTTACCCTTTTTTGCCATTGCTCAGTAACTTATAAATTGTTTTCTAAATAACCTTTGGCTTTTGCTGTTTTTAAGGTAGCTGCCAAACCGTTTTTATTGATTGTCCTCAACCCTGCGGCTGTAACATTCAACTTAATCCATCTATCTTCTTCGGGAAGATAAAACCGTTTGGTGAAGATATTCACCATAAATTTCCGATTGGTTCTCCGTTTTGAGTGGGAGACATTGTTCCCAAACATTACCTTCTTACCTGTTATCTGACAAACTCTAGACATTGTGAGTAAATTTAAACTTGCTTCCTACATTTTTCAAACAGTTCGCAAAGTAAAGTCTTTTTGTTTAAATAATCAAACTCTTCCCCTCTTTTTTATCGCTATTTCTGCAATTGTTCATAAAACATCAAACTAAACTGATAATCTGGGAGATAAAACACATTTACGGTGTTCAAAACTACCATAACGGGAAGATCGCCTGAATAAATGGCGCTGAACATAACGAAAGATGAGCCGTCAGACCCTTTTATTACCCGGGAAAGTCCCGATATTGACCAACCCCATCCCCTTTAAGGCCTGCTTTTCGGATTAAAAGTGAACCCAATTCACGATACCCAGCTCAAATAAATGAATCTCGGGCACTAATCTGACCGTTCTGATTCCCATTTGGCGCCTGAAACATTTTATTGCGCTATACGTTGGGTAGTTGGAACGGTTTCACTAATTTTGGTAAATCATAAACGAGAAAATTTTGAATAACTCAACCGATAAATATTATCCAACCTTCTGGCAGGCGGCCAATCTGATAGTGGTTTACATCTTTATCCAGACGTTGGTTGATCTTCCCCTGGCTATTTACGACTATAATCACGGCACCGACTGGCTCTATCAGCCCTGGTTAAAAGTCCCCGTTTTTCTTGGATCCACCCTGTTTATCCTCTGGCTCGGCTATTTTTATTCCCGATTATCCTTCAGCCAGGTATTTTCGCTCAAACGGTTTAATTGGCTTACCCTCCCGGCTATGATCATCGCATTCGCGGGATTGCAGTATTTCCTGACGGAAATAAATATCCATTTCGAAAAAATCCTCCCTCCCCCCGGCTGGTTTATGGAACTCTTTGCCAGGCTTTTCGACTCCGACCTTGGCGTCTGGGGGGGAATCCTCCGGATTGTGATTATCGCCCCGATCGTTGAAGAGGTGATTTTCAGGGGCGTGATAATGGCCGGTCTTTCACGCAATTACCATCCGGCCTGGGCCATCTTCTTCTCTGCCCTGTTATTCGCCCTTTTCCACCTCAATCCCTGGCAGTTTGCGGCCACTTTTGCGCTCGGACTCATTCTTGGATGGATCAGGATACGGACCGGATCGGTCCTTGCCTGTATTGCCGGTCATGCCATCCATAACGGACTGGTCTTTCTCACCGTTTACTATTACAGTGATTTGAAGGATCTGGCTATAATAAAACCGGGGGTAATCAGTAATTACTGGATCCATCTACTGATATTCGCGGTCGGAATTACCCTGATATGGTTTTTCAGCAAAGGGAAAGTAACCGATAAGGGGTAAACCGATATCACAGCATTCAGATAAAATGCTTTGGCATTGCAATAAATGCATAAATAAAGTTGATGGAAGAATGGATCAGCCAGCCATTTGAAAATCCATACCTCATTCGGGTATAACCCAGTACATAGCCGGTAACAATATAGGGCCCGGTGATAATGGGAAAAAGCAGGATCATCCACCAGTAAACCGCCTCATAATTGAACAGGTGAAGCATCCCGAATGTAATGGCCAGCATATGAAATACATATTTGAAATTTGATTTTACAAATCCCTCAATGAAATCGAATGGATATTCAACCTTCCTGAGGCTATAAAAGATCAACGGGAAAAGGGGGATCACGGCAAGAAAAACATAATATTGACCCCGCTGAAAAAAGAAAATCTTCATCAAAATGGTTATCAATACGGCAGCAAAAAGGGCGCAATTGATTTTGGTGACAACCAGATTTAGCCGGAATAGAATCTCCTCAATGAGTGGCCCGATGATGACTATAATCAGGAAGATTTGCAGTGAATCAATCCGGGAGTTCATGCGCAGAGGCAATGGGACAAAACGATTAAGCGCCATCACAACCAAGGTGGTTAGGAAGGTAAGCAAAAAAACCATCCCCATGATCCTGAAATAAATCCTTACAGTAAAGGGATCGATGGCCTCAACGGAAGCCGGGTTTCTGATATATTGAAAGAAAGTCTTCATCACCGGAATGTGTGAATTTTCAATCTCATTTGATCTCCATCATCGACAGTGACTCCTTATCTTTTATAAGCAGATGATTTCCCCAAAATATCGGGTAGCTGTAAATGGGTGATTCGGCAACTTTAATCAGGGCAACTTCGGAATACCCTTTTTCATCGGGTTTGAAAACCACCAGATTGGAGGTCTGCGCCAGCGCAATGATCAGGGAACCCGAATCGACAATGGTTCCAAAATCGCTGTGCAGCCGGGTGTCTATCCAGGCCGTTAGCCCTGTTGTTGCATTCATGCAATAGAGCTTGCGACCGTCCGAGAGACCATAGAGAAATCCATCTTTTAAGACCGGAGTATTCCATTTTGTCCCAAGCTCACCATTTTTCCAGAGCTCTTTTACCACATACTGATCGCCCATTTTCTGAATTTTAACTGCCTTTGTCCCCTGTCCCTGCCCGGTGATGATCAACGTTTCCCCATTGATGACCGGTGTAGCAGAGTTATAAAACCGAAATTCCGTAGGCACAGGAAATTGCCAAAGGATTTTGCCTGACTCCGGATTAATCCCCACCAGATTCTTTGCAGTCAGATCAACAAGCTGCTTCACTCCCTGGACATTCATCATGGTCAGTGAAGCATACGAAGGAGCATCACCGGCACTTTGCCACCTTGGTTTCCCGGTTAACAGATCAAAAGCAATAAGTTCACCTTTCTCCTTCCCGCCCAGATGGACAAAACAGAGCCCGTTATAAATCAGTGGAGAAAGACTGGTGAAAAAAGGGGGCAAATCTTTGGTATACTCTTCATTTTTCCAGATCAGTTTTCCATCGGAGGCATCCAGGCAACAGAGCGCTCCGCCAACTCCGAGTGCGACAATCTTCCCCTCTCCCACCACCGGAGTGCTTCGCGGACCGGGATGCAGCGAACTTGCCGGACCCGTAATTGCCAGCGCAGGATATTGATACCTCCAAACTTCTTTCCCGTTTTCCCCCTCAAAGCACACAATAACTTCATTATCACCCTGCCGGGTAAAGGTATAAACCTTACCTCCAACGACCACCGGCGAGGCATCACCCAAACCGACATTCACTTCCCATTTCCGGGTTAATACGGAAGGCCACGATTTCGGGGCATCGAACCCTAAAACTTTTCCGTCGCGGTCAACTCCGCGCCATTGTGGCCAATCCTGGGCCAAAACAGGTGCCGACATAACCAGAACCATAAATCCGGCCATTGCCATCAACAAGCGATTTGTTTTCATTGTCCTGATATTTTTAATAAGCTATTAACCTCTTACAGCTGTCTAAATATACAAAAAATAAAAACATAATTAATTTTTCAGGGCTCTCTTTTCCAAAATATTAATCGTGGAGATTGGTTATTATTTTCGCCTGGCAATCCCTGCGTTCGAACGGGAATTTTGCAAACCCCATTTCCCGTAAGGCTCGCTATGATCGCAAAGTTTTATTGTATCCTCTTTTTGAACCCTTTGCATTCTTGGCGCGAAAGTTTTTCAACGAATCTCTTTTTTCCCGTAAGGGACGCAGGGATCGCAAAGATTTATTGCCGTCTGTAAACCCGGATCCAATCGATATAAGTGTTACACGGGAATACGGCATCGGGGGTAATGGCTCCCCCGTAGGTCAGGTTATCGTTCCCCCCAACCCCGGCGGTTAAAAGGATAAAGAAGTTATGTTCAAAAGGCCACCACTCCGCAAAATGGTTGGAATATTCCGATATAAATACATTTTTCCCGCTGATCATCTCATTCCCCGTCTGATCCTGACCGTCAGCGCCATTACCAAATGCGGCGCCATCTTTAAAATAATGGATATGGTAGACTATGGTATCGATGCTGAACTCCATCCGGTCGGTGAACCAGTTAATTCCATAAACATGAAAACCGGCGCTCCCGGCCGTGGTATCACCAGCTGCGGGCGGAGATCCGCCATACCCGGGATTGACATAGGGCACCTGCTTATCCTTGAATGAATAGTAAGCCCCTTCATGGCCGTGATTCCAGTCCAGGTATTGATTATTCTCCCAGAACCAGGCATAATGGACGCTTCCCAGGTTATCAGCAGGAATGGCCCCCACATACTCCATGATATCGATCTCGCCACCCTGAGGCCACATAATGGAGGCCACATTCGAAGGTTTCTCGGAGGGCATCATCCAAAAGGCAAAACCCTGTCCCTTATACCGGACATCTTTAGGCCAGATGCGGGCTTCAATCCGGTATCCCGGCCCCCAGGCTTCCTTGCCCGATGAACTCAGCCTTGCACTGGTATAATTGCGATCGAGGTACGTCTCACTGCGGGTGATAATGGCCAGGCATCCGCCATCGGCATTGGCAACATCCTTCATAATGGCTGCATTAACAGGCCGGTCAGTTGCCCGGTCAAGCTGACCGGTCCCAAAGTCTCCGTTCACCCCGGTTCCCGTTTCGAAACTCCATTTCGTGAGGTCAATCCCCGTTCCGTTAAATTCATCGCTCCAAACCAGGGTATAGACATAAGGTCCCCTGGAGGTGGTATCTGGCGGGGTGACAACCACCGGCTTCTTTACCGGGGCCGGAAGAGTCGATTTCTGGCATGAGTTGAATACCAAAAGCATAATCAGGGATACGAAAAAAACTGATCGAAATTGAAGCATAGCTAGGATCCAATGGTGTTAGATTTTGGACGATAAAGGTACTTCTAAAAATAGATACTTTTCTGCGTGTGTCGCTGCAATAGCAGTTAATTTGGAAGATTTGGAATAATCCAATCTCTAAGTCATATAAACGGAGGTGACATTTATAATAATTAAATTGACCCTGCTGGTGCAGATTAGCCATTCGCTCCAGCAAGGTTTAATTTTGATACAAAATGGTAAAACTTAATCCGGCCACCTGATAAAGTCCCCTAATGACAGGTTTCATAATTGAATTACTCAGTGCAATTTTCCATTCTCCCGCGGGCAGGGTAATTTGTTGACTGCTATTCAATCCATTACAAACCACCACTACCTTTTTCCAGTTGTCATTTTCCTGCTTCCGTTCTATAGAATAGGCAATTAAACCTGACGTAGTATCTAAAAACATTAATTGTTCAGTTATTGCCTCGCTTGTGCGAAGTCTGAACAGTGGATGGGATTTTCGTATCCGGATTAGTTTTTGAACGTACTGATAAGTCTTTTTGTTTGTAAATTTAAGATTCCAGTCTATGGCATTTATGCTGTCGGGCTTGTTAAAGGAATTATCAACCCCATGCTTGCTTCGCAGGAATTCAGATCCGGCCAGCAGAAAAGGTATTCCCTGGGAGGTAATTACCAAACCCAGCGCCATTTCCTGCATCCGTACTTTATCCGCCTGACTCGCATCTCCGGCAGACTTACCGATTTTATCCCAAAGGGTGAGATTGTCATGACAATCAACATAGTTTATCACCTGGCCAGGATTATTCGCATAGGGTACTTTGGCATAAAATGCTTTGGTCATATTGACCTGCGGATGAACCAGTGCACCGACAATTCCAAATTTCACGGTTTCCGTAAGAGCAGGGTTTCCGTTTACAAATCCTCCGGCCTTTTCATCAAAAACATATCCTTTAATGCCGTCACGGATATCATCGCTGAAAACTGCAATGTTATTAAGCCGGCTGACAGAACTTTTGAAAGCCATTTTATCCTGATCCAGGTATGGAGCAGAAGCGGCCCATCCTTCCCCATAAATCAGGATGTCAGGTTTTATCTCTTTCAGTGCGGCAGAAATCCGGTTCATCGTCTCAATATCGTGGATTGCCATCAAATCGAACCGAAAACCATCGACATGATATTCCCGGACCCAGTTAACCAGGCTCTCAATCATGAATTTCCGCATCATCGGCTTTTCTGAAGCGGTTTCATTGCCACAGGCAGACGCATTTGCAAAGGTGGTCTCATCTTTCATTCTGTGGTAATAACCGGGAACCAGTTGATTAAAATTGGAACCTTCCGACAGCGCAGTATGATTATACACAACATCCATAACGACTCTTAAGCCTGCCCGATGCATCGCCTGTACCAACGATTTAAATTCCAGGATACGAATTGCACCATCATACGGGTTAGTGCTGTATGAACCCTCCGGAGTGTTATAGTTTTTAGGATCGTAACCCCAGTTATATGCCGGCAGATTTAATTGAGTTTCATCAATCGAATTAAAATCAAATACAGGCAATAAATGAACATGCGTAACTCCAAGTTCTTTGATATGCTGCAAACCTGTACTTTGGGAATGATTGTTTTTTGTATTCAATTCTGTCAATCCCAGGTATTTGCCCTTTTGCCTGATGCCTGATGATGGGTGCATGCTGGCATCGCGCAAGTGCAACTCATAAATTATGGCATCCTGTGCCGAGTTATCAGCAGTAAATACCGGAGATTTGTCCTTATCCCAACCCCTGGGGTTTGTTTGTGATAAGTCAACAATCTGAACCCTGTTGCCATTAACTCCGACCGCCTTTGCATAGGGATCAGTCACTTCATTATGCCAGTTCCCGTTTATTTTAGCCTGAACGGTATAAAAGACACCCCGGTTATCTCCTTGTAATTCAACAATCCATGTGCCGTCTGTATCTTTCTGAAAAGGCGCTTCTTTAATCAGATTACCGCGATCTCCCTTGTCGTAAAGTTTAATTTTTACCTCATCAGCCGTGGGGGCGAACACCCTTATTACAGATCTTGTTTTTGAATAGACACATCCAAGATCTTTTCCTGAATAAACAGGGTAAGTAATTGAAGCATTAGTTATTGATTCCTGAGCTAAGCACGAAAAGGTGCAAATAAAAGCTATTAATAGTGCAATTGAATACTTATTCATAATGATTAGAGTTGGGTAACTGTTTTATCTGAAATATCCATAATTGAAAAATCCCATTAAGTATATACCTCATTTTCAAGAGCTTTGTAAGGCAGCGTTTTTTCAACATTCAAACGTGTATTCACCTTTATCGTTTACCGTTTTATTTTACTAATGCCGGTCCGCAGCTCAACGAAGACAGGTATCTTAACCACCAAACTGTCAACAAATTGCCGCACTTCATCTCTCACCCGATATATTTATAAGAACAAGCCGTGTGGATATAACCGATAAAACCTTCATACTATTGATGCTGAGTTCATCTTTCGGCTGAGCCATCCTCTCCGCAAAGTTTACCAGTACTGATCGATCCGGGAAACCCCAATTACGGGGCAGCTTCCGGTTATGGCTCAATCAATGCACTGCAGATTCAAGTAATCTGCTATCTGGCACAAATTTCAATCCACGGTTAACGTAACTTCTTGCTTTAGGTTTATTACCCTTATTTAGATATAAAACAGCGATTGAATGATAAGTCAGTTCAATTAATTTATTTAGCATCTGATTTTTAATGGGCAAAGTACATTTATTCTCAAATTCAATCAACGATTTGTCACCGGCCGCTATCTTTTCCTGATTAAACAGCTCACTTGTTATTTGTAAATATGCTCTTAACCTATTTTCAGTCAATACCGGCTTTATCATATCATAGTTATACTTCAGCTCAAGCCGGTTAATGGTATCCAATAGCGCATAGGAGTCAGAAATACCGAACAGCTTTCTGGTCAAATAACTTCCCATGATAATATTGGCATTATTATGGTTTCCTTTAATCTCAAGGGCCTTTGTTATAAACTTTTCAACCTTATCAGAATTTTGGTACCGATAACTCATCTGCATATTGTAGGCGAAACTAATTTCCTCAATCGTCTTTTTGTTGGACAATTGGGAAACTAACCGTTGATGGAGGGAGTCACAATAAGCATCTTTATCGGTATATTGAAGTTTATGGAGAATAATGTTATTGAAAACTCCAAGTACAACATTCAAGTCGGTGTTTTCAAATCTGGAAAGCTGCGCCAAATAATCAATATCTGAGACTTTATCAAAATCACATTTTTCTATCTGAAATAATAGAGTTGTATTTAGAAGTGTCTTTACCTGATTATCGGGATAGAAGAAAAAGGCCTTCTGGCATAATATCAAAGCCTTTTCGGTTTCATGATTTTGAAACGCAGATAACGCTTTATTGTAATATTGAAACCCCGGAAGATTATTAAATTCAGCATCTTTCACCTCCTTAAACTTTTCCTGGAATATTTCTTCGACAGACTTGGACTTATATTCAGATTCACTGATTAACTTGGATGAACGCAAATGATCGACATAATTCTGCTGAAAATCGCCATTAAAAATGGTTATTTCAAAATCGGGGTTTGTGGTTTCTATTACGACAGAATTTGAACCGGGATTGGCAATCAGATACACATGGTTCGAAGAGGCCATCACCTTGAATGGAATATCTAATTTACTAAATGCATATGCATACAACATTGAAGCTGACACACAATTATAGGTGCCCGACTGAAATATAACCGGAAAATACTCATTGTCATTGTATTTTTTGAGGAAATGGCTATGAATGCCGGAATAAGCAATCTTAATTTTTTTATTTATGTTCTTTGATTCAATAGCCTTTGGTGAAAAATCTTCAAAAATAGTACTGTAGGTTTTAAAATCCTGGTTCGCTTCCTCAATAGTCATTTTTTCATCAATTGCCAGAAACAGATTAAATGCCTCTTTTTTATTTTTCACAAAATTATAAAATGATGCTTTCTCAAATTCTGAATGATACCTTAAATCTGAAAATCGAACCAACGAGTCATTTTGACTCTGAGCTATAACCGGAAGTATACAAATGAAAATCCCGATAAAAGTCAGTGGTAATAATCTCTTCATAAACATTATCATTTCAAATCTTTAATGTTTTTTCTTGGGCCGGACCTAATGATTCCTGATTTTGTTATAAGTCTGCAAAAATCAATACCATTCTCCTGGTTTGCTGAAATTTGCCGTTAGACTGGCCAATTTACATTGTAAAATTACTTTAATTCCAATCACAATTTACCTGAAACGAATTTTATTTATGTAAAGAACAGGCTATTCCTGCCTGAACTCCTTAAAAAGATCACCCATGAATTCAAAAATTGATCCTTAAATTCCGTTGGGAAAATTCTATATTTACCCGGTATTAAAATCATATCCGAACTGAATACAGTGATGGTTCGGGCAACAGATTCAGAAAACATGAAATTATGATCAGACAATGTGTAATTATTTTCGGATGTCTGGCTCTTGGTGAGATGATCGTGAGCTTAACGGGGATCAAACTTCCGGCCAGCATAATTGGCCTGTTGCTGCTGACCCTGTTTTTAAAACTGGGATGGGTAAAACCGCACTGGGTTAAGGGGATATCCGATTTCCTGGTAAAAAACCTCCCCTTCTTCTTTGTCCCGCCCGGGGTGGCTATTATGTTGTATCTCGATGTAATCAAGGTCTCCTTCTGGCCGATTATTGTCGCTTCGGTTGGGAGTACCATTCTTGTGCTTGCTATAACGGGACTGACCCACCAATGGCTCAGAAAAAGCAGGAGAGCATCTCAAAAATTAGTTTAGAAGTTGAATATTAGCAATTTCCGATGGAGAAGTTTTTTCAAAGTGAAGTATTTGTCGTGGCCTTTACCTTTCTGGCCTATTTTCTTGGACAGAAGCTGCAGGAGCGGACCCGTTTGATGATTCTCAATCCCATTCTGGTGTCCATTGTGATCATCATTGTTTTTCTGTCGGTGTTTAACATTGATTACGCTTCCTATCATCAGGGGAGCAAGCTGATCGAGTTTTTCCTGAAGCCTGCAGTTGTTGCCTTGGGAGTTCCCCTGTACCACCAGCTTGAAAAAATTAAGAAACAGGCCTTTCACATCCTGATCTCCCAACTGGTTGGCTGTATCGTTGGAGTCGTATCGGTAGTGCTGATTGCCAAATGGATGGGCGCTTCCAAAGAGATCATTTATTCCCTGGCCCCAAAATCGGTAACCACACCCATTGCCATTGAGGTTTCCAGGGCTATCGGAGGTATTCCCCCCCTCACCGCCGCTGTGGCTATTGTTGTGGGGATTTTTGGCGGGATCTTCGGATACAGCATCATGAAACTAACGCGGGTAAAGAATCCGATCGCCCAGGGTCTCTCGATGGGGACTGCCGCCCATGCCGTAGGCACTTCGAGGTCGATGGAGATTAGTCCTGCATTTGGCGCAATGTCAAGTATTGGACTGATCGTAAACGGAATTCTGACCGCAATCCTAACCCCATATATCCTGCAGGTTATGAATATCTGGATAAAATTTTAGGGTTCGAAGTCGCCACTGAAATAGAACCCTGTACCGAAAACCAAAAATCGGCTATTTGCCGTCTATGGGGTGAGAACACTGGAACAGGTTGTATGAGTAAGTGTTTTTAATCGTTGGCACAGTTGTTAATGGTCCATAAACCGTTGATCCTCTGCCTTGACTGTCAGTTTAAATCTGAACCAGTCAGGATAAATGGATAGTGTCATAAAGATTCCGTATTAAAATTTTAAATATTAGATTAATTTTAACCAATTATTTACTACAGGGTTATGATAAAATATGAATTCTTTGATGACGGAAAATTGTTAATTACAAGTTATATTGGTGATATTGATAAAGAATTAATTAAGTCGTACCTTAATTTTATTTTTACAAAATCAAATGGGGTCAATATAAAAAATTCGATTGCTGACTATCGTTATTCAACGATGGTATTTAGTAATAAAGATCTGGCTGAAATTGCACAATTCAGAACTAAACTGGATCCGGACGGGAATAATAATACAGTTTTTTTAGTTGATACGCCTAAAGAAACCGCTTTTGTCAATTTAATTTCTGAAAAATATTATAAAAATTTACATCCGGCTAAATTTTGTTCGACCTTAAAGAAGTGCATGGAAATATTATCCCTCAAAATCGACACAGGTGAACTTGAAAGAAGATTAAATGAATTGAAATTTGAATATATTGAATAATCAGGTACAGAAGTTTAGATTTCGTCTGACAATATCGATTTTTTCACCCTAAGCGGGCAAAGTGTTTTCCAGGGGATTTTCTCTTAATGACCCATTGGAATTAGGGGATGTAAATTCCCACTTGACCATTCCTGTCGGACAGGATATTCCCTGCCGGGATTGAAAACCCCAGTAGCTGCGGGGGCGGATTTGCAATCCGACCCTGCAGGCTGATAACCGTAGCGTTTAGATGTAATTATCTGTCCACCGTATAATTCAGTTCAGTTACCCCGCAGGTAAATGGTCTGGATGACACTAGTTTTATTTTTATTTTTTCTTTGATGTCTGCAAACAACGGAATGCCTTGTCCAAGAATAATTGGATTGACAAATAGCCAGTAGCCGTCAATTAAGTTCTGTTGAATAAGTGAATGTGTTGCTGCCGGGCTACCAAAAAGCAGGATGTCACTACTTTCGTCATTGCGGGATTGTTTTATTTTATTTATACTGTCCGAAAGGTTGTCACTAATAATTGTGGTGTCAGCCAAACCCGTATCTTTCATTGTTTTTGATAAGACAACTTTGTGAACTTTGCTATACCACTTTGAATGTTCAATGTCGTGCCTGCTCGCTGTTGGTTTGTCTGCTGCGGTAGGCCAGTAATTTTCCATCATCTCATAAGTTACTCGTCCGTATAATGCAGTGTCGCCTTCGCTTATCCGCTTACCGACAAAGTCAAAAATTTCTTCATCAACCTTAATCCAGTCCATTTCTCCGTTCGGTCCTGCCACAAAACCGTCAAGGGATATGTGCATAAATGAAATTATTTTTCTCATATGGTTCTAATTTTTATTGGTGTTATTCATTTGACAATAATTTGTTTTTTAATGGCCAAATGGAATCGCCATGATTAAATATGATTATCATTTACGGTTTGTGATTCCCGAATCATGGCTATTTCACTCGAATAAATTTAGGTTAACTCACTTATTTATAAATTATTGATTATCGTGGAACCCTTATAAATTTATTCATCTTTTTTGTGAATGTTAGTTCATGAGGGTTTCATATAGCCAAGTTCTTTCCATTTTTCTATCCCGATTTTCAAAATAGTTTGAAGTTCCAGTTCATCCACCTGTTCTTCTTTGTTGAAATGAAAACATGTTTTTCCTTTTAAATATTTATTTAGCGTAGGTATTCTCTCTTTGAGTTTGGGATCGAGATATAATGGGAAAAAATGTAATGTCACGCTATCCTTACAATGCTCAATAGAAGCAAAGAACATCCCGGGGACCACTTTTTTGCTGTAACCATAAGGAACAGGTTTATTACCGATCAGCTCAAACGAATTTTTCAACGGTTTCTCCTTCGCTGCCATAGGTGGAGCAAATTTTTCCAGATTGCTTTTTAACTTTTGGTAAATACCATGTTTTGTTTCTTCGGTAATAGCCATATTTTGCATTTTAAGAGATGTACGCTAACTGGTTTAACCCGGCGATAGTTTATGAACCTAAAGGTGTGCCTTGAGTGGTAAATATAGTTAAGTTCCCGGACTTGTCAAATTCAACAAAAGTTCAAAAGGCAAGTCCCTTAAGTGTGAGGGTAACGCCGTTGTTGGCGCGGATTGCAACTCCGCGCCGGCGAGGGAAACCCTTAAAGGACTTACATTATCGTATTGATTTGGAATTATTTCTAAGTTCAAAAAGTCACGGTAATACAATTCGGCTTTCTTATTCTCAACATGCTTTTTATTCGATTTTAAAAACTCTCATTTCGCCTTTTCGGGATATTCTTTGTTAGTCTAACCCTTGCAAACGGCTGCATTTTACCATTTTCTTCTCCGTCCATACGCCATTGCCAGGTGTTTGTGCCCTTATCATACAAGAATATCGTTTGAAATTGACTGGTATCTCCATGTCTTGAGACTTTAAAGGATTTCCCGGAGAATCTAATCGGAGTCTTTAGAAAACAAAACTCCCTGTAAAAGAATCCTTTTAGTACCAAAAAGAGTTGGCCTGGTCTCTTTTTCAACCTATTTGGGTTTTATCAGAAACCAAACGGAATTTATGATTAAATCAGCCCAAATATAAAAATGCCCTTAATTTACTGGTTTGGTTTTACGGCTGATAATACTACCGCAACCCGGGAAACGGGATTGAAGATCATCCTAAATATTCTTCATACCCGGCAGGCCGGCCTCTGCTGCCCCTTATACGGCATTGTAAAATACCGGTGCAGCCATATAAGGTATCCGATAATTTTCATTCAATTGTTCCAGCGGCCTTAAAATTCTTTTTAAACTGGGTACTGCGGCCGGATCCCTGACAAATTCTGCAAGGTCAAGAAATGAAGGAACAATAGTTGGGTTTTGACTTGCATATTCGAATGATTTATTGACAAATGCGATTGTCAATTGAAATTTTAAATATTAGATTAATTTTAACCGATTAATTACTCCAGGTTTATGATAAAATATGAATTCTTTGAGGACGGGAAATTGTTAATTACAAGTTATATTGGCGATATTGATAAAGAATTAATTAAGTCGTACATTAATTTTATTTTTACAAAATCAAATGGTGTCAATATCCAAAAATCGATTGCTGACTATCGTTATTCAAATATGGTATTTAGTAATAAAGATCTGGAGGGAATTGCACAATTCAGAAATAAACTGGATCCGGAGGGAAATCATAATAATACCGTTTTTTTAGTTGATACGCCAAAAGAAACCGCTTATGTTAATTTAATCTCTGAAAAATATTATAAAAATTCACATCCGGCTAAATTTTGTTCGACCTTAAAGAAGTGTATAAATATATTATCACTTGAAATCGACACCGATGAACTCGAAAGAAGATTAAATGAGTTGAAATTTGAATTTATAGAATAATCAGGTGCGGAAGTTTAGATTTCGTCTGACGGCAGGAATATTTTTACCCTAAGCAGGCCAAGCATTTTCCGGGGGATTTTCTCTAGGAACGACCTTTGGGATTGGAGGCTGTAAATGCCCCCTTGACCATTCCGGTGGGACTGGATATTCCAGGGAGCGATTAAAAATCCCCCGATCTGCGGGGCGCGGATTGCAAATCCACATCGCCCGGAGTGTAAAATCTTAATCAGAGCCAAACCTCTTCCTTAATTTTCCCGGGTCAGCGATTTTTTTACCCGGTTGTTTTGCAACAAAATCACTACTGCCCCAAAGACTACCCAGCCAAAAATCCTGAAAATCATACTAAAGGATTCGAATGAGGCGATTAAGTAATTCCAGAACCCGGCGTTGAGCGGATTTCCCATCACCCGGACTGAGTCAATCAAACACCAGCCACAACGCAGAAACACCAGGAAACCCAGGGAAACAGGGATGGAGAGCAGATAATAAATGGGCCTTTTCATGCAGATAGATATAGAACAAATCAGAAACTATGGGTTAAAACAAGTTGATAATACTCCGTGAAATACGACCCAATATATTACCGAAACAATACGCCGGACCTTCCGGCCCAGCCCAGTGAAATATGGCGTCTGAAATGAAGACAAGAATAAAAACAATCGCAAAAACACCAATGATTTTGACAATTAATTTTCCCATGTTTTGATTATTAATTAAACTGACCAAATTATTAAAATAACTAATTTATAAAACATTTTATACTTCTAAGTAATTATCAATGAATAATGTTCAATTTTTAATGTTATTACGAATTGATTATCTGAGATATAGAAAGATATAATTACGACATTAAATCCTTCCACTTACTTATTATGAAATATGTGATCAATAAAATCACAATTCGTTTAATTTTAAAAAGTATTTTGGTTATGAGAAGTAATTATACTCCTCATAACCAAAAATTAAATTACTTGCATTCAAAATATAATTACTGTTTCTGATGATTAAAGTAAAGCCAGAAGATCCTTTTTTATCAAAATACTTGTTAAGTCAATTAATTTAAGAAGTAATGTGCTAAAAATCTTCCGCATATAAAACCCATGTACAGCAAGAATACTACTGCAAGCAAAATTCTTATTAGTGATAATGCTTTAGTTTTCATAATTTAGAACCAAGATTTTACTTCGCGTGCCAAACCTCTTCCACATTCCCATCCAGCATAGAAAATTGCGACACATACACCGAAAAATTCGACTCCATCGGCAATTGCACCTCCGAATGTACGTTTAGCTTCTTCTTCTGATATATTCACAAAATTTTTCATATTGGATTATTTTTCTTAATGTATTATCAACTAATCATTTCATATGCAAATCCAGCTACAACACCGGCACCAAAAATTCCACCGCCAATAACAACGCCTTTTTCAAAACTTGACAAGTTTCCCCACCAAGAAAGAAGCCAACCTCCATCTACTTCTCTTAATTCCAATTCATTTAACTCTTTCATAATTCAAATTTTTAAATTTTAAAAAAAGCAAAACTCCCGCTTTTTTTGACGTGCTGCAGGTTTTGGCACGGGTAACGTTACTTGTTCAAAGTAACGGTCGTACACTCTCAAAAAAAAGCAGTGAAGGGATTTTTTTAGCTCCGCCAATAATCTCCTTGGCTCCTTGTTCTGAAATAATCTTCAGAGAATAGGAAAGCGAAAGCTCACTATTGTTTTCATAAAAGTATGTCCTTCGGGTACGGCTGTATTGAATAGGGACCCCCATTTCCTGTAATTCCTCAATATACCTGTAGAAGTGACTTTCACTTATTCCCAGCTCATCGGCAAATTCTTTTGGAGTACCTGTCCGGGCCGATTTGATCATTCGGTTAATTTTCTGAATCCGCTGTAATTGGCCAATCATCTTCATAGGTTATTTTTATTTAGTGGTTATAAAAATCTTGCTCTACCGGATGGGGTAGCTGCTTTTGCCACATCTGGTAATATTTACCCTTTGACTCCCAAAGTTGGCCATGGTGACCCTCTTCGATCAGCTGGCCATTTTCAAGCACTGCTATTTTATCCGCATTAATAACAGTGCTCATTCGGTGGGCGATAATTACAATAGTTTTACCCTCTTCTTTCAACCGGCTAATTGTCTCCTGAACATAGAATTCCGATTCAGAATCGAGCGATGATGTGGCTTCATCGAATACAAGGATCTCCGGATTACGATACAATGCGCGTGCAATTGCAATTCGTTGCTTTTGTCCACCTGA
>Ga0316224_1001475_pt1 | contig 25502 bp, 23 predicted proteins | sample TBH18013metaG_FD_206254 | JGI IMG/M metagenome (GOLD analysis project Ga0316224, IMG submission 206254) | Freshwater microbial communities from Trout Bog Lake, Wisconsin, USA - TBH18013 | ecosystem: Environmental > Aquatic > Freshwater > Lake > Hypolimnion/Profundal zone | place: USA: Wisconsin... | reverse complement strand
TATCCTGTTCATCAACATAAAATTAAATTGAACATGGAAGTACAGGATGAGCAGGATTAAAGACGCTGAATTTAATCAGAAAATCATTTTGCTTTTAATCCTGTATATCCTGTTTATCAATGTAAAATTAAATTGAACATGGATGTACAGGATGAGCAGGATTAAAGGCTTTGGCTCTGATCCTTTTTTACCCTGTTCATCAACGTAAAATTAAATTGAACATGGATGCACAGGAAGAGCAGGATTAAAGACGCTGAATTTAATCAGAAAATCATTTTTCTTTTAATTCTGTATATCCTGTTTATCAACGTAAAATTAAATTGAACATGGATATACAGGAAGAGCAGGATTAAAGGCTTTGGCTCTGATCCTTTTTTACCCCGTTCATCAACGTAAAATTAAATTGAACATGGATATATAGGAAGAGCAGGATTAAAGGCTTTGGCTCTGATCCTTTTTTACCCTGTTCATCAACATAAAATTAAATTGAACATAGATATACAGGAAGAGCAGGATTAAAGACTTTGGCTCTGATCCTTTTTTACCCTGTTCATCAACATAAAATAAAATTGAACATGGATGTACAGGATGAGCAGGATTAAAGACGCTGAATTTAATCAGAAAATCATTTGGCTTTTAATCCTGTATATCCTGTTCATCAACATAAAATTAAATTGAACATGGAAGTACAGGATGAGCAGGATTAAAGACGCTGAATTTAATCAGAAAATCATTTTGCTTTTAATCCTGTATATCCTGTTTATCAATGTAAAATTAAATTGAACATGGATGTACAGGATGAGCAGGATTAAAGACGCTGAATTTAATCAGAAAATCATTTTTCTTTTAATCCTGTATATCCTGTTTATCAATGTTAAATAAGGACTTACATGCTAGATACTGTTACCAAACGCCGCATCGACTCTGCCCGCGACATACTCGTCGGCAAAGTGCCTGACCCGAAATCTCAGGTAGAACAAATCACCCTGGCACTGATTTACAAATTCATGGATGACATGGATGCCGAAGCCGAAGAGCTGGGCGGCAAGCGAAAATTTTTCACCGGTGAGTTTGCCCGTTACGGCTGGGCCAAGCTGATGAGCCCGGGCATTGGCGGCCATGAATTGATCGGCCTGTACGGCGAAGGCATCAGCAGCATGCTGCAAAACCCCGGCATTCCGGCGCTGTTTCGCGATATTTTCAAGAATGCCTATCTGCCGTATCGCGACCCTGAGACGCTAAAAAGTTTTCTGAAAATCATCGACGAATTCAGTTACGACCATTCCGAGCGTCTGGGCGATGCGTTCGAGTATCTGCTCTCGGTGCTGGGTTCTCAGGGGGATGCAGGGCAATTCCGCACGCCGCGCCACATCATCGATTTTATTGTTGAAATCATGGCGCCGAAAAAGGGCGAGGTCATTCTTGATCCTGCCTGTGGTACTGCGGGCTTTCTGATTTCAGCCTACAAACACATTCTGGCTAACAACCGAATGAACATGGATAAACAAGATAAGCAGGATGAAAGCAAAAAATCCTGTACATCCAGTTCATCCATGTCAATTAGCACTTTGACCCCTGACGAAAAATGGCGACTTGCAAAGAATTTTCAGGGCTACGATATTTCGCCCGACATGGTGCGCCTGTCGCTGGTGAACCTGTATCTGCACGGCTTCACCGATCCGCATATTTTTGAATATGACACGCTCACGTCAGAGGCGCGCTGGAACGAATATGCCGACGTAATTTTAGCCAATCCGCCGTTTATGTCGCCAAAAGGCGGTATCAAGCCGCACAAGCGTTTTTCCATACAGGCCAAGCGCTCCGAAGTGCTGTTTGTCGATTACATCGCAGAACACTTAACCCCCAACGGACGCGCTGGCATCATCGTGCCGGAAGGGATTATTTTTCAAAGCCAGACCGCCTATAAGGATCTGCGCAAAATGCTGGTTGAAAATTCGCTGGTCGCGGTTATCTCGCTGCCGGCAGGCGTATTCAATCCCTATTCCGGTGTTAAAACCTCGATACTGATACTCGACAAGTCGCTGGCCAAACAAAGTGATTCGGTTGCCTTCTTCAAGATCGAAAATGACGGCTACGGTTTAGGCGCCCAGCGCCGCGCCAATGCTGGCGAGCAGCTGACGCTGGTGCAGACAGAACTGGAAGCGTACCTGCAAGCGCTGCGCAGCAATCAACCGACCGATACGTTGCTGCCAACCCTGGGGCTGATCGTGCCGAAAGAAAAAATTGCCGCGAATGGTGATTACAATTTGAGCGGGGAACGATACAGAGAAGGCGTCAGCACAGTTTCAGCGTGGCCATTCGTTTCGGTTGGAGATGTCTTCCAAAAGTCAGGCAAAACAGTTCTCCCTGAGTCGCTCGACGGACCCGTCACTTATCTTGGACTCGAAAACATTACTCAAAATACCGGCGATATTGAGGGGGATGTCATCACGAAAATACCTGCGGACATCAAGAGTCTGAAAAATGTCTTCAAACCCCGCGACATTCTGTATGGAAAGTTGAGGCCAAATCTGAACAAGGTTTGGCTGGCCGATCGCGAAGGAATTTGTTCAACCGACGTCTTCGTTATCGAAGCTCTCGAAGGGAAGGCAGACTCTGCTCTTTATGCATTTCTATTCAGAAGTAGAAGATTTAATGGCGACGTTATGGGGCAACTCAAAGGCGCACAACTTCCGCGCATCGGGTGGTCGTCGTTTGCGGAACTCAAAATTCCCCTGCCGCCGCTGGAAGTGCAGAAGGAGATCGTGGCGGAGATTGAGGGCTACCAGAGAGTCATCGATGGCGCCCGCGCCGTCCTCGACAACTACCGCCCCCACATCGCTATTCACCCTGATTGGCCGATTCCAACTTTCGACGTCGCGCCTTTTCAGATCATTGACGGTGACCGTGGAACAAACTATCCGAGTAAAGAGGATTTTTCCCCTGTGGGGCATTGCCTCTTCCTCAACACAAAAAATGTTCGTTTTGACGGATTCAAGTTCGACGAATTGGAGTTCATTTCTGCGGAGAAAGACAACGCCTTGCGTAAAGGCAAACTTGAGCGTGGTGACGTATTGCTCACAACACGCGGCACTATTGGAAACACAGCCCTCTATGATGCGTCAGTCGAGTTCGAGAACATACGCATCAACTCTGGCATGCTCATTTTTCGGCCAGATGCAGACAAACTTTCGAGCAGTTATCTCTTCCATTTTTTTCAGTCGGATAATTTCCGATCACAGAGGGAAGCAATTGTTTCTGGTGCTGCACAGCCGCAGCTTCCGATTCGGAGTCTAAACGAGGCAATAATCCCCTTGCCACCTCTCGCCACGCAGCAAGCCATCGTTGCGGAGATCGAAGCTGAGCAGGCTTTGGTCAACAGCAACCGGGAACTGATAGCGCGTTTTGAAAAGAAGATTCAGACAACCCTCACCCGCGTCTGGGGTGAAGAAGAGTCTGCCACCGTAGCGGCCTAAACGATGGACGAGGCACTTGAACTTGGAAACTATCTCCCCGTGTCGTTCAAGACTCGGTCTGAGCGGGAATATGTGGCGTTTCTTTGGGATGCGTTCCAGAGCAATTATACAAGCGGAAAATACGAGTTCGCGAGTCTCGCATTTCATTTGCTGTACATGAGCTTTGTAAGCTTTTCTATTTGGCAAATCAGGTTGGTTCGAGAGCAAGATTTTAAGAATGCGCTTATTGGCTTTCAGAGCGAATCTGAGATCAAGCTGCTCGATGCTGACACTCCATTCAAGTTTTATGAAAAATTGAAGGAATCGCAGATTTTTCGATTCTTGAAGCTAATCGGATGCACAAATGAGCACGTCGGTGAATTCGCAAAATTTGTGAAGCGACGGAACAGAATCGCCCACCCAAGCGGAACCGTATTTTTTAACGACCGTACCAGCATCGATAAGGAAATTACCGAAATGATGCTGGAGGTGTCCAATATCCAGCAACACATGCGACCGATTATTCTGGAAGTCTACAGCCGTTTCCTTGCGGACAGCGCCGACATTGACGAACGTGAATACTCCGAGCCGGAACAGGAAATCGAGATGAGCCTGATTCACCCAAGCTATATCTCCCAAAAGGATATCGAGATCTGCCTCAGTTTCAACCTTGCCAGTTTCTCGTACAGGCCTGATATTGAGAGCATCCGCACGCTGCACGAGATACTAAAAACTAAATATGGATTAGATGATGATTAAAAAGCGTCACAATATTCATTGACGACGAGCTGCATACAGACGTTGAGTCGGGAAGACAGTTTTAAATTTTTGGCTCGTTATATTTTTCATATCCTATTGATTAGTATATTACTGTTATCGGATTTTAGGGGAAAATGGCTTGATAACGAAAAATATCATTACCTTGGATGATGCACGCTCAATTGCGTCGGGAAGTAAGTCTCTTCACGGTGCGCTTGCTTGGCACAAACGCGACAATCATGCAGGATTCTTAATTGCGAGTGCGCGGGTGGAAGATGCTGATGGCGCATTTTTGCCAGGGTTGACTGTGGAATTCGAGTATAAAGCTGGCATTTCGCTGGCACGATGTCAGTTTCTATTCACCTTGTTTACACTGCGGCAAGGAGCTAAGTTGCGCGCATATCAGTTGGAAATTTCCCCGCCAGAGAAGCGCACCCACAATGAAACAGGAAATATTATTTACGGTACACACGAACATTGGGGCGACAAAGCTATTGCATTGTCCGGATTTGGATGCGATGATTACACGCGTGGATTCGCACATTTTTGCCAGCAGATTAATCTGACTGCCGATTTGCCACCGTTACAACAGGAAATACCATGAATTGCCAATTACTTGCACGCCAATTTTCTTTTGACTGCACGCCGCTTACAACTTACCAGGGTGAGCAGGCGTTTGAACTTGGCACGCCCTTTGCATTTGCTGATGGCTCAGCGATCAATCTGTATACCATCGTGCATGGTGATATGCTGGAGCTGACCGACAACGGCGACACCATGATGCACCTCACCAGCGTTGGAATGAATGCCTGGCGTAAAAACAAGAAAACCGCTTTGCTGCGAGCCATTGAGCCTCACGGTCTGACCATCAACGATCAAGGCGAAATCAGAACCTCGGGCAAAGCCGAACATGCAGCTTTGCTTATTGCTCAATTTGTCAGTGGCATTCTTGCAGTGGCGCAAATTGAGCGCGCCGCCTTGGGCGTTCCTGATAAAGCTGACAATCTGGCGGATGAGGTGGAAATGCTGCTGCGAGCCTGGAAGCCAGGCTTGGCACTGGTGCGTGGTCCGCATGTCAAAGGCATATCAGGACATGAATACGATTTCGATTTTATGCTGGGAGACGAACTTGTGGACGTGATCGCGCCGCATCACAGCGGCACCGGCGGAATCATGCGGAAATTAGGGGACGTTTTAAGTGGTGAAGGCCACCATAAATCACTTGTCATCGTAGATGACCGACGAGAACCTCAACGGGCTGAAATTGAGTTGCAGATAATTGCTACACTGGCACGCGCCATGCCTCTTTCAAAACTCTTATCCAAACAGGCAACAACGACCTTGCATTAATGTTGCACTTCGTAATATTTACGCTGATAACGTAGATGTATTATGCGACTGGGGCTTCTACCGCACCTTGTGCGATGAGTTTGGTCTCAAAGGTATCCCGATCCAGCGGACATTCGATCAGCAAGCCAAAATCTTTATTGCTCAGTTTGCACTGTTTAGCCATGCGTGAAAGCAGATTGTCGTCAATTTCGCGCGCGCCGTGGCTGGTTTTGGTGAATACAGCCGTTTTCTTGCCGGCTTTGGAGTAATAGTTGAAATAGTTGTGGTCGCCTTCTCTGGCTCTGAAGCCCTTTACCTGCAGGCTCTTTTCGACATCGCTCTGCTTACGCGGCATGAGTCACCTCGGAGAATCTGTTCAGCAAAGTCTGCTTTAATTGTCGTGCGGGTGCGTCCAGCTCTTCATCTGATGCCTGTGCGTACTCTTGCCATAGCATTGCCAGCTGCTCATGCAGTTCTGTCAGCAAGCCTTCGCGAGTGGTGGCGTAAACATCTATGCCAAGCTCAGGTTGTTCAATGCACAAAAGCTGCTTCGAGTCGTCCAGCATAATCTCAAGAGACAGTGTAGTTGCCGCTTTAAGCGTAAGTTTGCCATGCCGAACCGCATCGAGCGTCAGTATTGATAGATCAAGATCACGAATGTCAGTCACGTCGATGATTTGCTTGGGCGCTCCCTGTTCATCCAACAGTACACGGCCCGTTACCTGAATCAAATCGCGTCGTTTTTCATAAAGTAAATCTTCGACTGACTCCTCATAAATACACACCAATTCTTTGCTGGTGGGCGGATAGATGATGGTGATTTTCCGTTCAGTAAAATCTATGCTTTTCAGCTCGCCGGTCACGATGCGTGCTGCTTCGCGTTGTTCAACCGGAACTAACGTGTTTTCAACAAAAGGAATGGTTTCGACGTCGAATGTGGCAAAAGACACATTCCGGTCGTCGTGCAAACTGAGTTTCCATTTTGCGTCGGCGCGCGGGGCCATTCCTTTGACAGCTTCGAGAACTCGACGACGGATGCGATCATCCGGTAATGCAGAAGCTAGTCCTGAGCTACAACGCGCTGAGACTTGCTCCATTACGCCACGAAAAATATTGAACGCCTTGATGGCTAATTCTGCCGAGAAAAGTTCGCCAGCGCCGCCAATGGTAACGGGTAAGGCGTAACTGCCTGAGACGGGAACCTGGCAAAGAATCTGAAAGCGTTGGCTGGTTGCTGAAGCCACTCGCGCACGCTCTTTGATGCCGCGCCCCTCGACATGAACACCGATCAGCTCGAATGCGCGCTGTGCATTTTCCAGAATCTGGACGAGCACTGTCGCAGGTATGGCTTGAACTTCAGGTTCGCCACCCTCAATGTGAAAACTAAAAGCGGGTTTTTGGAGTGCAGCGGTCATCTGCGTTGATCCGGTTTGTTTGATTTCAGGAAGTACGCACTGCGTACTATTCCTGCATGATAGTCATTATTGCCGAGTATCCGGTCCTGGTCAAACTATTGGTTGTGAACGTTCATAAATTGCGGCTTTCAGACTACGAAATTTCAACCTTTATGGACAGCAATTCGCACAAACCAGCTCATTGTGGTTATCGGCTTTACTTGTTAATGGGATACTCTCATCGAACAGGTCGATTTTTTCATTATAGCTATCAGGCGTTACAACCCGGCATTGCACATAACGGGGCATCCTTTTTCTGAAGAAGCCAACTCTCAAATTATGATGATTAATTGCAGCCCCACTGATGCAAAAGCCGGCGTGCCGCATCGGTCAGTTCAGTCGCGGTCATGCCGATGGCGGTTTGTTTAGCGAGTTCATCTCCCGCAGCGCCATGCAGGTGCACTGCCAGCAACAGCGCATCGTCAACGTTTAAACCCTGCGCGATAAAGGCCGCTATCATACCAGCCAGCACATCACCCATGCCGGGGCCGCTCATACCGGGATTGCCGGTATTGTTCACAAACAGTCCCTTGCCGGTAGCACACAGACTGTTCGCGCCTTTGAGCACCACTGAGCAGGAAAACAGTCGGCTTATTTTTTGTACGGCGGCGATGCGGTTGGCTTGAACGTCTGCCGTATTGCAAGCTAACAGGCGGGCAGCTTCTCCCGGATGCGGGGTCAACACCAGCGGACTTTTTCGGGCAACAGCCAGTTCGTGCAAGTCGGGATGAGCCGCAATCAGAGTCAGCGCATCGGCATCCAGTACCAGAGGTACTTCGCGGCATAAGGCTGCCGAGAGCCACTTTTGAGCGCGTGCATCGACGCCCATCCCGCAACCAATCGCAATTACATTAGCATTATTGTAGGGGTGCGATTTATCGCACCCTCCGGCCTTATGCAGCATCAGTTCCGGCTGGATAAAGTCCACCGCCGGCGCGTTGTCTGCCAGCAGCACAACATGCACGCAACCCGCACCCAGTTTGAGCGCGGCACGTCCGGCCAGCAACGCCGCCCCTGTCATGCCGGAGGCGCCGCCTACGACAGCTAGCGTGCCGAACAGTCCCTTATGGCTGTCGGACGGGCGTCTTGGCAGCAGTTGCGAGACCTCGTGCCGGGTGATGATAAGTGGATTCATAATGGATAGTCAGCTTGACTTGATGGCATAGTATAATCGCGCCCCGAATTTTATTCTCACCGTCATGTTTAAAATCTCTGTCGGCAGTTCAGCTTTATCCGCTTTTCGTCTTAAAAAATTGCATGCCGCATTGAACGCGTTAGCGCCCGATGTTGTCCTTAATGGCGCGCGCCATTGCTATTTCAGCGCGCTGCAAGAGGAAACCCTCAATGATGCGCAAACCGGCTTGCTGGATCGTGTACTGGGTCTGACAGCACAGGAAACTGAACCTGCCGGTGAAGTAATCCTGGTTGTGCCACGTCTGGGCACGATTTCGCCCTGGTCGACCAAGGCCACGGATATCGCGCAGCATTGCGGTTTAACCGGCGTTGCGCGCATCGAACGCGGCGTAATTTACTACCTCGAAGGCAAGCTGGGTGCTGCCTTGAGCGTTGCTGAAAAAATCGCCGTTTTGCCGTTGCTGCATGATCGCATGACCGAGTCTGTGCTCTCATCCATCGAAGATGCCGCAGCAAAGCTCTTCCTGCATGGTTCGCCGCAGCCTCTGGCGACCGTGGATATTTTGCAAGGCGGCTGTGATGCACTGGCTTTGGCCAACCGCGAGATGGGATTAGCCTTGTCCGCTGACGAAATCGAATATCTGGTTGAAAACTTCCAGAAGCTGCAACGCAATCCCACCGATGTTGAACTGATGATGTTCGCACAAGCCAATTCCGAGCATTGTCGTCACAAGATTTTTAATGCCGACTGGGTAATCGACGGTGTGGTAGAAGAGATGTCGCTGTTTGGCATGATACGCAACACCCATAAAGTCAGCCCGACCGGCACGGTAGTGGCTTATTCAGATAATTCCTCGGTGATCGAAGGCGCATCCGTTGAGCGTTTTTATCCGCGCAGCAATGGCGCTTATGCGTTTTCCGAGGAGCTGACACATACCTTGATGAAGGTGGAAACACATAACCATCCGACCGCGATAGCGCCCTTTGCCGGAGCCGCGACAGGTTCGGGTGGCGAGATACGCGATGAGGGTGCTACCGGTATCGGCTCGCGCCCCAAGGCAGGTCTGACCGGGTTTTCAGTGTCGAACCTGAACATTCCGGGTTATGTTCAGCCCTGGGAAGTGTACGATGCTGCCGTAGCGACTTACGGTAAACCATCGCGCATTGTCACGGCCTTGCAGATCATGCTGGACGGCCCGTTAGGCGGCGCGGCATTCAACAACGAGTTTGGTCGGCCTAATCTGACGGGTTACTTCCGCACTTTTGAAGAGCAGGTCGGCGGCGAGATGCGCGGCTATCACAAGCCCATTATGCTAGCCGGTGGCGTGGGCAGCATTTCTGCTATCCACACGCATAAGCACGATCTGCCGGTAGGCGCACTGGTGGTGCATCTGGGCGGGCCGGGCATGCTGATCGGCCTGGGAGGCGGTGCGGCATCCAGCATGGATACCGGCAGCAATGCCGAAAATCTGGACTTCGATTCAGTACAACGCGGCAATCCCGAGATGCAGCGACGCGCGCAGGAAGTGATCGACCGCTGCTGGCAGTTAGGTACGGATAATCCCATCCTGTCCATCCATGACGTAGGGGCCGGCGGCATGTCCAATGCGCTGCCTGAACTGGTGCACGGCGGCGGGCGCGGTGCGACATTTGAATTGCGCCGCATTCCACTGGATGAGAGCGGCATGTCGCCCAGGCAAATCTGGTGCAATGAATCTCAAGAGCGTTATGTGCTGGCAATCGCACCGGAACGTCTGGAACAGTTCAAATCATTCTGCGAACGTGAACGTTGTCCGTTTGCGGTAGTTGGCGTGGCCGTTGCAGATGATCAACTCATTGTTCACGACACTGAATTTGACAATGACCCGGTGAACATGTCGTTGTCGGTATTGCTGGGCAAGCCGCCTAAGATGACGCGCAATGTTACCCGCGAAACGCCAACACTGATTCCCTTTGATACCGCATCGCTGGATTTAAAGGATTCCATCGAACGGGTATTGCGCCTGCCTTCCGTCGCAAACAAGACTTTTTTGATCAGCATCGGCGATCGCACCGTGGGCGGCATGACCGCGCGCGACCAGATGACAGGTCCCTGGCAGGTGCCGGTAGCGGATGTGGCCGTGACCTTGATGGGTTTTAACACGCATCTTGGCGAAGCCTATGCGCTCGGCGAACGCACCCCGCTGGCACTGGTCAATGCGGCGGCTTCCGGACGTATGGCGGTAGGCGAAGCGCTCACCAACATCGCAGCGGCCCGTATCGCAAAAATCGGCGACATCAAGTTATCCGCTAACTGGATGGCCGCCGCAGGTCATCACGGCGAAGATGCCGCCTTGTTCGATACGGTTTATGCCGTCGGTATGGAATTATGCCCTGAGCTGGGCATAGGCATACCGGTCGGCAAGGACTCCATGTCGATGAAGTCGACCTGGACGGATGGCACAGACAACAAATCCGTCACCTCGCCGCTGTCGCTGATCGTCACCGCCTTCGCACCTTGTGCGGATACGCGTAAAACGATGACGCCGCAATTGTCAGCCGATGCTGACAGCACACTACTGCTGATTGATCTGGGCTGCGGCAAGAACCGCATGGGCGGCTCGGCATTGGCGCAAGTGTACAAGCAGGTAGGCGATACCGCGCCGGATGTGGACTCTGCTGCGCAATTGAAGGCCTTCTTTGAATTAATCCAGCAACTCAATCTGGACGAAAAACTGCTCGCCTATCACGACCGCTCGGATGGCGGCGCGTTTGTGTCCTTGTGCGAAATGTCCTTTGCCGCACATATCGGCTTGAACGTACAACTGGATCATCTGCCAGGCGATATATTGAGCGCGCTGTTCAATGAAGAGCTAGGTGCGGTAATACAAGTACGTAACAGCGATGTGGCGCATGTATTGCGACTGGCAGCAGGAATTGCCGTACATAAAATAGCCACGCCGAATCAAAACGGACTAATCGAAATTTGTCGCGGCGATAAGCTGCTGTTCAGCGACACCCGCGTGAATCTGCAACGCATCTGGTCTGAAACCACCTATCAAATGCAGAAACTGCGCGACAATCCTGCTTGCGCAGAAGCCGAGTTCGACGCGCTGCTGGATGCGACTGATCCGGGCCTGCATGTGAGTCTGACTTACGATATCAACGCTGCGCCCGCTGTCATGCGCAGCCGCCCGAAAATCGCCATTCTGCGCGAACAGGGTGTGAACGGTCAGGTGGAAATGGCGGCGGCGTTTGACCGTGCCGGATTTGCCACGGTGGATGTCCACATGAGCGACATCCTCAGCGGGCGTGTCACGCTGGCAGATTTTAAAGGAGTGGCGGCCTGCGGCGGCTTCTCCTACGGCGACGTGCTGGGCGCAGGCGAGGGTTGGGCGAAATCCATCCTGCTCAATACAAGAGCGCGCGATGAATTTGAAGCATTCTTTAAGCGCACCGACACACTGGCACTGGGCGTATGCAACGGCTGTCAGATGATGAGCAATCTGCACGAAATCATTCCCGGCGCGCAAAACTGGGCGCACTTCTCGCGCAACCTGTCAGAACAATTTGAGGCGCGTTTCGTGATGGTGGAAGTACAACCCTCAGCTTCGATTTTCTTCGACGGCATGGCGGGCAGTCGCATGCCGATTGTAGTCGCACACGGCGAAGGCTATGCCGACTTTGGCACGGAGGCGAAGCTGCAAGCGGCACTGGTGACTTTACGCTATGTGGATAATCGCGGCACGCCTACTGAAACTTACCCTCTGAATCCGAACGGCTCACCGCAAGGCATCACCGGTTTGACGACGCCGGACGGACGTTTTTCCATCATGATGCCGCATCCGGAACGCGTGTTCCGCGCGGTGCAAAACTCATGGCATCCGTCAGACTGGCAGGAAAACGGCGCCTGGCTGCGTATGTTCCAGAATGCCAGGACGTGGGTGGGATAATTTTTTACCGGAGGCAGCCCGGTGGCTGGTTACTTTTTCTTGCGTCGCCAAGAACAAGTAACCAAAAAGAAGGCGACCCCGGTTTACCGCGCCGCCAGTCTGATGCCAATCTGGCGGCGTACCCTTGATAGTCTGCAAACAGCGGGGCTGCGGAACTCGCACGATTCGCGTTGCGGCCACGTGCTCAAACAGTCCTCGCCCAACAGCACCGCCATTTTCAGACTATCTTCGGCGGCGCACAGGGGATAAGGGTGACATGCGCCGGGTTTCTTAGTGAACATAATTTACGACTGCGCCCCCTTCAATTTCAAGGAGCTTGTTCGTAACATCAGTGAATATCAGCGAACGATTTGACTTTCCGGCAACCCAATGCCGTGCGGGTTGTGATAAAAATTCACCAAACGTCTAATCCAACTCATGTATGATTGCTCCGTTCGCCGACTGTTTCGCCCGGATGCGTTCACGCGCAGCAGCATGGGTGCATGAACTGCCAGCAGGATGGCTTGATATGTCAAATCTATTGTCAATGTAAAATCAGCGGGTTGCAGTATATCAGGACAGCTTATACAGAACACTATCCTGCATACATTTAAATAGTTCTGTCTACTTAACGTTAGCCATACTGAAAGGAACTAGCACATGTCATTGCTTTGGTTTTTTCTTTCCCTAGTCTTTTTAATGGGTTTTGCGCAGTTATACACAGCATGGAAAATCTCCAATTTAAGAGAGTTGGGTGTTTATCCACAAAAGGGTGAAGCTACAATCCCCGATGTAATTCGCCTTCGTGACGCAGGTTTAAATACTTGGGCTATTCGTTGTTATCGCGAAATCAATAAAGTTGGTCTGCGAGAAGCAAAGTCCTCAGTGTCAGGTCTTGGCAAATGAGTATTTGTCTTTCTAGCCATCGCTTGGCTAACCCCTCATTCAAGCGGGACGCGCTAAAGCGTGCCCCTTAATTCAAACGTTATACGGCTCGCGAATATTGCAAATTTGGAAGAAAGGAAAGACTATCCTAATGGACTCTCTCAATCGACTAACAGCGATGGGCTTCATTGAGTGCGGTGAATGGGTCGCCGATGAAGACCAACTTGTGTCGAAGCTTCTCAAGTGTGCGGATGCTCAAAATATCCTATACGCTTTTGTTGTTGACGACGCTGTCAAGTACATAGGTAAAACTGTACAAAGTCTCCGCGCACGCATGCAGGGCTATCGCACTCCTGGCCAAACGCAACTTACAAATGTTCGAAACAATCAAAATCTTCGCGACGCCCTCGGCTCTGGGCTCCGCGTGGCAATCTATGTACTTCCCGATAACGGACTCCTGTATTACGGTGGGTTTCATGTAAATCTAGCCGCAGGACTTGAAGACTCGTTGGTGCGCGAACTACAACCGCCATGGAACGGTGGGAAAAAAGACAGCGGCGAACCACCGCTTCCCGATGTCGCCGTATAACAAATCGTTGGACGCGAGCGGTCGGAGCGTATTTCTCAACTTGATTCGTCCGGCGATGCTTGATTGAATTTGCGCCGCCGCGTCAACTAGATCGTTATGCATTTCGGAAAAGGTGATGGTAATTGATGCGATTGAAGAGCCAAATAAATTATAAATAACTCTTTTCAATTTATTGGTTTATAGTAGCCGCGCGCTCCAAAATTCAGGAGCTTGCAAGTCCGCAGCAGGCCGTCTCAAGTCCCGCACTGCCGTGGCAATGTCCGCCGCATAGCGAAACTGGTTCGCACATACCGGCGGCAGGTCCGAATGGCGGAGGTGGATGTTCCAGTGGCACCGGAAACAGTCCAGGTGGAGCCGGAAGAGGTCCGAACGACCCCGGAAAACCTTCCGCCGAAACACTTTTTTTTAATTTAAAATCAATAAGTTAAACGAATAATTTTTTAAACATAGTCCGCTATAAACCATTTGACGTCTGCGACAGACCGAATACAGTCTGCAACAGGCCATTAGAAGTCCGCAACAGACCAGTGAACGTCTTAAACAGACCGAATAGAGTCAGATATAGATAAACAAGGTCTGAGACAGACCGAATACTGTCCCGGACAGACCATTCGAAGTCCGCGACAGACCGAATACAGTCCGCAACAGACCATTTGAGGTTCGGCACAGGCCAGTGAAGTGCAAAACCGTCCGATTGAATCATGGCGCGGGCAATGAAAATCAGCAGCATGGAATTAGTAACTTAATATCAAGCAGGGCAATGTTACACTCGCATCAAATCAAGGCGAATATCCGATTTTAAATTCTAAATTTAATTATTCAAGGAGATTGCAATGCCTAAAGCCAATTTTGTACCCGATGCGGATCATGATTTTATGGTCTGGTTCGGCCATCTTATTACCAACCTGACGCCTGACATGCACAAAATGGCAGCCCCCTAAAAGTACAACTCAATGGTGGACCCCGCTGATGTGTATCCCCTCAAAGTTTGTTAACAGTAAGCTTCCATTGGCCAAAAGACGCGCCAGAGGCTACAGAAATACGGGCAACTTTATCAATATGATTTACTTCTTATGCGGAAAAATGAAATTCAGCAACCCACTCTATTTCACCTAGAGCCAATAATTTAATGGTGGATGCCCTTTTCAGCCAGCCTACTTGTAAATTCGTGTCTAAGGTCGGGGATAATTGGGCACAGACCACGCTTTCACCTTATATTCAAAATAGTGGTCTGGCCCTGATTTGCTACTATCGCTAGCATAGTCAGAATCCGCCCCACGCGCTGCTTATAGTGGGCTAAAATCCAATTTCTGAAAAAATAGACGATAAAAATGGAAAAAGATTTTTGGTTGAGACGCTGGGAGCGTGAAGAAACTGCTTTTCATCAGGGCGAGATTAACCCTTATCTGCGGCAATACTGGGAAGAATTGCATCAGCCTTGCGGCGGCGAAATCTTTGTGCCGCTTTGCGGCAAAAGCCTCGACATGTTGTGGTTGAGATCGCAAGGCTACGATGTGCTAGGCGTAGAGTTAAGCTCAGTCGCGGTGCAGGCGTTTTTCGAAGAAAACGGTTATGTTCCGAAGCTCAGCAAACATCAGCGTTTTGACTGCAGTGAAGCTGATCGTATGCGCATCCTGTGCGGTGATTTTTTCGATTTAAGCCGGGATGATCTGGCTCGGGTACACGCGGTGTATGACCGGGCGTCGTTGGTGGCCTTGCCGCCGGCCATGCGCAAGCGCTATGTACAACATCTGGTGAGCATCCTGCAACCGGCAACACAGATATTGCTGGTGACTTTCGATTATCCGCAAAATGAAATGTCCGGACCGCCCTTTGCCGTATCTGCAGCAGAAGTCGATGAACTGTACCGGGATTTCGCGGAAATACGACTGATAAAAAAGGCCGATGTGCTGGCGGACAATCCGCGACTTGTAGCGCGTGGCGTCAGTCGCCTGCACGAGAACATCTTTGTACTGACGATAAACTAGCGCCATCGCCCCCTCACTGTTATGAGAGGGCGATGCGGTTTAGTGTGGCGTCATGCGTTTAATCAAGCCATCTTTCATGATGAACTGATGTTTCAACGCACCCAGCACATGAATTGCGACCAGCACGAGCAGGACAGTTACCAGTGTTTCATGCACCGAATGGGCAAACACATGCTCATAAACGTCCTTACCCGGCAACAGCTTCGCATCGCCTGACAATAAAGCACGACCTGCATCGCAGGAGAATACCGTCGCCATACCACTCAACGGCAGCACGAACAGCAGGGTATAAAGCAGGTGGTGCACGCCCTTGGCGACTTTATCCATGGGCGTATTGCCTACCGCTTTTGGCACACCATCCTTACTGCGGAAAAACAGACGCAGCAGCGTCAATAACAGTACCACACCCCCCGCGACAAGATGAAGCTGATACGCGGCTAAAGTCGCACTGCCGGTATCGGTTAACTCCGACAGACTGTCGCCCAAAAACCAGGCCGCGACGAGCAATGCCAGCGTCAGCCAGTGTGTAAATATCATGCGGTTGCTATACTGCGTCATCGTGTTTCTCCTTATCATTTTTTGTGAATGCGTCTGATAGCCGCTATCCGGTAAAGTTCCATCGCGGCTGAACGTTAGCTGAAACATGCAGGCACTGTTAATTGCTGAGCCGCACCGACTTTTAACTGAAGCTATAGCAGCCATACAAGCATACAGGGAGATCCGCCAAATGAAAGCCACGCATAATTCAGGCCTGAGCAGCACAGAAGCATTGCGGCGTCTGGCCGAAACAGGCTATAACGAACTGACGCCGCCCCATCCGCGCCGTTTATGGAATATTTCAGCCGAAGTCGTGCAAGAACCGATGTTTCTGCTGTTAATCGCTGCGGGCGGAATTTATCTGTTGCTGGGCGAGATTTCCGACGCGGTGATGCTACTGGGCTTCGTGGTACTCATCATCAACATGACCATATTTCAGGTGCAAAAAAGCGAACGGGTGCTGGAAGCGTTGCGCGATTTATCCAGTCCGCGCGCACAAGTCATACGGGATGGCAAAGTTCAGCGCATTGCCGGACGCGAGGTGGTAACAGGCGATTTACTGCTACTTACCGAAGGCGACCGGGTTGCTACGGATGCGGTCTTGCTCAATTGCTGTGATCTGTTCGCCGATGAATCCATGCTGACCGGCGAATCTGTCCCTGTGCGCAAACAGGCAGGCAACCCGGATACTGCATTACAGGCGCCGGGCGGTGATGATCAGCCATTCGTCTATGCCGGCACGATGCTGGTGCAAGGTTACGGCATCGGCCAGGTCACCGCCACCGGTCACGCCAGCGCCATCGGTCAGATCGGAAAATCGATAGCAGACACTCAGGCTGGCGTATCGCCATTGCGCACACAAACGGCTCAACTGGTACGTCGCCTTGCCCTCATTGCCATCACTCTTTGCATCTTGCTGGTGCTGATCTACGGATACACGCGGGGAGATTGGCTCAATGCGCTGCTGGCCGGCATCAGTCTGGCGATGTCCACCCTGCCGGAAGAGTTTCCGGTGATCCTGTCAGTATTCATGTCGCTGGGCGCCTGGCGCATTTCCCGCCATCAGGTACTGACCAGACGGCTGGATGCCATCGAAACGCTGGGCGCGACTACCGTGCTATGCACCGACAAGACCGGAACACTGACGCAGAATCATATGGTGATCAAGAAACTGTATGGCGCTGGTCAGATGTTGGATGTAGAGGATCTGGCCGAGCTGCCCGAACCCTGGCATGAACTGGTGGAGTTCGGCATTCTGGCCAGCGAAAAAGAGCCGTTTGATCCGATGGAACGCGCCTTGCATGAGTTAGGCAAGCGCACCTTAGGCGGCAGCGAACACCTGCATGACGATTGGGAAATTGTCCACGAATACAGCCTGTCTGCTGAAATGCTGGCGATGTCTCATGTCTGGCGGGGTAATAATGAGCCACATCAGCTGGTTGCTGCTAAAGGCGCGCCGGAAGCGATCATTGATCTGTGCCACCTGCCGTCTGAAATTGCGCGTGAAATTGAACAAGTTGCCGCTGGCATGGCCGATGGCGGTCTTCGTGTGTTAGGCGTTGCAAGAGCGAAATTATCAACCGCTAAAGACTCAGCCTGGCCTGCCTGCCAGCATGATATCGACTTTTCCTTTGTCGGCCTGCTCGGTCTGCAAGACCCGCTGCGCCCCGCTGTCAAAGAGGCGATACAGCAGTGCCACGGGGCAGGCATACATGTAGTGATGGTAACAGGCGACCATCCGCGCACCGCCATGGCAATTGCCCGGGAACTGGGATTGCCGGCAGAGAAGGTACTGACCGGGCCTGAACTGAGCGTACTGAGCGATGCAGCATTACGCGCCAGCCTTCATGAGCTATGGGTATTTGCGCGCATCGTGCCGCAGCAAAAACTGCGCCTGGTAGAAGCCTTCAAGGCCAACGGCGACATCGTCGCAATGACAGGCGACGGGGTGAACGATGCGCCCGCCTTAAAAGCGGCACATATCGGCGTGGCAATGGGCAAACGCGGCACTGACGTGGCGCGTGAAGCGGCTGCGCTGGTTTTACTTGACGATGACTTTAGCTCGCTGGTGACGACCATACGATCAGGGCGGCGCATTTACGACAATTTGCGCCGCGCGATGAGTTACACCCTGTCTGTTCATTTGCCTATTGTAGGAATGGCCATGCTGCCGGTATTACTGGGGAAGCCGCTGATGCTGATGCCGGCTCACATCATGTTTCTGGAGCTGATCATCGGCCCCGCCTGTTCGATATTTTTTGAGGCCGAAGCGGAAGACGAAAATATCATGCAACGCCCGCCGCGCAAGGCCAACGAAGCATTGTTCTCAGGACTGCGACTGGCACTCAGTTTGCTGCAAGGAGTCGCCGCACTCACCGTTGCCGTCGCTGTTTACGCTTGGGCATTACTAAATTCCTGCGAAACTGACACCATCCGCGCACTGGTATTCACCGCCATGGTGACGGGAAACATCACGCTAATCTTTGCCAATCGCTCAATATCGTTACCGGTATCAAAACCGGCTTCACAACAAAATCCCGTGCTGAAGTGGATATTACTGGGCACCGGCAGCGGATTAGCCCTGGTATTGAGCGTTCCGCTATTGCGCGAACTGTTCCATTTCTCAGGGAATATGCAGTTTTTTCTGCTCACAGGCCTGCTGGCGGCGATGGGCACAGCACTGCTTAATGCAGCAATAAAAAGAATTGCCGTTGCTTGATCCCTTTGAATTCGGTCTTACCAAAGTTGCACTTCAGAGTTGAATCCGCCCAGCAATATCATTCATTCGCATTAAAAACAACCTCGCCGGTGGCAGACCCGCCGCAAATCCGCAGGGGTATTTTACGATACGCAAGGATCATCGCAATAAAAAGGCAACCACGACGTTTTATTGCGAGTGCGCAACATCAGTTGATAAGACAGCCAAAATTCGGGACCACCCTTGCTGCATTGATGCTGTCATCAGTTTTTTATACCTTCACAAACCAGCATAACCGCGACACAAACTTCGCCAAAAAATTCAAAATTTTCCCTGCGCTAACAAAAAGTTACATAGGCCATTTGGCATATTGTTTTACAAGGCTCGCAGACGTATTGTGAAGACCGTTTGAAGGATGCACCTTAGTCCGCTCAAGCTGAGACAGGGATAGTTCCTGTAAATTCTTTTCACTCACGTTAAGGAGATGATGTCATGTCAGAATCAGTTACCAGATTTGGTTGGCTACCCGACTTTCCCAGCATTCAGGATTACACCGTTGAACATGCCAGGATCAAGCCGCTGCTTGCCAAGGTCAACCGCACAGCTCCAGCCACGCTGCCCGTCAGTGTGGATTTGCGCACCTGGTGTTCGCCGATTGAAAACCAGCTCAATCTGGGTTCATGCACCGCCAATGCGGGCGTCGGCATGGTCGAATATTATCAGCGCCGTGCCTATGGCTATGATATTGATGCCTCTCGCCTGTTCCTCTACAAAGCGACCCGCGATTTATTGAAGTCAACCGGCGACACGGGCGCTTTTTTACGCACCACAATGGAAGCACTAGTACTGTTCGGTGTACCACCGGAAGAATACTGGCCGTATGTGGTCGCCAATTTCGACATCGAACCCAGCGCTTTTTTATATTCTTTCGGACAAAATTATCAAGCATTGAATTATTACCGGCTTGATCCGGCAGGCACAGCCAAACCGACTTTGCTGAATGCAATTAAATCCAATCTGGCTGCGGGACTGCCTGCCATGTTCGGTTTCACGGTATACAGCTCCTATACCCAGGCCAGCGTCGCCAACCAGGGAGCGTTCCCTTATCCTGCCGCCGGCGAAAAAATTGTCGGCGGACACGCGATCATGGCGGTCGGATATAACGACACCATACAGATCAAAAATACCGCAGTCGGCGCAGTTGCAACCACAGGCGCCTTGCTGATCCGCAATTCCTGGGGAACCAGCTGGGGCAATGGCGGCTACGGCTGGCTACCCTATGCCTACGTGCTGAACGGATTGGCCACCGACTGGTGGGCGCTGATCTCCGCAGAATGGGTAGACACAGGCAAGTTTGGCTAAGCATTCCGCAATAGTCTGATTCAGGCTATTGAGCCGGGAACGGGAATCATCCGCTTCCGGCTTTTTTACGTACCTGTGATGGTACTTTTCCCGTGGCGGATGCTGCGGGGCTTTTTCCCGTGATGATCACCTGGATGATGCATAAACTCCGTCAGACTGCTAGAATCCATCCTTTGTAACTGACCCCTCAAAGGAATTCGAATATGAGCATGTCCGACCGCGACGGTTTTATCTGGCACGATGGCAAACTTGTGCCCTGGCGCGATGCGACCACCCATGTATTGACCCACACATTACACTATGGCATGGGCGTATTTGAAGGCGTGCGCGCTTACAAGGCAACTGAGGGGACCGCAATTTTCAGACTTCGCGAACACACCGAGCGATTGTTCAATTCGGCACATATCTTCCAGATGAAAATGCCTTGGGATAAGGAAACCATCATGGAAGCGCATCGCGAAGTGGTGCGTACCAACAAACTTGAATCCTGTTACATCCGCCCGATCTGTTTCTACGGCTCTGAGGCGATGGGCATCGCTGCCACCGCGCTGTCAACTCATGTGGCCATTGCGGCCTGGCCGTGGGGCGCTTATCTGGGCGACGAAGGCATGCAAAAAGGCATCCGCGTCAAAACTTCCAGCTTCACCCGTCACCATGTCAACGTCAACATGTGCCGTGCAAAATCGGTTACCACTTACGCCAATTCGATTCTGGCACATCAGGAAGTGGCCAACGACAACTACGACGAAGCCCTGCTGCTGGACGTAGATGGCTATGTGGCTGAAGGTGCTGGAGAAAACATCTTCATCGTCAAGAAGGGAAAGCTGTACACGCCTGATCTGACTTCCTGTCTGGAAGGGATTACCCGCGATTCCGTGATCACGCTGGCACGTGAAATAGGCATTGAAGTGATTGAAAAACGCATCACCCGAGATGAAATTTACTGCGCAGAAGAAGCCTTCTTTACCGGCACTGCGGCTGAAGTCACTCCGATACGCGAACTGGATCAGCGCATGATAGGCGCAGGTTCACGCGGTCCGGTTACCGCCGTGTTACAACAGGCATTCTTTGATTGTGTCGCAGGAAAACATCCGCTACATACCGACTGGCTGGACTATGTTTAAAGGAGCAGCATCATGACTATTGAAATCACCGCAAAGGATTTACCGCTAACTTGCCCGAAACAGGGTGCAAGCCTGTGGAATGCACATCCGAAAGTATCACTGGCGCTGAATGAACACGGCGAGGCGAGTTGCCCGTATTGCGGTACACACTACAAACTGACCGGCGCGCTACCTGCAGGACATCATTAACCGTCCTCTCCTCTACCCCTCCCCTGCGTGGGAGGCGAGCATGAACGTAAAGGTTGCATGAAAAAAATACTGGTTATCGGGCCGAGCTGGGTCGGCGACTGCATGCTGATGCAGCCGATGCTGATGCGCCTCAAACAGCGCCATACCGACTGCCGGATAGATGTACTGGCACCCGCCTGGACGGCGGGATTGCTGGACGCCCTGCCTGAAGTTAATCAGTCTATCGTCAACCCTTTCCCGCACGGCACCTTACAGCTCAAAGCCCGCTACCGGCTGGGCGTAGAGTTGCGTGCAGCGCACTACGACCAGGTCATCGTGCTGCCCAATTCACTCAAATCTGCCCTGACTCCCTTTTTTGCCCGCATCCCGCTGCGTACCGGCTTTGTCGGCGAGATGCGCCACGGTCTGCTTAACGATGCGCGCAAACTGGACAAAAGCGAATTGCCGCTGATGGTGGAACGCTTCGCGCAGTTAGCCGAAGAACGGGATGCAAAAATTCCACGTCCGCTGGCTAATCCGCAACTGAGTATTTCAACAAATCAGGTTGATGCCACACTGATTAAACTGAGTTTATCGCTCGCGCAACCGGTCGCCATCTTCTGCCCGGGTGCGGAATACGGTCCGGCTAAACGCTGGCCTGGCAGCTATTTTGCCGATATTGCCAACCGGCTACACGCGAAAGGCTACGCCATCTGGCTGATAGGCTCCGCAAAAGACCATGGCATCGCAGAAAAAATCGCCTCAAATAGTCCTGCGCTCAACTTATGCGGCCAAACCGATTTGAGCGATGCACTCGCGTTGCTGTCCATAGCACAACTTGTGATCAGCAACGATTCAGGCTTGATGCATCTGGCAGCGGCTCTTGACAGGCCTTTAATCGCCTTGTTCGGCTCCAGCAGCCCGCAATTCACCCCCCCTCTGTCAAGCGCTGCCGCCATTGTCAAACTCGACCTCGAATGCAGCCCCTGTTTCAAGCGCGTCTGCCCGCTGGGTCACTTTAACTGTATGAATCAACTTACACCGGAACTGGTGTGGGAAAAAATCCAGCGGATACTCCGCATTACCTGAACGCTGCCGGTAGAAGTTGGCTCAATCAGGATAAGGTAAGTAGCTGGCGTAGCCTGTCTCGCTCGAAGGTAAGGTTAGGGTGTCGTTTGCCAGGAAATATCAATTTTTCTATGGATTGATACACAGTCTCGCAGATAAAGATTTATCAGGCTCTGATACGATACACCGTTTTCGTCAGCCATTTGCTTGAAAAAGACGCCCTAACGTAGAAGTGAGCGACTGGCCGGTCACGAAATGTGATTGAAACTCCTGTGTAATTTATCACAGGCCATGAAAGAAGCCATTGCTTGGTCAATCTGCTCTTCTGACGGGTTCGACGCTTGCTTAAATGTGAACTGCTGCAGCATGCAGTTTCAGGCCTAGCGCACTGACCACTTTCAGGATGGTGTCGAAGCTCGGTGCGCGATCACCGGAGAGTGTCTTGTAAAGGCTTTGGCGATAAATGTGGCATCACCATTTGCTTCTTCCAGACAGGCCTCTAGGTAGGCAGCCATTTCTTCTGGTGTGCGCAAATACTCTGCTACATCGTAGCGTGTAGTTTTTACCATCATGCACTCCTATAGATTGCGAGCCAGGCGTAAGGCGATCCTGATATCCGCAGCCTGGGTGGATTTATCCCCACCGGCCAGCAAAATCACAACATCACTACCGCGTTTTGTAAAGTACACCCTATAACCTGGGCCGTAATCAATACGCAATTCAGCAACCCCTTCTCCAACAGCTTTGTTGAGTTCAAACATCAATGTGACCTGACTGTTTCAGCGCCGGGCTTTGAAATCAGTAAGTCATCAACGACCGCCACGCTGAACTTGCTGCACCTAACGTTAAGGTAAGGTTAGGGTGTCGTTTGCCAGGAAATATCAACTTTTCTATGGCTTGATACACAGGCAAGTCACGCTGTTGCGCTCCGGTTCAGCTGCGGGTTCGATAGCCGATTTACACCGGAGAATGTGTTTTGAGCCAATCGCGTAGCGCCGCATTCATGCGTGTTTGCCAGCCAGTGCGCGGAAAGCCGATAGCACATCTCAATCCAAGCGGATTGCCACTTGTTCCTTCGTTCCAGAACCAGCCGGGCGACCACGTTTGGTGCGATACGAGGCTATCACTGCACCCAATTCCTCAGCTGTAGCCGGACGGTCATCTTCGTGCTTACCGTCCCAAACAAAATCATTTTCAAGCAGAATGGCACGTATTGCAGTAAGTACTTCATTACGACTCATCGTATTCGTTTTCGAGCCAGGCATCGTACACCTCATTTATTGCTTGCAGGGCGGAAGCTGATAACGCGCGTTGCACCATCGCGCTCGGTATGAACTACCGTCAACACGGCCAGAAAGCCTGGCGCATAAGAAAACGACTGAATACGAGCTTCGCCACAGCGCACTACTTGTACGTCCATTCGGTAACGCGAATCCAGCACCTCGCTTGCATCTGCGAAGTCGAAGCCATGCTTCCGAATATTCTCATGACATTTGGCTTCATCCCAAATCAATTTCGTTTCCATAAAAATAATTGCATATGCGATAACTCTGCTGGTCAACTATTATTTGCATATACACTAAATAAACCATCCGCTCGTTCAGGAGGCTGCCTAACGTTCATTAGGTTGGAATAAGATAGCAACGCATGATGCCATGCCTATTAATGATCAAACCGCTCAAGCCAAACACCCGGTTCACGATGCTGATGAAAGAATGAAACCACCAGCAACTCATCTGGGCTTGGCAGATAAATGAGCGTGTAAGGAAACTTGCGAAAGAGAACCCGACGAAACTCCTCTTCGATGCGCAAATGCCCAAAGGGATTGCGAAGTGCAGATGCAACTGCCGCGTCAGCAGCACGAGCGAACTCAAAGCCAAGCCCAAGCGCTTTTGATTCGTACCAAGCCTGCGCTTCCAGAAGCTCTTGTTCTGCCTCTGGACGGAGCACGACCAACATCAGGGTTTACTCGGAAATAATTTGGATCGAACCTGTTCCCAAGGGATCGCGGTGGAAGGATCAGCGCGATGTGCGGCAACGCGACGATGCAACTCAGCCCTTTGGGTTTGTGATAACCCAAAGGCATCCGGTGCATCAGCAGCAATACTGTCCCATATGTCTTCGACGAGCTGGATACGCTCGGAGACAGAAAGTTTCATGTATTCGGCAGTGACAGTTGGAGTATGCATGGGCATAGTATAAATCAAGGCAAACGTTTTAGGTACTGTGGCGAGGGCTAACACCAAACTAACCGGCGCGCGTCACTTTTGCGCACGTCCGAGTTGAGCGCCGGGTTGGGCATCCGTTTCATGGCGTTCTTTTGAAACCAGCTTTTATCCAAACTACTGCACCGAAACAGAACCACAGCACTGCAACCGGGACAAGAGCAGTAGTTAAGAGTCGGCCAAGCATCAATGTGAACTCGAACTTCCCTTGTGCAACGTAAGCCCACAACCAAAAGATGTGCTGACACACAGCACCCTCACCGTCAAATTGGCAAAACACGTTACTGCTTTGATGTTCATAGCTGACAAATCCAGCCAAGACGAGAAGCCATGCAACTGTGATTGCAATCATGATGCGAGACCAGCCGGTTAGGTTCATGAGTTTATGCCTAACGTTAAGTAGACAGAACTGTTCAAATGTATGCAGGAGAGTGTTATGTATAAGCTGTCCTGAAATACTGTAACCTGCTGATTTTAATTTAAAAAAGTTATTAAACGTCGTAAATATTCCTGCCAGCACCTCATGCACCTATGCGTGAACGTATCCGGTTGCTCGCAAAGGATACGCGGGCCAGATTAAGCGCTTTATCTGGTTCTATAGCAAGCGATATGCGAAAGAGTCGGGTGCGCCGGAAATCGAGGCATATTTATCGCATCCGGCGGGCGATCACGCTATCTGTGTCGACTCAGAATCAGGCGAATAGCGTCTTGCTGTTTTTATACGGTAGTGGCAATCCAATTGCCGTGGCTGGATAATGTCACACAGGCGAAGATCTCCAGGAGGATATTTTCTTGCATTCGATACAGGTGTATATT
>Ga0316224_1001470_pt1 | contig 25564 bp, 23 predicted proteins | sample TBH18013metaG_FD_206254 | JGI IMG/M metagenome (GOLD analysis project Ga0316224, IMG submission 206254) | Freshwater microbial communities from Trout Bog Lake, Wisconsin, USA - TBH18013 | ecosystem: Environmental > Aquatic > Freshwater > Lake > Hypolimnion/Profundal zone | place: USA: Wisconsin... | reverse complement strand
GGCCGGGGGTCGCTATTGTCGCTCGCCTGCTTGTTTCATGACGTTCAGAGGTCCCGATGACCAAGACCGACCGCCCCAATCCGCTGAAGCTCAATCCGCTGAAGCTCAATCCGCTCCAGCTCAAGACCCTGGTGCTGTTCCAGGAACTGGCCCGCCATCCCGAGACCGCCTCCCGGCTGGATTCGGGCGAGGTCTTTCTCAACCGGCTGCCGGTGCCGCACGGCAACCACTTCCATGTGGGCCGCAAGGTGGTGCTGTCCAAGGACGCCACCGGCCTCGGCAATCAGGCGGTGTGGAGTGTTCTCGAACGCAAGGGCCTGATCAAGGGCAGCTTTCCGATGGCGCTGACTGTCACGCTGGCCGGGCTGGCCTATGACAGCGGTGTCGCCGACCAGATCCTGCACGGCTCGGATCACTAGAGCGCGATGACATTGGATTGATGCGGCTTCGCCGTAATCCAATGTCTGAATCGCCCTTCTCATATCCTGATGAAGAGCATTCGGCTCTGAGGGCGAAATTGCGGACTCTGTAGGGACACGGATCATGCCGTATACGGTCAAGGAGATCTTTCACAGCTTGCAGGGGGAAGGGGGGCAGAGCGGTCGCGCCGCGGTCTTCCTGCGCTTCGCCGCCTGCAATCTCTGGAACGGCCGCGAGGAGAGCCGGGCCGATGCCGTCTGCGGCTTCTGCGATACGGATTTCATCGGCGGGACCAAATTCCCCGATGCCGAAACCCTGGCCGAGCGGGTGTCCGATCTGTGGCCGGCGGGGGCCGGCGGGCCGCGCCTGGTGGTGGTCACCGGCGGCGAGCCGGCCCTGCAACTGGATACGGTGCTGGTGGCGGCGCTGCATGATCGCGGTTTCACCGTGGCCATCGAGACCAACGGCACCTTGACCCTGCCGGTGGGGATCGACTGGATCTGCGTCAGTCCCAAGGCCGGCACCACCCTGGCGGTGACCCGGGGCAACGAACTGAAGCTGATCTATCCCCAGACCGGCGCTCCGCCCGCCGCCTTCGAGCATCTGGAATTCGACCACTTCTTCCTGCAGCCCATGGACGGTCCCGACCATCAGGCCAATACCCGGGCCGCCATCGCCCATTGCTTGACTCACCCGCGCTGGCGGCTCAGCGTGCAGATCCACAAGATCGTTGGAATTGCCTGATGCCCGCCTTCAAAGTCAGCCGCCGGATCGAGATCGATGCCGGCCACCGGATCATGACTCACGGCTCCAAATGCCGCAATCTGCATGGCCACCGCTATGTGGTCGAGGTCGAATGCGAAGCCCGGCGGCTGCACGATACCGGCGAGCAGACCGATATGGTGGTGGATTTTGGCTTCCTCAAGGACGAGATGATGCGGCTGATCGACGGTCCCTGCGATCACGGCTTCATCGCCGCCGGCGCCGATGACGGCCTGCTGGCGCTGTTCGCTCCCGAAGACGAGGACCGGGCGTCCTGGCTGGCCGGGGTGCGGGCCGGGCTGGCGCAGGATGGGGCGGTGCTGACCGCCCGGACCCGTCTCGGCACCAAGCTTTACGTGGTGCCGTTCCAGCCTACCGCCGAATGCCTGGCCAAGCATTGGTTCGGCCTGCTGGAACGGCCGGTGGCCGACCGTTCCGGCGGCACCGCCCGGCTGGTGGCGGTGCGGGTGTGGGAGACCCCCAACTGCATGGCGGAATACGCGCCGGGGTGAGGGGGATTACAACCCTCTGGCCACCGCCCGCCAGGCGATGTCGCGGCGGCAGAACCCGTCCGGCCAGTCCAGCAGGTCGACGGCGGCATAGGCCCGCTCCCGCGCCTGGCTGACCGTGGCCCCGGTGGCGGTGATGCCCAGCACGCGGCCGCCGGTGGCGACCACCGCGCCGTCTTTGAGGGCGGTTCCGGCATGCAGCACGGTGACGCCCTCGACCGCGCCGGCGGCGTCGAGGCCGCCGATGACGGTGTTCTTCCCATAGGGGCCGGGATAGCCCTTGGCGGCCATCACCACCACCAGGGCCGGCTGGTCGCGCCACTCCAGGGTGATGCCGTCCAGCCGTCCTTCGGCTCCGGCCAGCAGCACCGGCAGCAGATCGGATGTCAGCCGCGCCATCAGCACCTGGCATTCGGGGTCGCCGAAGCGGACATTGTATTCCAGCAGCTTGGGGCCGGCGGCGGTGACCATGATGCCGGCGAACAGCACCCCGGTATAGGGGGTGCCGGCCGCGGCCATGGTGCGGATCAGCGGCAGGATGCAGGTCGCCATGATCCGCTCCTGCAGGGCGGGCGTCACCACGGGGGTGGGGGAATAGGCTCCCATGCCGCCGGTATTGGGGCCGGTATCGCCATCGCCCACCCGCTTGTGGTCCTGGGCGGCGGCCAAAGGCAGGGCGGTGGTTCCGTCGCAGAGGGCGAAAAAGCTGCATTCCTCGCCATCGAGGAATTCCTCGATCACCAGCTCGTCGCCGGCATCGCCGAACACCTTGTCGCCCATCATCATGTCCACGGCGGCCAGGGCCTCGTCCAGGCTCATGGCCACCACCACGCCCTTGCCGGCGGCCAGGCCATCGGTCTTGACCACGATGGGAGCGCCCTTGGCGCGGATGAAGTCCTTGGCCGCGGCGATGGAGGTGAAGCGGCCGTACCACGCGGTGGGAATGCCGGCCTTGGCCGCCATGTCCTTCATGAAGCCCTTGGAGCCTTCCAGCGCGGCGGCGGCGGCGGAGGGGCCGAACACCTTGATGCCGGCGGCGCGGCATTTGTCGGCCAGACCGGCCACCAGCGGCGCTTCCGGACCGACCACCACCAGATCGACTGCCTCGGCCGTGGCGAAAGCCACCAAGTCGTCCACCCGCTCGGCGGCGATGGCGACGCATTCGGCCACGGCGGCGATCCCGGCATTGCCCGGGGCGCACCACAGCCGCGACAGCAGCGGCGATTGGCCGAGCTTCCAGCACAACGCATGTTCGCGACCGCCCGAACCGACCACCAGAACCTTCATTCTCGCCTCCCTGGCCCCTACCGATGTCGTGAACCGCCAAATTCCCGGGTGAACGGGGTCTCGCTTCTAGGGTGTGCCGCCAGTTACCGCATGGACCGCGTTGCCGCCGAACTTGGCGGAATGACAGGAGAAAAACGATGAGCGTAGTGGAACTACGGTCGAGATTTTCGACACATCAGTCGGCCAAGTTCGGCGCAACCCGGAGGGACGCAGGCCTTTCCGCGCCTGGGTTCGTCGTTCGTCGCTCATGGACAATCCAGTCCATGTCGCTCCTCACGCCTGCCCAGCCACGCAAATTCCTCGCGTCGCGGCCATGTGCTAACTGACGGCACACCCTAGCACTTTCTTCCCCGTTTGCAAATCGGGCCGCCACGGGCCATCATCGCCCGGCCATGACCGATGATCCCCGCCCGTCCTCCCCCAATCCGTCGTCGAATGTCCCGGAATATTCCGTCAGCGAGCTGTCGGGCTCCCTGCGCAAGACCGTGGAGGAGACCTTCTCCTTCGTGCGGGTGCGCGGCGAGGTGTCGGGGTTCAAGCGCCATTCCTCCGGCCATCTTTATTTCGCCATCAAGGATGCCGAGGCGGTGCTGGACGCGGTGTGCTGGCGCGGCCAGGCGGTCAAGCTGGGCCTAGCGCCCGAGGACGGCATGGAGGTGGTGGCGACCGGCCGCCTGACCACCTATCCCGGCCGCTCCAAGTACCAGATGGTGGTCGAGCGCATGGAACTGGCCGGCCAGGGCGCCTTGCTCAAGCTGCTGGCGGACCGCAAGATCCGCCTGATGGCGGAAGGACTGTTCGCCGCCGAGCGCAAGCGCCCGATTCCGTTCCTGCCCCGGGTGATCGGGGTGATCACCTCGCCCACCGGCGCGGTGATCCGCGACATTCTCCATCGTCTGGCCGAGCGCTTTCCCCGCCATGTGCTGCTGTGGCCGGTGGCGGTCCAGGGCGAGGGCGCGGCGGCGCAGGTGGCGGCCGCCATTCGCGGCTTCAACGCCCTGCCGGTGGGCGGGCCGGTGCCGCGTCCCGATGTGCTGATCGTGGCGCGCGGCGGCGGCTCGTTGGAGGACCTGATGGCCTTCAACGAGGAAGAGGTGGTGCGCGCCGCCGCCCAATCGCTGATTCCGCTGATTTCGGCGGTGGGTCACGAGACCGACACCACCCTGATCGATTTCGCCGCCGATCTGCGCGCTCCCACCCCCACCGCCGCCGCCGAGAAGGCGGTGCCGGTCCGCGCCGAACTGGTGGCCGGACTGGCGGAACAGGGGGCGCGGCTGGTGGGGGCGATGATGCGGGGGCTGGAAGACCGCCAGCGGCATCTGACCCAGACCTTCCGGGCGCTGCCCAATCCCCGCCGGGTGATGGAGGATTGCGCGCGGCGCCTCGACGAGCGGGTCGAACGGCTGGACAAGGCCCTGCCCAATCTGGTGGATCGCCGCCGCATGGAGCTGGATCGCCTCGCCACCCGGCTCGATCATGCGGTCAAGGCGGTGCGGGCCGCCGAACAGGCCGGGCTCGAGCGGGGGCGGCTGCAACTGGATCAGGCCGCCCGGCGGCTGGCGGCGGCCATGCCGCGCCTGCTGGGGGATCGGGCCAATCACCTGGATCATTCCGGCCAGTTGCTGGAGAGTTTTTCCTATCGCAAGGTGCTGGAGCGCGGCTATGCCGTGATCCGCGACCACCACGGCCATCCGGTGGTCTCGGCCGCCGCCGCCCGGCCCGGAACCGGGCTGGCGGTGGAGTTCGGCGATGGTGCCGTCAGCGTGGTGGTGCAAGGGGGGCCGGGGACAGAGGCGGCAGCGGCGCCGAAGCCGCGCAAGCCTCCGCCGTCCGATGGGCGGCAGGGAAGCTTGTTATAGGGGAGGTACACCAAATCTCGATGATCCCAACGCATCGAGATTTGGTTAGGCGCAACGCGCCGCGCGGCCCATGCCGCGGAAGGCAAGGGCGCTCGCGCCCGCCCGCCGCTTGAGGGCGCCGCTGATCGGTTACGATCAGCGAGATACCGTATTACTTCCCCGGCGCCCGGGTGGTGGCATAGACGCCGCGCTGATCCGGGACCGGCTTGAATTTGTCGGAAATGCCCAGCACCGTTTCCGCCCCGCCCAGATAGAGGAAGCCGTCATCGGGCATCACCCGGCTCATATTGTCGAGCACCCTGGTTTTGGTCGGCTGGTCGAAATAGATCAGCACATTGCGACAGAACACCACGTCGAACTGACCCAGCGGCTTGAGATCGTGCAGCAGATTGTATTCGCGGAACTGGACCATGGCCCGGATGGCCGGGTCGATCTGCCACATCTCGGCGGTCTTCTTGAAGTATTTGACCAGCAGTTGGATCGGCAGGCCGCGTTGGACTTCGAATTGGGAGTAGAGGCCGGCCTTGGCCTTGTCCAGCATCTCGGTGGAGATGTCGGTGCCCAGGATCTCGATCTTCCAGCCGGCCAGCTTGGCGCCTTCTTCCTTCAGCACCATGGCCAGGGTATAGGCTTCCTGCCCCGAGGAACTGGCGGCCGACCAGATGCGCAGCGTCTTGCGGGAACCGCGCGCCGCCAGCATGGCCGGCAGAACCATGGACTTGAACTGCTCGAACGGCTTGATGTCGCGGAAGAAGAACGACTCGTTGGTCGTCATGGCTTCGGTGACTTCGCGCAGCAGATCCTCGCCCGCCGTGCGCAGGCCGCCGACCAGATCGTCGAGACCCTTCAGGCCACGCTTGCGCGCCACCGGGGTCAGGCGGCTTTCCAGCAGATAGGCCTTGTCGCGGGTGATGATCAGACCGCAACGGTCCTTGAGCAACTTGGCGACGAAATCGAAATCTTCGGGCCGCATGGGTTTAGCGCCTCGCCGCCAGCTTCATGATCCACGGGGCAACTTCGGGCAATGGCAAGACCGCCGAGCATACGCCCGCCGACGCCACCGCTCCCGGCATCCCCCACACAACCGATGTGGCCTCGTCCTGGGCGATCACCGTGCCGCCGGACGCCACCACCGCCTGTCCACCCTTGAGTCCGTCGGACCCCATCCCGGTCAGGATACACGCCAGAACACGTTTGCCATAGGCCGCCGCGATGCTGCGAAGCATGGGATCGACGGCCGGACGGCAGAAATTCTCCGGCGGGTTCTTGTTCAACCTCAGTATCTTATCAGCACCCTTGGTTTCGATCACCATGTGAAAGTCGCCCGGCGCGATATAGACGCGGCCGCCCCTGACCACCTCGCCGTCCTGGCCTTCGCGCGCCTCCCAGCCCGAGACGCGGCTGATATGCTCGCCCAGGATGGTGGTGAAGGTTGCCGGCATGTGCTGGGTGATGACGATGGGCTGCGACACCGTTCCGGCCCGCATGACGCCCAGCACCGCGAACAGGGCCTGGGGGCCGCCGGTGGAGGATCCGATGGCGATGATGTCGGGCGGTTCGCTCGGCTGGGGGCGCAGTTGCACCGGGCCGGGATGGATCGCCACCCGGGGCATGGGGGTGATGACGGTGGTGGCGCGCCCGGTGGGCGGGCCGCCCGGACGGGTCGGGCGTTTGGGATCGCGGCGCCGCGCCGTGCCGAGGGCGCGAATCTTGCCGACCAGTTCGGCCTTGAAGTCGATGCCGCCGGCCAGATCGCGGGTGGCGGTCGGCTTGGGGATGTAATCGGCGGCCCCCATCTCCAGCGCCCGCATGGAAATATCGGCGCCCTTCAGGGTCAGGGTCGATTGCATGATGATCTTGATGCCGGGATCGATCTGCAACAGCTTCGGCAGCGCCGTCATGCCGTCCATCACCGGCATTTCGATATCGAGGATGATCACGTCGATTTCGTTGCGTTCCAGCGCCGCCAGGGCCATCTGGCCATTGCCCACCGATGCCGCGATGGTAATGCCGGCCTCGGCCTCCAGAATCCGGGTGACCAGACCGCGCACCACGGCGGAATCGTCCACCAGCATGACCCGAATCGCGTCGCTGGCGGGGCTGTTGGCAGCCGGCAAGGGGGTGTCGATGGCCATCTGTGCGGTTTCTAAAGCAGGCCGACCTGCGAGAACTTTGCCTGCAGGATTTCGCTGTCGAACGGCTTCATGATGTATTCGTTGGCACCGGCGGTGATGGCTTCCTGGATATGCTCGATATCGTTTTCCGTGGTGCAGAAAACCACCACCGGATGCTCTCCCCCCGGCAACGCCCGCATGGCGCGCAGGAACTCGATCCCGTTCATGACCGGCATGTTCCAGTCGAGCAGAACCGCGTCGGGCATGGCGCGCTTGCAGGCCTCAAGGGCCTGGGCGCCATCCTCGGCCTCCTCGGTCTTGAAACTCAACTCGTGCAGGATCTTCTTGGCCACCATGCGGATGACCTTGGAATCGTCGACGATCAGACAGGACTTCATGTCCAAACTTGCCTCCGGTGGAGAGGATTGGCCGCTTCGATCAGCGGCCTGCCCCTTCGTGGTCTGGTTATCAAAGCCTATACTATTCGTTCCGCGTAAAATCCAGCAGCTTACCCACATCAAGCACGACCAGCAGCTTATCTTCAAGCCGATAGATGCCGATGGAGAATTCCCGCCAGTGGGGATCGAGGGTCGGAGGGTTGCGTTCGAACTTGGCGGCGGGCAGCGACAGCACCTCGCCCACCGAATCGACCATCAACGAATACAGCTCGCCGCCCATATCGACGACGACGCTCATCCCTTTCTTGTCCTCGGCCCGCTTTTTCAGGCCGAGACGCAGCCGCACGTCGATGGCGGTGACGATGCGGCCGCGCAGATTGAGGCTGCCGGCCACTTCGCGGGGCGCCAGCGGGATCCGGGTGATCTTTTGCGGTCCCAGAACGTCCTGGACGGTCAGCACTGGGATGCCGAACAACTGCCCCTCGATGAACATGGTGACGAAGTCCTGGGTCTCGGGAGCGACGAGCTCCGTCGACGGACGCTTACCGGCGGGGACGATCTGATTCACTTCGTGGCCCCCCTATTCAAGGGTTGATTCGTCTTGGCAAGGTCGGTGCGAAGGGTGGTCATGGGGCACCTTTGGAGGTGGCGATGGTCGAAGCCAGGGTTTGCAGCAAGGCATCACGGTCGAATTTCGCGATGTAATCGTTGAAGCCGACCTGACGGCCACGTTCGAAGTCCTTCTCGGTGGCGTGCGAGGACAAGGCTACCATGGGGATCTGGGCCCAGCGGGCATCGCCCCGGACCGCGGTGGCGAAATCGAAGCCGCTCATGCCGGGCATCTCGATATCGCTGATGATGGCGTCGAACTCGTTGCCCTGCTCGCGCAGGAGCAAGGCCTTGTCGGCGCTTTCCACCGAAATCACCTCGTAGCCCGCCACCGACAGCAACGGCGTCAGCAGGTTGCGGAAGAACGGCGAGTCGTCGACCAGCAGGATGCGGGGCGCCTGGAAGTCGGTATTGCCGAATTCCTTGTCGTTGCGGCCGAACCAGTCGCCGAACGCCTGCGGCAGGTAATAGCCGGCGTCGATGATGGTGGTGGCCTTGCCGGCGATCACGGCGGTGCCGATGATGCCGGGATTGCCGGCGCTGAGTTCGACCCGCAGACGATCCTCGACGATATCGACGATCTCGTCGACCACCAGACCCATGGTGTGCTCCTGGTCGGAGAACACCAGCACCGGCTGGCGGCCATCGGCGCGGAAGCTCATGGACCCGTCGATGGCGATCAACGGCATGAGGTGGCCGCGATACTGGACCATGGGCTTGCCGTGGCTGTGCTCGATATCGGTGACCTCGATCTCCTCGAGGCGGGCCACCAGGGCCAGCGGCACCGCCTTGAGATCGTCGCCGCCGGCGCGGAACACCAGCAGCGAGGTCTTGGCGTCGGCGTGGCTCTCGCGCACCGCCTGGGCATCGGTGGCCTGGGCCCCGCCCAGCAGGCCGGATTCGCCGGTGGCGCCGGCGATGCCGTTGGGGTCGAGGATCATGATCACCGAGCCGTCGCCCAGGATGGTGTTGCCGGAGAACATGGCGATGTGGCGCAGGATCGGCGCCACCGGCTTGACCACGATTTCCTCGGTGTCGAACACCCGGTCGACGATGATGCCGAAGGTATAGGTGCCGACCTGGGTGACGACGATGAAGGTCTCCTGACGCTCCTCGGTGTCCTCGGCCAGCAGCAGCTGACGCTTCAGCGACACCAGCGGCAGCAGCCGGTCGCGCAGGCGAAGCACCGGGGCGTTGTTGATCATCTCGATGCCGTGTTCGGAATTGGCGGTGACGCGCACCAGTTCCAGAACGCTGATCTGCGGGATGGCGAAACGCTCGGAGGCGCATTCGACGATCAGGGCCGAGACGATGGCCAGGGTCAGCGGGATCTTGATGACGAAGCTCGACCCCTTGCCGGGGTAGCTCTTTAATTCGACGGTGCCGCCGATCTTTTCGATATTGGTGCGCACCACGTCCATGCCGACGCCGCGGCCCGACACGCTGGTGACCTTCTCGGCGGTGGAGAAGCCGGCCTTGAAGATGAACTGGTAGATCTGCTGCGGCGTCAGGGCCTCCAGCTCGGACTCGGTGGCGATCCCGTTCTGGACCGCCTTCTGCTTGATGCGCTCGAGGTTGAGGCCGCGGCCGTCGTCGGAGATCTCGATGATGATGTGGCCGCCCTCATGGAAGGCGTTCAGCACCACCTTGCCGACCTCGGGCTTGCCGATGCGCTTGCGTTCCTCGGTGGGCTCCAGGCCGTGATCGGCCGAGTTGCGCACCATATGGGTCAGCGGGTCCTTGATCAGCTCCAGCACCTGGCGGTCGAGTTCGGTCTCGGCGCCCAGCATCTGGAGATCGATCTTCTTGTTCATTTCGACCGAAAGGTCGCGGACGATGCGCGGCAGCTTGGCCCAGGCATTGCCGATGGGCTGCATGCGGGTCTTCATCACCCCTTCCTGGAGGTCGGTGGTGATATGGGACAGGCGTTGCAGCGGGGTGGCGAATTCGCTGTCGTCCTTGCCGCGGACCATCTGGAGCAGCTGGTTGCGGGTCAGCACCAGCTCGGACACCAGGGTCATCAGGTTTTCCAGCAACTCCACATTGACGCGGATGGTCTGGGCGGCGACCGCCGATTCCTTGGACTCCAGCGGCGCTCCGGTCACCACCTGGGCGGCGACGGCGGCGACGGCGGGGACGCCGGCTGCGGGGGCCGGTTCGCTGGCGGCCGGGTGATACTCCGGTTCGGGAGCGGGCGGCGGCGGCGGTGGCGCGGCGGCGGCCGGGGGTGGTTCCGGGGCGGGCTCCGGGATGGAGGACAGTGACTCGAACACCGGCATGGGCGGCGGCGGCGGCGGCGGCGGCGAGCCGGCGGCGCGGCCATCGGCCATGGCGTTGAGCTGTTTGATCAACTCCTCGTCGCTGCCCTCGGGCTCGCACTCGTTCTGTTCGAGATGGCCGAGGATCAGCTTGATCCGGTCGATGGACTGGAGGATCAGGGTCACGGCGGTGGGGGTGACTTCCAACTCGCCATCGCGGAACTTGCCCAGCACATTCTCGCCGGCATGGGCGACATGCTCCAGCCGAGGCAGGCCAAGGAAGCCGCAGGTCCCCTTGATGGTATGGACCAGACGGAAGATATTGCCGAGGATCTGAGGATCGTTCGGGTTCTGCTCCAGATTTACCAATGCCACGTCAAGCGTGGACAGACTCTCCGACGTCTCGGTCAGAAATTCACTGAGGAGATCATCCATGGCCGACTCCAGTAGGACCCTTTTTTCCGTCATGCGACGGTTTTTCCCCTTCTTCCCCAAGTGAAGTCGGGAGCGCGCAACCAACTCATAGCACGGCCCAGAGGTCTTTAGAAGAACCCAAACCGAGATGAATCCGCTTTCGTAACGAATTTATTCAGAGTGCGATGACAACTAGGGTGAAGCAGCCAGGCTTCACCCTAGTTGTCTGAATCGCCCTCTCATGTATTGGTGAGAGACGGATTCAGCTTCGCGGGCGAATCGCCGGCGCGATTCGACCTCAAAGCATCCGGCTCTAGGCCACGATCCGTCCGCCATTCTCCAGCGCCTCCAAATGAAGCGTTCCGCCGATTCGTTCGGCCAGACAGCGGGTCAATCCGGCCTGGGCGTCACGGGGGCCGGCGGGGGCGGCGCCCGCCAGCAGCGTCGCCGCGGAATCCTCGCTCAGCCGGGCGCCGGCGCCGTGGAAGGCGACGGCAAGACCGGCGCCGCCGGAGGGCGGCGCGGCGGCGATCTCCACCGCGATCTCGCCGCCGCGCACCAGGCCGTCGCGGGCCACCAGAATCAGATTGAGCACCAGCCGGGCGGTGTCGCCGTCCAATCGGGGACGGTGGCAGGTCCAGCGCAGGCTCAGGCCCGGATCGGCGGCGCGCAGATAGGCCGCCGCCAGATCCCGCACCACCGTGTCCGGCTGGGGAGAGCCGGCCGGCCCCAGGGCGGCGCGGAAGAATTTCAACCGCGCCACCGCGCCGGCGGCGCTGTCTCCTACCAGCCGCGCCGTTTCGGCGTCGAGGTCGTCTTGCAGCAATTCCGCCCCGGCGGCGGCGGCCCCCACCGCTCCCGCCATGTCGTGGCACAGGCGAGCGCACAGCAGTTCGGCGAAGAGGACCGGGTCATGGGTCATCGCCGCAGCACCACCACCGCTTCCAGATGGGCCGACCAGGGGAACTGATCGATGGGGGTGATGTCCTCGGGCCGCCAGCCGCCCTCCATCAGCAGCCGGAGGTCGCGGGCCAGCGTCGCCGGATTGCACGACACCATCACCAGGATATGGGGGCCCCCCTTGGCATCGCTCGGTTTGGCCAGTTCGGCGGCCTGCTGCGCGGCGCCGGCCCGGGGCGGGTCCATCACCACCGCCCGATAGGCGATCAATTCGTGCGGCGCCAGCGGCCGGCGGGCGAGGTCGCGGATTTCGGTGGTGACGGGCAGGCCGTCGCGGCGGATGGCGGCGTCCAGCGCCGCCAGCGGCCCCTGCTCGCCCTCCACCGCATGGACGGCGCCGCGCCGCGACAGCGGAAGGGTGAAGCTGCCGCAGCCGGCATAGAGATCGGCCACGGTGCCGGCGTCGCCCGCCGCCGCCAGCACCCGCTCGACGATGGCCAGCTCACCGCCCCGGGTCGGCTGCAGGAAGGCGCCCGGTGACGGTTCCACCATCACCCCGGCAAAGCCGACCTCCGCCGCCCGGCGCCGGGCGATGGGTTCGGCGAAGCCTCCCCCCGGTCGCCGCCAGGTCAGCCGGGCGAGGTCGGCGGTCTCGGCGAAGGCGGCCAGCGTCTCGCGGTCGAACAGGTCGAGCCGGGCTTCGGCCTCCACCAGGACATCCAGGCCGCCCTCGGTCAGGGTGACGGTCACGTCGCCGCCGGTGCCCTCCGGCACCACCTTGGCCAGGATCAGGCGGAGGGCGGGCAGCAGGGCGACCAGCGCCGGTTCCAGCAGCAGGCAGCGCTCCACGTCGATCACGGTATGGCTGGCCCGGCCGTTGAACCCGGCCAGGGTGGTGCCCCGGCTGCGGCTGAAGGCGAAGGTGGCGCGGCGGCGGCTGGCCGGCGGCACCCGCACCAGCGGCAGGACGGCAAGCTCGCCGAGGCCCTGGCGGGCCAATTGGGTGATCAGCAGATCGCGTTTCCACCCGGCATAGGAATCGTCGTCCAGGTGCTGCAGGCTGCATCCGCCGCAGCGGCCGTAATGGGGGCAGGGAGGGGCGACCCGCCCCGGCCCCGGCTCCAGCACCTCGACCAGGCTGGCGGCGAGGCCGTCGCCGCGCCGGCTTTCGATGCGGGCCAGCACCGTGTCGCCGGCCACGGTGAAGGGAACGAACACCGGTTCGCCATCCAGGCGGGCCTGTCCGTCGCCCCGTGCTCCCACCGCGTCGATCTTCAGCTCGACGGTCCGCGCTGCCGGCGGGGAGGGGCGGCCCTTGCGGTTCTGTCCGGCGGGGCGGCGGGGCGGCTTCCTCATTTGGCGGGTCCTCCGGTCCGGGCGCGGCCGAGATCGGCGAGGAAGCGGTTGAACACCTGGGCGACCCCCCGATCCATGGCGGCCACCGCTCCTTCGATGGTGTTGGATTCGATGGGAAGGATCGTGCTGTAGTCTTCCAGCAGGATCAGGCTGCCGTCATGGGCGGAGACCACGCCCAGTTCCATCTCCACCGCCACCTGGGAACTGCCGGCCAGGTGTTCCAGGCGATGCAGCTTGCCGCGCAGGGTCCAATCGGCCGGCACCCCCAGCTCCGGCGTCAGCACCCGGTCGGCGGCGCCGGCGGCGGCGAGAAAGTGGCTCAGCCGGTCCTGCAACATCACGCCCGGGGTTTCGCTCCACAGGTCGTAGGGATAATGGGAGAGCGGCCCGCCGGTCTTGGCGACCAGGGGGATCGCCCGATCGTCCAGCACGGCATCGGCGGTCAGGCGCTGAACCTCCAGCACGCCGGGCAGGAGTGGCGCGGCGGAACGGCCGGCCGCCGCCACCGGCTCGATCCGATAGAACACATCCGGCGGTGCCGCCGGCCCGGCGCAGGCGGCGAGGACCAGGAGCAGGGCTGGGGCAAGGAATGGTTTTCGCATCACGTTCGTCCTTAAATCCAATCCGATCCCGCCCCATACCTGGACGATTTCGCCCTATTTCCGCGCCGGTCCGTCGTCGGAGTGCTTGGTTCCGCCGATCAGCACACCCGGATTATCGCGAATCTCGCGGCTGAATTCATGCAGGTTGCGGGCGGTGCCGTCGAGATTATAGGTCACCGAATCGATGTTGCGCGACACCGCCTGGAGGGTGTGGCGCAGATCCTTCAGGCTCTGGTCGATATTGTCCTTATTGCCGGAGACCGTCTTGTCCAGGCTGGTCAGCATGGCATCGATCTTGGCGCGGCTGTCCTGCAGCCCGGCCGACAATTGGGCGACATTGGCGATGGACTGGCGGATCTGTTCGGCATTGGCCTCGGTGACCACCTTGGACGACAGGGTTCCGGTCATGCGTTCCACATCGGCGGTGATGCGCGGCGTCTTGGCCGCCAGGTCGGCGGTGACCGCCAGCATGTTGTTCACCATGTCGGGGGCGCGCTTTTCCAGGATGCTCCCCAGGGTTCCCACCTGCTGGGTCAGGGAGAACAGCAGCGGCTTCAGGGCGTTCTGGTTGAGGTCGGCCACCTGTCCGGCCACATCGGTCATCACCGCGAAGATATTGGCGGCGGGGCCGGCGGTGATTTCGGCGCCCGGCTTCAGCATTTCGGCGCTGGCGCCGCCCTTGATGTCCATGGTCACCGCCGCCAGGATGCCCGAGGCGGCGACGCGGACGACGGAATCCTGGGGGATCGGCCAGTCGTGCTGCACCGACAGGGTCAGGCGGAAGGCGGTCTTGCCGTCGAGGCGCAGCGGCTCGACCGCCTCGACCTGGCCGATGGCGAAGCCCTCATAGCTCACCTTGGTGCCGTATTTGATGCCGGCGACGTTGTCCATGCGGGTGGTGTAGGAATCGGTGGCGCCGGTGCGCCCGGTGAGCAGCGCCACCACCACCACCAGCGCCACCAGCATGGTCAGCACGAAGCTGCCGACCACCACGTAGTTGATCCTGGAATCCTTCATGGGCGGCGGCTCTCGTCTGGCGGGGAGGAGGTGTCGCCCAGCAGCCGGCGCAGATAGGCGTCGGGATCGGGCTCGGCGTCTTCGGTGCGGCGGTTGAGCAGATTCTGGATGCGGCTGTCGCGACTGGCGCGGATGGCCTCGACGGTGTCGAGGGCCAGCACCTTGCCCTTGTCCAGCACGCAGATGCGGTCGGCGATCTTGAAGGTGGACTCGAGGTCGTGGGTGACCACCACGATGCTCATGCCCATGGCGTCGCGCAGCCGCAGGATCAGGTCGTCGATGCTGGACGCCACCACCGGGTCGAGGCCGGCCGACGGCTCGTCGCAGAACAGCAGTTCGGGGTCCATGACAATGGCCCGCGCCAGGGCGGCGCGCTTGATCATGCCGCCCGACAATTCCGCCGGCTTGAGGTCCTCGAAGCCGGCCAGACTCACCACTTCCAGCTTGAGCCGGGTCATGATGCCGATGGTGGTGGGGTCGAGTTCGGTGTGTTCGCGCAGCGGCAGGGCGATGTTGTCGCCGATGGTCATGGAACTGAACAGGGCGCCGGACTGGAAGGCGACGCCGGTGCGGGTGCGCAGCAACTGGCGCTCCATGGGCGATAGCCTGGCCAGATCGTGGCCGAGGACGCGCACCGTCCCCGAACTGGGGGTCAGCAGCCCCAGCAGGTGGTTGAGCAGGGTGGTCTTGCCCGAGCCGGAGCCCCCCATGATCACCATGATCTCGCCCTTCCTCACCTCCAGGCTGACATCGTGGAGGATCCGGCGGTCGCCGTAATGGGTGTTGAGGTTGAGGACCTCGACGCTGTGGGTGGCGGAGGGGGGGGAGCGTCGCATTACCGCGTCACCATGAAGACGAAGATCATGTCGGTGATGACGATGGCCGAGATGGCGTGCACCACCGAGCGGGTGGTCATGCGGCCGACGCCCTCGGCGCCGCCGGTGACCGAGGCGCCGTTGACCACGCCGACCACGGTGATCAGCACCGAGAAGATGGCGCTTTTGGCCAGGCCGTGCAGCATGTCGTTCATCTGGATCAGCGAGATGACCTCATCGGCATAGGCGCCCAGGGTGCTGCCCAGTTCCGGCGCGATATAAAGCCCGGCGGCGAACAGCCCGACCAGATCGGCCCACAGGGTCAGGCAGGGCAGCATCACCATCATGGCCACCAGGGCGGGCACCACCAGGAAGCGCACCGGCGAGACTCCCATGACGGTCAGGGCGTCGATCTCCTGATTGATGCGCATGGTGCCTAACCGGGCGGCCAGCGCCGAACCCGAGCGCCCCGCCACCAGGATGCCGGTGATCAGCGGCGCGAATTCGCGCACGGTGGACATGGCCACCCCCAGGGTCACCCGTGATTCGGCGCCGAACAGCTTGAGGGAATAGACGCCCTGGATCGCCAGCATGATGCCGATGGTGCCCGACAGCACGGTGACGATGGGCAGCGCCCCGATGCCGATCTCCATGGCCTGGGCGACCACCGGCGCGAGGCGGACCGGCTGGCGCCGTCGCCGCCCCATGACCAGCCAGAACGCGCTTTCGCCGACCAGGGTGGCGGCGAAGCCGAACTCGGCGATCGCCGCCACCGCCCAGTGCCCCAGGCGGTCGAGAAATCCGGTCACTGTGTTGCCGCCCTGCCCCCCGGCCACGCGATTCTATCCTTTCACGGCCGCCTCGACCGTATCGGCGATGGTGAAGACCCGGTCGAGCCGCGCCAGCCGCAGCACCCTTCCGACCGGATCGCTGATCGCCGCCAGGGTGAAGCTGGTGCCGTTCTTGCGGGCCATTTGATAGGCCTCGACCAGGCCGGCGATGCCCGAACTGTCCACATAGGTGACGGCGGAGAGGTCCACCACCACGGCGCGGCGTTGGAACATCAACTCCATCAGCGCCTTGCGCAGGGTGGGGCTGTGGCTGAGATCCACGTCGCCCGCCAGCGCCATCACCGTGGTTTCACCGATTTCAGTGGTGTGCAGCTTCATGGGGTGATCCGTTTGACCATCTGTAGCAGGTTGCCGATTCCGGCCGGCGGCGGCAGGAAGTCCACCCGATCCATCACCGACCGCATCAGGTGGGTACCCAGGCCGCCCGGCCGCACCTCGTCCAGCGGCCGGGGATTGATCTTAGCCACTTCCACGGGTGGCGCGAAGTCCATAAGTCGGATGACCAGCAGATCGTCCTGGCGGTCCAGATGCAGGATCAGATGGCCTTCGCCGCCGCGATAGGCGTGGCGGATGATGTTCTGGCAGGCCTCGTCCACCGCCATGACCATGTCCTGGGCCATGTCCGGGGGGCAGCCCAGTTCGCCCGCCGTCCGCGTCACCGCGGCGCGAATCTCGCCCAGGGTCTCGGGGCGGGCGGCATAGCAGCGCGCGAAGGCGCCCGTCGCCGCTCCCTTGGCCCGGGGGCGGCCGTCCTCGACCACCAGCAGGGTGACGTCGTCGCGCAGGCTCCCGACCTCGTCCAGCGAGCGCATCACCGCGGCCAGCCGCTCGGCGGCCGGCATGGCGGCGAAGGCGTCCAGCAGCGAGGTGGCGCCGTGACTGCCCAGCATGGCGCCGTCGAGGGTGCGGGCCTCGGTCAGCCCGTCGGTGAATAAATAGAGGGCGCCGCCGTCGAGATCGACCACGCTTTCGGGGCAGCCATCGGCGAACAGATGGGCGGCGATGCCCAAAGGCGGCATGCCGTCCTCGATGGGGTGGAAGCCGTCGCGGCCCCGCAGCAGCGGCGGCTCGTGGCCGGCATTGGCCAGCACCACCCGGCCGCTGGCGGGATCGAGGATGCCCGCCACCATGGTGACGAACATGCCGGCCAGACCGGTCTCGTGCAGCTCGGAATCGATGGCGGCGAGGATGCGGCCGGGGCCGTCCTCGCGCTTGGCCAGGCAGCGGAACAGGCTGGCGGTCTTGGTCATCAGCAGCGCGGCGTTCATGCCCTTGCCCGACACGTCGCCGATGGCGAAGGCGATGCGGCCGTCGGCCAGCGGCAGGATCTCGAAGAAATCGCCCGAGACGCCGCGCGCAGGCAGATTGATGCCGTGGATGGGCGAGGCGGGGGCTTGCGGCGGCGGCAGCATGGCGCGCTGGATTTCCGAGGCCAGCGCCAGTTCGCGCCGGAACCCCTCCTGCTCGGCGGCGGCGGCCACCAGCCGGGAGTTGATCAGGGCCAGCGCCGACGACATGGACAGGGCGCGCAGCACCTGACCGTCGGCGGTGGTGAAGGCGTGGCCGCCCTGCTTGTTGAACAGCTCGATGGCCCCCAGCTTCTGGCCGCGAAACGACATGGGGGCGCACAGGATCGAGCGGGTGACGAAGCCGGTGGCGGCGTCGATGGCGCCGGTGAAGTCGGGGTCGGAACGGGCGTCCCGCACCAATTGCGGCGTGTCGAGATCGACGGTGCGCCAGACGATGCCCTTGCCGGGCGCCAGCCGCAGCCCCGTCACTTCGGTCGGGCCGATGCAGGCGTGGCAGACCAGCTCGCCGCTGTCGGGTTCCAGCAGGAACAGCGAGGCGGCCTCGGCACCCAGCCGGGCGGCCACCCGCTCCAGCCCCAGCCGCAGGGTCGCCTCCATATCCTGGGACTGGGCGAAGCCGCTGGTCATCTCGATCATCAGGTCGAGATGGCTGGAGGTTTCGGCGTCCTGGGCGGCGGTTGTCCTGGGCATGGCGGTATCATGCCCCGGGCGGGGGCAAAGATACAAATCTAGAGTGCGATGACAACAGGTTGAAGCCGTCAGGCTTTACCCTGTCGTCTGAATCGCCCTCTAAAGTATTGAAGCGTATGGGCGGCGGGAGTTGTTTCGGCGGAGACTCCGATTCACCGCTTGACGGGGGCGGCATGGGGACATATAACCGCGCCTTCGAATTTCAACCGTGTTCCAAGGTTCCAATCCATGGCCCATCATAAGTCGGCTAAGAAGCGCATCCGCCAGACCGAGCGTCGCACCGAGGTCAACCGCGCCCGCGTGAGCCGCATCCGCACCTTCGTCAAGAAGGTTGAACTTGCCATCGCTGCCGGCGATTCCGAAGCGGCCAAGAGTGCTCTGCACGCGGCCGAGCCGCAGATGATGCGGGGCGTGCAGGCCGGTGTGCTGCACAAGAATACCGCGTCGCGCAAGGTTTCGCGCCTCTCGGCCCGGGTCAAGGACATGAAGCCGCTGGCCTAGACGTCCCCCCCAGGGGTTTGGTGATATTTCGCAAGGGCCGCATCCTCGGATGCGGCCCTTGTCGTTGTCGGGTCCGGAAAGAATCCAGGCAACCGCGCGAGTCCGGGAAAGCAAGCAAAAAATTTTCAATGTTCGCGTTCCGATCTTGTTGCCAGCATCGAGCCGTATCGGTAGAGTCCGCCAACTCGACGGACGGTTCAAAGACGTCGCGAGAATTCTGAATATACATACCTATTCTATATTTCGTCTGTGCCGCGACTTCTGTGACGCGTGCCACAGACGGTTCGTGATGTTTTGTAATATCTATGGCGGGTCTGTTTACAGCCTTGGCCGCTTCGGAGTATGACTCGGACGGGCAGGCGCTGGATGCGTCCCTCACCGGATGGTCGAGGGGCGTCGGACCTGCCGGGATCGGTTCTCGGGGCGGAAACCGGTCTTCACCTTGGCGAGAGAACCGTCCGGGAAACGGGGCGGCGGCGCGCCGGTCACGGGCAAGACGTGGCGACGGACCGCAGGGTGGATGACAAGAGTTCTAAGGGTGGGAAATGGCAAAGTCTGAATGGGATCGGGTTAAGGTCAGGTTAAGGGATGAGGTCGGGGATGCCGCCTATCGCTCTTGGCTGCGCCCGATCACCCTGCACGGCGTCAATGACGGCGACGTCAAGCTGGCCCTCCCCACCCGTTTCATGCGCGATTGGGTCGCCACCCATTACGCCGAGCGCATTCGGACCCTGTGGGGGGTCGAGAATCCCGGCATCCGCAATGTGGAGATCGTGGTGGGCGCGGTGCGCGCCACCGCCGCACCGCCGGCCCCGCCCGCCTCGGCTGCCGCGGTTGCCGAGCCGGCCGCGGTTGCCTCCCCCCCGGCCCGTGTCGTGGCGGCCTCCGCCGCCGTCGCGGCGGGCGCTTCCCCGCCGGTCAACGGCAATAGCGATATCGATGAATTGGGGGCGCAGCTCGACCCGCGCTTCACCTTCAAGAATTTCGTGGTGGGGCGGCCCAACGAATTTGCCTATGCCGCCGCCAACCGGGTGGCCGATGCCGAGGTGGTCTCGTTCAACCCGCTGTTTCTCTATGGCGGCGTCGGCCTGGGCAAGACCCATCTGATGCACGCCATCGCCCATCGCATCCGCGAGGGCAATCCCCATCGCAGCGTGCTGTATCTGTCGGCCGAGAAATTCATGTACCGGTTCATCCGGGCCTTGCGGACCCAGGACACCATGTCGTTCAAGGAGCAGTTCCGCTCGGTGGACGTGCTGATGATCGACGACGTCCAGTTCATCGCCGGCAAGGACGCCACCCAGGAAGAGTTCTTCCATACCTTCAACGCCCTGGTGGACCAGGGCCGTCAGATCGTGATCTCGGCCGACAAGTCGCCGTCCGACCTGGAGGGGATCGAGGAGCGGCTGCGGTCGCGCATGGCCTGCGGCCTGGTGGCCGATATCCACGCCACCACCTACGAGCTTCGCCTCGGCATCCTGCATTCCAAGGCCGAGCAGATGGGGGTGATCGTCCCCCAGAAGGTGATGGAGTTCCTGGCCCACAAGATCACCTCCAATGTGCGCGAGCTGGAGGGCGGCTTGAACCGGGTGGTGGCCCATTCCCAGTTGGTCGGGCGCGCCATCACCCTGGAATCCACCCAGGATGTGCTGCAGGATCTGCTGCGCGCCTCGGACCGGCGGATCACCATCGAGGAGATCCAGAAGAAGGTGGCCGAACATTTCACCATCAAGCTGGCGGAAATGTCCTCGGCCCGGCGGTCACGCCAGGTGGCGCGGCCGCGCCAGATCGCCATGTATCTGGCCAAGCAGCTGACCTCGCGCTCGCTGCCCGAGATCGGCCGCAAATTCGGCGGCCGCGACCACACCACCGTCATGCACGCGGTGAAGAAGGTCGAGGAGTTGAAGGAGAGCGACCACAACTTCGCCGAGGATGTGGAACTGCTGCGCCGCATGCTGCAGGGATAAGGCTCGCTCGATATCGGCGATTCCGGGCGCCGAATCCGCTCCCCCGAAAACGCTTTTGGACTCCCAAGCCTGTGATATACTGCGCGGCCCACCCAAGGGGACCGTCTTTAAATCACATCGGGTAGTCAGCAAACCGCCATGAAACTGACCATCGAGCGCGCTGCGCTGTTGAAGTCGCTGGCCCACGTACAAAGCGTTGTCGAGCGCCGGACCACCATTCCGATCCTGTCGAACGTCAAGCTGGAGGGACGCGCCGGCGCCCTGTCGCTCAACGCCACCGACATGGATCTCGACATCATCGAGTCCGTGCCGGCCGATGTGGTGCGCCCCGGGGCCACCACCGCTCCCGCCCACACCTTCTACGAGATCGTCCGCAAGCTGCCCGAGGGCAGCCAGGTGGAAATCGAGTTCAACGCCGATGACGGCCAGCTGACGCTGCGCTCGGGGCGGTCGAAGTTCTCGCTGGCCTGCCTGCCGGTGGAGGACTTCCCGGTCCTGTCGGGCGGCGATCTGCCGTTCAGCTTCGCCCTGGCGGCGGCCGAACTGAAGACCCTGATCGACCGGACCCGCTTCGCCATCTCCACCGAGGAGACCCGCTACTACCTCAACGGCATCTATCTGCATGCCGCCACCGGGGCCTCGGGCGACGTGCTGCGGGCCGTGGCCACCGACGGCCATCGTCTGGCCTGCGTCGATGTCACCTTGCCGGCCGGCGCTGCCGGCATGCCGGGCGTCATCGTGCCGCGCAAGACCGTGGCCGAGCTGCGCAAGCTGATCGACGAGACCGATGTGGAGATCACGGTCTCGCTGTCCGAGACCAAGCTGAAATTCTCCTTCGGCGACGCGGTGCTGACCTCCAAGCTGATCGACGGCACCTTCCCCGATTACGAGCGGGTGATTCCGGCCGACAACGACAAGGTCCTGGAAGTCAACTGCAAGAGCTTCGCCCAGGCGGTGGACCGGGTTTCGGCCATCTCCACCGAGAAGTCGCGGGCCATCAAGCTGACCCTGGAAAAGGGCACCGCCACCCTGTCGGCGTCCAGTCCGGAAAACGGCAGCGCCACGGAAGAGATCGAGGCCGATTACGCCTCCTCGCCGCTGGAAATCGGCTTCAACTCGCGCTACCTGATGGACATCCTGGCCCAGGTGGAGGGCGAGTCGGCCAGCTTCGCCATGGCCGACGCCGCCTCGCCGACCGTGGTGCGCGAGGTTGCCGACAACGGCGCCATCTATGTTCTGATGCCGATGCGGGTGTGACCACGCGTGGCGGCGAACGCGACCACGGGCCGGTTGCCCGGCTGGCGGTGTGCCGCCTCAGTCTCAGCGACTTTCGCTGCTACGAGCGCCTCCGGCTGGAGACCGATTCCCGGCCGGTAGTGCTGACCGGTCCCAACGGGGCGGGCAAGACCAATCTGCTGGAAGCGCTCTCCTTCCTGGTTCCGGGGCGAGGGCTGCGCCGCGCCAGTCTGGGCGATATCGCCCGTCACGGCCTGGAGGCCGGAGCGCCCTGGGCGGTGGCGGCGGTGCTCGACGGCGGCACCGAGATCGGCACCGGCCGCGAGGCGGGGAGCGAGCGCCGCTCGGTCAGGCTGGACGGCCAGCCGGCCAAGCCGGGCGACCTGGGCGAAAGACTTTCGGCGCTGTGGCTGACTCCGGCCATGGACCGCCTGTTTACCGAGGGAGCCGGGGGCCGCCGCCGCTTTCTCGACCGGATGGTGTTCGGGGTCGCGCCGGGGCATGCCGCCCAGGCCAGCGCTTATGAGCACGCCATGCGCGAGCGGACGCGCCTGCTCAAGGGCGCCAGGGACGGTTCCGGCCGTGCCGATTCCACTTGGCTGGCGGCGCTGGAGGACGGGATGGCCCGGCATGGCGTCATGGTCGCCGGGGCCAGGCTGGACGCGGTGATCCGCCTCGACGCGGCCTGCCGGCTGGGGATCGGGCCGTTTCCGGCGGCGCGGCTGGCGGTGGTGGGCGAGGTCGAGGGCTGGCTGGCCGCAGGCGCCGCGCCGGACGAGGCGGCGGAGAGGCTGCGCGGCGCCCTCAAGGGCGCCCGGCCACGGGACGAGGCGGCGGGCGGCGTCACCATCGGGCCGCATCGCAGCGATCTGGTGGTGCGCCATGCCGCCAAGGATCTGGCGGTGGGGCAATGCTCCACCGGCGAGCAGAAGGCGGTGCTGGTGGCCATGGTGCTGGCCCAGGCGCGGGTCCAGGCGGCCCAGACCGGCCGGGCACCGCTGCTGCTGCTGGACGAGGTGGTGGCGCATCTGGACCAGATCCGGCGCGCCGCCCTGTTCGACGAACTCTGTGCCCTCGGGGTGCAGAGCTGGATGACCGGAACCGACGCGCTGCTGTTCGACGGTTTTGGTCCTAGGGCCCAGTTCTTCCGGGTGGCGGACGCATCCGTCCATCCGGGCAACCGTGATTAAGGTGACGTTATGACCACCCCCGTGCCTTCTCCCCATCCCGAGATGACCGCCACCCAGGTGGCCGCCGAGGAATACGGCGCCGATGCCATCAAGGTGCTGCGCGGCCTCGAGGCCGTGCGCAAGCGGCCGGGCATGTATATCGGCGACACCGATGACGGCTCGGGCCTGCATCACATGGTCTACGAGGTGGTGGACAATGCCATCGACGAAAGCCTGGCCGGCTGGTGCACCCGGGTCGATGTCACCCTCAACGGCGACGGCTCGGTGACGGTCCGCGACGACGGGCGCGGCATTCCCACCGATATTCACAAGGAAGAGGGCATCTCGGCGGCCGAGGTCATCATGACCCAGCTGCATGCCGGCGGGAAGTTCGACCAGAATTCCTACAAGGTCTCGGGCGGCCTGCACGGCGTCGGCGTCTCGGTGGTCAACGCCTTGTCGGAGATTCTCGACCTGCGGGTCTGGCGCGCCGGCAAGGAACACGCCATGCGCTTTCGCATGGGCGAGGCCGAGGCGCCGCTGAAGATCGTCGCCGATTGCGCCGACAAGACCGGCACCGAGGTCACCTTCCTGCCGTCGAAGACCATCTTCACCAAGACCGAATTCGACTTCACCGTCCTGGAACACCGGCTGCGCGAACTGGCCTTTCTCAATTCGGGGGTGCGTCTCCGCCTGACCGATCTGCGTCATGGCGAGGAGCAGGTCTCCGACCTGCATTACGAGGGTGGCACCGAGGAGTTCGTCCGCTATCTCGACCGCTCCAAGACGCCGCTGCACAGCCCGCCCATCGTGGTCAAGGGCGAGAAGGACGGCATGACCGCCGAGGTCGCCATGGAGTGGACCGACTCCTATCACGAGACCCAGTTGTGCTTCACCAACAACATCCCGCAGCGCGACGGCGGCACCCATCTGGCCGGTTTCCGCGCCGCCTTGACCCGCACCGTCAACAACTACGCCAATGAATCCGGCATCGCCAAGCGCGAGAAGGTGGCGCTGTCGGGCGACGACATGCGCGAGGGCCTGACCTGCGTCCTGTCGGTCAAGGTGCCCGATCCCAAGTTCAGTTCGCAGACCAAGGACAAGCTGGTGTCGTCCGAGGTCCGGCCGGTGGTGGAGAACATCGTCGGCGAGAAGCTGGCCGAGTGGTTCGAGGAACATCCCCAGGAGGCGCGCAAGATCGTCTCCAAGGTGGTGGAGGCCGCCGCCGCCCGCGAGGCCGCCCGCAAGGCGCGGGAACTGACCCGCCGCAAGGGGGTGCTCGATATTGCCACCCTGCCGGGCAAGCTGGCCGATTGCCAGGAACGCGACCCCGCCTTGTCGGAACTGTTCATCGTCGAGGGCGATTCCGCCGGCGGCTCGGCCAAGCAGGGGCGCAACCGCGCCAATCAGGCGATTCTTCCCCTGCGCGGCAAGATCCTCAATGTGGAGCGCGCCTGCTTCGACAAGATGCTGGGCTCCGCCGAAATCGGCACCCTGATCGCCGCCCTGGGCACCGGTATCGGCCGCGAGGACTTCAACGCCGACAAGGCGCGCTATCACAAGATCATCATCATGACCGACGCGGATGTGGACGGCAGCCACATCCGCACCCTGCTGCTGACCTTCTTCTACCGCCAGATGCCGGATCTGCTGGAGCGGGGCTATCTCTACATCGCCCAGCCGCCGCTCTACCGCGCCAAGCGCGGCCAGAGCGAGGTCTATCTCAAGGATGACCGGGCGCTGGAGGAATATCTGATCGATGGCGGCCTGTCGGACGCGGTGCTGCGCCTCGCCGGCGGCGGCCAGATCGGCGGCGCCGACCTGCGTGGTCTCACCGAGCAGGCCCGCAGCGTCAAGACCCTGCTGGGGCCGCTGTCGCGGCGGGTGCCCATGAAGGTGGTCGAGCAGGCCGCCATCGCCGGGGCGCTGGATGCCGGCCTGCTGACCGATGTCGGCCGGGGACCCCAGGCGGCGGAGATCGTGGCCAGGCGGCTCGACGCGCTGGAAAGCCGCCTGGAACGCGGCTGGGTTGGACGCTGGGTCGAGGGCGACGGCTTCTTCTTCAGCCGCACCCTGCGCGGCGTCACCGAGACCCACACCCTGGACGCCGCCATCATCCGCTCCGCCGAGGCGCGGCGGCTGCACGAGATGGCGGGAACCCTGCGCGAGACCTTCCAGGACGTGGCCACCCTGATCGCCAAGGACCGTGAAACCGCCCTGCCGGGCCCCGTCGCCCTGGTGACCGCCATCATGGAACAGGGCCGCCGGGGCATCGCCATCCAGCGCTACAAAGGGCTGGGCGAAATGAATCCCGAGCAATTGTGGGAAACCACCATGGACCCCGAGCGGCGCAAAATGCTCAAGGTCGAATTGATGGATCCGGCGGCGACCGACACCATGTTCACCATTCTGATGGGGGACGAAGTCGCGCCGCGGCGGCAATTCATTGAGGAACACGCCCTCTACGTTCGCAATCTTGATGTGTAACCCTGGTCGAAACTGACGATGAACCACAGAGAC
>Ga0316224_1001467_pt1 | contig 25614 bp, 31 predicted proteins | sample TBH18013metaG_FD_206254 | JGI IMG/M metagenome (GOLD analysis project Ga0316224, IMG submission 206254) | Freshwater microbial communities from Trout Bog Lake, Wisconsin, USA - TBH18013 | ecosystem: Environmental > Aquatic > Freshwater > Lake > Hypolimnion/Profundal zone | place: USA: Wisconsin... | reverse complement strand
CCCATGGAGCTTCTTTATTTTTCGGTTTCTGTTGCATTACAAATGGTAATTTCCCGTTACCCATTTTAATATAACACTTTAACCGTGAATATGGAGGCTTTTTTTATGGCAGATCGATCAACTTAGGGCATACATGTTCCGCCACAAATCGTTCAGGGAATATCTTGCCGGTGTTGAGCTGGTCAGAAAGGTCAAGCGAACCTCAGGTCATCTCGACAGCCTGATTCTCGGTTTTGGTGACGACTGGTGGGAGGAACCGATCAAATTCTTTCTCGCCCAGGAAGATGAGGAGACATTTGATCTCTTTATGGAAAAACTCTTTGATTCACCTCTCAGTTCAGCTTTCACCCTGAAGCAGCAGTTGCTTTTGCAGACCATCATCGAGGAAGCTCCGGAGAAAAAGGTTGATGCTCTCTGCAGGAAGCTTCTCGATCCCTCAAACACTTCAGAACGCCAGCGGGTCATCCTCGACTGTCTCAAAGCTATCGGAAAACCGGAAGCTCTTGAAGCCTTGCAGCAGTTCAAGGTAAAGGGTCTTGCCAGAAACAAGGATATTACTGATCGCTCAATAGAGGTATTCTTTGCCCTTGGGGGTCAAAAGTCTGAATCATCCGAAGTCAATGCAGACTACATCCTGATACCGGGTGGAAGCTATATCTGTTCGGTGAGCAACACGGAGGTGCAAGTCGGAAACCTCTACGTAGCCAAATATCCCGTAACCAACAAGCGTTACCGCTCATTCATTGCCTCGTTGCAGCACGAAAACCCTGAGCATGGTTCTCCGGTAACCCCAGCCTCTTTGAGTTCGGAGCTGAACACTCTTGCAGAACATGAATCATGGGGGAAAGAGTTTCACGACTATCTCAAGGAGGGTAATGACCTCGCCAGTCTCTTTCGGTCGAAATATGACGAGGATCGCAAATTTGATGGCGACGACCAGCCGGTGGTTGGCATCACCTGGTATGCGGCCCGGGCCTACTGCCTCTGGCTTTCCATGCTTGAAGGAGAAACCTGCCGCTATCGCCTCCCGAATGAAGTTGAGTGGGAGTGGGCAGCAGGAGGCAGGCAGGGAACAACAGGCAAGGAAGTTCGTAAATATCCCTGGCCGGACGAGAAAGGTGAACCAACCTCAAAACTGCTCAACTATGATGGCAATGTAGGCGCAACAACACCAGTCGGCAGCTATCCCGAAGGAGCCACCCCTGAAGGATTATACGATATGGCCGGTAATGTATGGGAGTGGACTGATAGTTGGTGGAATGAAAAAACACGTTTGTACCGTGTGCTTCGTGGTGGTAGCTGGGACAGCCATGCTGAGGGCTGTCGGTCGGCTTGTCGCAGCAACGGCACCCCCGGCAACCGTGGCAACTTCGTTGGCTTCCGCCCGGTCTTCGTCCCGTAGTCAGTTGGCAGCTCATTCCGGCTTTGCTTTTGAGCGAAAGTGCAGTACCAACATTTTGGTGAGCGGCAGTGAGGGACGAGTGCCACACGCCAAAATGTTCTGGTAAAAAACGAGAATAGAAACGACCACCTAGGTGGTCCAATTTTTTTTTGAAAAAATCCTGTTATTTCAGCATCAACCGTCATTCTTCAATTACCGACAGCGAGTCTGACCACAACGCAAACGCAATTAGGCAATCCAAGGAACTTCTTGAACGCATCAACAAGGTTGTCAGGCATATCGAGCAGGCAATTGACAGGGAGATGTCTCTGGATGAATTGGCTTCGATTGCCTGCTTTTCTCCTTTTCACTTTCAACGGATATTCAAGGAGATTATTGGTGAAACGCCGAAGCAGTTCATCAAACGCCTTCGTTTGGAAGAGGCGGCTCGCTTGATTGCTTTCCACCCTGACCGGAACATTCTATCTGTAGCGTTACAGGTTGGATTTCAATCTCTGGAGGTGTTTTCAAGGGCATTCAAGGATTACTCTTCAATAAGCCCGGATACCTACCGAAAAAGCAGTGAAAGTGAACGATTCAGAATCACTCAGATGCCTTACACGCAACTGCAAACCGGAGAGAAGCCTGTATTAGATGTGGTGTCACTAAAGCCGATACAGGATTTTGATGATGTATCAATTGAGATTGTTACACGACCTCCAATACAATGCGTCTATCTGAAAACAACGCTGCAATCGCCAAAGATGATCGACGAAAGCTTTAAGAGCATAAAACAATGGTCTCAAATACGTGATCTTCCTGGAAGTGATGTGATGCCGTTTGGAGTGATAAAAGATTACCCGATATTCACTTCGCTTGATAAATGCCGGTTTTTTACCTGCATTGCAGTTGATAATCCGGCAAATGGGTATTCTAAAAGCAATAGGTACGTCACGGTTCCAGCTTTTCAGAATATATGTTCTGATGCTTCTTGTCATCGGTGCATTGGCGGGGCTGATTGCGATACCTGCTTCTCTGCTGTCGGGTTGGGCATTTGCTCATTTTGTTGCCGGCAAACTCAATTTCAATATTATTACCACAACCCTTCCGCTTTTTGTGTACATCACGCTGATACTTGCAAGCCTGCTGATGCCGGCTCTGCTGTCCGTATCGATTTTGCTGAAAGGTACGGGTACATCAGTCAGAGAGGCTTTAAGCGACTACGGCATTTCACAAACAACAGTCGGCAGGGAGTTTCCATTTCTAAAAACGCTGCACCTTTCTGAACGGATGATGTTGGCAATCAGAAACTCACTGCGGAACATGAGTCGTCTGACGGTAACCGTTTTTGCCATGGCTTTCGGGGTGGCCATATTCAGTACGGGGTTCAATGTGCGGCAATCGTTATGGGAATTGCTGACGGGCTATAAAGAGGAAATGCGATATGACGTACAGGTTGTTTTAAATTAAGCCATTTCGAAAGATGAAGCCCTGGAGCCGCTTGGATCGCTGGAGAATGTCAAACAGGTGGAAACGTGGACAGGTGGCCGCGGTGAAATTCAGTCAAAAATATTATCAACAGATAAGGGAGCCGGAATAGTAGCTCTTCCGAGAAATACCAGTCTGCTCAAATTAACAATCTGCAATGGACGCTGGCTTTTGCCTTTAAAAGATTTTGAGGTTGTTCTGAACCAGCAGGCAATGGAGCTCTATAACAACCCGCCTCTTGGCTCCTTGCTGCATTTCGTTTGTTGCAAAAAACAATGATTATCAGAAGGCAATCGCTCTTAAAAAGAGTATTGAAAAGGCAATTGCCCCATCAGGGCTGGATATCGCTTATGTGATGTCGCAGGCTGAACGGGTGAAAATTATTTATGACCATTTCAATATTATTCTCTCGGTGCTCATACTGCTCTCATTTCTTGTCCTTCTGGTCAGCGCTGTCGGTATGGCATCTGCAACGGGCATCAATATCTGGGAGCGAACCCGCGAGATCGGTGTCATGAGGGCAATTGGAGCCACCCCTAACTTTATTTATGCGCTTTTTGTCAATGAACGCGTGATTACCTGCTCTATCAGTATAGTATTTGGGTTATTACTCTCTTATCCGCTGAGTCGTCTTGCTGCGCTGTTTTTCGGTAGACTCATGCTGGGCAACGATGCAGAACTGACGTATGCTTTCAGCACATCAGGGTTCTTCATCACACTTGCTGTTACCCTTGTTTTCGGGTGGATTGCAAGCCGCATACCGGCTAAATCGGCAATTTCCATGTCAACACATGCTGCGCTTTCTTACGAATAAGAGTAGATCATGCATGAAAGGATTGTTACATTATTTCTCTGGTCATCAACCACTGGGACAGGAGCAGAGATGAAAGCGGACAATTTTACCCTTGAGAAGTACTTCAGCAGGATCGCTTATCACGGCAATACCAACACGGATATTGCAACATTAACGGAGATCATGCGATGCCAGTTATTTTCAGTTCCTTTTGAAAATCTGGATGTTCAGGCTGGAAAAATTGTGTCTCTGGTTCCAGAGGACATTGTCGAGAAAATACTGTTGCGTAAACGTGGCGGTTATTGCTATGAAGTCAATGGCCTCTTTGCAATGGCACTTCAGGAGCTGGGAGTTCCCCATACATTTGCGGCTGCACGCCCTATGATTTATCCTGTAAGGCGTCCCAAAACGCACATGGTTATTATAGCTGAAGTGGGTGGCGAGAAGTGGCTTTTCGATTTAGGATTCGGGAGTAACGGTATAAGAAAACCGATGCGTCTCGATCTCCTTGATATTGAAGTTAAGCAGGATGCTGACATGTTTATGCTGACCAAAACCGATGTGAACAAGTATCTGCTGAAGGCATTTTCCGAAGGTCAGTGGACAGATCAATATGAATTCGATCCATACCCTCAGGAATGGATTGACTTTGTCCCTGCCAACTACCTGAACTCAACACATCCGGATACGATTTTTGTTAAAAAATTGCTGGTTGTGCTGCACAATCCAACAGGCAGAAACATTCTTATTGGAGATACATTGAAGAGCGTCATCAATGGAGTTACTACGAAGCAATTCGTTTCTTCAGAAAACCGCGCGGCCATCCTGGCCGGCACATTCGGACTGACCGAACCTCAATAGTAACCGGTTCTGATCGGCGATTTCCCGATTAGTCTATTATATTACAGTTTGTTACATTGAACATAATCAAGGAGATGACAACGATGAATATCCTGATACAATGGCTGATCAATGCCCTCGCGGTCTATGCAACTGCGCATATTCTCAGCGGAATTCATATTAAAAGTTTTGGGGCGGCGATTCTTGTCGCTCTGGTTCTCGGACTGGTCAACGCTGTTGTCAGGCCGGTACTGGTTTTCTTTTCAATACCGTTTATCATTGTAACACTGGGGCTTTTCCTGCTGGTCATCAATGCTCTTCTGCTTCAGTTGTCCGCTTCGATTGTCGGTGGATTTACCATTGACAGCTTCTGGTGGGCTGTAGCGGGGTCAGTAGTCATCAGTGTGATTTCCTGGATACTCAGCGCACTCTTCAATCTCTGACATAACTGTTCAAGAAGTAACCTTACCTATGACGATGCAAGGGGAAGCGTTGGCAATTGTTTTACAGAAAGCCAACAAACTTAAACTACAGCCGGCTGTATATCATGCAGACAAGCCCTATGATGTACTGGTAAAAACCATTGCAAGCACTATAACACCTGGATTTGACCGCCTTCTTCTGACCAACAAGCCTGTATCAAACAAGGTTTTTCACTATCCCATCATGCCGGGCAGCGAGTCGATCGGACAGGTAATTGCGACCGGATCAGGAGTCGATGACCTTCTTCCCGGTGATTTTGTCTATGCTTTCAAAGGTAACCGGTGGACAGGAATCGAACCTTATTTCGGATGCCATGCAGAAATCATTCCGACATCGCGCCATAATCTTTTCCCTCTCTGTCGGCAACCAATCCATAGAGATCTTCTCATCGGGCTTCTTGCCTATGTTATCAGTGCCGTTGAAAAAGTTCCTCTGCATGCTTCATCAAGAATTCTCATCCTCGGTCTCGGTTCGGTCGGGCTCATGGTTTCTGAATACCTCCACTCTCTCGGCTTAAACAATTTCGATGCTGTTGAAACATTCAGTATCAGAGGGCAGCTTTCACATGCTGAACATATTGCCATTGACCTGAACGATTTTACTTCTGACTTCAACGACAGCTTTGATCTTATTTTTGAAACAACAGGTAGAATACTGCTGATTGAAAAGGCTGTGCGCTTAATGAAAGAGCAGGCTACAATAGTGCTGATGGGCAATTATGAAATCATGGCTTTTGATTACCGTCTGATACAGCACAAAGAACCCGCTATCATTTCATCAGGCATTACCACCAATGCTCATATTCAGCAAGCGTATGCTGCACTTAATGGGGAGATGCTCGACAGCGAAAAGTTTTTCACCAATGTGTTCCCTGTCTCCCAGTTCGAACTCGCTTACCGTATGGCACTTGACAGCAAGGAATCCATAAAAACCGTCCTGAGCTGGGTATAAATCACTGAAAATCCAGAAGCAATGGGTGTTGCTGTCCGTTTGTGCGGTATATCGAAAAGATTCGGAACTTTTGCGGCCAACAGCAATATATCCCTTTCGGTTGAGAAAGGCTCTATTCACGCACTTGTCGGCGAAAACGGGGCAGGAAAAAGCACACTGACCAAAATCATCTACGGCATGATTCAGCAGTCAGAGGGAGAGGTCTATATACAGGAGAAACCTGTGCACTTCTCTTCTCCCCGTGAAGCTATCGATGCAGGCATCGGTATGGTTCATCAGCACTTTATGCTGATACCCACACTCACTGCAGCTGAAAACATCATTCTTGGCGACGAACATGCCAGACTGTTGCAGCACCTGCCCATGAAGCATCTTAAAAACCTTATCCGGAAACATGCCCGTGAGTTCGGACTTGCTGTTGATCCTGACGCTACAGTTGAAAACCTCAGTGTTGGAGAGGAGCAGCGGGTTGAAATCCTCAAACTGCTCTTCCGCAAAGCATCCATCATGATTTTTGATGAACCGACCGCCGTCCTTACACCGTCAGAAACAGAACATCTGTTTACAACGCTCCGAACGCTCCGCGACAAGGGAAATACCATTATTCTCATTACCCATAAACTTGATGAAGTGCTTTCGGTGGCTGACACGGTCAGCGTCATGAGAAAAGGAAAAATCACAGGTACGATGCCGGCCAAGTCAGTCACTAAACCTGAGCTCGCAAGAATGATGGTGGGACGCAGCGTGCTGTTTAAGGTTACAAATCCACCGCCCAACCCCGGCGAAACTGTTCTTAAGGTCAACAACCTAGGCTATTGTACACGTCAAGGGGTGGAAAAACTTCATAACCTCAGTTTCAAGGTCAGAGCCGGAGAGATCTACGGTATTGCAGGAGTAGAAGGTAACGGGCAGAGCGAACTGCTTCAGGCACTCTACGGCCTTGCTCCCGCAGGAACCCTTCTGACAGGCGAAGCAATGCTCAAGGGAAGGTCGGTTTTAGGAAAGAATCCTGCTGAAATCACTCTTATGGGTGTTTCCCTCACTCCTGAAAACCGACTGCGACATGCCGTGATACTTGACTATACCGTTTCAGAGAACCTTCTGTTCGGACGGCACAGGGAACCCGCTTTTCACCGCGGGGCAGGTTTCGACAACAGAACACTGAACCGGTATTGCGAACAAATAATCGCCGACTATGATATCAAGTGCACCTCACCGTCCAGCCAGCTGCTCAGCTCCCTGTCAGGGGGAAACCAGCAGAAGATTGTCCTTGCCAGGGAACTCAATCGTCCAGATATCTCTCTTCTGATTCTTGCCCAGCCTACGCGCGGGGTTGACATCGGCGCTATTGAGACCATCCACAACAAAATTATTGAAGCACGCACAAAGGGTGTGGCAATACTGCTCATCTCATCCGAACTTGAAGAAATAACAGCTCTGTCAACTCGTATCGGTACTCTCTATAAAGGGTCGATTGTCCACGAATTCTCCCAGGAAGAGGTCACCCTCAAAAGAAATTCGGAAGATGAGTTCCAGAAAGAGATCGGACTTCATATCACATGAACAACCCGTTAACGATGAATCGCAAAACTGCTCAATTTCTCATTGCCATACTCTCAATCCTTTCTGCACTCATTGTCAGCACTCTGATTATTTTTATCGCAGGCAGAGATCCGATCATGATTTTTCAGAAAATGTTCAACGCTACACTTGGCTCTTCTTATGGAACCGGACAGGTGGTGTTCAGAATGACAACCCTTGTTTTTGCAGGACTTGCAGTTGCACTCCCCTTCCAGGTCAAGCTGTTCAACATCGGGGCTGAAGGGCAGCTTCAGATGGGGGCCTTTGCCGCTGCCATTACGGGGGCCCTGCTGCCGGCATCACTACCCTCTCTTTCAGCCATTTCCATCTGTATCTTTTCAGCAATGGGAGCTGGTGCCTGCTGGGCACTTCTGGCCGCATTGCTCAAGGTGCGTTTCGGGGTCAATGAGGTTATTGCCACCATCATGCTGAATTTCATTGCCCAGGGCATTACAGGGTATCTTCTTACCTACCATTTTGCAATACCATCAACCGTGCATACGCCACCTGTCATTGACGCTGCGATTATTCCTTCCTTTCATTCCATTACAGGAATGTTCCCAAAGTCACCGGCAAATCTGAGCACACTTCTTGCCCCATTTGTCGCACTTCTCCTCTGGTTTATGCTTTATAAATCGAGGTTCGGCTATGAATTGCGAGCTACCGGCCTGCAACCTGAAGCTGCAAGGTACGGAGGTATCAATGCAGGGATGCATAGACTGACAGCAATGAGTATCGGTGGAGCTGCCGCAGGTCTGGGAGCAGCAAATATCCTTCTCGGATACAAGCACTACTATGAAGCAGGAATGAGCAGCGGAATCGGTTTTACGGGAATCGCGGTTGCGCTTCTTGCCGGTGCTCACCCTTTATGGATTTTTTTCTCGGCTCTTTTTTTCAGTATTCTCGAATATGGAGGGTTGACGGTCAATGCCTATATCCCGAAAGATATTTTCATGATGATTGAAGCCATAACCATCCTTCTTGTCATCTCTTTCAATGCTCTCGGAAAGCGTATCCATCAATAAAAAAATACAGATCAAGGGTTGTGATTGTCGAGGTAATATTTTTTTTCCTCATGAGAATTATATAATATTCCGCTATGGGTTTTGATAATAAAAACATGAATACCAATGGCAAAAAAAACTGAAAAGGACGAAAGAGAAAAAACTCCGAAAAAAAGAAAAAAAGCCGACGTAGAACTGACGGATGATGAGCGTCAAGAAAAAATAAAACTTGCGGCATATTACCGTTGGGAAAAGAAAGGAAGAAATCACGGCGCACATTCGGACGACTGGTATGAAGCGGAGGACTCTCTTACCGACTGATCTTCTATCGCCTTTATCAAATCTGCAAGGCCATTCTTGAGGGAGTGGCCTTTTTTGTATAGTTTTCAACTCTGTTTATGACAAACAAAAGCATCACGGCCATCCGGGAATCAATTGTCATTCTTTTTGCAGGCCTGTGGCTGGTTATCCGCATCATTCTGGAATATTTCGGCTTTATCACTGACGGTAACGATCGAACAACAGGCATCAAAGATCTTCGGCAGGAGTATAAAAAAGCTAACTATAAGTAACGTTCAACTATTCTGACGTTACGACAGTCAATTCAACAGATTGATCAGGTGAGACGTAAGTATTTACAGCAGGTTTCTGACTGATAACCGTATTCGGCACAAGACTGGCAGAATATTCAGTTGTGACCTTACCAAGGGTAAGACCTGCATCGGCGACAACCTGCCTTGCCTGCTCAAGGGACATTCCCAGAACATCGGGCATGACAATTTTTTTCATGCCTGCATCCGAAGGCTCAAACCTCCCGATGATAACAGAGACATAACTACCCGATTTCACCATGGTTTGTGCTGGAATCGACTGGCTCAGAACCCGTCCGTTATCTTCAGACTTTGTGACCGTGCTGGTCTGAACATTCTGAAGCTTCAGATCCATACGGGCAACAGTTTCGCGTGCATCCAATTCGGGTCTTCCCAGAAGATCAGGCATGGGAAAACTCGGCTTTTCACGTTTGTTGACCACCAGATAGACATTTCTGCCAGGCTTGACCTCCATACCCGGTTCCGGCATCTGAGAGAGCACAACATTGGAATCAACCCCGCTGAGATATTTTACATGATAACTTTTTATCGCCGTCAAACCAGCATGACGCAATTTCTTCGACGCCTCTTCATAGTTCATATGAAGCACGTCAGGCACTACCTTGACATCTCCCTGTGAAATATACAAGGGCATAACCAGCTTGTCGATTATCACAACGATCCCTATAAGAAAAATAACGATTAAAGCTACTTTTTTCATTTCACTGATAACGTATATTTCCGGCTAATACTGTCTATTCATTACAAAGTCAACAAGCTGCAGTAATGAAGTTTTTGCTGAACCATCCGGAAACGGAAGAATCGAAGCTACAGCTTTTTCTGCAAAACCCTCAGCAACTTGCGTGGCATATTCGAGCCCGCCCTTGCCGGTAACAAAAGCAATAACCTCTTTGCTTTTCACAGCCCGTTTTCGCGAACTTTTTAAAATTGATCGGATTGTTTTCTGTTCTGCACTCGAAGCATGTGCCAAGGCATAAATCAGAGGAAGGGTTATTTTCTTATCCTTTATATCAATCCCCATCTGCTTGCCGGTTTTTTTTGAATCTCCGGTATAATCAAGTGTATCATCGCGGATTTGAAACGCAAGACCAAGATACTCGCCATAACGTTTCAAAGAAGCAATATCCCCTTCATCAGTCGTTGCGCTCATCGCACCCATCGCACAGGCTGAAGAAATCAGCGAAGCAGTCTTATCTGAAATGACGCTCAAGTAGTCCTCTTCTGAAATATCAAGACTTCGGGTTTTCTGTATCTGAAGAATCTCCCCCTCGCTCATCCGGCGTACTGCTTCTGAAACCATGTGTAAAAAGCCATAGTCCTTGAATTCAAGCGAATACAAAAGCCCTTTGGAAAGAAGATAATCGCCGATAAGGACTGATATCTTATTTTTCCACAATGCATTAATCGATGGAATACCCCGCCTCATCTCAGCACTGTCCACAACGTCATCATGAATCAACGTCGCCGAATGCAGCAGTTCGACCATGATAGCTGCCCGATAGCTGGACTCAGTCACTCCTCCACAGATTTTAGCAGAAAGCATGACCAGAACTGGACGGATCTGTTTTCCCTGCTGTTTTAACACATAACGGGTAACCTTGTCGACCAGAGTATTCTGAGCATGCAGCACATCTTTGTACTTGCGCTGAAAAACTTCCACATTATCGGCTACCGATAGAGTAACATCCTTTATATTCAACAATTCCCCGGACTTTTATGTGATATAAATAAATTAACGTAACGGATGGAGTCCATTCGTCAACGTGCTGTCTGAGCCCCGTTTTTTTATGGCAAGATACTAATTTTTGTTGTTTTGCAGCCTGATATACAAAAAGGAGCAATAAGGAGAGGTTCTGCAACTACACAATAAACCAAAGATTTCAACGAATAACACTCCCACGTAGTCTTCCGGATATTTATCATAGTAAAAATGGCAACAAGAGAAACAATAATTCTTATAATTTACTGATAACATTGAAGTTTCTGTACAACAAATCAACGCAAGTTATGCCCGACTTACTTAAATACACGTCAATTTTTGCGCCGGTAGTTTTTTTCGTTGGCGGTGTTTTTATCGTCATGTTACTCAACCAGTTTATCGGGAAAAAAAAGTCTTCAAATAACAAAGGCTGAGATATTTTCCGGTATTGACCAAGCACCAGAACAAGTTCTTACCTCTGTGACAAACGATCCATCCTCTCAGTTACCGGATATTGTTGCCACACCAGCGGTGATATGATCATCACATACGCATCACTTTCAAAACGGATGAGTTGGGTACGAAAATGTGAACTTCGATGAAACATCACAAGTCGATCAATAAAATCATTGCTTCAGTTCTCTGGCCCCTAACGTTGAGTTATTTCCTGCTTTTGAGCACTGCAGCCATTGCAGCTCCTTCCGGAACACCTGAAACGAGACAGCTTAAGCCTGCGGTACAGTCCGTGATGGTTAAGAAGAGCCCCGGGATGACCTATGCCATGAAAAACATCAGTCTCATTTACCATGACGGAAAAATCTATAATGACGCCAAACAGCCAGATGAAAATGATGCCTACTGTCTGTGCCGTTATCCTGTATTTTACGGACAGAAATCTTCAACACCTGTCAACAACATTATTGAGGCCTCTATTGCGGAAAGTTTAAGGTTGGGAGAGCAGAAGAGCAAAGGAGAATCTCTTGACATATTAACAAAGCAATTTTTAAAAGAATATGATGCATTTAAAAAAGAACGGAAGTCAGAGTTGCCGTATCAGTTTGATCTCAATGGCAAAGTTCTTCTGAACCGATCAGGTGTTCTGACTCTTGGCTTGTACACGACTGCCTATACAGGCGGTGCACATGGCTCGAATCATACTGAATATCTGGTTTTTGATACTGAGAGCGGAAGACGTCTCAGACTTCAGGATGTTTTTGTCAAAGGTTTTGAAAAGCGCCTGAATCAATTCATTGATGCCAGATTCCGCAAAATGATGGGGTTATCCAAAACTGAGCGTCTTGATAGCGAAAAAGGTTCGCTGTTTAAGAATTCTATTCAGTTCAATCAAAATTTTGCACTCACAAACAAAGGGGTGAGTTTTCTGTACAACGAATATGAAATAGCAGCCTACGTCTATGGTGAAACGGAAGTGGATCTTTCATACAAGGAACTCGCAGGCATTCTGAAACATGAATATTCCCTGTTATAACGCTTGTACAGCCTAAATTTGCGGGCACGTTACTATTGAACGCTTATTTTGCCGGGCGTTCGTATTTGAAGATACAGACAGGGCTGCCGAGAGCCTGACGGCAGAGGATTTCGCCTTTCATTTCGGGGAAGGCCCTCCGGGAGGCTTCGATATCCATTTCGCAGATCACATGGCAGGGCGTGTCGAATCCGTAATCCCTGCAAACCTCCAGATACGGGCAGAACTTCTGGATTTCGAGTGCAGCGTCTACGCCCCTGTTTGATATATCCACGACATCCATTTCCATGCCGATCGCCTTGAAATAAGGGATTGAAAGCCTGAATCCTTCAATCAAAGCCGGCTTGGCCAGTAAAGGGCCCATGCGCTGCTTCTGCAGCTCAGGAAATCCTTCCAGCATGGTTTCCCATGCCTTTTCCGGTCCGTATTGCCCGCTGAGTTCCCTGAATCTGGAGAACTTTTTTCTGGCAGCGTCGATCAACTCCGAGTTCGGGTTCTGCATATCCTTTTCTCCATGTTACAATACCTTGTTCAACTTTATGCCACAAGTCCCATCAATCAAGATAAAAGGCTTTGAGCGATTGTTCAAACATCAATATGGTACGCAGCGGTGAGCGGATGTAAAAATCATTGCGGATAATGGAGGAAATTCATGATCTTTAAGAAAGCTGATTGCCTGCAAGCCAAAATAAAGGAAACCGGTCATGAGTGAACATGAGAAGCCTGAGATTCCCGACATCCTGACGAAGCGGACGTCAAGGCAGCTTGCTCCCGAAGAGCTTGAAGAGCGTATTCTGAAGTTTCTCGCCTCACGCAGGCTCTGCGTGCTTTCGACCTGCCGGGACAATGTGCCGAGATCGACGCCCATCCTGTTCCGCTCGAAAGGGTTCAACCTCTATATGGCTGGCGAACCGGGCCTCAAGTTAGGCAACATCAAACTGAACCAGAGGGTGAGCGTGGGCATCTTCGACCCGAAAGCAGAGTTTTCGGAGGACTGGCACGATATCACCGGCCTGCAGATAAGCGGTCATGCGACACTCATCGGTAAGCAGGATCTCGGTTTCCTGGAAGCGTTCAGGCTTTTCGGACGTCCTCAATCGTGGTCCGAACACTGGTTCGGCATGATAATTGAGGTGATACCGGACACTATCGAGCTGCTCTCCATGGCGTTCAAATTAGAGGATTACGCCGCCCGGCAGATATGGAAACGGCCCGGCCTCTGACCTCCCTCCCTGGTGAAATACAATGTACTCCCGATGCTATCTTTCTTCATTCTTGCTCTACTTCAAAAAAATATTCGTGCAAACGTAAACAGTTGACCATGCTGAACAAACCATTTCGAATTCTTATCGTCTTTATAGGGCTTCTGGCCGCCTTCCTTCCGTTGTCCGTTTCTGCCGCGCCGGCACTCGATCCCGAAAACACGATATATCTCGACCTTCCATCAGGAAGAGTCGTCATCCAGATGCTCCCAAATATCGCGCCCCGCCATGTGTCTCGCATCAAAGAATTGACCCGCAAAGGTTTTTATGACGGACTCCCCTTCCACCGTGTTATACCAGGATTTATGGCTCAGACCGGCGATCCGCTCGGCGACGGCAGCGGCGGTTCCGGCCAACAGCTTCAAGCAGAATTTTCGCGCGAGCAGCATATCCGGGGCACCGTCTCCATGGCGCGCGCTTCTCTTCCCAACAGTGCCGACAGCCAGTTTTTCATCTGCTTCGCACCGTCTCCTTTCCTTGACGGGCAATACACCGTATGGGGACGTGTGATATCCGGAATGGAATTTGTCGACAAGATCAAGGCCGGTTCGCAATACAACAACGGTGTTGTTTCCAATCCCACAAGAATAGTACGTATGAAGGTCGCTTCGGATGTAAAACCATAAGTTTGAAAGTTCAATAACGTTATTCAAAACTGCCGATGATATCATCGCTGGTTCCTGCCACACCGGCATAAAGATAACTCACAACATCGGCGTTACTCCGTTTTTGTTGTTCATGACCACCATACAGCACCCCAACTCTGGAAGCTGTTTTCAGGAAATCCAGCTTGTCATAAAAAAAATTAGCCCTGAACTTTAGCTGAGCGAGAAAGGCATTCATTTATCATTATCCCACATATCCTTGTAAAAGTATAGATATTCACTTGTCGCAACAGGATCAATTGTATAATAATGGCGGCAGAGCTTTTTGAATAACTGCAGCATTTTCTCGTCAAAGCAAAAACTTGGAGTTCTTTATGCATGCTTGTCTGCAACTGAGCTGTTTTATCCTGCATTCGGCGCACTGTTTTCATCGAATGATGAGAGTCGTTTCCGGTTATCCAGATTCGCTTCAATAAGCCTCCGTTCCTTTTCAATTTCGAGCCTGAGTTCCTCTTCCATCGGAAGAAATTTGAGATATTTCGAAGCAAATATCTGCTTGCTTTCATGTAAAACTGAATACTTGGCAACCGCCTCGCTCTTGTCGGAGCAAAGAATCAGGCCGATGGTTGGATTGTCGCCTTCCACTTTAAACTGATCCTCAAACAAACGAACATAGCCATCCATCTGCCCGACATCCTGATGAGTAAGTTTGCCAAGTTTCAGGTCGGGCAACAAAGGAAAATCCTTTACCCAGTTCCAGCAGGAAAAATTGCAAGTTGTTGATAATCGCCTGCTCCAGTTCACTTTCATGCAGACTCGGAACGTCTGGCAGGTCAAGAAACTCGAGCACCATGGGCGATTTCAGCACGTCAACCGGACTGATTTTTTCACCGGGTAACCGTTCACGACTGACTGACAGTAGCCCTTGTTCTCCATGGTGAGCAATAATACGCTCAAAGTAGGAGGTTTGTATCTGCCGCTCCAGTTGCGTTTTATTCCAGCCACACTCAATGGCTTCCCGCTCATAGAATTCCCGTGCGGAAGGCTTCGTGACTCTCATCAGAGCACGGTAATGAGACCATGAAAGCTGCGGAGAAAAACCGGCAGGGAATTGGCCACCCGTCGGGTAGCTTTTTAGTTGCTGTGCCAATTCTCCACCCAGCGGGTGGGGAATTGCTCTACGATCAGCATATACCTGAAAAAACTGCCGAAAATACCAGAGATTGGTCGTCGAAAATCCTTTGCCGTAATGGTCACTCAGTTGCTGCGACAGTGTTTCAATAACCTGTTTTCCATACACAGCCCGCTGTTTACCTCCCTGTATCTCAATAACTATTTCTCTGCCAATGAGCCAATAGGCCGTGACCATATTGGTATTGACTGATCGCACCACATTGGAGCGAGCTTGTTCAAGAATCTGCACAACCCGATCAAAAAGGGTTCCGCCGATTGATATCTCTTGATCCACCATTGCCTCACCAGATTGATTTTACTTCAGCTTAATACAGCAATGCCCTTCCGATCGATCACGTCCAATAAGCGCTTGGCAGCTCCACCAGGCTTTTTTACCCCTTGCTCCCACTGCTGAACGGTCGTTTTGCCAATCCCGAGCATCAAAGCAAAAACAGGCTGGCTGAGATGGTTTTTTGTCCGAATACGACGGATGTCCTCCGGGAGAAAAACCTTTGCTTCCGGCAAACAAAGCGATTCCACTGCACGCATCGTTACTTGGTCCATCGCTCCGACCTCAAAAAGATCCTTGGCCATTTCATGGGCTATATCAAGAATTTTGCTCATTAACTATTACACCTCCCGGTATTTCTTTGTCGATATAAGTGCCTGTAACTGTTTGTCATTCGCACTTAAAAAGTCTTTGGCTTAAGCAGCGGGAAAACCATTTATTTGTAAAAACTCTCATTTCTTCAAAGATATCACTAAGTGCTACACTTCGCAAAAAAATTTACTACACCACTAATCATTTCTAAAGCCAGCATTCATAGCAACCCCTTGTCCAGGCATGTTTTGTTATAATGGAATATCAACTGCTCTTTTAGGCTATTTACCCTGCTTTTTGTTGGATAGTAACCGTCTACAGGTGAAAGATGTCTTGCTATCCACCATATATGTTACCTTGCCACAGCCGCGATCACCTCAATTTTTGACTGGAAATTTCGGTTTTGGTAGCCCTCATGAATTATTGAGGCTAACAACTCTCCATATCGAATATTGCAAAAAATTCGGAAGTGAAAAAGATCCAGAACCCATCAGCCTAACCTATTTTATACAGCTTTTTAAAACGTATAAAAGGAATATTTAAAAGGGATAAAAGTATACCTTTATCCCTTCTTTTATTCATGCCATTCCACGATTAGTATACGATTGACAACAAAAATAGGTCAATCAAAAAACTACTATCATGGAACACACAAACACAAAACCATTCTTCGCCCCGCCCGAACGCAAATACCTCTCATCCAAAGGGCTGCGCACCTACCTCAAAGAATTCGCAGACCTCGACCTCTCCCAAAGCTGCCTCTACAAACTCACCATGAACGGCAGCATCCCTCACATCAAAGGCCCAGGCAACCGCCTCCTCTTCCCCATAGCCGCCATCCGCCAATGGGTAGAACAAGGAGCACAAACCACGGAGGCCTGAACCATGCACCCCATCCAAACAACTCCACAACGGCAGCCGGCACCCCGGCTGCCCCTTAACCTCATCCACCACCTATGGGCACTCCTCGCCCAACTCAGCATCCTGCTCGGAGGGCTCCCAAAATGACCACCACCATCACCCAAGAAGAACAGCTCAAAAACCTGCGCCAACAAGAAAACAACAACTTTCCCGTAACCGTCTTCCACCCGGCAATCTAGACAATCATCAACAACGCCCAAACCAAACTCCGCTTCGCCCCCGACTGGACCGCCACAAGCCTCCTCTACGCCGCATCAGCCGCCATCGGACGCGCCCTCGAAATCCAACACTCACCCGACTGGCACGAAGGCCCAACACTCTACGCTTGCCTGATAGGCGCACCAGGCACCGGAAAAACCCACCCTCTGACCAAAGCCCTCAAACCCCTCAACGACCACGACAACGGAGCATATCAACTCTACCAGCAAGAACTCAAAGACTACAAGCGGACCATTCAGAACTGGAAAAAACTCCCCCCCGACCAGAGAGAAACAGAACCCGACAAACCAATATGGAACCACACCATCGTCAGCGACTTCACCCAAGAAGCCCTTATCAAAGTACACTCCGAAAACCCGCGAAGCACAGCCGTACACGTCGACGAACTCAAAGGATTCTTCAAAAACTTCACCCGTTACAACACTGGCGGAGTACAAGAATTCTTCCTCTCCAACTGGAGCCGTCAAGCAATCCAGACCGACCGCAAAGGCTCAGACCCCATAAAAATCGACACCCCATCAATCGGAGTCGCCGGAACCATCCAACCCGGCATCCTCGACTCCCTCGCAGACCAAGACCGAAGCGAAAACGGCTTTCTCCACCGATTCCTCTTCGCATGGCCCGAAGTACAAGCCCTCCCTTGGGACACCACCCCCCAAGACGGCTCCATATTTTTTCAATGGCACATAATTATCAAACGTTTATTGGAGCTGCCACTTTACGACGGCGGGCCAAAAATCCTCACCTACACCCCCGAAGCAAAAACCATGCTCTTCAACTGGCAACGCGCCAACACCGAAAAAATCAACAACGAAACCTCCGAATACCTCCGAGGGATCTGGGCAAAACTCGAAGTCTACATCCAGCGCCTTGCACTCATACTCCAGGCACTCGACCACACCAGAACAGGCAAACCCCTATCCACTGTAGAAAGTACAGCCATGACCGGAGCCATCCAGATTGTCCACTACTACGAACAAATGGCCATAAAAGTCTACCAGCGACTCGGAACCTCATCACCCCTCGACAAACTCTCAACCCTCGAACACACCGTCTACGACGCACTCCCCGAAGAATCATTCACCACAGCACAAGGCATACTCATCGCCACCCAATACGACATGCCACAACGAACATTCGAACGATGGATCAAAAAAACAACACTCTTCAACAAACCCAAACGCGGCCACTATGAAAAACTCCAATAACCAGCAGGGGAGTGGCGGAAGAGGCGGAACCGGCGGAACAGCCAGAAACTCCTTTACCAATGCAGCTTTGCAGGCAACCAATTCCGCCATTCACCTGGCGGAAGCATGGCGGAACGTGCCACCCCAGCCATTGCACAACAACTACCGCCACCGTTCCGCCTACCCCTTGGCGGAAACCACCCCGCCCAAAGCCTCACCAACAAAGCAAAGCAGCCACATACCGCCACAACCGCCGCTTCCGCCAACCGCACCAAAAAAAACACAACCATGAACACCGAACCCGATGGCAAAGTCCTCATCTCCTACAAAAAAGGGCTCAACCAAAAAGAACCCGCAGGCTTCACAACCGCCCGAGTAGCCCTCGACCGAATTGCAGTCATGGTCCGTACCGCCGGGCAATACGCCCCCGTCCCATTCCGCAACGGCTACCGCGACGCACAGCACTCCCTCCCCGGAGCAGAACTCATCATCCTCGACTACGACAACGGCTACACCTTAGGCGAAGCCACAGTACGTTTCGAACCCTATCTCGGACTCATAGCCACAACCAAAAACCACCTCAAACAAAAAAACGGCATCACTGCCGAACGCTTCCGCGTCATCCTTCCAACCAAAACACCCATAACCCTTGGCATAGACCACTACAGAACCATGATGAAAGCAATCATTCACCATCACGGTTCCGACATCCAATGCAGCAACATCGCAAGAGTCTACTGGGGCAACCCCCAAGCCCAAATCATCCAACTCAACGGCCACCAACTCTTCGACGGGGAACCCTACTATGACGCAGCAAAAGAACGCCAGCAAAAAGAACAACACCGCCAGCCCTCCGACGCACAAAAACCCACCACCCAGCTCCACAAAGCCATCCAAACCTACATGCAAAACAACTACTACACCGGCAACCGCAACGGAACCCTCTACCGCATAGCCCGCTGGCTCCAGGACGAAGGCATCCAAAACATCCCCGACCGACTCAGAACCCTCAACCAGCAAACAACCAGCCCCCTCGACGACGCAGAAATAACCCACCTCATCCGCCGCTTCCAAAACTGACAGGAGCACCCAGCTCCCGCTCCGCCATCCCCAAAAAACGAGCCACCCCAGCCGAACGAACCCAGAGCCTCGACCTCGCCGACTACCTCCTCGACGTACACAATCCGCCATTATGAACAAAAAAACCGGTAATTTCTTTGCTGATCCTTTCTTATTCTCCTGTTTCAGCAATATCTTGCATGAGGATAAGAATGCAGACGGGAGCTACTGGCCCGACTTGTTGAAGGATGAGCCGGAGTTGCAATCACGGGGTATCTGCTTTCATATTAAGAAAGTAATAGACTGCTTTTTCAGAATTAAGCAGATCGGTCTGAACAATGTTAGCAGCATAATTTTGCTGGAACGGTAAATAAAAATGTAGCTCATGTTATGTGATCTTATTTTTAAAAAATCTTTTGGAATCAGAACTTTACCCTTAGATTTTTCTACATGGTTAATGGAACTTGGAAGTAATACCTTTGATTTCAACATCAACAATAAACCCGTAAGTATCGAGATAGGAGAATTTGGGAAAACGGAAAGAGAAAAAATTATCTTGAGTGGATTTTATAGTCCTGATGAAAGATGTTTTGAGTACATTTGTGAAATATCAACTATTGATATTAAAATGAGTGTTGAGTTGCAAATTAATGAGCAGGTTGAAAATAGCAGCGAACTAAATGTGTTGGTTGAGCCATTTATCAATGACGCTTTTTCTGCGTTAAAAAACTTGGTAGATGCAAGTAGAATTGCAAAATACAATATAAAACGCAAGTCTGAAGAATGGGAGAATGGACAACTATGTTTGATTCCAGAAATAACTAAATCTGAATTTAATACATATTTATTTTTTCAATTGCATGCTGGAGGCAAAATTCATTATGGTTGTTTTAGCAAAGGACAAATGAGAATGTCTTCATCAATAGACAATGGTTTAATAACTAAAGAAATTGATGTTCTTATCAATAAAGAAATTCAATTAAGTAGTAAACTAATTGTATTATCTTGGGAATATTTTTTTAAAGAAGATTATCGCAATTCACTAATCTATACTGCGACAGTGCTTGAACTGTTAATCATAAAAACAATTCGCAAATATTATGTGGCGAAGGATGTTGCTACTATATCACAAATTGATAAATATTTAGGTGATGTAAGCAATAGGTTATTATGTACTGTAACATTGGGGAGCCTCGGAGTCGGAGACAAAGGACTTCGTGACAGAATTGCTTCAATTTTTGAGATTCGTAATGGGCTTGTACATGGTAAAAAAAAGTTAGCCTCAAGAATGCTGGCAGCACAAGCAATTAAAGACTCGGAATTTCTTATAGACGAATTGGAAAACTTCATTAGAAAGTCGCTAACCTATTGTAATAATGGATAATCTGCTAGCCATGGGTTGCCTGGACGTGAAGAGGCTATGTTAATCCAATAATGGCAACGGGCGCGCACTGTACATAGACGATAGAAAACCTTGGTTTTTATTTCTTATGAAAAAATATTTTTACGATAAATTTAAGGATCAACTGGCATCGCTCACATTTAGTCGCCCATGCAATGTTGTTCGTGAGCACATCATGAATGACGATTCTGTTGTTTTCTTTGGTGGACAAGACTGGGAAAATGTACAAACGGATTTAGCAAGAATACCTCAGAGTGATCGTTCAAAATTTATACTTGCTTTATTCATGGTTGTTATTACCGATCAATGCTTGTATACGCATTTTAGACAAACCTATCAATCCTGGCGCCAAATGACAACTTTCCCAAAATTTGGCTGGTCTGGCTATGGTCCCCACAACGAAAATCCATTTAAAATAATCTGGGCTCCTGAGCGCGATAATGTAATTGATTCTGCGCAAGTGCTTTCGATGCTTCCAGACTTTGTGGCGTTTATGAAAAGTGAGACTGAAACTTTCTTTAAAAAGAATCTTCCAACTGTACCAGTAACAGCGTTTTTCAATGCCATAAAAAATGATGCAGCCTACTCTTTTTCAGAAGGATCAATTATTCAAAAAATAAAAGAGTTAATATAACCTAAGTTGATCGATAAGAAATAAAAAAAGCTCTCAACTTAACGGCTAAAGTGTTATATTGAAATGGGTAACGTCGAAATTACCACCCAATATCACACAACCCAATAGGTAGAGAGCTTTATGGCAAAAGATACACGGTTTCAGGATAAAAAAGAACAGAAAATCAGTGCAATTCAGCCAACTGATGAACGCATGACCGGTAGAGCCGGATTGGCCCTGTTTGAGGCTTATATTCGCAACATCCAGATTCTGCCTCTGATTGATTGCTCGATGGTTTGGCTCGATGCGCAAAAACAGCAAAGGTCTTGCCATCACTGAGTTGTTTGTTCAGTTGTTCTGTTTTTTCATGGACGGCACCAGTCGCCATATCACCTGGTTTGATCATCTCAAGGCAGATGAGGGTTATGCCGGAGTCATTGGCAGCAGCAATCTGGCTTCGTCTCATACGATCAAACGATTGTTCAGCAAGTTTTCATTTGTGCGTGGATACCTGTTTCGGCGACTGCTGCAGCACCTCTTCATCTGGAGACTCAAGATTACAAAGCCGAAGGTCATTATGCTCGGCATGGATACCATGGTGCTCGACAATGATGATGCTCCCAAACGGCACGGAGTACAACCGACCTATAAAAAAGTCAAAGGTTTCCAACCCCTGCAGCTGAATTGGGGCCGATACTTTGTTGACGCCGTATTCCGGGGCGGCAAGAAGCACTCCAATCATGGTGATACCGCCGATAGCATGCTGGTTTATATCGTTGAGAAAATCAGAAAAGAGTATCGTGCCGATGTACCGATTATCGTACGAATGGATGCTGGCTTTTTTGATCATGAATTGTTTGAAATCATGGAGTACCTCAAGGTCGGCTATTACTGTGGTGGCAAGCACTATAAAAATGTAATGAATGCCGCAGGTTTGGCCACAGACAGGCAGACTTTTTCTTCCAAGGATAAAAGAGAAATCTGGGAGTATACTGAATTTAAAACAAGACAAGGTGGATGGCACAAAGCCCGCCGAACAATCTATAGCCGCTTGATCCAGCATGGCAGGCAGTTGGCTTTGCCGGGCCTGGTCAAGGATAGCATCATCATCACGAATCTCGGAATGGGTGGCCAAATTGACGAACAGCTCCGTAAGGCTGACCAAGGTCATCTTTTGACAGCTCATCATATTCTTGCCGAGTATCATCAACGGGGCGCTGATGAACTGGCCAACAGAGCGCTGAAAAACTTTGGCCATGAGCAGTTGCCATTCAAGCGTTTTGCCGCTAACACTGCCTGGTATTATCTGATGTGTGTGAGCCATAACCTGTTCGAGGCGTTCAAGGAAGATGTCAGTGCACCGGTCATTTCAGTGAGCGTTTACGCTGACACCATCCGTCGTAAGCTCATTGATACGGCAGGCAAGATTGTCCGCCATGCAGGAAAACTGATTATAAAAGTACCAAGAGCTACTTATGAACGCTTACAGCTCGATCGTTTGTTTTCAGCTTGTCAGAGTGCGCCAGCAATGACCGGTTAAAAAACCAGCCTTGACGGGAGAAAGAGCTTCATTGATCATGGGAAAGGTACGCTCGGCAAGAGGAGAAACCGTGTTAATGTAGGGTCGTTCTTATACATACCAGATGATTCATGCAGAAAACCTGCATTGCTCAATGTCCAGATAATGATTTCTGATCGTTTCAGCTATCGCTATCGTATTATTGCATTTTATGGCGCTCTGAACTGTCTGGATTATTACTTATCGCTCAACTTAGGAAATAATAATGTTAAAATAGAAACTTTGTTTCTTAACCACTTCAAGAGAAGGCATATTAAATTCATCAATCAATACCATAAATTTCAGTTATTTTCTTATCGTTATCAAACACACAAACAACCCTATTGTCTTTTATAATTATTTTATGTTGTTTATTTCCTTCATATTCATAACGAGTAAATAATACATAAGTATTTTCGCTCTGCTTACCTATATGAATAATATGATTCTTGTTATATGCTGTTATGCTCCATATATGTTGATACCTATTATATATTTGCTCTGGTGTAGGGCTTTGAATATCCCAATACCTATTCATATGTTCTGAGAGATACTTATTAATTGTTGCTATATCTCTTCTGTCCTCTGCCGCTATAAAGTTTGTAATAATATCTACATATTCATCGCTGTTGTTATTGTTTTGTACAGCGGATGGTGCTGGTACAATGACTGGCGCAGCTGTAGGTGCTGGTGCTGCTTGTGTTGATGAGATGGCTGGTGCGTCAGGAGTTGGAATTGTTGCTGGTGCTGATGGAATGGCAGGCGTAGCATCAGATACGGCAGGAGCAGGTGCCTCTTTCTGTTCGGGTATTGATTGAATAATCTCGGAATTACTATCTTTAGATTGTCTTACCACAAAAATCCCAAATCCAATTAAGAATAATAAAACTATCCCAGCAATAGCAATTGTCAAGCCGTTCTTTGTTTTTTTCTTTTCGCCATTTTGTAAGATATTTGATTCCTGTAATTTAACCTGTTTTTCTGATGGTGGTTGCGGTGTGGGTTGAGGTTGAGGCTCTGATTGTGGTTGTGGTTCTGACATAACCTTATTAACAGGAAATTCAATCTTAGTTCCACATTCACCACAGAACAATTCATCCTTACCTACTTCAGAACCACATTTGGAGCAATTAAGCATAGTATTCTCCTTCTATATAGGATTACAAATCAATTAAATTTAAATCTCATTTTAATAATTTCATCAACTTTATTCATAATTAATCCAGCATAACTATAAGCATTTTTTTCTGCTATTTCCTTCGCCTCTTTCTTTGCTTCGGATTTTGATGTGTAGTTTCCTCTTATTAAATCATACATTTTGGATTGGGCATTAAACACAAAGCTTTCCTTAGCTCCCAAAAATACAGTATCGGCTATAATTTCCTTAGCAACTCCACTAAAAAGATTACCTTTGGCGTAAGCAACATTATCATAATTAACCGGAACGTAACATCTTACAAGCAAACTATTTGTTTCACCCTTTAAAATAACCATACTATTTTGTCCTAATACAACATTTACTTCAGGATTATATACTTTTATAGTAACATCATTATCGTTCAATTCTCCCAGATATAAATCTTTTATATCATTAATAACATTCCTAATATCTATATTTCTATTTGTATATATTCTTTTTGGATAATCATCATCATCAATTACATTTTGTATATTTTTACAATCTTCACATAAGGTTTCATATTTATTCTTCTCTTTATTAATTTTGGCGATAAATCCTACCCCACATTGATCACACGGCATGGATTTATTGTATTGTTCTAAATCACAAGTTTCACATAGCGATTCAAAAGTATTAGTATCCTGATCAATTAATTTAGCAATAAAAAAATGACCGCATTTACTACAAGCCTTAGGCTTGTTAGATTTAACTGCTGTTTCAATCTCATTCACGGCTTCTGAAACAATGGAATTTAATTTATCAATAAGACGCCCTCTGCTTACTTGAGATGTATTGCTATTATTATTAGTTGATTCTGAAGTATTTGTTTTTCCTTTTTCCTTCACAGGGCTACCGCAAGATGTACAAAATTTTACATTAACCTTTAACTCGGTTCCGCATTTTGAACAGAATGGCATTTTATACTCCTTATTTAGGCTTTTCTATTAGTTCAAAAGTATATTGTTCAAAATTATGCCTTGCTCCTTTATTCAATCTGTGAGCATCTTTTAATCTCACTCTGAAAGGAATATGTTTTTCAAAAGGAAGATTAAGTGCTTTAAATGCTTTCGCAACTGAACCATATCTTCCGACAAACTTTTCATTCTTCCTAACCTGATCGATTAGGAATAAAAAAAGCTCTCAACTTAACGGCTAAAGTGTTATATTGAAATGGGTAACGTCGAAATTACCACCCAATATAGCCCAACCCAATAGGTAGAGAGCTTCATGACAAAAGATACAAGGTTTCATGATAAAAAGGAACAGAAAATCAGTGCAATTCAGCCAACTGATGAACGCATGACCGGTAGAGCCGGATTGGCCCTGTTTGAGGCTTATATTCGCAACATCCAGATTCTGCCTCTGATTGATTGCTCGATGGTTTGGCTCGATGCGCAAAAACAGCAAAGGTCTTGCCATCACTGAGTTGTTTGTTCAGTTGTTCTGTTTTTTCATGGACGGCACCAGTCGCCATATCACCTGGTTTGATCATCTCAAGGCAGATGAGGGTTATGCCG
>Ga0316224_1001453_pt1 | contig 25821 bp, 24 predicted proteins | sample TBH18013metaG_FD_206254 | JGI IMG/M metagenome (GOLD analysis project Ga0316224, IMG submission 206254) | Freshwater microbial communities from Trout Bog Lake, Wisconsin, USA - TBH18013 | ecosystem: Environmental > Aquatic > Freshwater > Lake > Hypolimnion/Profundal zone | place: USA: Wisconsin... | reverse complement strand
TCCTTGCCCATGAGGTCTTCGGGCTTCTCATAGCCCTTCAGCAGCTCTTTTAGGATTTCGGGTGTGATTGCCATGCTCCATGCTCCTGCAGGAAGGGGCTCACACACAAAATTTCTGACAGGCTCCAATGATGTTGCCAATCAGCAAGTTACAAGCAGATTGGCAACATCATTGGCTTTTGTTAGCCGGGGATGAACGGGGATGAACGGGGATGAACGGGGATAAAAAGAGACAAGAGCAGAAAACGATTGTTCTGGCCTTTCGGTGCTACTTCCAGTGCTGGCCGATGAAGGCCTCGACCTCCGGCAGCCCGCCCTGGAGGACCAGGTAGCCGTTGTGCGGTTCGCGCGGGGTGATCTCGTGGTTCACCGGCGTCAGCAGCATCTCCCGGATCCGGGCGGGGTCGTCGGTCTGGCCCAGGACCCAGGCCAGCTTCATGTAGGCGGTCTCGGGGAGCATGTTGTCCATGGGGATGATGCCGAGCTTCAGCAGGTCGCGGCCGGTGTCGTAGACGTACATCTGGGCATAGCCCCAGATGGTCTGGACGGTCATGACCACGGTCATGCCTTTCTCGATGGCACGGCCCACGGCCGCATAGAGGGGCTTGTTGATGTGGCCCAGGCCGGTGCCGGCGATCACGAGGCCCCGGTAGCCCATGGCCGAGAGGCCGTCGATGATGTCGGGGTTGAAGTTCGGGTAGTAGTACTGGATCGTGACCTTCTCCTCGAAGCTCGGGTTGATGACCGGCACCCGGGTCTTGTCGCGCTTGAGGAAATCGTCGGTGAGGTAATTGAAGTAGTTGCCCTCGGCGTTCTTCTCCCGGGAGACCATGGCCAGGGGCGTGGCGCCGATGGTGCGGAAGGTGCTGCGGTAGCTGGAGTGCATCTTCCGGCAGCGGGTGCCGCGGTGCAGCAGGTCGTAGTTGTCGGAGGTCGGGCCGAACATGCAGAGCATGACCTCGGCGATGTCGCACTCGGCGGCGGTGCGCACGCCGTTCATGAGGTTCAGGGCGGCGTCCGAGGAGGGCCGGTCCGAGGAGCGCTGGCTGCCGACCAGGACGATGGGCACGGGGGAATTCTGCACCATGAAGCTGAGGATCGCGCCGGTGTGGCTCATGGTGTCGGTGCCGTGGCCGATGACGATGCCGTCGCAGCCGCGGGCGATCTCCTCGCCGATGGCCTTGGCCAGGGCGATGTACTGCTCGGGGCCCATGTTCTCGCTGAACACCCCGAACAGCTTCTTGGTGTCCATGTTGGCGATGTCGGCCAGCTCGGGGACGGCGCCGTACAGCTCGCCCGGGGTGAAGGCGGGGATCACCGCGCCGGTGCGGTAGTCCAGCCGGGAGGCGATGGTGCCGCCGGTGCCCAGCAGGGTGACGTTCTTCTTGCGGGAGTCCACCGGGAAGGCCTTCTCGGGGATCCTGTAGACGGCCTTCTTGTAGCCGAGCTCCACCGCCGTCCGGATCCGGTCGGCGGCGATGCCGACGTTGTAGCCGTTGAACAGCTTGATGACGATGTGGAGATCGTCGAAGGTCTCGCTGCGGGGCAGGATCACGCCCTTGAACAGAGAGCCGCGGTCGTTGATGATCTCCACTTCGCTCCAGACGCCGATGCCGAAGGCCTCCAGGGCTTGGCGGGCCGGGCCGCGGTAGCCCTGGAAGGGATTCTCGCGGACTTCGAGGGGGGTGCTGGCGGTCATCGGCCGGCCTCCTGGGAAAGGCGGGATCGCAGGTCGTCGGCGACTTCCCGGGCCGGGGCCCGGCCCTTGAGCAGGCGCATGGCGCGGCCCGCCAGGAAACGCAGGCGCTTGCCGTCGGAATCGCCCAGGTCGATCCGGTAGTCCTCCATGGACAGCCCGTGCAGCTGCTGGGACCAGACCTCGCGGGGCTGCAGGCCGATGCCCAGCTCGACCATGGCGGTCTGGGCGTCCCGGCCGGGGTTGGCGGCCAGATGGCCGGCCAGCACCGAGATCGATTCCCGGGGGATCAGCCCGCCGGTGTAGAGGTCGAAGATCTGCACCCATTCGGCCTCGCCCAGGCGCTCCATGGGCAGACCCTTGCGCTTGAGGGATTTGGCCTTCTGGCCGATCTCCACGGCCGCCAGGAGGCCATCGGCCCCGGTCAGGCGCACCACCGCGTCGACGAGGGCCACCCCGCCCCGGCGGATGAGGTATTCGGTCGTTTCCGGCGGCACCCGCCAGGCGCCGAACTGGTGGAAGCGGTCCCAGGGGGTGGGCCGCATGCGGTTCCGGGCCTCGGCCACCCGCTCGGCGGTGATGCGGGTGGGCGGGGAATCGGTATCGGGATACATCCGGTCCGGGCCGGGCAGGATCCGCTCGAAGGTGGTGTAGCCGCCCGCCAGGGCCTGCCGGGTCTCCTGGGGCACGCCTTTCATGGCGTCCAGATAGCGCAGCCGGATCTCCTCGGCCGCAGTCCGGCAATCGGCCTCGGGGCCGAACACCAGGTAGAAATCGTCCTGCTCGCCCAGCCGGAGCTTGCGGCGCAGACGGTCGAGGGTCCGGTGCTTGCCGGGGAATTCGGGCATGAACTGGCCGCAGAGGACGACCGGGGCCTCGTCCAGGCAGGCGATGACCCGGATCCGGCCGCTCAGTTCATCCAGGAAGGTGGTGCCGGGCTGGGTGGGGAACTGGGCCAGGCCCAGGCCGCCTTCCATCTTGACCGCGAAGATCCGCCCGCCGCCCCGGATGGCCCGCTGCATGAAGCCCAGGTCCACGCCCTGGAAGACATCGGTGACGTCGAACGGGGTGATCCGGATGTCCTGGGGGGCGGTCATGCCGCGCCGGCGCAATTCCTCCCGGAAGCGCAGCAGGTTGACCTGGCGGATGCCCTCGTTGTGCACCAGCTTCACCGCATATCCTGCCTTGGGCACGCCCTTGATCTCGACCCGGCTGCCGCCGGCGACGCTGACGTTGACGTCCTGGCGGCTGGCGCCCAGGCCGGTGCGGACCCGGCCGGTTGAACGGGCGACCAGGCCGCAGAGCATGATCGCGTCCCGCACCTCTTCCGGGGTGCGCAGATCCGGACCGGTGACGGTCTCGGTCAGCGGCATGCCCAGCCGGTCGGTGCGCCAGACGATCTGGTGGCCCTTGTCCTTGACCTCCCGGCAGGAATCCTCCTCCACCGACAGGTGGGTCACCGAGAGGGTGCGGCCCCGGAACGGCAGCCCGCCGTTCATGCCGACGATCGCGGTGCGCTGGAAGCCGGTGGGGATGGAGCCGTCCAGGTACTGCTTGCGGGCGATGTGGACCTCGTCGATGATGTCCATCCCCATGGCCAGGCAGAGCTCGATGGCCACGTCGATGGCCTCCTGGTTGACCAGGAAGGGCGGCGTGTCGTCCATCTCGTAGGTGCATACATTCAAGTGGTTCAGGAGATAGATGATCTCCTTGCGGGTCTTGAACTCCATCAGGGCGGTGCCGTCGTACTCGCCCAGCTCGCTCAGGGTGGGCCGCATGTGCCGCAGCACCTCGCCGTCGTGGGTCTCGGTGTAGAGCCCCGCCGGGCACCGGCAGAACAGCTTGTGCGCGGTCAGGAGCTGCTGATGCACTTCCAGGCCCGAGATCAGGCCTGCCGATTGATAGTCCAGCTTCTCAATCATGGTGCACCCTTCCGGTCAGGACATTCCCGCCGATGGTGCGCCAATCCCTCCGGCCCCGTCAAGGCGAGGCCCGGATTGATGATTCCGGTCACAACGGGAATTCCAGCCCGGGCGGATCGTCCCGTCCCGGCCTCCCCTGCCGGTGGCTCAAGATCCGATCCCCGGGCCCCGCACGATCGTCCCTGAAGCCACCGGCAGGGAAGGCCCGAATGGCCCTCGCCTCAGCCCTTGGCCTGGAACTCCGCGTAGGTGCCGTCGAAGTCGATGACGCCGTCGTCGGTTACGTCCCAGATGCGGGTGGCGACCTCGTCGATCAGGTCCTCGTCGTGGGTGACCAGGATGACGGTGCCCTCGTAGCGCTGCAGGGCCGTGTTCAGGGCGATCACCGCCTCCAGGTCGAGGTGGTTGGTGGGCTCGTCGAGCACCAGGAAATTGGGTTTCTGCAGCATGAGCTTGCAGAACATCAGGCGGCAGCCTTCGCCGCCCGAGAGCACCTCGGTGCGCTTCATGCCCTCCTCGCCCCGGAACAGCATCTGCCCGAGCACGCCGCGGATCTGCTCCACCAGCGCATCCGGATCGAACTGCCGGAGCCAGTCCACCAGCGCGTAGCCGCCGGGGATGGACTCGCGGAAATCCTGGGCGAAGTAGCCCACGCTGACCTCGTGGCCCCACTTCACGGTGCCGGAGTCGATGCCCCGGTCGACCTCGGTGACGCCCGGGGCATTGGCCAGCAGAGCCTTGATCAGCGTCGACTTGCCGGCGCCGTTGCGGCCCACCAGGGCGATCTTCTCGCCGCGGCCGACGTTGGCGGTGAAGTTGCGGATGACCTCCTGGCGGCCGTCCTCCTGGTCGTAGCCCTTGCAGACGGCCTCGAACTCCAGGGCGTGCCTGCCGCCGGGCTTGGCCTGGCTGAACATGATGTACGGCCGCTGGATGTTGCTGCGGGCCAGATCGTTGGGGGTCAGCCGCTCGACCTCCTTGCGCCGGGAGTTGACCTGGCTGGAGCGGGTGCCGGCCGCGAACCGCTGGATGAAGTCCTGCAGCTGGGCGATCTTCTTCTCCCGCTGGGTGTTCTCGGATTCCAGCCGGGAGCGGATCTGCATCTTCTGCATGACCATGTCGTCGTAGCCGCCGGTGTACTGGATGATCGTCTGGTAGTCGATGTCGGCGATGTGGGTGCAGACCCCGTTGAGGAAGTGGCGGTCGTGGGAGATGACCACCAGCGAGCCCTTGTAGCGGGACAGGAAGGTCTCCAGCCAGTGGATGGAGTCCAGGTCGAGGTGGTTGGTGGGCTCGTCCAGGAGCAGGGCCTCGGGGTTGCCGAACAGCGCCTGGGCCAGCAGCACCCGGACCTTCTGGCCGCCCTGGAGCTCGCCCATGGTGCGCTCGTGGAACTCCTCGGGCACGCCCAGGCCGTCCAGGAGGATGGCGGCGTCGGCTTCGGCGGTGTAGCCGTCCTCGTCGGCCACGATCCCCTCCAGCTCGCCCAGGCGCATGCCGTCGGCGTCGGTCATCTCGGCCTTCTCGTAGATCCGGTCCCGCTCCTGCAGGGCCGCCCACAGGGGCTTGTTGCCCATGATCACGGTGTCCACCGCCCGGAAGGCGTCGAAGGCGAACTGGTCCTGGGCCAGCACGCCCATCTTGCGCGGGATCTGCATCAGCCCGGTGGTGGGCTCCAGCTCGCCGGTGAACAGCTTGATGAACGTCGACTTTCCGCTGCCGTTGGGGCCGGTGAGGCCGTAGCGCCGGCCCGGCAGGAAGGCGGTGGTGACATCTTCGAACAGGATCCTGGCGCCAAAGCGCATCGTGACGTTTTGACAACCGAGCATTTTTCAATCCCCCAGAACCCTATATTTTACCGGAATCCGTCAGGATTCCCAGCATTGGTTCAGGGTTTGCGCGTCGCGGCCAGGATCTGCGCCGCCAGCAATAGCAGCCCCAGGTCGCGCAGGATGTCCCAGCGCAGCGCCGCCAGCCGTTCCGGCTCGCTGCGGGGGGGCCCCGGGTGGCTGCCGAAACAGCCGCAGTCGACCGGATGGCGCCGGGCCAGGTTGATCGACAGGGCGGCGACGAAGGCCAGGAGCATCAGCCCCAGCCAGCCGGCGGCGGCCCGGGGCCAGAGGCCCGCGATCAGGGCCAGGCCGCACAGCAGCTCCAGCCAGGGCACCACCAGGGCCATGGGCCCCAGGGCCCAGCCGGGGAACAGCAGGTAGTTCCAGAGGGCGCGCATGAACCCGGGCGGGTCGGCCAGCTTGGGCAGGGCCGCGGCGATGAACACCGCGCCCAGGATGAACCGGGCGGCCAGGGTGATCCGCGGGTGCAGGAGCAGGGCCGTCATCGTTCGGCTCCGCGCGCCACCGGCCGGCCCTTGGCGGCCCAGTCCGGGAAGCCGTCCCGGTAGATCAGGAGGTTGCGATAGCCCAGGGCGACCAGCTTGTCGGCCAGGAGCCTGGAATCCTGGCAGTCGCCGCCGCCGCAATAGAGCACGATCGGATCCTTCATGCCGGGGTTGGCCCGGGCCTCGAACTCGGTGATCCGGGCCTCCGGGGCGGCCTCCCACACCGAGGCGCTCCAGGCCCCGGGGACGTGCCCTTCGGCGAACTCGGCGGTGCGCCGGGCGTCCAGGAACGGCGCCTTGAGGATGAAGGCGTCCCAGGCGTCGCGGCTGGAGATGTCCCGGATCACCGTCGCGGGGTCGGGCGGAAACCGGTGCGCCCGGTCGGGCCGGGGCGCCTCGGGGCCGCGCGCGGGCTCCCGGGCCGGCTCGGCCTTGGGGGGCGGGGCGGGTGCCGGGACCGGGGCGGGCGGCGCCGGGGCCAGGATCGGCGCTGCGGCTTGGAACCACCGGACCTGGCGCTCCGGCCCGGCCAGGGCGTTGCCCAGGGCCGCGCAGAGGACCGCCGCGGCCAGGAGGCCGGAGGCGTGCAGGAGGGTCGGGGCGGATCGGAGCATGCCGGCTCAATTCTCCGCGAGCCAGGTCTCCTTCAGCAAGCTGATCTTCTCCTCGATGGCCTCGGGCGAGAGCGGCTTGACCAGGTAGCCGTCCGCTTCCAGGACCAGGGCGGCCTTGATGTCCTCCAGGTCGTCGCTGGCGGTGCTGACCACCACCAGGCAGCGGCGGTTGTGGGGGACCCGCCGGTCGGACTCGAATCGCCGCAGGGCGCTGAGGATCGACAGGCCGCTCAGGTCCGGCAGGTGGAGGTCCAGGAACAGGATCTGGTACGGCTGCGACTGCTCCCAGGCCTTCAGGAAGGCGGCGAAGCCGTCGCGCGCGGTTCCGGCCACCATGCACGGGCCGTGCTTCTTCAGCAGATGGCGCAGGAGGGCGCTGGTGGAGGCGTCGTCCTCGATGATCAGGATCCGGATCGGGGCGGCGGCCGGCGCCGGCTGCGGGGCCTGCAGCTCGATTAGGGGATCGAAGAACACCTGCTCCAGCTCCGCCCTGGTCCGGGGCGAGGCGAACAGGAACTTCACCACCTGCTCGGCCGGCCCGTTCCGGTAGGCCTCCCAGGCGGGGTGGATGGCCAGGAGGGTGCCCTGCTCGGCCACGTCCTCCATCACCGGCAGCCCCTGGAAGTCCTCCAGGCTCAGGCCGCTCTTGAACAGCTTTTCGATCCGGTAGACGCCCTGGCCTGAGAGGAGGGCGTCCGCCACCCGGGCGGACTCGGCCTCGCCGAGGGGCAGCCCCCAGGTGTGCTTGACGGGAGGCGGCTTCTCGGCCGGGTGTGCGGCCGGCGTGGGGTTCTCGCCGCCGAGGGTGGCCCGGGCCAGGTCGATGCTCCGGAACACCTGATCGGACCACTCCGGCGACCAGGCCTCCTTGCCCCGGCGGATCCGGTCCAGGCCGTCCTCCAGCGTGTGGAAGGACCCGGCCAGTTCCGCGAGGCCGACGTAGGCGGAGAGGCTCTTGAGGTTGTGGACGGTGCGGAACAGCAGGTGGACGCCGGAGGCGTCGCCGCCGCCGTCCAGCTCCATGGCTTCGCGCTCGAGCTGCTCGACGAGATCGGCCAGGTGTCCCTGTTCCTCCATTCCGCTCATGAGAGTTTCTTGAACAGTTCGTCCAGCTTGACCTGGTTGAAAGGCTTGACGATGTAATGGAAAGCGCCCAGGTTGGCGACCCTCTGCTTGACCTCCGGGTCGTCCAGGGTCGACAGGATGATCACCGGCACGTTCTTGTAGTTCGGCAGCCTTTTGACCGCCCGGAGGAACTCGGCGCCGTTCATGTTGGGCATCTCGAAGTCGCTGAAGACCAGCTTGAATGCGGTCTTCCTGCAGGCGTCCAGGCCCTCCTGGCCGTCCATGGCGGTGGTGACCGCATAGCCCTTGGCGCTCAGGCACATCTTGATGAGGCTGCGGTGGATTTCGGTGTCATCCACCACCAGGGCGAGGGGTTTTTCAGCCATGGTCGATCCTCCAGGATGTTGCTGTCCCGATCCTAGCATCCCTTGCCAGGGGAGGCCGTTCCAGGGCCCTCAGGTCCCGGGACCAGGCCGGATGGTCGAGCCCCAGGCCGATGACCACGGCCGCCGGGGCCGCGAGGGAACCATCCGGGAGGGCCGGGAGGGGGCTGATCTCCAGCCGCCCATCGGCCAGCTGGAAGGCCCAGCGGTCGCTGCCGTCGTTGCGCGCCGGCCAGCCCGCGAAGGCGCAGACGCCCTTGGCCCGGAGCACCTCGCCGCGGCCCGGAGGCCGCAGGAACAGAGCCTCCAGGGCATCCGGATCAACCGGGTGGCGCCAGCGCAGGGTGAGGGCCCGGGCCTGGGCGAAGGTGACCGGGCCGTCCTCGGGGGACGCCGGGCGGACGCCGGCCCAGGGATCCGGGCCGGGCGCCGGGGCCAGGCCCATCCGGGTCCGGACGATGGCGTGGCCGGGGAAGGCCTCGCGCAGCTGGCTCTCCCAGGCCATGGCCAGGCTGGGGTCGAGATCGGCCTTGCTGACGTAGACCAGGCTGGCCAGGGCGGCCTGGCGCCGGAGCAGGGGCTTCTGGGCCAGATGGGAGAGCGGGGTCAGGGCGGAAACGACCGTAAGGCAGCCCGCCAGGTGCATCTCCGAGAGGGCCGGGTCCTGCTCCAGGTCCACCAGGTCGGTGGGATCGGCCAGCCCCGTGGTTTCCAGCACCACCCGCTCCGGCCGGCGGCCCTCGGGCAGCGCCGCCCAGCCGGCCAGAACCGCGACCACGTCGGCCTTGAGGCTGCAGCAGGCGCAGCCGTTGACCAGATTGGCGATGTCGGCCAGTTCCGGGCGATCGGCGGCCACGGTGATCCCGTCCACGCTCACCGCCCCGAATTCGTTGATGAGCACGGCCACCCGGCCGCCCCGGGCCAGTTCGGCCTTGAGCAGCTGATTGACCACGGTGGTCTTGCCCGAACCCAGCGGGCCCGTCACCAGAAGCACTTGGAGCATCTCTTGCCTTTCGCCGTCAGCCTTGATCATGCCACGCTGAAATCATGGATTGGGTCGACACCAGCTACCTGGGGGCCGTGGCCCTCGCCGGGGCCTTCGCCCGGGCGGTAGTCCGGGGGCTGCCTCCCGACTGGCGCCTGCGCCTGGAGGCCACGGCCCCCGAGGACCTGCCCGCGGGCTGGCTCTGGGTGCATGCCGTGAGCGTGGGCGAACTCCTGCTGGCCGAGGGCATCCTGGGCGCGCTGCGGGACCGGGGGCACGCCCTGCATGTGACCACCGGCACCTCGGCGGGGCTGGCCCTGCTGCGCCAGCGGCTGCCCGGGTGGGACCAGGGCACCGGCCGGATCACCGGCGGGGCCTTCCCCCTGGATGATCCGCGGGGTCTCGAATCCTTCCTCCGGACCCCGCCCGCGGCCTTCATCAGCCTGGAGACGGAGCTCTGGCCCAACCTCCTGCGGGAGCTTCAGGACCGGGGCATTCCCCGGTGCGTCGTCAATGGCCGGCTCACGACCCGCAGCCTGGACCGGGGCGGCGTCCTCCTCGCCCGCGCTGCCGCCCGGCTGACCCTGGTGGCCGCCCGGGATCCGGAGTCCGCGGCGGCCTTCCGCCGGCTCGGGGCGCCGCGGGTGGAACTGGGCGGCAACCTCAAGGCGGACCTCCCCGCGCCCCGCCCGCTCCACCCCAGCTGGCAGGCCCTCCGCAAGGCCTGGGAGGGCTGCCCGGTGCTGGTGGCGGGCAACACGGTGGAAGGCGAGGAGGCCCTGATCCTAGCGGTCTGGGACGCCTGCCGGGCGCACCGGGCGGATCTCAGGCTGCTCCTGGCGCCGCGCCAGCCCCGGCGGTTCCAGGAGGTGGCCGACCTGCTGGACGGGCGGCCGTTCCGGCGCGCGTCCGGGACCTGGCCGGACAACCCCGAGGCCTGGGCCGGCACGGGCATCCTGCTCCTGGACACCCTGGGCGAGCTGGCCGCGGCCTACCGGGAGGGGACCCTGGCCCTGGTCGGCGGCGGCTGGACCTGGCACGGCGGGCACAACCCCCTGGAGCCGGTGCGGTTCGGCCTTCCCACCCTGGTCGGGCCGGGCTTTGCCAATTTCGCCGACCTGGTGGAACCGCTCCAGGCCGCGGGGCTGCTGGAGGTGGTGCCCTCGAAAGAACTGGGCGCACGGGCCGACCAGCTTCTGGAGGACACGCCCCTTCGCCCGGCCGCTATCGGCCGGACGGTGTCCTATCCCGACGGGCTGGCCGGCGCGCTTGAAAAAACCGTGTCTTTTCTCACAAAATACATCCCCCCACCCAGCTAAGATGGAAACACCCTGAGCCAGCCCCCGGAGCGCCGCCCATGTCCATCCAGCCGCCCCATGTCCTGTTGATCGACGACGATGAAGCCGTCCTGGGCATGGTGGGCGATGCCCTGACACACTTCGGGATGAAGGTCCACCCGTTCTCCGAGGGCCAGCGGGCCCTGCGCCTGCTGGAGGACCCCGATTCGCCCCAGTTCGACCTGGTGATCTCCGATATCAACATGGACGGCATGGACGGATTCGATGTGATCAACCGGGTCAAGGCCACCCGGCCGCGCCTCCCGGTCGTCCTAATGACCGGCCAGGCCAGCCTGGACTACGCCATCCGGGCCATGCGCATGGGGGCCGCCAATCTCTTCCAGAAGCCCCTCACCATCCGGGAACTGGTCAACAGCGTGTTCCATCTGGTGGATCTGCACCGGGAGATCCGGCTTTCGGAAGTGGGCCTGCGCGGCATGGTGGAGGAGCGCCGATCCTTCCATGCGCTGGCGGCCGAATTGGACATCCCCAGCATGGTCTCGCACCTCACGGACCGCCTGGTGCCCATGGGGATCGCCAGGGCCACCAACGTGGACGTCATCGCCATGGCCTTCCACGAGGCGCTGGTGAACGCCCTGGAGCACGGCTGCCTGGAACTGGATTCCAGCCTGAAGGGCGACCTGTTCGCCGAGCAGGACGCCTACGCCGTCCAGCTCCAGGAGCGCCTGGCCGACCCCTTCTACGCCCAGCGGACCATTTCCGTGGAGAGCGTGCTGACCCCGGACAGCTTCGTCGTCATCATCCGCGACAGCGGCCCCGGCTTCGACACCTCGGCCATGGCGGCGCTCACCGACGTGGATCTGAACAAGCAGTGCGGCCGCGGGCTGCCGCTGATCCTGCTGGTCATGGATCAGGTGATCCACAACCGGCAGGGCAACGAGATCAAGCTGGTCCTCAATCGTAAGGAAACCCGCTAGGTTCTACAGCGCCTGTTCGATGAAGGCCTTCAGCTGGGGCTTGGCCTGGCCGCCGACCTTCTGGTCGACCTTCTGGCCGTTCTTGAACAGCAGCAGGGTGGGGATGGACATGACGCCGAACTGGCCGGCGACCACGGGGTTCTCATCGACGTTGATCTTGACGATCTTGGCGGAGGCCTGGAGCTCGCCGGCCAGCTCGTCGAGGATGGGGGCGATCATGCGGCAGGGGCCGCACCAGGGGGCCCAGAAATCCACCAGGGTGACGCCCTGGGCGACGGTGGCCGGGAATTCGGCGTCGGTGATGTGCTTGACGAGATCGGACATGGTACTCCTCGTTGGTTCTGGGGCGGAAAGCCGGGTTAGGGGATGGGGAACAGGTTGTCCTGGGCCGACCCGGCCGACCATTGGGCCAGGGTGAACACGGTCATGTAGCGGTCGTTGGTATCCCGGAGCCGCTGGGTCAGGACCTCGCACAGGGCGTAGAGCACCTTGAGGGCGATGCCGTGGTTGGCCGCGATCAGGGCGCGCAGGTCCTGGAGGGGGATGAAGAAGGTCTCGGTGGGGACGTTGGCCACCGCGTCGGCGGCCCTCGGCGAAAAGTCCACCAGGGCCATTTCGCCGAAGAAGGCGTTGGGCTCGAGGACCGCCAGGGCCTCCTCCCCGGAGGCGGTGTGCTTGGAGATCCGGACGCTGCCGTCGATGACGATGTAGAGGCCGTCCCCGGCCTCCCCTTCCCGGAAGATCACCTGCTCGGCCGGGAAGTTCCGGACCTGGCCGATGACCAGAACCTGGGCACGCTCCGTCTCGTCCAGGTCCCTGAACAGAGGCGAGTCGCGTAGGAATTGAGTACTAATCAATGGGCGTCCAGATGAACGTGGCCGACGATGTCCAGTCCGAAGCCACGGAGTCCAATGTACTTCTTTTCTTGCCGGCTGAGGAGTCGCATTTCTTTAACTCCAAGTGAGACAAGAATATGAGCCCCTACTCCGACATCCCGGTCGCTCAGGGGAGCTTGCGGGGGGATCTCCGGGTCGGTTCCGGGCCGCCGGAGGAACACCAGGACGCCCCGGCCCTCCCCGCGGATGGCGTCCATGGCTTCATGGAAGGGGGTCGGCGAGAGCTTGCCGAAGCCGTCCAGGTCGTCCGGCAGGGTCTCCTGGTGCACCCGCACCAGCGGCGCCGGGCCGGACAGGTCCCCGAGGACGAAGGCGAAGTGGGTGCTGCCGTCCAGGAGGCTCTCGAAGCGGTGCACCGTGAGCCTGCCCCAGGCGGTCTCCCGCTGGGTGGAGCCGACCCGGCGGATGATCGGATCCACCCGCAGCCGGTGGGCCACCAGGGCCGCCACGGTCACCAGGGGCAGCCCGAACTGCTCGCAGAACGGCACCAGGTCGGGAACCCGGGCCATCGTGCCATCGTCCTTCATGATTTCGCAGATGACCCCGGAGGGGTGCAGGCCCGCCAGGCGGGCGAGGTCCACCGAGGCCTCGGTCTGGCCGGTCCGGGCCAGCACGCCGCCCGGCTTGGCCCGGAGCGGAAAGACGTGCCCGGGCTTGACGAAATCCGAGGGCTTGGCCTCGGCGGCGACCAGGGCCTTGATGGTGCGGGAGCGGTCGTGGGCGGAGATGCCGGTGGACGTCCCCTCCCGGGCCTCCACGCTCACGCAGAAGGCGGTCTCGAACGGGCTGGTGTTGTCCTGGACCATCTGCGGGATATGCAGGCGGTCCAGCAGGCCGCCCTCCAGGGCCGTGCAGATCAGGCCCCGGCCGTGGGTCGCCATGAAGGCGATGGCCTCGGGGGTGACGTGCTCGGCCGCCAGGGTCAGGTCGCCCTCATTCTCGCGGTCCTCATCGTCCACGACGACGACCATGCGGCCCAGGCGGATGGCCTCGATGGCCGTTTCGATGGAGGAGAAGGGTGTGGTCACGGAGCGTCCCAAAACCTTGATTGTATTCAGAACGGCCCCCGCCTTGTTGGGAACCTCAGGAATGCCGGGCGCATCCATCCTGCGGAGATGCCCTGTCCGGACCGTGCTAGAATCGTGATTAAGCATACCTTTGTACGAGAAAGGATCTCCATGTCCCAGGGTCTGATCCAAGGTTCCATGCGGGAAGCGCCCCTGCCGGACATCATCCAATTGGTCAGCCAGGGCGGCAAGACCGGCTGCTTCCACATCGCCGACGATCTGCGCAGGGCCAGGATCTATTTGAAGGACGGACGGATCGTCCATGCGGTCAGCAACGATTGCGAGGGCCTGGAGGCGGTCTACGAAGTGGCCCTGTGGCTGGACGGCCGCTACCATTTCGAAGAGAACGAGCCCGGCGTCGAAGTCACGATCACCAAACCCAACCCGACCATCCTCATGGAGATGCACCGACGGATGGACGAGTGGCAGGTGATCAGCCTGAAGATCCCCTCCCTGGACCTCCACCCCCACAGCACCCTCCTCCCCGGGGAGACGCCCGCCGGGGCCAACCCGCGCGAAGCCAAGCTGCTGGAGGTGGTCACCGGCTACTACACGGTGGCCGAGCTGGCCGAGGCCCTCGGCAAGCCGGTGCTGAACGTGGCCAAGGATTTGTACGGCCTGGTCATGGGTGGCCATGTGGTGCTCAGGGGCGTGCGCAGCGGCAAGCGTCCGGAGCTGCCCGGCAAGCCGGTCGAAGTGCCGCCGCCCGCGCCGGTCGCGGTCGCTCCGGTCCAGGTCGTTCCGGCCCAGCCCGTACCGGCTCAGCCGCCGCCCGAGGCCGAGCGCCAGATCACGGTGCCGGTGGCCCACTACGACTTCCCCCCGCCCGAGGCCACGGTCAAGGTCGAACTCCGGCCCATGCCCAAGCCCCAGCTGCCCACCCAGGATCCGATGAAGCTGGCCAAGCTCACCAATTTCACCCAGCGGATCGTCCAGACCGCCAAGGGCGCCCTGCCGGCGGAGCACCACGAGATGGTCCAGCGCCTGCAGGCCCGGGCCAACCAGCAGCTGATGGCCGGGGAGGGCCCGGAAGCGGTCAAGAACCTCGCCCTGGCGGTGTCCCGCGGGGCCGTGGACGCCGGCTGCGACGGCGATACCATCAAGAACCTGAATGCCCACCTGAAGGCCCTGTTCGCCAAATAGTACCCGGGAAGACCCATGACCTCGATTTCCGCCGCCAAGATCCTGCTCCTCCCCACCCTGCTGGCGGCCCTGGGCGGGCTGGGCTGCGTGAACCCGCCACCTCCGGACACCACCAAGACCCCGATCTACGTCTACGACCAGGCCTCGCATAGCGTCCTGGTCTGGGACGACATCAACGCCATCGCCGACCTGGCCGCGGGCGCCGCCGCCCCGGCCCCCACCCGGACCATCACCAGCAGCGTGTTCACCAACATGGGCACCCTGGCATGGGGGGGGATGGTCCTGAACACCTACACCAACGAGCTGTTCCTGGTATCCGAGAGCGGCAACGTGGTCCGGGTCGAGAAGGCCGCCAACCAGGCCGGCGACCTGGAGCAGGTCCTGGACATCGCCACCTTCACCCTGGGCAACCCCAGCATCGACCGGCTGGCCAGCTCGGTGTTCAACCAGGTCGGCATCGACACCAGCACCGGCAACCTCTACGCCTGCGAGACCGGCTCCAACGCGCTCTGCCGGATCTGGCTGGTCTCGGGCCCCAACAACATCCCCAACCTGGGCATGGCCGCCGCGGGCACTTACGTGCAGGACACCGTCGCCCCGGACACCGGCGGCTACGGGGCCACCGTCGGCCCCTCGGGCTCCGTCATCGGCTACTTCCTGGGCGGCCAGTACGTGATCGACAGCCTTGGCCACGAGAACACCGGCCCCCGGCTGCGGATCGCCACCGGCACCAGCTTCGACCCCCTGGACAACGTCATCGTCGGCTCCAACACCCTCCTGGGCGACAGCAACACCCTCTACGGGTCCCTGGCCTACGACGCGGACTACAACACCATCTACGTCGCCCGCACCCTCGCCGGCGGCCAAGCGGTGGAGTTCTTCGGCCAAGGCCAGTTCACCGCCGGCACCATGAACCAGGCCCCCACCGGGTCCCTGCCCGACACCAGCGCCAGCCTGCCCAACCTGCGCATCATCGCCCACGCCCGCACCAAGGACTGGCTGGCGGGCGCCGACGTGCTGCCTTCCACCGTGACCGCGACCAGCACCGGCGCGGGCACCAACCAGCTGCACTTGTGGAAGGCCCCCTCCCTGCTGCCGGCCTCAGCCACGTACAGCCTGGGCGCCGGCGTCGCCATCCGCGGCATGGCCCTGGACGGGAGCCAGTAGATGGTCTTCTTCCGGCTCCTCGGAATCCTGGCGCAGGACGTGGTGAAGGACCTGTTCCGCCATCGCGGCCAGCACTTCCTGGCCGTCCTCACCCTGGCCTCCGGGCTGCTGCTGGCCGGCGGCGGCCTGCTGGTGGTGCAGGGCCTGGACCGCTGGGTCTCGCGCATGGAAGGCCTGGCCAAGATCACGGTGTTCGCCGTGGAGGGCACCAGCCTCGACCAGGCCGAATCCCAGCTGCGCCGCGACCCGCGCTTCGCCGGGATCAAGCGGGTCTCCTCCCAGGAGGCCACGCGCCGGTTCATGGAGACCACCCGGGAGGCCGGCCTCATGCTCAAGAGCCTGGGCGAGCCCATCCCCGAGACCCTGGAACTGAGCCTGCGCCCGGACCTCCTGGCCTCGCGCCGGGCCATCGAAGTGGGCGAGGCCCTGCGCGCCCTGCCCGGGGTCGGCGACGTGGTGGTGGACCAGGAGCGCCTGGAAGGCCTGCAGCGAACCGCCCGGCTGCTCCGTTCGGCCTTGAGCACCTTCGGCGTCCTACTCCTGGTCGCCGCCGGCTTCGCCACCGGCAACGTCATCCGCATGTGCGTCCTGGCCCGCGAAGAGGAGATCACCATCATGCGGCTGGTGGGCGCCACCGAAGGCTTCATCCGCACCCCCCTGCTGGTGGAAGGGGCCGCCCTGGGCCTCATGGCCAGCATGGTCGCGGTGCTGGGCCTGCTGGGCCTGTGGTGGCCCCTGGCCCACGGCCTGGGCAACCTCTCGCCGCTGCTGGTTGAGCTGGCCCGGCTGGGCTTCTTCTCCCCCGGCAACATGGCCCTGCTCGGCCTGATCGGCATGGCCACCGGCGCCCTGGGCGCGCTCTGGGGCTTCTGGACCACCCAGCGGGCGACCCGCAGGACCGAGGCGATGATGCAGGAGAAGGGCGCCTGAAGGGCCGATCTACCCGCGCCCCGCCACCGGCGGGGATTGTTCCCAGTCGACGATTTTCAGACCCTTGATCCGGGCGAAATGCCGGGTGTTGCCGGTCACCAGAGTCATTCCGAGCGCCAGGGCGGTGGCCGCGATGATCGCGTCCTCCGTCTCGATCCGGTTGCCCTCCCGTCGCAGCCGAGCATCCAGGGCCGCCCACGCGAGCGCCTCCTCCGGGCCGAAGGGGAGCACCTGGATCGGCTGCAGGAAGGCCTCCACCCTGGCCTGCTCGATCGCTGGTTCCTTGGCCAGCCGGCAGCCCAGGGCGAACTCCCCCAAGGTCATGGCCGACACGCCGACCGAGGCCAGCGGAACGCTGCCGAGAGCCTGGAGGGCCCAGGGCTTCCGGCGCAGGCAGGCGATGCAGAAATTCGAGTCGAGCAGGAACCGGGTCATGTCAGAGCCGTTCCTCGTCACCGAAGAGCCGCTTCAGACGGGCGTCCCGGTCCGCAGGGAGGCGGTCGGGAAGTTCGACGCCGGAAGCTTCCCAGCTCTCGAAATAGCCGACCGGCCAGCCCATCGCATCGGCATGGCGCAGCACCAGTGCCTCGCCTTCCCGGTAGGCCACCGTTCAGTGGGACCGTGCGGGTCCCTCCGGTTCCGGCAGGCCCAGGCGGACCTGGCCGTCGACCGCGTCGCGGGTGGCCAGGAGGATGGCGTCGATGGCGGTGGCCAGGTAGGGTTCGGCCACGGTGATGTCCAACCGGACCTTCTCGCCGAATTCGTAGATCAGCGGCGCGCCGGGGCAGGACTGGGCGGCCCGCGAGATGGTCAGGGCGGCGCCTTCGGCCGCGGCGAGGGCCAGGCGGACCTCGTCGAGGCGGTCCGTGCGGATGACGGCGGTGAGGTGCTTCATGGCCCCGGCTCCCGGCAGGGCCGCAGGGCGCCCCAATAACCATCCGGCAGCAGATTCCAGTCTTCCCAGTGCATGTGCCCTCCCCTGCCGGGCGAAGCCCGTGGGAAGGCGCTGCAGGGGGCATGCCAAGCCGTCTCGACGTCGCAATACGAATTTAAATATTTATAAGTATAGGGTTAGTCGTCAAGTTGCCGTTCGGCGGGTTCCTTGGGTTCAACAAAATTGTAATCATCTCCCGAATTCACGACAAAAATGAAACGCTTACGCAATTAATAGGCGGAAAGGTAGCGGCCCAGTTCCCACGGCGTCACTTCCAGCCGGTAGTCCTCCCACTCCTGCCGCTTGGCGGCCACGAAGCGGTCGAAGATGTGGGCGCCGAGGGCCTCCTTGATGACCGGATCGGCCTCCAGCTCGTTGACCGCCTCGTCCAGGGAGGCCGGGAGCATGGTCAGGGGCGGCCGCTTCTGGGTCTCGGCCAGCATGAACAGGTTCTCCTCGCTGGATTCCGGCACCGGCAGCTCGCGCTGGATGCCGTCCAGGCCCGCCGCCAGCATCACCGCCAGGGCCAGGTAGGGGTTGCAGCTGGGATCCGGGCAGCGCAGCTCGATCCGGGTGGAGTCGGGGGCGTGGGAGCGGGGGATCCGGATCAGGGCGGAGCGGTTGATCCGGCCCCAGCTGATGAACACCGGGGCCTCGTAGCCGCCCAGGCGCTTGTAGGAGTTCACCAGGGGCGCCAGCACCGCGCACATCCCGCGGGCGTGGGCCAGCTGCCCGGCGATGAAGCGCTTGGCGATCATGGACAGGCCGTGGCTGTCCCCCGGGTCGGAGAACGCGTTGGTGCCGTTGGCCTTGTAGGCCAGGCTCTGGTGGATGTGCAGGCCGCTGCCGGCGATGCCGCGGATCGGCTTGGGCATGAAGGTGGCGTAGAGGCCCTTGGCCTGGGCCAGGGTCTTGAGCACCACCCGGAAGGTCACGATGTTGTCCGCGGTCTTCATGGCGTGGGAGTAGCGGAAATCCATCTCGTGCTGGCCGGGGGCGATCTCGTGGTGCATGGCCTCGGACTCGATGCCGAAGGCGCGCAGGGCCTCGGCCATCTGCCGCCAGAGGCCCGAGGCGACCATGTTGGAGGGGTGGTCGAAGTAGCTGGCGGTGTCCACCGGGCGCGGCGGGATGACGCCGTTCTCGGCGTCGGGCCGGAGCAGGAAGAACTCCACCTCGGGCCCGGCGTTGAAGGTGAAGCCCATCGCCTCGGCGCGCTTGAGCACCCGGGCCAGGACCGCCCGCGGATCGCCCATGCAGGGCTGGCCGTCGGGGGTGAACACGTTGCAGATGAGCCGGGCCGTGGCCTCGTCGCCCGAAAGCCAGGGCAGGATGGCGAAGGTGGAGACGTCGGGCACCAGGTGCATGTCGCTCTCGGCGACCCGGGCCAGCCCCTCGATGGCCGAACCGTCGAACCAGATGCCGTGGTTGAGGGTCGCCTCCAGCTCCGCCAGCGGGATGGTGACGTTCTTGACCGCGCCGCCGACGTCCGTGAACTGCAGGTCGATGAACCTGACCTGGCGGTCGTTGACCAGGGCCAGGAGCTCGAGGATGGACTGGGGGGGCGGCTGTGGGCTCATTTGTGGATCTTCTGCAGGCCGAAGGCCAGAAGGGAGAGCCCCAGCAGGACCACCAGGGCCATCAGGACGGAGACGAAGGCCTGGGACCGCCACCAGGGCAGTTCCCCCGGCGCCGACTCGACCCGCTCCAGGATGGAGAGGTCGACGCTTTCCGGGTGGTCGAGCTCGTGGATCAGGGTGTGCATGTCCGAGCAGCGCCGCTCGGGATCGCGCTGCATGGCGTGGGCCACGACGGCGGCCAGGTGCGGCGGGATGTCCTTGCCTTCCTTGTCCAGGCGGGGCACCGTGCCCTGGAGGTGGAGGGACATGACGGCCATCTGGTTGTCGCCCTCGAACGGCAGGTGGCCGCTGAGCAGCTCGAACAGCATGGTGCCCACGGCGTAGACGTCGGTGCGGCGGTCGCCGCGGTGGCCCTCGATCTGCTCGGGCGCCATGTAGTCGGGCGTGCCGGCCGCGCCGCTGAGGTTGGCGTAGGTCACCCGGAAGGCGCTCTTGGTGAGGGCCAGCCCGAAATCCAGGATGATCGGTTCGCCGTCGGGCGAGATGAGGATGTTCTCGGGCTTGATGTCCCGGTGGATGATGTCGTGGTCGTGGCAGTGGGCCAGGCCGTCGGCGACCTTGCGGATGAGCTGGACCGCTTCGCCCGCCGGCAGCGGGGCCCGGCGCGCCACCAGGTCGCGCATGGACTCGCCGCTGATGAGCGCGGTGACCAGGTACGGGGTGCTGTTGAACTGGCCCGAGCCGAGGCCCTTCTGGATCGCCGGGTGGTCCAGGGTCCGCATCACGTCCAGCTCCCGCTGGAAGCGCTCGTACTGGGCCGGATCGCCGATGGAGGCGCGGTTGGGGATCTTGAGCACGACCTCCCTGCCGGTGAGGAGATCGTAGACCCGGTAGATGTCGCTCATGCCGCCCTGGGCGAGATGGGCGCGGATCTGGTAATGGTCGAACTGATCGCCGATCTGTAGCATGGATGGTCTCGGGCGTTACGGGATGAGCTTATGGTGGGATGACCCTGGTTGCAGTATAAGGGCTTTTCGTGGGCGGGGATTCATCGTCTGAACACCCGGGCGAAGAAGGCGCCCAGGGCGGAACCGGGCGGGTGCGACTGGGGGGAGCCGGCCAGGGCGTTGCACTGCAGGGTGAGCAGGGAGAGATTGTCGTCGCTGCCCCGGCGCAGGGCCTCCTCCAGCAGGAACCGGTTGTAGCCCTCCAGGGTCGGCTCGCGGGCCGCGACGTCGGCGAAATCCTGGTCCTCGATGGCCCCCCAGACTCCGTCCGTGCAGAGCACCACCCGGTCGCCGGGGCCGATGGGCAGGGTGAAGAGATCCGGCTGGACGAACAGGTCCAGCCCCAGGCAGCGGTCCAGGACCGAGCGCTGGGCGTGGGTGCGCACCTTGTCCGGGGAGAGCAGGCGCATGCGCACCAGCTCGCCGACCCGGGTATGGTCGCTGGTGAAACAGGTCGCCCGGCCGCCCCGGATCAGGTAGCCCCGGCTGTCGCCCACGTGGGCCACGTTGAGGACATGGCCCTGGAGGTGGACCGCGGTGAGGGTGGTGCCCATCCGGCCCACGCCCAGGCGCGAGGCGGCCTGGTAGATGCCCAGGTTGGCCTCCTGGACGCCCTGCTTGAGGCGCTGCAGGGGATGGGCCGTGGGGGCGCCGTAGAAGGTCTTGAACAGGATCTCCAGGGCCATGGCGCTGGCCACGCCGCCGTGGGCGAAGCCGCCCATGCCGTCGGCGATGCCGTAGAGGTGCCCCTGGGCTTCGGCATGGGGATCGCCGGGCGGGCAGGTGCGGATGGCGTCCTGGTTGTCCGCCCGCACCTGCCCGGTGTCGGTCAGGGTATGTACTTCGATGTCGGGTACTTCACGGTGTGGCATCACGATTCCCAGCATTCGGAGGAGGCGGCCGGCCCCGAAGGGCCGAACCGCCTCCTACCGGCCGCGGACGGCTATTCGGAGCGGACGATCGTGGAGGGCAGCACCGAGCGGTTCAGGGCCCGGCTGTTCATGACCAGGTAGACGGCCGCGACCACGCCCCAGATGCCGGTCATGTAGAGCGCCATCTTGGTGGCGTTGGCCGAGACGCCGGGGGTCTTGAGGCCGATGATCACCACGCCCGCCAGCAGGGCCAGGTTGCCCAGCAGGCCGAAGAACGGGATGATGGCGTGCTTGCCGCTGTGGAACTCGGTCTTGCCGGTGAAGGCGATGAAGGTCAGGCCGCAGATCAGGGCATAGAGGATGAAGGTCCCGATGTTGGAGGCCAGGGTGATGCCGGTCAGGGCGGTGACGTTGTAGACGCCGACCGCGCCCAGGATGGCCGAGACGCCGACCAGCAGCCAGACGCCCATGTGCGGGGTGGCGTGCTTGCCGTGGAGGGCGCCCATGATGCTGGGCATCTCCTTGTCCTGGGCCATGGCGAAGCTGATCCGGACGGCGGTGTTCATGGCGGCCAGGGTGGTGCCGAGCACGGCCAGGCCGACCGTGGCGGCGATCACGATCATCAGCATGAAGCCGTTGCCGCCGAGCATGGAGTCGCCGATCTGCCGGACCAGGTCGCCGATGGGGGCGCTGGAGGCCGCGACCGCGGCCATGCCGGTGGTGACGGTGCCGTCGGCGGCCTTGTTCACCAGCTTCTCGGAGACGGCGTAGTTGGCGGCGAAGTATTCCAGCAGGTAGGCGAACACGCCCTGGATGACCAGCGACAGGATGACGCCGCGGGGAATGTCCTTCTTGGGGTTGATGGCTTCGCCGGCGAGCGAGGTGGAGGATTCGAAGCCCACCAGGATCAGGATGGCGATGGTCGACTGGAACAGCATGGCGCCCAGGCTGTGCGGCCAGACGATGCTCATGGCGTGGGGGTGCGCCCACTGGGTGGCGTGCAGCGGGTTCTTGATGCGGAACATGATGGCCAGGATGCTGAAGCCGACCAGCGAGACCAGCTGGATGACGTTGATGGCGATGGCCAGGTTGGTCGAGCCGGTGATGCCGCGGATGGCGATGAAGCCCACCAGGATGGAGAAGACCACCGCGATCAGCATCTGCGCCGGCATCGGCAGATTGACGTTGAACTGCTGGAACAGGTAGGTGATGAGCGTGGCCATCATGGCGACCATGACGCCCGGGTAGACCCAGTAGAACAGGTGCGCGGCCCAGCCCGTGACGAACTTGGCCAGCCGGGCAAGGCTCTGGTGGCTGGTCTTGTCGTGGTCGAGGAAGGCCTTTTCGGCGAAGTAGTAGGAGCCGCCGGCCCCGGCCTCGGGATACTTGCGCGCAAGCTCCGCGAAGGCCAGGGCGGTGAGGAAGGCGACGATCAGGGCCGCCACGATGCCCGTCCACATGTCGGAATCGCCCCCCGTATTGGAGGCCTGGACCTGGTAGGTGATCCACAGGAACGCGCCGGGCGCGATGAGGGCCATGGCGTTCACCGTGACGCCGGTGAGGCCGAGGGTCTTCTTCATGACGGGGGGGGCAGCCATAGGGACTCCAGGATGGGGGTTGAAGGGCGATGGGTGGGGCTAGAAACTGGTGCCGACGCTCCATGTCGCGCTGGTCGCACTCTTGAACGGCATGGTGTTCTCGGAACCCTGGAAGACGTTCTTGTTCAGGCTGTCGGAGCGCACTTCCAGGCGGCTGAAGGTGGCGTGCCACTTGCGTTCCACACCGACCGCGAACGAGGTCGCGGTCAGGTCGGCGTTGGGGCCGGAGGCGATGGCGGAGCCGACGCTGGGGTCGCCGGTGAGGCGGACGCCGTAGTCGTCCTTGAGGCTCTCGACCCGCGCGAAGCCGGCCCAGCGGTCATTGAACTGGTACTTGCCGATCAGGCCCGCGCCCGACCACTTGGCCTTGGGCTGGCCCGCGCCCGGCATCGTCTCGCTGGCGCTCTCGCCTTCGAACACCACGGTGAAATTGCCCCAGACCCACTGGCCTGCGAGGCTCAGCCGGTCGCGCTTGCGGCCTTCGGCCCCCGGCGTCCCGTAGTTGCCGAGGCTGGTCTGTTCGGGTCCGCTGAAGGCCATCAGGGTCACGAACTTGTCGGCGGCCCCGGCGTGGTTGTAGGTGAGTCCCAGGCCGTAGGTCTTGCCGGTGTTGTTGTCCACGACCCGGTCCTCGCCGTTGTAGACCCAGATGTCCGAGCTCCAGACGGTGCTGAAGGCGTGGTGCCAGTTGAGGCCCACCTGGGCGAAGGGGATGGCGTAGGTGAACAGGATGCCCCGGCTGGCGGTGATGTCCTGGGTGTGGTCCATGACCTCCATGCCCATGGCGGTGTACATCCGGCCGATCTTGAGGGTCTCGTTGCCGCCGGTCCAGATCAGCTGGGCTTCGGGCCAGGCGATGGAGCCGGTCTCGGTGGGCGAGCCGCTGGGGCTGAGGGTGGAGGCGTTGAGGACCTTGCCGTCCTGCCCAGCGAGCAGGGTGACCTTCAGGCTGAAGCCGTCGGCCAGGGTCACTTCGGCACCGAGCTGGAGGCCGTCGAGGGCGAGCTGGCCGTTGCCGGCGTCCAGGGAGCGCAGGAACAGGCTGCCGTCGGCGGTCTGCTGGTCGGAGGTTGCGGCGGAGCCCCAGATGGCGCCGCGCCACTTGATGGTGCCCGGGGCCGGGGCGGCCGGCGCGGGTGCGGCCGGTGCGGGGGCGGGCGGGGTCTGGGCGGCGAGGGTCAGGCCAAGGGTGCTGGCGAGGATGAGACCGGAACGGATCTTCAAGAAAACTCCTTAATCATGGGGCGAAGGCAGCAGCCGCCTTCGCGGGGTCAGGTGAGCAGGAAGGAGGAGAAGGACAGGGCCGCGAGGGCCAGGAGGAGCCAGCGGCTGGGGCTGAACCGGATGGGGGTGGTCATGGCTCCTCCTCTCACCACGGGCGGTGGGCCCGTTCGAATTCTACTGAGCAGAACCTGTGCCAACCGTGTAAAGTGTGCAAAAAAATAATTAACTACATTAATTTAAACAATTATAAAAAACGCAGAATGAAATCAAGTTCCATTAGTCATAACAAAAATGTCGTGAAAAAAATAAAAACAAACAATTATGTAGGGTTTCAGGAAACCGCATGCCCCTCGGGAGCGATCCCGTACTTCTTTACCTTGTAGTTGAAGATCCGCTCGGTGGTCTGAAGCAGCCGGGCGGCACGGGCCCGGTTGCCCCGGGCGGATTTCAGGGCGTCCTGCAGCAGGTCCCGCTCGAAGGCCGCCACCGCGGCCTCGAACGGCGTGGCCAGGAAGGTGCCCGAAGCCTCGGCGGTCTGCAGCGTGGGCGGCAGGTGGTGGGCGTGGATCACCCCGCCGGCGCATACCAGCACCGCCCGCTCGATGCAGTTCTCCAGCTCCCGGACGTTGCCCGGCCAGTGGTAGGCCATGAGCATGTCGATGGCGGAATTGGAGATCCGGCGCACATCCCGGCCCTGGGCGACCGCGAACTTCTCCACGAAATGGTCGGCCAGGAGCAGGATGTCGGTGCTCCGGTCCCGGAGCGGCGGGAGATAGGTCTCGAACACGTTGAGCCGGTAGTAGAGGTCCTCCCGGAAGCCGCCGGACCGGATCAGGGCCTCCAGGTCGCGGTGGGTGGCCGCCACCAGCCGCACATCCACCCGCACCGGGGTCACCCCGCCCAGCCGCTCGAATTCCCGTTCCTGGAGCACCCGCAGCAGCTTGACCTGGGTGGCCGGGGAGAGCTCGCCGATCTCGTCCAGGAACAGGGTGCCGCCGTCGGCCAGCTCGAACCGGCCCGGCCGCTGCTGGCGGGCGTCGGTGAAGGCGCCGGGCTCGACCCCGAACAGCTCGGATTCGATCAGGCTCTCCGGCAGGGCGCCGCAGCTCACCTTGATGAAGGGCTTGCCGGCCCGCGGCGAGCCGTAGTGGATGGCCCGGGCCACCAGCTCCTTGCCGGTGCCGGACTCGCCCCGGATCAGCACGGTGGTGCCGGCCGGGGCCGCCTGGGCCACCTGCTCGTAGACCTTGCGCATCACATGGCTGTCGCCGATGATGTTGCGCACTTCGTAGCGGGCCTGGAGCTCGCTTTTCAGCAGGCGGTTCTCGTCCAGCAGCCGCTGCCGGTCGGCGGCCACCAGCCGGGCCACTTTCATGGCCAGGCCGACCATGCCGGCGGCGATCTGCAGGATGGTGGTGTCCCGCTGGAAGTCCCGGCCGGGCGCCGCCGGCACGGTCAGGGCCAGGGTGCCCGCCGGATGCCCGTCCAGGAAGATGGGAATGCAGAAGAAGGAGCGTTCCTCGGCCGCCCTGCGGCCCTGGCGGCGCACCCGGGTGCGGTCCAGGAACAGGGGCTCGTCGCTGATGCTGGGCACCACGATCGGTTTGCCGCTCTGGAAGACCATGCCGGTGATGCCCTCGCCGGGGCGGTACTGGACGCTCCTGGCCGAACCGGCGGAAAACCCCGAGAAGGCCTCCATGCGCAGATTGCCGGATTCCGGGTCGAGCAGGGTGATGGCGCCGCTGACACCGTTGAAGGCCTCCTGGAGGATCTCCAGCACCCGGGGCAGGGAGGTGCGGATATCCGAGGAGGCCAGGGCCAGGCTCAGTTCGAGGAGGGGATTCAGATGGAGGGGATCTTCCTGGTCGGGCATGGGTTTTGAACCTCAATACAATTTTGTATTGTTTGAATGTAAAAGTGACATAAATGTTCTGATGAAAATTAAGCCCAGATCTTATTGGGTTTGTCTGGATCGTTGGCGAAGGCATGCGGACGATGTCTTAGAAGTGGTAACAAAACCATAGCGTTCCGGCCTGCCGGTGGTTGAGCCGAGTTATCGTCGTTGGCCGTTCATCTGACCTCTTTCATCCCTTTCCATCCCCGTCCATCCCCGTGCATCCCCGGCA
>Ga0316224_1001445_pt1 | contig 25963 bp, 31 predicted proteins | sample TBH18013metaG_FD_206254 | JGI IMG/M metagenome (GOLD analysis project Ga0316224, IMG submission 206254) | Freshwater microbial communities from Trout Bog Lake, Wisconsin, USA - TBH18013 | ecosystem: Environmental > Aquatic > Freshwater > Lake > Hypolimnion/Profundal zone | place: USA: Wisconsin... | reverse complement strand
CCCGCCACTGCTTCTCGGCAGTTCGAGTCTTGGGCGGGGGTGGGTATACAGGCACACCGGAACTGGTCGGCTCCGGTGTGTTTAGTGGTGGCTGGAGGCAGACTCGAACTGCCGACCTAGGGATTATGAGTCCATGGGGCTATATTTTTAATTACTATAAAAAGGGATGTTACACATGTTTTTTCTTTTCACGTGAATTTCACGTTGTTTTTGGGTTACTCTGAAATCCCTAGGTCTATAGAGGTGGTCCCATGGCTGATGGCCTGGTGAAGGGTAAGGAAACATGGCTGTATGACTTCACTCTGAAGGGAAAGAGGCACTGTGGCGACACCGGGTTCCCGCATAAGGCTAAGACCCTTGCTAGGGCATTCGTTGAAGATATGCGGACGAAGATTAGAAGGGAAGTCCAAGACCTGGAACGCGGCATCAAGGCTGATCCAACCTTTACCTGTCAGGTGCTGCTGGAGAAGTGGCTAGCGCAACACAAGGGCTCCCATGCCGACAGGGTCAATCGCGACTGGGTCAATCACGTTTTGCCGGTATTGAAGGAAATCAAGGTCATGGATGTAACAACTGGCAAGCTTGAGGAAATTCGCACTACCTACCTTGCTGCACCAAGCCTTAGAAACCAACAGGGCAAGGTAGCGAAACAGATGGAGATCAAGGCACAGAGAGCTAAGGTCAAGGCCGAAAGGGACAAGGCCAAGGGGAAGATCGTCAAAGCAAAAGAGGTCAAGGAACGTAAGCCAAAACCTCGCACTAACCGTGGTGCGAACAAACTTGTGGGGCACATCTCTCTCGTCTTCGGATGGGCTCATAAGACGGAACTTTTACCTAGGGTACCATTTAAACCATTGGCTGATCTTGTAGAGCAAGATGGTGTCAAAACATTCCTAACTCCTGAACAGGTTAAGCCATTCTTGGGCCATATCGATGGTCGCCGAAACTTACATGTAATGGTCGCAGTTAGAGCCATGTTGTACATGGGGCTCAGAGAATCTGAAGCCCTGCACATGCAGTGGACTGGCTTTGATGCCGACCGTGTAACCTTCACGGCGGTAGATACAAAGACCGGGAAAAACATCCCATTGCCAGTACCGGATGAATTACGTGAGTTACTCGCCAAACTCAGGGAAACTGTTCCTGTGGAGTGCGAGTGGTGCCTACCCGGAACCTATAACCCCATCGGTAAGTTCTGGAACGTTCATGCTGCCCAGTACGTCACCAAACCGATCAAAAGGGCAGGGGCCAAGATGGGTATCACTGGCCTTTCACCCCACCGGATGCGAGGGAGCATGGCAACCCTGATGGCCAGGGCAGGGGCCAATGCGTTTGTCATCAAAAAAGCTGGGCGCTGGAAGCGCATGGAGACGGCGGAGAAATACGTCACCATCATTGAAGAGGACATCCTGGAAGCACAAAAGAAAGCGTTCAGGTTCTGAACCTCCTCAAAACCCAAAAGTACGAGTATCAACTCAGAGAGCGGCGAAACCGTGAATCTGAGGCGCACATGAGGGGAAGGCCGAAAGCAACGCTGACTGTCGAGGATAGGAGACGGGCACTTACGCTGGAAGATCACCCCAAATGGCTGACCTATAAGGATGTACAAGCTCTGCTACGCCTCTACCAAGGCAAAGGGTACGGCTCAGAATCCTGGAACCACCTTGTAGCCACCAAGCAGATACCGGCACACTTTGATCCTTGGGGTGGGCATATAAGGTTTATATGGGAGGAAGTCAGGACCGCCATCGAGAACGCCCGACACTTGCTCTAACGTGGTTTTCACCGTCAGTATCTCTGTCCTTTAGAGTCCCTCCGAGTGAGCTAAGCGCTTGCACCGGCCCAGAAGTTGGGCCATCTAAGGAATGGCTGTAGCGAGAACCCTGCTCAAGATTACCGCGAGTTCGCGAATCCTATGGAGAGCACATAACAATGAGGGCAGAGGCCCAGGCCACCCTCCCGAGTGCTGTACTTGAAGTGCAGGTTCGGAACCCACGCACACATGCGGCGTCTGAATGAAGAGCCTTGGCTAAGCAAGTGCGAGGTGCCCCTTGACCCACTGGCCGGGGCGTCCGCCCTGATGGAGAGCGTGGATGAGGCCCACTGGCTCACCATCCCCGGCCTTTCCGTGCTAGGAGGCCCTGGCTTACCTTCAAAGGCAGGAAGCCGGGAACAGCGACCGGGAAATCAGTACAACTTGGGAATGGGTATATGCTTTCGGTTATCTACTTGGGCCGGTGCTGTGCATTCCGGTTACTTTTCCAGGAGCGCCTATTTTTTTTGACTGAGGCGTTGACGGTCTCTGGCCCGTGAGGGAAACAAACAGCACACCCAGCTACAACCCCATTCTCGACACGACAGATTTTGACGTTCGAGAACTTGGACGGAAGATCAACGAAACCCTCCTCCGTGGTCCCAAAACCGCGCTGAAATCCACTCTTGTTGGCCTTGCCCATGATTCTTCCTATGAGGGAGGTACCGCTTGCACCGGAGGGGGAGGAGTCTGTACCGTAAACAGTTTATGAGAATTTCCTGAACAGTACAATCCCATTGCTGTTCGTCCCCTTCTTGTTGCTGGAGACGCTGTAGATGTTGGCGGTCTTGGTGAAGCCCTGCTTGTTCACCAGAACGCCGATCGGTTCGAACCCAGTAGCATGGCCCACCGGGAGCACCACTTCTTCCAGGCGAACCGTACCCAACCTGGGCAATGGCAGCACGAAGTGCCTGGGTGGTGGCAAGTCATTGTGGCTGTGAAGGCATGGGGACTTGTCCTGGACCCAGCCAGGGCCATCCGTGCGCCTCATCGGCGGGGAGTTCCAAGTTGTCTGTGCTGAAATCCGAGACCTGTTCGGGTGATCGGGAAAGTGCACTGCGCCCAGGAACCGAGTGTGGCCACACCTCGGTCCTGGACTTGTACATGGGGCAGCGCCGAATCCGGGCTCGGGGTACTCACCCGTCCACCGCCACAGGGGAGGTGGTCCTGTCTGCATGAATGGGCCTGTTGGACTTGCCTTGCTGGCTCCAGGACTCCTGGGAGGCTTTGAGGATCGTGTCCTTCGTACCGTACCGTGGACCTCTGTCCTCCGGTGCGTAAGCCTCTCGTTCAGGGGGAGGATAGTCGTATTGGGGCTGGCTGATGGCTCCTGGGAGGCTTTGAGGATCTCGTCCTTCGTACCGTACCGTGGACCTCTGTCTTCCGGTTCGTAAGTCTCACTGACAGGAGGCGATCATATCGCCAGCACGGCCCACCTCTGGGTCCAGTGCGGACGGGAATGGCCTCAGAAACCAGAGTCACATCACATGCGACAGGTGCGGGGCCATTCCCGATCCTATGGTCCTTCCTCAGACAAACAGGTTGGATCGGGTGCATGGTTCAGGCTGGGGGAGCGCGGGTCTTCAGGTTCATCCTGCCTCCATCCCCGAAGGGTTTTCTCTGGTGGGAAAGTTGTGTTTAGATCCCGACAAATTACAAATCGAGCGCATCCGGATGGAAGTCCAGATCCGCTCACTACTGCCCCTGTACGGGTTCGATCCCTTGGAATCAATGTATTGATCCCAGAAGGCGGCAGCATCACGAAAGACAGCCTCCTCATACAGGATGAGTTCCGTCTGATTGCCCTCAGCGCAGTAGTAGCCGCCGAAGCCAGTGACATGGAACCAGATGCTCCGATTCAGCCTGTCCTGGAACTCGATGGACAGGGTGCCACGGCGGCGGCTCCCGTGTCTCCCAGCGCAGAACTCCTTGCGCATCTTCTCGAGGTGCTGACGCCATCGCTCAAGGGCCTTCTGCCTACGCCCAGGTGCTGTACGTCCTACCACTTCCCACTTGCCCATGGCCGTTTGGTGCCACGAGAATTCGTACCCCAGGAAGACCAGTTCCCGGCGGTCATGCTCATCTACCGGGCTGTGCGCTCCGGGGTTGGACATGTTCACCAGCTTGGTCTTCATGGAGTGCAGGGTCAGGCCAAAATGCATGGTCCTGTCCCGGATCATCTCGAAGGCGCGTTCGGCGTCCAAGGGGAATTCGGTGAGTACCACGAAGTCATCGGCGTATCTGAAGAGCCTTGACCAGCCATCGAGCCTGGGACGGATCTCAGATTCAAAGTACAGGTCAAGAACTTCATGCGCGAACAGGTTGGCATACAGGGGAGAGATGACCCCACCCTGAGGAACGCCCTTGCAGACGCCGCCATCCATGTCGTTCGGGTTCCTGCCGATCAGGAGGGTGTGCTCACAGAATTCCAGGAAGATCGGGTCCGTGATGTACTTCTTGATGAAGGCCATCAGGTGGTCATGCGGCACCGAGTCGAAGTAAGCCTGAAAGTCCGCGTCCAGAACCCATACGGATTCATGGGCATTGATCTCCTGGGCGATACCAGAGAGGGCCTGATGACAGTTCCGATCAGGACGGTAGCCATAGGAGCAGGGGAGGAACATACGTTCAAAGACCTGCTCCATGACCAGAAGCCATGCACGTTGGACCACACGATCTTGGATGATGGGGATACCGAGGGTACGGAGGCTTTCCTTGTCCTTGGGGATCTCGGCCCACCTGTTCGGCGAGGGCTGATACTTCCCTGACCGGACCATGTGAGCTACTGCCTCGTAATCAACCACCAGTTCCCATTCCTCGAAGGTTTGACCATCAATGCCGGGACTGGTCCCTTTCTTGACGAGCTTGGCCGCGTCCTTGAGCCGTTTGGCCGTGAAGAGGTGAGCGATGCTGTTCAGGGGTTTGAGTTCACTGTAGTTCCCAGAGACCACCGGGTAGTTGACCTGTGCGGACAGTTTCAGTTCCTTGAGGGCCTGATGCTCTCTCTGGATCTGGGCTATCTGCACCTGCCACTGGGTGCAGCCAGAGGTCAACCGGTGCATCGGCTTGAGGCAGACGCCACCTTGCTCAACGGCGCTGAGCATCATCATGGTGTCTGATTCGGGCTGAAACATGTGTACCTGGGGTCTTGGGTGTATTTGTGTTTGTCGGTGTGCCAACTGGAAGGGAGGGTGCTGCTTGCCTCACGCTGGCGGTAAGAGGTTCAACTACATCGAGTGGGGCTCTCGGACCGGGTTGTCTTCAGAGTGGGGAGACAGGACCAGTGCGTGGGAGCCCCCTGCGCGGTGGCCAACGGAGCGAGGCAGTTCTGTGTGGGGGCCGGAGGCCCGGTGACAGGTCTGCGATGGCGTAGGCGGCCACAGCGCAGGGTCATTGGGAGGGAGGGGAGCGTGGTTGAGCCATGGGTTACCTCAAGAAAAGGTCGTAGTGGTCGTCCGGGCAGACAGGATGTTGGGGTCGGGTAGACCTACCCCATCCAGGCGAGAGGTCACCTGGGCTGCTCGGGATCTGGGTACTTGATACTCCACAAAACGCTGGCGCTGATCTCTGGGTCGAGGGTCTTCATTCGTGAGATGGAGGCGACTGCCGAGGGATGGAACCCCGCCGGTGGTTCAGACCTCAGGGAAATGACCCAGGAGCGGGTGTGGGTCATTCGGCACCGGCTTCCTGCTCATCCCGGACCCAGACGTGCATGGCGACCCCGTACACGGGCCGTAGGGTCTTCTTCCTCCAGCCGTTCTGTCGGATGGCCCTGACCAGGGCGCTCCGCCCCAGGTAAGGTAGGCGGCTGAAGTCCTTGCAATTCAGGTTCAACCAAACGAGGACATCCGTGGTCTGGAATGCTTCGAGACCATAAATCTCGGCGTACTGGGTCGCCACGGCGGCAGCGGCTGGTGCGGTCAGTTCGACCAGCTTCTGTTCGTATCCCTTCCGGTCCTCCAGAACCTGTTTAAGGCTTCGCTTTGTTCGATTTGTTGCGTGGTGCAAAATGGTGCTCCTTCCCGGACCAAGGCCCGAATGCGGGGTGCTGCACTGGCAGCCAGATCAGAGGTGTTGATCTGCCCCTGAAGGAGAATTCGGATGTCAATTTTTCGCGCAACTTGAAAACGGGCCTTCTCTCAGCCTTTCGGCATCGAAGGGATAGACATCCGGCCAGTCCTGAATCCGGCCAGTACGAGTATCAGGTTATGGGCCTTGTCCCGAAAGGAACCCATGACCATGAAAGCGAAAGGAAAACGCAACGAGCCAACCGTTGGACGAAGGCGCCGTTACGGTGCACACAACCTGCCTTGTCCGCCCACCTCCTGGGGCAGACTCCTCGCCATCCAGATTCCCAAGCCCAAGACCTTGGAGGATCTCAAGGGCATGATGAAGACATACTTGCCGGGCTGGACTTTGCACCGGTTCGCCCAGGGTGGGTTCCTCGTCCGTTCGCTCCAATCTGACCCCTGGGCCGTGGTTAAGACCTTGGAAGAACTCCTAACGAGGCTGTATTGCGCCATGAAAGAGGGCGTCATGGACCGCCTTGTCGCCCGTGTCGAGAAGGAGGTTGGGAAGAATCCCGCCCACCAGACATGGAAGCAACAGCGAGACCGCGAACAGGAGGAGAGAGAACGGCGGTGCAGGGAAGCGGCAGAGGAGAGGCGGAAGGCAGGGCAGGAGAAACGAAGGCGCAACCATGAAGAACAGAAGCGCCAACAAGCACGGTTCTGGGAACGCACCTGCGTCACCCCATGGCAGCTTCTTGGTGTTGCAGCCCATGCACCTGTGGCAGCAATCAATACGGCCTACCATCGGCTGGCCAAAGAATGCCATCCCGACTGGTGCAGCCAACATGGCCTCGATGTCGAGACGGCGACCGGGGCCTTCCAGGTCCTCGCCACCGCGCGTGAGGAGGCACTCGCACTCCTATCCGCCTAGGATCGCCGGGCGCTTCTTGCCGGTGACTACGAAGTTCATCCTGCCGCCCTCAAGCAGACCATTGACCAGGAGACCGCCGCCTACTGCGAACGAAAGATGCCCCAATCCTCACTGCATTCCACCCGGCGAACCCTCGCCTCCCGCGCACCGAACTGGAGGACGTGGAGAACCACTTCAGGTTCAATCGTTCAAAGCTGAGGGCTGATCCGGTTCATGATCGCGCTCCCCACCCCGATCCATGAAGGCGGCCAACGCGGAAGCTTCTACGAGCGTCCTGTTTCCGACCTTGACGACCGCAAGCTGACCGTCACGGATCAGGTGGTACAGGGTGCTTCGCCCGACACCGAGGGCGGTGGCTGCCTCTCGGAGGCTAAAGGCCAAGGGAGCGACCACCCGCCGCAGCAGACTTGACTTAATCGTTGTTTCCATAGGTTTGCTCCAGATGAACGTTCCCTGGTGAACGCCATAGTCTGGTTTTGCCTCTCTTGTGGAAAATGAACCATGCCCATCCCCACCGCGCTCAAGCAGACCTTTGACCAGGAGGTTGCCACCTCCTGAGGCGGGTAGGTGGCCGGAAGAGGACACGGGCAAGTTGGTGACGGGCTTGATACCATGGATAAACCCATGACGAAATCCGAGGTGTCTTGATGCAGAATCGGTTGATCAAGGTTTCGGAAGTTGTGATCCAGCAAGGGATGTTTGACCATCTTTCAAGCTCGGCCAGCGCAGGTCTTGGGAGAATCCATCGGCGTCTGGTGGACCGGCTGCATTACGACCTGACACTGGAGGACACCAAAAGGAACCTTCGTGCACTCGTCAAGGCAAAGCAAGTATGCCAAACACCCAAGGGGCTATTCTGTCTTCCCAAGAATCTTGAGGACGCCAAGAAGGCAGAAGACAGCCAGATTGCGCCGGGTGAGGAACCGCAGGACATCGAACTGGTGTTTTCATCGGTCACAGCCCAATTGTCAAAGAAAAATCGCCCTGTGCTTCGTCCCACCTACTGGACAGGTGCCTCGGCATCAGCCGGGGCAGGGGTGTGTGACAGTTGTTCCGTTCAGGTGGATTCACGCGAAATCCTAGCCCACACGAATTGGGGGACAGTACGTCTGTGTCCGAAGTGCTGCCGGATCGTAATGAAGAGAGCCATTCGGAAACCCGGACCTGGAGGCGTCCACTTCGTGTCCGCGCCCATCGGCAGTGGAAAGCACAGGTAGTTCAGTTTCGGTAAGATGAGCACATGAACGACTGGACGCTTCATTGGCGTGACCGAAACCAGCGGTGGCAACCTTACGATGGACTTCCTGGTTCGCGGAGCATCACCCGGATTCTGGCAGAAGTGGATCAAGACCCCACAGGGATCTTCTGGGGCTGAAGTGGTGATCACCAGCGTGATCCAGTTGCGGATCGTCCATGAACCGTACCTGGAGTAGAGTCCCGACATCCCCAGGAGACAGCATGGCCCGTAGAACCGGCATTCCCGGCTTTTCCTTTTCATGGAGACGGGCCTTGGGCGTTTCTCAGGCCCAGGCCAGACTGTCCCGGAAGATCGGCGTCCCGCTGTCGCGGAGTGGACGCCAGAGGAAAATTGGCAGTTCAATGGGGTGCTGCTGGTTCATGCTGGTGCCGGTGGCGGGGTTGGCCTTGTGGCGGATGCTGGGAGCCTGAACCCGGCTATCAGGGCAGACAAGACCCCCTAGCCTGGGCTAGGCCGTTGCGGTACTCATCTCGATTTTCCAGGTTTCCTCTTAGCCTTGGTGGCGGGAGCCTTAACGAGAGCTTTATGGGCAGCCAGGAAGCTGGTCCTTCGAAGGAGTCAAACCCAGCCGCCCTCTGGGTTGGTCCATTGGGGCCTTCTTAAAGATGACAGAGGCTAGGAGTTAGGAGGTATCATTACCCCAACCCACCTTCTGCTGGCTTCCACCACCCAATGTAAACAAAAACAAGACGGGAAATCGTATGCCCAAGGCCACATCCAAGACTGGTTCTGAACTATTCATTGTGGATAACTCTGAGGAGGACTGGAAGGTCGTCCGTTACCTCCATGATTGGTGCCAGATATCCAAGGCCATTGACATCGCGTCCGGTTTTTTCGAGATAGGTGCCTTCCTTGCTCTAAAGGAGGAATGGCAGAAGGTGGATTCCATCAGAATCCTGATGGGTGATCAAGTTTCCAGGAGGACCCAGAGGGCCTTCCAGCAAGCCGTGGGAGAAATGCGGGACTGCCTCGATGGCAGCCTGGAGTTGGAAAAATTGAAGAACGACTTCCTTGAAGGTGTAAAAGGTATTGTCGGTGCCATTAAGAGCGGCAAAATCCAGTGCCGGGTATACAGGAAGGACAGGTTCCACGCCAAGTGCTACATCACTCATGCCCGGATGGATGTCGTAGGCTCCTTTGCACTTGTTGGATCGTCAAACTTCACACCCTGCGGCCTTCAGAGCAACGTGGAACTGAACGTCCAGATCACCGGTGCTCAGGTTTCAGTACTTCAAGATTGGTATGAGAAGCACTGGAATGAGGCAGAGGATGTCACTCCGGAAGTGCTGGCGGTGATTGACAGACAGGTGAAGGACTACGCACCTTTCGACATCTATGCGAAGTCGCTCCAGGAGTTCTTCCGGGGGCATGAGATGACGGCCACTGAATGGGAACAGAACGAGTCAAAAATCTATCCCATTCTCGCGACCTATCAGAAACAGGGGTACCACGGCCTCCTGAAACATGCTCAGGTTTACAACGGTGCTTTCCTCTGTGATGGCGTTGGCCTTGGAAAGACCTTCATTGGCTTGATGCTCATAGAGCGACTCATCCTCCTGGACAGAAAGAATGTTGTGCTCTTCGTTCCAAAATCGGGCCGCAAGGCTGTGTGGGAATCAAAACTCCGCCAATACCTTCCGCATCTCTTCGGAAAGTACAGCCGCCTCGAAATCTTCAACCACACAGATTTGATGCGAAAGGGCGATTGGCAAGAAGACCTTCAAACGGTTGCCGAACGGGCAGATATTGTGATCATTGACGAGGCCCATAACTTCCGGAACACAGGGACGAAGGGGAGTGACCCTGAAGAGCGACAATCTCGCTACTGGAGGCTATTTGACCTCATCAGAGATAAGACCGTTTTCATGCTCACTGCAACACCAGTGAACAACCAACTTACCGATTTACTCCACATGATCGAATTATTCTCACGGCAGCAGCAAGACTACTTCAGCCGCCTAGGTATCCATAACCTCAAGGCCCATTTCCGGCAAATGGAACGCCAGATCGACAAGGCGATTCGGGGTACATCTAGCGAAGAAGGAGCCCCCGCCGAGGTCAACTCCGTGGATGCCGGTCGCGTCCTCGGCTCGGATGCACTTTTTCAGGAACTGGTGGTTCAACGCAGTCGGAGCTATGTCAGGCAGAGCGTGGCCCAAGAAGCAGGTAGCAATGTGCTCTTCCCCAGTCCCAAGGAACCGAAGGTCCAGCCCTACTCCGTGAAGCAGACCTACGGCAAGCTCCTGGACATGTTGGAAGATGCCTTCGCGAAGAAGGACCCACTGTTCTCGTTGGCTATTTACTTCCCTCTGGCCTACTACAAGGGCAAGGACGCCGATAAGATCGCAGCCTTCGATCGAGGCCGCCAGGAACAGGTGGTTCGATTAATCCGCACCTCGTTTCTCAAGCGGTTCGAAAGTTCGGTAGAAGCCTTCCGCATGTCGTGTTGGCGGCTGCTGAAAAAGCTTTTGGCCTGGGCCGAGGTTCATGCAGCTGATCCCCGTGCCCACTCTCGAATCGAACGATGGAAGCGCCAGAATGAGACGCTGTTAGGTTCGTCAGCGAGTGCGGAACAACGTCTCAATGGTTTGGAAGAGGATGAAGACACCGATCTGCTCGGTCAGGCCGACATCGATGCGGTGGAGAAGCTGAACCCCGAGGAATTCGACATCGACGCAATCCTCGACGAGACCCTGCTGGATCTCGACCAGATCGTGAAGTTCCTTGAATTCCTGAAGAACTTCAAGCCATCACAGGATAAAAAGCTGAACGCCCTGAAGCTACTCCTGAAGAAGGACACGGTGCTGAGCAAGCACAAAGTCATCATCTTTACCGAGTTCATGGATACTGCGAAATACCTGTACAGGGAACTCAAGGATGAGGTAAGCGGCCTGGAAGAGATCGACGGCCAAAACTCCGACCGGTATGAGGTCATCACCCGCTTTGCCCCTTACTACAACGGTACATCAAGCTCCGAACTAGCCGAGGAGGGCCTCGAAGAGATTCGAGTGCTCATTTCCACGGATGTGCTTTCCGAGGGCCTCAATCTCCAGGACGCGACCCGTCTCATTAACTACGACCTCCATTGGAACCCAGTCCGCCTCATGCAGCGGATTGGCCGTATCGATCGCCGCATGGACCCAAATATGGAGGCTCGCATCCTTGCCGATCATCCCGAGGAGAAGAAACTCAGGGGTGAGGTGGGCTACTGGAACTTCCTCCCGCCCGATGAATTGGACGATCTTCTGCGCCTGTACAAGACCGTCTCAAAGAAGACCCTCCGCATCAGCAAAACCTTCGGTATCGAGGGGAAGAAGCTCCTCACCCCTGAGGATGACTTCGAGGAACTCAAGAACTTCCACGAGGCTTACGAAGGCACCCTATCCCCTCTGGAATCCATGCACCTGGAATACCAGGACCTCCTCAAACAGAACCCCGATCTAGAGAAGCACCTGAACGCGCTTCCGAGCAAGGTTTTCAGCGGGAAAGAACACCCGCAGCCTGGGACGCAAGCGGTCTTCTTCTGCTATGCACTACCAGCCAAGGCCCTTGTCCAGGGCGGCCCCGAGGATGAGGGAGAGAAGTGGAGTATCGAGGCCGGTCGCGTTCAGTGGTACCTCTACGATATTGAAAAGGGCAAGGACAAGATCCTGGAAGAGCCGACTGAAATCCTACACGCAATTCGATGCCTCCCAACGACGCCTCGCATTGTCATCGGCCCCAAGCTCAAGCTTTCTGAAATCCGGGCTGAGGTGGATAAATTCATCAAAAACGACTACCTCAAACGAGTCCAGGCACCCATTGGTGTTAAGCCAGTGCTTCGCGCTTGGATGGAACTCAACTGAAGGTAGAAAGGTAGAAAACCAAAACTTCGGGAGTTGGCCGTGGCATTCGATGACATTCAACGTCTCCGTTCGATCAAAACTTTTCCATCCTTAGTGAAATACCTGAGGGATGAACTCGACTGGCCCATCGAGTCCGATGACACCGAAGAACTCACATTTGAATACGACCCAGAAGAACTAGGTATTGATCCCAAGACGGCAGCCAAAATCCAGGAAATTAAGCAGCTTCGACCGATGGATACTCAGCAGCCATGGGGAATTTTCTTTGTGAAATTCGAGCCCAAGCACCTTCCAGTGGTGGTCCTTCGAAAAATCCTTAACCAACTTGTTATCAAAAAACGGGTTTCTTCCGGGAAATCGACACAGGCCGCGTGGAAGCTCCATGATCTCCTGTTCATTTCCAGCTATGGGGAGCACGAGGAGCGGCAGATTACTTTCGCCCACTTCACCCAGGACCTCGCAGGGAAAGACCTCCCCACTTTGCGGGTACTGGGTTGGGATGGACGCGATACCCTCCTCCACATTGACGAGGTTGTTCAGACCCTAAAGACCAACTTCCGATGGCCCCAAAACTTCAATGCCAATGAGGTCCGGGAGCGGTGGTCATCCGCCTTCGCCTATCGTTACCGCGAGGCGGTAACCACCGCAAGCGGTTTGGCTGAACGGTTGGCGGTTCTGGCCAGCAGGATTCGTGACCAAGTTCTCGAGGTCATGTCGTACGAAACGGAGAAAGGCGCTGTTCGGCAACTCTATGCCGCCTTCCGTACGGGGCTAATCCACGACTTGGAACCCAAGGACTTCGCTGACATGTATGCCCAGACCATTGCCTATGGGCTACTGTCGGCTCGCATTGCGGACCCCACTAAGACGACCCTGGATGACTTTGCTGCGCATATGCGCACCAATCCCTTCCTGCGGGAGTTGATGGAGACCTTCCTGCGCATCGGAGGCCGGAAAGGGAAGGCTGGCGGCCCTGGCATTGACTTTGACGAATTGGGTGTCTCGGAAGTGGTCGCCTTGCTGGATGAGGCCAACATGGAAGCTGTAGTTCGGGATTTTGGGGACCGCAATCCCACCGATGATCCCGTTATCCACTTCTACGAGCACTTCTTGGCGGCCTACGACAAAAGATTGAAAGTCAGTCGCGGGGTCTTTTACACCCCTCAGCCCGTAGTCTCCTATATCGTCCGGAGTGTCCATTCACTGCTGCGAACGGAATTTGGCTTGGAGGATGGGCTCGCTGACACCACCACATGGGGTGAAATGCTGGTGAAGCACCCTAACCTGAAACTGCCACCTCTCACTAATGAACCAGGGGAGAAGCGATCAATCTCTCCTGACGAACCCTTTGTTCAGATTCTCGATCCAGCCACCGGCACTGCCACCTTCCTGGTGGAAGTTATCGAAGTGATTCACCAGACCCTTCGTGCCAAATGGAAGCAGCAGCGACTCACCGAGCCGCAGCTGGTGGTTGCCTGGAACGATTACGTACCGCAGCACCTCCTGCCTCGCCTTCACGCATTTGAACTGATGATGGCACCCTACGCCATCGCCCACATGAAGATTGGCCTAAAGCTAACGGAGACCGGCTACCGATTTGGCACCGAGGAACGCGCCCGAATCTACCTCACCAACGCCCTCGAACCGTGGATGAAACAACCCCCGCTCATTGGTTTCGATGCCCTCGCCCATGAAGCCACCGCTGTGAATGAGGTCAAAAAGTTCAAGCGATTTACCGTTGTCATCGGTAACCCACCATATTCTGGTCTATCTGCCAACATGTCTGAAGAGGCGGGGAGAATCATCGAACCATACAAATACCTGAATGGGGTCCATTTTGGTGAGAGAAAACACTGGCTGCACGACGATTATGTCAAGTTCTTCCGGCTGTCAGAAACCCGAGTGAATGAAGCAGGTGCCGGTGTTCTTGGGTTGATTACAAATCATGCTTTTTACGACAACCCAACTTTCAACGGTATGAGATGGAATCTGCTCCAATCGTTTGACCACCTTCGGCTTCTTGATCTTCACGGGAATACAATGAAGCGTGAAAGGAACCCAACTGGAGGCGAGGATAAGAACGTATTTGACATACAGCAGGGCGTTGCAATTTCGCTGTTTTCAAAGCTCCTAAACCAAACTCAACGAATGGTTACTCACGGTGAACTTTGGGGAACGCGTGACCAAAAGTATGCTGCTCTTTCCAGAGCCGAGGTCGACGCAATAAGTTCAAATCCACTGACACCTTCACCGACCTCTTACTTTTTTGTTCCCCGCATGGAGGAAAATGCTGCTGAATACGAGAATTCCCTGAGGCTCAATGAAATATTTGAAGTTTTTGCCGGAGGGTTTATTACTGCTCGCGATCATTTTGTTATTGATTTAGACCGCACCGAGTTGCTTGCCCGAATCAAAGCGTTTGCTGATCCGGTGGTCTCGGATGCAAAAATCAGAGAGACCTATTTTGCAGGGTGTGGGTCAGACAAATATCCTGATGGCGACACTAGGGGATGGAAGGTCCCAGAAGCAAGAAGAAAAATTCGTGCGGATACCGGTTGGGACAAGCATGTCTGTCAGTGCCTGTACCGCCCATTCGATGTCAGATGGATTTATTGGACCGAAGGAATGGTTGACTGGACCCGACCAGAAGCGAATGGACACCTTCTAAATAAAGGGAATATTGCCTTAGCGTTTATGCGGCAAGCTGCGACCGGTGATGGCTACTCACACTTCCTAGTCAGTCGCCTTCCTGTCGATAATCGTGCATGTTACAGCAACAAAGGTATTATGACTCTAGCGCCACTATATCTGCATGAAAAAGAAGCGAGAAGACATGCTGAACTATTATTCAAGGGGACTGGAAACCGAACAAATTTTACTCCCGCTTTCACAACTGCATTGCGAGCGAAATTAGGAGATGCTACAACAACATTGATTCCTGAGGACATTTTTTACTATGCCTATGCGGTTTTTCATAGCCCAAGCTATCGGAATCGCTATGCGGAGTTTTTGAAGACTGATTTCCCGCGCCTACCATTGACAGCAAACTTGGACCTGTTCCACGCCTTGGCAAAAATTGGCGGCCAAATCACCGCACTTCACCTAATGGAATCCCCCACGCTTTCTCATGCCGGTTCGAAGTTCATTGGCAGCCGTAATTCTGAGGTCGAGAAAATCTCGTGGTCTCGGAATACTGTCTGGGTGAACAAGGCCCAAACTACTGGCTTCCATGGAGTGCTGCAGGAGGTGTGGAATTTCCAAATTGGTGGTTATCAGGTTTGTGAAAAGTGGCTTAAGGACCGCAAAGGCCGTTTACTTGCTGAAGATGACATAAAGGAATATCAGAAGATAGTCATTGCCATCTCTGAAACGATTCGCCTCATGGCCGAAGTTGACGAAGTAATCGAGAGGCACGGAGGCTGGCCGGGCGCCTTTGCAAAATAGGGGTTAGCCATGGGCGGGAGACCGCAAGAGCACCCTTTGCTGCTGTCGCATCCAACGCAACCCTCAGGGCTTTTCACCTGGAAGGAGGTTGGCCTTGGTGATAAGCCGAACCATTTTTTGAGTTCGCGCCTCAATCATCCCAACATCCCAGTTGGGAGCATCTGCAAGACTCAATTCCTCCCCATCTACATTGAAGGGGAGAGCGTTCAGGGCCAGCCCGTTCTTGTAGCCAATATTTATCTTTTCCCCCAGGGTGTTGTGGTCCTTAACCAATTTCTGCTTCTTCTCGAAAGAGGTCGTGGAAAGATCAGAGTTGTAACCGCTCATAGTCAGGTTGCCTAGGCGATGGACCCAGGCATCCTGGAGGTCTGAAGCCTTCTTGCGATCGCCGCCAGCAATCATTTTCACCCAATGATCAGGAAGCCTGTCCGTCTGAGGAAGGACGTGCTCTACCGTCCAGATAAAACGGTCCTTATCATCCCGAGCCCAAAAATCAGGAGAGTAAAATTCCTTGGAGTTGTTCATCTGGTCGATTTGGATCAAAACGTACCTAGCCATCCAGGTGTTGTTCTTATAGATATCCCCCTCAAGGGCCGATCGAAATTCGTCAACGCTCGCAGGTTTGACGCACTCCAGGAGCTTTTCCACAAACCAGTCGAACGCTAAAGTCACTCCACCATTAATCCTTATGGCACAAGCTTCAACTAGGTCGATGAGCCCCTGGTCCATTTGGCGGGTTGGAGGTTTGTCGGTCACATTGCGACGGATGAAGTACCTACGCATGAGGTCGACAACACGGAGGAGGAACTTCTCGTCTTCGAAATGGTGCCCATCGATTGAGAAAAGATATAGTAAGAGGAGGTAGACCGGCGTTGATCCTATTCGCTTAAGTTCTGTGAGATTGACTGCAAGTTGTTTTGGGCTGTACTCAGCTTGTAGCAGGTGGCCATAGGTTTCTGCGCTCTGCGTTAACTCTTCGAAAAGTTGAGCGGCATTGCGGACAATGAGGGTCTCAAAAATCCTGATGATCAGGGACCGAGTAGCCTTTGTAACCTTCTCCACCCTCACTTCCTTGCGATGCTTGAAGGCATTGTAGAAGTGCCTGAGGAAGCGTTCCTGATCCTGGACGTCAGGTACAGCCTCTATGATCTTCTGCCACTGCTCGAAGGAATCATCGATATCCGCCCCGTGCTTCCGTTCCATTTGGGCCAGCATCTTGTTCTTGATGATGTCCATCGCGGATAGTGGCACACCCCGATTGTTCAGAGATTCGAATAAGGTGAAGGCATCTGACTGACTTCCAACAGTAATTTGCACGAACATCAATTGATTCACCTTGTCCAAGAGTTTGAAAAGGGGGCTTAGTTCCGTTGGGATTCGACTCTGGAAGAATGACAGGGCTTGTCCAAGTCGCCGATTCCCGCAGTAGGGTGGTTTGGACTGAGCCTCAAGAATCCCAGTCTCGCTTAGTAGGAACCGGTAGTCCTCCAAGTTATGGTTTTGAGCACTGGGCTGAACCCTCAGAAAGTAGACATCCTTGCCGATTGTGAATGAACCCTGTTCACCCTTCTTCCCATCACGTTTCCTTTTTGCCAGTTTGTTTCGAATGCTCGTCAGGGAGGCACTCACCTCCTCTTTGTCCTGTTCATCAAGCACCTTGTGCCCGTCTCTGGCTGCCTTCAGGTTGGAATAAATGGCCGCCAACAGAAGGGAGAGAGTTGTAAGGCGCTGCTGGCCATCTACTACTTCAAAAATGATTTCATCTCCCGAGGTCATCGCAGGGATGTCGCTGACACAGATGATCGATCCCATAAAGTAGCCCGTGTCATTGTCCTCAATGTCATTGAGTAGCTGGTCCCACTGCCCTTTCCCCCAGGTGTACTCACGCTGATATTTGGGAACATGAAAGTGCTCGCGAGCACCCTGGTCCACATTGATCAGTTTAGTGAAAGGCATGTGCTGAGCTTGCATAACCAGTCCTTTCTATTGTGGCGTGTTTAAACCGAATGTCCTGAGACCAATGCCAACGGCAGGATTGGGGCAGAGATGGTGCGCACCCCGTAAGATGAATGGTTTCTTCCAACTCTACTACCCAACAGGGCTGTGGTCAGCGTCAAAGGCTGACCAGTCGGGTCTTGGGGCGGGGGCTGTGGCCAGGGAATCATTCACGGCGATTTTCCAGCAAGGGTTTCAGGCTTTTCAATCCTGTAGATGGGAGCACGTTTGGAGGGTTTATGTTGGTCTGTGATTGCTGTCGGGTAACGTTTCGGTGTGGCGTGTGCGCTGCAAAGCTGGGTCGGTGCATCGACTGCCAGAAGCCGGTCTTGCCTCAAAGTTCCCGTTGTAGATCGTGCCACGGCAAGCAGGTGCCCCGGCCAGTCCAGACTCCGAAGATCGATTGGCCGAACCTACCGCGCCTCCAGGAGATGGTGGAGATGTTGGGCTACCTGGAGACCAGCCGACGGCTTGGCGTGAGCGACACAGCAGTGAGGAAGCACCTTCAGAGGGCGCTGGCCCAGGAATCCGCCGTGGCTCAAATGCCATTTATCTAGGTGCGATGGGTCGGTTGAACTCTCTCCTGGACCCACCCCGCTTGGTTCTTCGGCTTGGTCGGCTTATCCGCACGGAGATACGAATAGAGGGTCTCCCTGCTGACGCCGAACTGACGGGCCAGTACAGCCTTCTTCTCACCAGCGTGGGCTCTTTGGCACAACTCGGCCACCTGATCGGCGTTCAGCTTCGGCTTCCCGCCCTTATAGACGCCCTTGGCCTTGGCGATGGCGATCCCCTCAAGCTGCCGATCGCGGATCATGCTGCGCTCGAAAGAAGCGACCGCACCGATGATGCTGAGCATCAGGGTTGCGACCGGGGAGTCCTCGCCGGTGAAGGTCAGGGCTTCCTTCCGGAACGTCACCCGGACGCCCTTGCCGGTGAGGGTCTTCACAATGTGGAGCAGGTCGCCAAGGTTCCGGGCCAGCCGATCCATGGAGTGGACGAGCACCTCATCGCCCCTCCTCACGAACCTGAGCATCTCCTGGAGGGCGGGACGGTCCAGACTCTTCCCGCTGATCCTATCGGTGAAGGTTTCATCCAGGGTCAGGCCCTCAAGCTGCCGTTCGATGTTCTGACCGATCGAACTAACCCGGATGTACCCCACCTGTGCCATCAACCCTCCGACCAAAGTGTCTAGTCATATTCTAAGACCCTGACCGGAATATGTCAATTTGAAAATTGGGAACCCTGTCTTGACACCTTGGTGCCTGAAAAATATGGAGGCAACCAGGAAGCCAAAGTGGCTACCCAGGCTGTAGCCCAGTTGGACAAGCAGGTCATTGGGAGTACAAATGAAATTGCTCGGCTGAGGTCCGGTCGGCAATGGAAGCTGTCCCCTCACGATGACCTTCACCGAAGTGCGTCCCCGAAGATTCGACAATGGCTGTCAAGCAAATGGGATCATATTTGATGAAACCCTCTTAACGGAGAACGCGTTGAGTCCTATTGTCGCTCGAAAGCAAACCTCCCTTCGGTCGAAGCCATCCGATGTCACCCAAAAGCTCGATGAACCTTTTGCGTCAATCGATCGGGGCATTGTTCTCCCAGAAAGACGTATCAACGATTTGATTCGCTACTCAGTCCATAAGGCTGCTGAGAAGGAAGCCACCTTAAGTCCATTCGTTCTGAAGGGACGGGGACACGAGCCCCGCGTGAGCCTTTGTGTGCGAATGGCTGGAATCCTGAGGGGCCAAGACCTCCCCCGCATACGCATTGATGGTTATGGTCCAAACAATTTCTACCCTGCCCGGATCTTTGCTCGTGCGAGAAAGTCCCTAATGCAGCAGTTGGGGTGGAGCCCCTTTGAATTCTATGACGGCACTGTTGATCCCAGCGTCTACCGGGTGAATCGGCCCAACTCGGTGGAGAAGAAGTCATGAGTTCGAAGGTCATTATCCTGGCCGGTTGCGCTGGGTCGGGGAAGTCCACCTATGTGGGACAACATTTTCCCGAGGCGCTGGTGGTCAGTGCCGATCATTACTTCGAGGAGTTGGCATCGCGGACCGGAAGGGGCTTCGAAGCCGTCTGGGATCTGCGGTTGCTCGGTTCCGCCCACAGCCTATGCCAGCAAGGCTTTTCGGAAGCTCTCGCTGCAGGGCATCCCCTTGTGGTGGTTGACAATACCAACGTCCGAGCCACTGACCGTCAGCGATTCGTGAAACTGAGCCTTGAGCATGGGTATGAAGTTGAGATCCATGTCCTCAGCCCTTGGCGACAGAACGCGGCTCTGCCTTCCCCCGAAGATGTGGACGCTTACGTAAGCCTTTGCCACGGACGCAATGTCCACGGGGTTCCCTTGGATGTCATTGCTCAGCAGTTCGGCAAATTGGACTTGCCGACAGGAGTTTATGGTGTCGGCAAACCCTCTCCCTACCTTCGACCTCTGGAGGAAAAGGGCGCGAGCCAGTTCCACCACCATGCCAATTATCCCCTTCACACCTCGCCTGAATCAGTGCCACCGCATGATCCATTCAAAGGGACCAACATGGCCAGAAAATTCGTAAACTAGAGATATTCACCCTCCTCGCTGGAGTGCGCAAACTCATGGCTACCATAGGAAGTTTCAAGGTCCCGCTCGGACTAAGCCCTGAGGAAAGAATAGTCCACGTAAGCAAGGCGTTGCGCGGGATTGCATACCGATGCCCACAATGCCTCACGCCCCTTAAATTGCGTGGAGGCGTGGGGAAGCGGACTGTTGAACACTTCGCCCATCAAGCAGGTGGCAATTGTTCGTATGAAACTGTACTTCATGCTGCAGCCAAACAAAAACTGAGGGAAGTTGTTCAAGACTGGCTGAATGGCTACAGCAACCCTCCTACCATCGTCTTTCCATGCCAAGGGCGGACTTGGGATCTCTGCACAAGCGAAGTATTCAGCCCTCTAAAGAGGAACAAGGTCGATAAAGTAATCCTAGAAGCCCAGGTAGGGAACTACCGCCCGGATGTCGTTTTATTTTTCGAAGGAAAGGCAGTCTTGGGTCTTGAGGTGTTGGTCCACCACGAAGTGGACGAAGCCAAGGCTGCAGGGTCAAATCATACGTGGCTAGAGCTATATGCTATGGATATTTTTCGCTCTCCCCTGTGCTGGAGGCCCGTACAACACAATATAAAGCGCACTAGCCGATGCGAGTTCTGTGCCGAAGTTGACTTTGGGGTTCTGGCTTCCAAGATCCGGCAGCACGAGCGACAGGCATACAACTGGGCAGACAAGGCAAAAAACCCAGAGGCAGCAAGATTTTCTCTTGACGATCCAGACAGCTTCCTAGGCAGGAAAATTGCTGCAGAGATAAAAATGGTTCAGGACGTTGCTGTAGCGCGGTGGTATGCCATGCATAAAGGTGCTCCACCAATTCCTAATGATCGCATGGAGGATTACGAGGCAGAGAATGGCGAGAGCATTAGCCTTCAAGACGCTTTCGGCATGGTTACGCGGGGGTTACAATTTAACTTATGACAGCATTACGTGGGAGCCTTATCGCCCGAGGCTATCCAGGTTCCAGGGCGAGGAAGTCGCCATGCCGGAAGTGGGACCAAACAACCAGGACGGTCCATCCTGATATCAGCCATCTGGTCCTGGATAGTTCTCTTGGTACCCGGTCCTCTTCAAGGGGTGTCAGTCTCCAGGTTAGGTCTGATCGTCAATTGAGAGACGGCCGTAGGCGATGAGCACCCAGGCCCACTTGGAACTCATCACCTCGTGCTAAACCGAGAACGATGTTTCAAAAGTGGTTTTTCGAGAATTGGGAAGACCTGGTTTTGCGGACCTTTGCCTCTCGCACGGCGGGTACTCAGAAACCGACGTTTCTGAACAGCTATGGAATGACACAGGCTGGATCAGGCGGGGAACCGAGATTGGCCGCTATGGATTGAGCCGTTGGCAATCTGACGACCCAACGCGTCCCTAATTACCCGCCCTCGGGTTGCTCTAGCTCTTCTTGACCCGTAATCTTGATTATTTGATCATGATCGATTTTCCCTATCCAAAGGCTTCCGGGGTCTTTCAGCGGACCTCCTTTGAGGTCTGCCACCGGTTTATAACTGGGCCAGGAAGATTTTGGCCAAGCTTGCAGGTCGAGTCCATCTTTCATTTTTTTTACCGAATGGATGAAGACAATCATGGATGCACCTGTTTCTTGTTCCGCCTTCATCATCTTGTTAAGTTTCTCAATATCATATTTGACTCTTTTTACGACTTCTTGCGGGTTAGAGTTGTAGGACCCTGTTTCGTACAAAAGTTTGAACTCGACCGCGAACAAGGGTGATTGCAAGCTCTTCGCATGGTGAACCTGGAAATCAGGCTTCAGGTCTGCCTTGCCCATCCACTGGCAATTAATAAGCAAGCGAAGGTCGTCCGGCAGTTTGGATCGATAATAAGCTCCAAATAGAGTGTAAAGTCCAATTTCTCCAGCCCCGCATAGGATGGCTGCATACGCTATCCTTTGAGCTAAATGCACTGATTTCGGTTCTTCTGGGTCAAAAAAGTTAAGATCCTCCGTAAATTGTTTTAACGCTTCGGTCAAGGCGTTTTTTGCCCGGTCAACAGTCATGTCTGCCCCTCTATGTCTGTGATTTTATATACATCAACCAGAATGGCAACCACGCGATATTCGTGGCGAGGTCAGTGTCCAGAAAATACGGGCGGAAGCATTCAATCAGTCCACGGCTTCCGCATCTCGGCAAGTTCACCATTGAGGATTTGGGCTTCATCCTCCTTTGGCGATTCCAGGGCTTCGTGGATCTTGATGGTAGCTGTGACCAGAAGTCCAATTGCTGCATCGAAGTACTGAACCATATCCGCCAGGGTGGTCAGGGGGAAGAACTGCACCTCTATGTCTGCTCCCCCATCCAGGACCGCCACATGGCGTTCTATCAACGCCCTCATGTTGTTATGTGAGTGACAGCAAAGGAAGTTGTAAAAAGACTTGTACTCTTGGATTTGTCCTGATCTCTCAAATTTCTGAAAAATACTGAGGGGTAGATACCCATCCTTTTTGAGCTTCTCCAACTGCTCACCTTGTTCAATTAGTAGCTGGTCAATATCAACTTCTTCACTAAAACCCTTGAGATACGGGTTTTCTTGTGTTTGAGCTTCCCGAAGGATCTTGATCCACTCGCTGATATTTGCTGCATCCATATGGTACCCGTACTTTCGGTCGGCAGCCAAGTTTGTGAAGTCTACAAATGCTTCAAGCTGAGACCGAAGTAGTATGGGCGTTCCAATCGATGAGTCATCGCTGATCGAAACCATAATGGCGCGGGACAGTTCCAGGATAGATCCGTAAAGCGAGACCAAGTTCATGTGCCACTTGTGGGTTTTGTCGAAGTGAAGTTCCCGTGCAAGGTTCGTACATTTTAAAATCGTCTCCTGGAAGAACTCAAACAGCTCTCCTGCTTTTTCCTCTTCCCATGCTTCGTGCTGTCTACCAGTCATCGGGGGTCCCTCCTGTTGTCAACTGTTTATGGACGGCATCGCAAAACTAGAAAGCGTGATGTTTTCTAAGATAATTGTATAATAAATTCATCCCCGGTCGGTACAATAGTAGGTGGAGTCACTAACGGCTCCAAACCAGGAGATTGATGCCGCAGGGCTTGAAACTTCGTGACGTTGTCGCCGATCAGAAAGAAGCATTCAGTCCGCCCCAGATCGATCCTCCCCCAATTGGCCTACCGCCACGCCGACCCCGAAAGAGGCAACCTCGGATGCGCCGGAAGAGTGGCGGGGAACTCCATCTCGTCTTCGCACCCATGGTGTCGCTGGTGGACGGGGTGAATCAACGCCATCGCCACGCATATAGGTGGAAAAGGGTGTGTTCGACTCTTCCTGGAAGGCTGTCAAGCGAAGCTCTCGCCTCCCCAGCCCATCCTAAAGGAGTACTGGCATGAGGAATGAAATGGGAAGGCAAGACGCAGGATCGAGGGTTCAAACCTTCAGGCTCGAAGATGACGACCGGTTCCCCCTGGCTCTCATCCAGGGAAACAAAACCCTTTTGAATTCAGGATCACCGTATAGTTTCAAACTTCCTGGGGGGCCAGACACGCTTTGCCTTCTCGGGGAAGAAATACCGTTGAAGGCCCTGCCAATCGCTCGTGGCTTCGTTGAAACCGGCTGCTCCATTCTGGATGTTTATTTCGATGGTTTGATCGGAATGAACATCCTGGGCCGAATGGCCTGGAGCTTCGATCTTCAGGCCCAGGTCGTCCAGGTATCCAGTTGCCCGGTCGAGCCCAAAAAGTCCATCTGGATTCCGCTTGATGCGGGTTTCGGGCCACCCACATGCGCACTGGACAATGGCACTCCAGTCCTAGTTGATTCTTCGTCCAGCACCTCTTTCCGGATTGGAGCGGTGCCTCCAACCGCAACCTTGCTGGGGAGTGTGGTGACTTGGTCGATGGTGTGGGGTCGGCTGGAATCCGAACTCTGGTCTGAAAAACTTCGAATCGGCGGACAGACCTTCCCCGTGAGTTTCGGAAAGCTTCCTCCCGAAGTAGAATCCCGGTTCCATGCGATGGGCATGAACTCGGGCTGGATAATTGGTTCTGACCTCCTCAAAGCCTTCCGTGTCACCCTCGATTTCCCTAATGGGAGGATCGGGCTGGCTCCGTACCGATGATCCGAGCCCTGGGGATCTCTATCGCCTTCGGGTGGGCCATATTCGGCGCGGGGACTTTCCTGTTCCTGGTGTTCATCTCGGTCCGTGCCTTCCATCATGGCGGCCTACCAGCCTTCCGCAAGATCGACCTCGGGGTTCCAGGTCTGGTACTTGCGCTACTGATGCTGAGCATCTGCTGGCCTTGGGCCTGGATGCTGTTAAACGAAAAGCTGAAGGAGAACCAGTGACGGTCGGAAGCTACACAATCTGTGGTGGCCCCTTCGATGAAAGACTCGCCATGGTCGGCGAAACCGGCTTCTCTGGCCAGAACCTCCGCGAGTGCATCGCCTTCAAGAAGCAGCTTGCACGGGCATTTGGGGAACCACTCTCAGGGGCTGAACTGATCATCAAATCTGAACTGAGCCGCGATGGTCTGCTCTGGAACGTAGCCGTCCAGTTCGACTCTGACCCCGAGGCTGTGGCCTACGCGGACAGGGTAGAGAACGGTGTGGCCCGGTGGGACCAGATCGCCATGGTGGAGTTGGGCCTGGGACCGACAGGGATTCTGCCCAACCAGACCGAAGGGGACTGATGCTCGATTTCCTGATGGATCATCAGAAGCCGGTGCCATCGTGGCTACGCAAGATCACCGCCCGTGATGTCCAAGAGGGACCGAGTCGGTGGATGAAGCGATTCCTGGCAGAAGCGATCGTCTATCCGGGCTCTGGCACGGACTGGTCGCCTATGCGGCACATGGCGGGAGTCACACATGCCTTCCTGTTCCTGGACCACGGTATCTCGCAAGAGCAGATCCTAGAGGCTGTCCAAAGCGGGTTCAAGGACCGGGATGGATGCGTGGCCTATCGAGTTCACGCCTGGGCAGAGTTCAATCCGACACCCTTCCTGGCGGATAGCACTGTCCAGAATCCCCGGCCTCCTGCTGATTACCAGTGCAATAGCTACGGAGTCTGGGCCGTCCTGACAAGGCTGGACGGCGGTGGCCGTGTAGTGTTCATGGCCCTGGGCGCGGAGGCCATTGGGGCGATCTCAAGCCTGTTCCCGGTGGTTCCGCCAAAGGGGCTGGTCGTCCAGGAACACAGCTTCGATTTCAATTTATGGGGGTGCTGGCAGGAACCCCTGAACCAGTATGCCAATGCGCACTGGAGTGAGGCTCCGGAGTGGCTGATCCTCGGCCATGACCGAAGCCGGTTCAGCCACCGGGATAGTCACTACGAGGCCCTCGGGGAAGATCGTGCCTTCGAGTCAAGCAACAGGGATTGGCGGGTGATCTTTCGAAATCGTGGTATCTGAGGTCAGCCAGAAACCGCACCCCAAAGGATTTTGAAATGGGTTCCGGGAGGGGGTGGGGTATACCCCGACCAAAATTGGTAAAAAAAATTTTAAAATTTGAATTTACCATTTTTGAAACACGGAAGGCCGGGATCTAGGCTTCCACGGTTTCTACCATCGGCGACAGCGTGGGTGGCAACCCAGCGATGTTGCTCGTCTTGCTGAAATGTTCTCTGGTGGCTTTGGTCTTGAGACCGACACCCCATGCGGTACATTGACAGGCCACTATGGGATTGAGGGGCAGGTACGCTGACCCGGAATTCACGTGGGATTCCCGTGGCAGCCTCCTGGCAGCCTCCTGGCACCCCTGAGAGATGGGTCATCAGTGACGCCCTGGCCATGGCCAAAAAGGCTCAAAAAGGCGGCGTACGGCGACGTGAATTTCACGTGAGTTTTCAGAATACCCCAGAAATCCAGGGCATTTACGTGATGCGCGGGGGAGGCTGAAATGCTGCAAAAGCTACCAATCCGGTAAAAACGAAAACCCCCTAACTCTTGCAAGTTAGGGGGTTAGTGGTGGTGGCTGGATGCGGACTCGAACCGCAGACCTAGGGATTATGAGACCCTCGCTCTAACCACCTGAGCTACCCAGCCACGAAGGGACAGTCTAGCGCGGGCGCGGGGCTGGGTCTACGTCAGATCGTCCACCAGTACCACGAGGAGGCGCTTGG
>Ga0316224_1001443_pt1 | contig 26010 bp, 14 predicted proteins | sample TBH18013metaG_FD_206254 | JGI IMG/M metagenome (GOLD analysis project Ga0316224, IMG submission 206254) | Freshwater microbial communities from Trout Bog Lake, Wisconsin, USA - TBH18013 | ecosystem: Environmental > Aquatic > Freshwater > Lake > Hypolimnion/Profundal zone | place: USA: Wisconsin... | reverse complement strand
GCCTTTTCTGTACATCCGCTTCCCCGTCTTTGGTATAAGCGATATAGCCGATAGTGGCAACCGGTTCATCCTTTTCATTTTTAAGGATCAGTGTACCCGTTGTAGCGGTATAACTGATGATTTTGCCATCAATTTTAGCACTGTGTTTGGTTATATAGCTTTCCGGTTTTGTGTTGGCAGAAGTATCTGCAGGTGCGGCATTTTGTGCAGCAACACCCGTGAATATGCCAGCCAGTAAAGCCAGTGCGATTATTGTTTTTCTCATAATCAATGTTAGTTTTTTTGAAAAATAGTAAATACCCGGGTAAAGGAAATTAATTTTTATACCAGCGGTAAATGGTTATCCCAATTTTATCACTTTTCCAGCACCTGCATATTTTACAGATTTGATGAGTTGATCAGTAAGAGGAATGCCAAATTCAATTCCAACTGACAAGACCAGGTTCAGCCCTTGCCCCATAGCTGTTTTTTTGTCATATTCCACCCGGATAGTTTCGGCAGGATAGTCCAGGCTAACAGGGCGCCATGCTGTTTTTACGGTTGTACAGGTATTGGCATCTTTATAAGTTGGAATATAGTCTCTGTCAGCAGCAGCATATACAATATCTGTCACTTTTCCTAAACAGGCAATTAACCGGAACAAGGGGTAAGTGCCTACGGGCCTGAAATTAGCCCCCCTTATTAATGCAGGAATGTCCATACTGGCAGATTGTTCATTTCTGTTAATATGGCCATACAACGGAGTACGGATAATCGTATCCAGTCTGGCCGGTTTATTCAGGTGAAAGCCTTCTGCCAGGAAAGCATGAGCAGAAAGCAATATGGGGCGGAAATCATAGTCCTCTTCAGGTAAAGTACTTTGTATGCTTTTAAATAAGCTATTCAGGTCGCTTGTATAATTATAAGACTGCGTGCAGTCAATTCCATGTATCCCAATTCTGAAAGCAGCTGTTGCCATGGTTACACCCACCCATTCCGAGTTCAGGTCCCTTGTTTTTGCAAAGCATTTGGCAGTTTTAATTTTCTTTTTACTGGCACCACCATGGGTGCGTAAAATAATCTCATCCGATCCTTTTTTTTGAATGGCAGAAAGGTTACCCAATCTGCCTGTAAATTTTAATTTGCCGGATAATCTGGCCATAGGATAAAGGTTTTATTATTGATGAATAGCCTTGGCAGGCTTGTTATTACCCGAATTTAATCTAAATACATAATAATAAAATAATAAAATAAAGTTAAATTAATAGTAACTTGCATATAAGCCTTATCTTAAAGAGGAGGCTTATATAAGGGTTGAATGAGGCTTATATATGGCTTATAAGAGGCTTGTCTAATAAGAAGACCCCCAGGAGGTAAGACTGCTTTAGGGATAGAGCTGCAAATGCGGAATGCTAAACATTCTTTTACAGGTTTAACAACCAATACATGCTTTGACTGTCAAAGCTTTTTATAGTCAAATAATTCCGGAATTTATTGGTTCTCCTAATCGAAATTTCAGACCGTTCCATAAAGGATGCATTATTTTAGTTGTTTCAACTAATAGTTTTGTAAATTTAAAGACAACCTTCAAAATTTTTAAAGGCTATCTTTAAATTTGCAAGAATTAACTAAGAGCTTTTGCCCGCAACCTATTAAATCCTGCATATTAGATGCTTTGAAAGTTAGCCCAATTGTTTTTTTAAACGGAGCAAGGCTAACAGTAAAAAACAACATTGTCCAGGGAATTTCAGAACAAAGAAGGCAAAGAAGTTGGCTAACCTATAAAGTACTGATATACTCCCCCAGCTGATGAAAAGTGCCGCCCCAACCCTGATTCATAGAAGGGATAGCAGCAGCAAAAGCATTTACCTCATTTTCAGGTGCCTCAAAAGGTGTCCAGCTAACCCTTACTTTAGTTGCATTACCGGATGCTTCAAAATCTACTTCTGTTGTAAGTTGTAACGGCCATTCGGCATGAAAGGGATGGCGGGTTAAACCACCATTTTTATCAGAAAAGCTATTTAATAAGATCAGTTTTTTATTGGGAATAATATCCAGGAAATGCCATTTGCCCCAGTGTTCAGAACCATCGGGATTGGTAAGGCAGTAAAGATAATCCCCTCCCTTTTTAAGTTCTAACCGATTATAGGAAACCTTAGAACCCAACGGGCCAAACCATTGCTGTAAATGAGCGGGGCTGGTCCACAGGTTATACATGGTTTCAGGACTGGTTGCAAAAGTATCTTCAATGATAAAACTGGGTAACTTTGCCATGGTTGATTGCTGTTAAGTTGATTGAATAGTTGTTGTAAAAATATCCGCTTTTATTCAGTTTTCAAAGTGAATAATCCGCAGTTTTAAAGGAAGGAATACCTTGATTTTCTAATATTTAAGGGTAGTATATTTAATTTACCTTTAACGGCATTAACTATCTGTCGTGTTATATTATCTAAACGCTGTTGCAATGAAAAAATTAGTACTGACTCTGTTTATAAGTGTTTTCCTGTTTTGTTTTTTACAGGCCCAGGAGGGAACCCTGATTCGCATAGAAACCCGGAGCCATATTCTGGTTTATGGGGTAAATAAAAGCCAGCAATTGCAGCAGGTATATTTGGGAGAGAAGCTTGCCAATACAGCAGACTATGCAAAAATTACCGGCAAAAAGCAGGAAGCTTATATGCCTTTTGGAATGGAGAATGTTTTTGAACCCGCCTTAAGGGTAACCCATGCAGATGGCAACCCATCTGCTGATCTCCGGTATATCAAAAGTGAGGGCCATACCATTGATGCTAATGTAACGGAGACAGTGATTCAATTAAAAGATCCCCAATATCCCTTTACCACCACTTTACATGTTAAAGCTTATTATCAGGAAGATGTGATGGAACAATGGGTGGAAATAGTGCATCTGGAAAAGCAACCCATTACTTTATACAACTATGCCTCTTCTATGCTGCATTTTAATGCCACTAATTACTGGCTTACCCAGTTTCATGGAGACTGGGCTAAGGAAATGCGGATGGAAACAGCTCCATTAACAGCAGGGATTAAAGTGATTGATTCTAAACTGGGAACAAGGGCTGATGAGTTTGAAGCGCCTTTTTTCTATTTATCATTGAATACTCCTTCCACAGAAAATACAGGTGAATTGGTAGCGGGAAGTATTGGGTGGACCGGTAATTTTAAGTTTGCCTTTGAACTGGATGAACGGCATGCTTTGCGTATTATTTCAGGGATTAATCCTTTTGCATCGGAATACCAATTAAATCCTTCGATAGTATTTAAAACCCCTTCTTTTATTTTCACATATAGTAACAATGGGAAAGGGCAGGCCAGCCGGAACTTACACCAATGGGCCAGGAAATATAGCTTACTGGACGGAGACCAGTCCAGATACACATTACTGAATAACTGGGAGTCAACATTTTTCAGTTTTAATGAAGCCAAACTGGGACAGTTAATGGGAGATGCATCTAAACTTGGAGTGGATCTGTTTTTACTGGACGATGGCTGGTTTGGTAACAAACATCCCCGGAATGGAGATACTGCAGGGTTGGGCGACTGGCAGGAGAATAAAGAAAAACTGCCCAATGGGATTGGTTATCTGGTAAAAGCAGCTAAAGAGCAGCAGGTTAAATTCGGGATCTGGATCGAACCCGAAATGGTGAATCCAAAAAGTGAGTTATATGAAAAGCATCCTGACTGGATTTTAAAATTGCCTAACCGGGAGGAATTACTGAGCAGGAATCAACTGATACTGGACCTACCCAATCCGCAGGTACAGGATTTTGTGTTTGGAGTGGTAGATAACCTGATGCAGGCGCATCCGGGCATTGCGTATATTAAGTGGGATTGTAACCGGTTTATGACTGGTATGTTTTCACCCTATCTTAAAAAACAACAATCGCATTTGTATGTAGATTATACAAAAGCATTGTATGCTGTTTTTGAAAGGGTAAGGGCTAAGTACCCGCACCTGCCCATTATGCTTTGCTCCGGAGGTGGTGGAAGGATTGATTATGGTGCTTTAAAATATTTTAACGAATACTGGCCAAGTGACAATACAGACCCATTGGAGCGTGTATTTATCCAGTGGGGCTATTCACAGTACCTGCCAGCTATTGCAAGCTGTAACCATATTACTTCCTGGGGTAAAGAATCCCTTAAGTTTAAAACAGATGTAGCCATGATGGGGAAGATGGGATATGATTTGCAGATAGCACACCTGAGTGAACAGGAGTTATTGTTTTCCCAGCAGGCAGTAAAAACCTATAAACAGATCAGTGATATTATCTGGTATGGTAACCTGTACCGGCTGGTATCTCCCTATGAAGAAAACCGGGCAGTGCTGATGTATGTGAACAATAACCAAACCAAAGCGATACTGTTTAATTATACACTGCATACCAGGTTTGATGAAGTATTTACCAATGTGAAACTGGAAGGACTGGATGCCCATAAAAATTATTCTGTAAAAGAAATAAACCTGTATTCGGGCAGCCAGTCTGCCTGCCCTGAAAACGGCAAAACCTATAGTGGCAGTTACCTGATGAAAGTGGGTTTAACAGTTTCTGATGCTACTCCATTAAGCAGTAGTGTGTTTGAATTGGAGGGGATGGAATAAAAGGATAAATTAACAACATAATGAAGACTAAAATTAATCTGATAAAAGGTAAATAGCAGTCAAAGCAAATACCATTCCGATAATTAGTATTAGTCCGGGAAATATGCTATAAATGATTAGAGAGATTACAATTGTAATGAGCGGTGAAAGCCCTGTCATAGGAACAACAATAATTGCTTTACCATAGCGAAGCGCATAAACCAGTGTTAAAGCTCCCACAGAATTTAAAAAATGAATCATTGTTGCTAAATAGGGTCCTTTTAACCCCCAGTTAATTTGTTTTGAAAAATCCGTCATAAACAAGGCAATTGGTATTAGAAGTACTGCAGTAATCATCATATAAAAGAAGATACTTTCAGATTTCATAGTAGCGTTTGAGAATTTCATTACGTATGCTTGTAAACCCCAAAGCATGAATACTATTATTGAGAGAAAAAGCCAAATTTTTCCATGAGATTCTTTTGTTGAAGCAGGTTGATATGATAAAAGAAAGATTGCTATTAACGCTACAATAATCCCTATCCAGTGTTTTGTCGATGCTTCTTCTTTTAAAAAAATCATAGATAAAGCAATTGTGAGAATAGGAAATAATGAAATTAATGGAAAGACTATATATGCCGGACCATCTTTTAAAGCCTGAAAAAGTAAAAGTTGTCCTCCAGCACCCAAAATTCCAATAATTGAACCTAAAAAGATTGATTTAGTATCATATTCTAACTTCCATTTAATATAACGTAGAGCCAGGAGAGAACAGGGAATCATTGTAATGGCCCATACAACATATCCTAAGGTTGCCGGAAATCCAGCTTTTTCCGGAATTTCGATAAATGCACCCCAAATACCCCAAAATATTGTAGTAATAAATGCAAAGAGAAGCCAATTATTTTTTTTCATAAATTTAAAAGTAAGTAAACGAAAGTAATAATATTTATTTAAACTTATGAATGATAATAAAGTTAATATTAACTTCAGGGATTTTTTTTTACACAATAATTACTTCTATTCCAGCATCCAGTAATCTTCTTTTATCTTCTTCAGAAATATTGGAATCAGTAATTACTTTATTTATTTTATCTATTGTACATATAAATGCCAAGCTTCTTTTTTTAAATTTACTTGAATCAACCAGAACAATTACTTCTTTAGAAATCTCAATCATTATTTCATTTAACCTTGACTCTTCAACATTAGGTGTGAAAATGCCATGTTTTGTATCGAAACCATCAACCCCTAAAAAAACCTTGTCCACATTGAAATTTCTCAGACTTTTTTCTGCAAGGGGGCCAACAAGGGAAAGTGAATTCTTTCGCAAATACCCCCCTGGCATTATCATATTTATATTGTTGCTATTACCTAACAAATTTGCAATATTAATTGCATTGGTAATTACTGTAAGATCCTGTAAATCTGGTAAATTTCTAACTAACTCAGCTGTTGTAGACCCGGAATCTATGATAATAGTATCTGACTCTTTTACCATTTGGGCTGCTTTTTTTCCGATTTTTGCTTTTTCTTTTAAATTAATTTTGCTTTTATCAGCTAGCCTTTGATCTATTGCAACACTTGTTTCAAATTTCAAAGCACCTCCTCTTGCCCGGATAAGGGTGTTTTTTTGTTCAAGCTGATCCAAATCATTGCGGATTGTTACTTCACTAACATTAAACATTTGGCTTAATTCAGCAACCAATACTTCTCCTTTTTCAGAAAGTAAATTGAGTATGTCTTTACGTCTGCTTACTGTACTATCTCTTTTATTTGCCATAGATTAAGTTGAGTTTATAAAATGAAAATCCACTATCAATTAAGAATAGTTAGTGGGAATTGAAATAATATTTAGAGCTGTTAGTCGAATTTATGTTCAAAGTTAAAAAAAAGTTTGTTTAAAATTAAAAATAACCTTTAAGTTTGCAAAAGAAAGGAAACGAAAGTTTAAGTGAAAGTATTTAGACTATAATATAATTAATGTTATGAAACTTCTTGGAATTGAATCAGAAGAATTAGTGAGGCTGGGTGGTATACAAACTGCTACTGAGATTCTACAACAGCCGGCACTTTGGCAGAAAATCTTTGATGAGATTAATAATGCAAGTTCTGAAATATTGGAATTTTTAAATAATTCTTTAGCGAAATCAGATAGAATCATTTTAACCGGAGCTGGAACAAGTGCTTTTATTGGATTAACATTAAGAAGTGTTTTTCAAAAAAATACAGGTAAAATTACAGAAGCTATTGCAACGACAGATATAGTTTCAAATCCAACAGATTATTTAATTAAGAATGTGCCAACTTTATTAATATCTTTTGCGAGATCGGGGAATAGCCCTGAAAGTGAAGCTGCTATTAAAATAGTTGATGAATTTTGTGAAATCTCCTACCATTTAATTATTACCTGTAATAAAGCTGGAATGCTTAGCAAATATGCTTCAACGCCAAATAAGTTTGTAATTTTTCTTCCTAATGAAGCAAATGATCAAAGTCTTGTAATGACAAGTAGTTATACGGGCATGTTACTTACAGGATTATTGATCAGTCAGCTAAAAAACTTAAAAACTGTAAAAAGCAAATTAGAAACGGCCATAAAATATACAAACGAATTTATTTTAAACTGTTCAGAATATTTAAGCGAAATAGCGAGGTTTAAATTCAATAGGGTTGTTTTTCTTGGTGCAGGCACTTTTTATGGTACAGCCACAGAAGCAAGTTTAAAATTACAAGAGCTTACCGGCGGTGAAATTATTTGTAAAAATGATTCTTATTTAGGGTTTAGGCATGGGCCAAAATCAGTTCTTAATGAAAGCACAATGGTTGTTTATTTGTTATCATCAAGCAATGAATATGCTTTTAAATATGAAAATGATTTGATTGCTTCAATGAAAAATGGAACATTGCCATTAGTGGAAATAAGTATTTCAGAATCAGAATTTAAAAATATTAATCTTCCATTTATGCTATATTTTACTGAAAATGCAAAGAAATTAGATGATGAATATTTGGCACTTTGTTATATTTTACCAATTCAGATTTTGGGATTTTATAAGTCTTTGGAGTTAGGGTTATGTCCTGACGCACCTTCTATTAATAATGATATAACCAGAGTTGTGGAAGGGGTAAAAATTTATTATTAAGATAAATGTGCTGTGTAAGTTGGCTGTATTATTATAAAATGCTAATATAAATTAAATAATTTATTATAAATATTTAACAAAATGGCTATTCAATATGATGTATTAGTAGTAGGGGAATTAAATATTGATCTGATTCTGAATAAGATCGATAAATTTCCAATAATTGGTAAAGAAGTTTTGGCGGATCAGATGACTTTAACTTTAGGAAGTAGTTCTGCAATTTTTGCAAGTAATTTACGAACATTGGGAACGACTGTAACCTACATTGGAAAATTAGGAAAAGATGATTTTGGAGATCATATTATTAAAGCATTGGCAACGAAAAAAGTAGATACCAGTAATATAATATTTTCTACTAAGTTTAATACAGGAGTTACAGTTGTACTTAATTTCTTGGAAGAGAGAGCTAATGTAACTTATCCAGGTGCAATGAACGCACTTACTATTGATGATATCTCAGATAAAGTATTGCAAAGTGCTAAGCATCTCCATGTTAGTTCAATTTTTTTGCAACCTGGATTAAAGCCTGATATTATCAATTTATTTAAAAGGGCTAAAGAATTTGGACTGACAACTTCACTTGACCCTCAATGGGACCCTGCTGAAAAATGGGATATTAATTTAAATGAATTATTACAATATGTAGATCTATTTTTTCCGAATATAGATGAACTTAAAGCACTCCTTAAATTCTCCGATTTTGACGACTGTATTAAAGAAATCCAACGGTTTAAAAATATAATAATTATTAAGGATAGTAATAAGGGGGCTTATTTGTGGAATGGTAATGAATTAATACATCAACCTGCTTTTTTAAATAATAATGTTGTAGATAGTATTGGTGCCGGTGATAGTTTTGATGCAGGATTTATTAATAAATATATGCAAAATGGAAGTGAAGAAGAATGTTTGGAATTTGCTGCATTAGTTGGAGCAATTAATACTACCCGAAGTGGGGGTACCGGGGCTTTTGAAAATGCAGAACTCTTTAAAAAAATTGCTCAATCAAACTTTAATTATTTCATTTAATGTTATTACAGGATAAACTAAAACAATTTAGTAACGATGGTAAAGCTTTGCTTGCCACTAATTTTTATAATTTTGAAACTTTATCTGGTGTTTTGCAGGCAGCAAAGTTAAAAAATAAAGCAATTATTCTTCAGCTTTCAGAAAGTTCAATTCAATATTTAGGCTTAGGTGTTTCTATTGCAATGGCGCGGGCAGCATTAGACAGTTATGGGTTAAATGGATGGCTACATCTTGATCACGGTAGTTCAGTTGAAATGGCTCATAAATGTCTTGATGCTGGATTTGATTCTGTTATGATTGATGCCAGTGAAAAATCGTTTGAAGATAATATTAAAACTACTTCGCAAGTTGTAAAAATAGCAGAAAGATATAGCGCAAATGTGGAAGCTGAGTTGGGATATATTGCTAAGCTTGGTCAAGAACAGATAGTTAGTATTTATACTCAACCAGAGGAGGCAAAAATATTTGTTGAGGCTACAGGTGTGAATGCGTTAGCAATTGCTGTTGGTTCTGCTCATGGTTTTTATAAAGAAACACCACAACTGCAAATAGAATTAATTGCACAAATTCATCATGCCACATCTGCAGCACTTGTCTTGCATGGAGGTTCCGGAATTCCTGGAAATCAATTGCAATCAGCAATTAAAAGTGGCATTTGTAAAATTAATTTAGCAACAGAAACGAAAAATGTTTTCATGAAAACATTGCAACAAATATTATTGAAAACCAATGAAATAGATCTTAGAAAGGTTTTTCCGTTGGCAACAGAATCTGTTATTAAACTAATTGGGGACAAATTAGATATTATTTCAGTTTAGTTGTTTCATCTTCTTCTCTATTGCCAATTGTTTCTCCACTTTCATAGAACTATTAATATATTCAAAGATTACTGCAGTTTTCTATTTTGATTTATTTGTAACTCAACATTCTAAGGGTTAAAGTTATATTATTTTATATAATCTAAATATCCGGCGATATATATTATAAACATATTTTTTTGAGAGATAGAAAGATGTTTAGTTTATTTTAAATGTAATCATTTGAAAATGTTTTTGTTAGAATTAAATTTCATTTCGTAAACAATAAAACATCAAAAAGAAAGTAAAAATAACTTTAAAAATTTTGAAAAGAAAGGAAATGAAACTATATTTGTTCAATAAACGGTTGTATTTTAAAAATAATCACAAACTAACAGCTATGATGAAAGTTAAAAAAAATCTTACCAAAGCGTTTCTTATGACTATGCTTTGTTTAATCCTTTTCAATAGTAGTAGTTATTCTAAGAGAGAATTGATAGAAAAAAACAATGAGCTGAAGTATTCTTTCATTCTTAAAACTATTACAGGAAAAATTACAAATGAAAGTGGCGAACCTTTGAAAGGCGCAAGTTTATCTGTAATTGGTACATCTATAGTTACAACTACTGATGCCGATGGTAATTTCAAAATTGCAGTTTCTGAAAATGCAAAAAAAATAAGAATATCCTTTGTGGGCTACAAGTCGCAGGATATAACTATTGGAAATTCTACAAGATTAAATATAGTGCTTGTTTCGGATGTGCAATCACTTTTGGACGTTGTTGTAGTTGGTTATGGTACGCAGAAAAAAAGTGACCTTACTGGTGCTATAAGCTCCATCAAAGGGAAAGAACTTACACTGCTACCAGTGCAACAAGTAGATCAGTCGTTACAGGGACGTGCTGCAGGTGTTCAGGTTTTAAACCCTACAGGAGCTCCCGGTCAAAGTGCCATTATCCGTATTCGAGGTATGAATTCAATTAATGGTGGAAATGGAGCTTTAGTAGTGATAGATGGTTTACAAGGTGGAAATTTAAGTTCATTAAATCCAAATGATGTTGAATCAATCGATATACTAAAAGATGCTTCTGCTACAGCAATTTATGGATCTCAGGGAGCAAATGGGGTAATAGTTGTAACCACAAAAAAAGGTAAAAAAGGGAAACCGCTAATTGAATATGGTTTAATACTTGGTAATCAAACTGTTCGGCATAGAATGGATTTAATGGCAGCTGGTGATTACGCAAGGGTAGTTAATGAAGAAAGATCAACCAATGATGCGGCTGGTACCCCTCCTCCTGTTTTTACTGATGCTCAAATTGCAGCCTATGATAAAAGTGGTGGAACAGATTGGCAAAGTGAAATATTTAGAACTGCTCCATTGCAAAACCATCAATTAACTGTTAGTGGTGCAACTGATAATATGAATTATTTGGTTTCAGGTGGATACATTGACCAGGAAGGGTTACTTATTAACTCTTTTTATAAACGATATTCTCTAAGAGCCAATTTAGGTGCAGATATTAATAAAAGAATTCATTTCGATTTGTATTATTCAGGAGCTATAGAAAATGCTAATGTTCAACCGGTTGGGGATTATCCCTCTTATTTAGGTGCGGCTTTAAATTCTGTTTTGGTTTTTGCGCCTACCATTACTCCTTATGATTCTGCTGGCAATTATAGTAAAACTTCGGTTGGTTATGGTGCCACAGATTCATGGAATCCTTTAGCTGCAGCAAAAGAACCTCAGATTATGAATAGTAATGTTCAGAATAATGTAGGTGCTAATTTAGATTTTAAAATTTTAAAAGGATTAACTTTTAAAGTAGTAGGTGGTGCTTACATTTCAAATATTAAGAACAAATCATATTTTAATAGTAAAACTGCTGAAGGGCAGTCTAGCCCAATTGGTGTTGGTTATGCAACATATGCAAATACATTATATTACAACCTGCAAAATTCAAATATCTTGACTTACGACCATTTATTTGGAATAAAACATCATTTAATAGTTACAGGTGTTGCTGAAAATCAATATTCTCAAAGTCAGTCTGTAAACTTAATAGCACAAGGATTTGCTGTTGACATTACAGGTGCTGATGCCCTTGGTGGAGCATCATCAGTTACAGGAAGTAGCCCTTTTTCAGAAAGAGTTCTCCGTTCTTATTTGGGAAGAATAAACTATTCATATGCCGATAAATATTTGCTTACTGCAAGTTATAGGGCAGATGCTTCTTCTGTATTTGGTTCTCTACACAAATGGGGTTATTTCCCTTCAGTCTCTTTAGCATGGCATTTATCTAACGAGTCTTTTATTAAAAATTTAAATATATTTTCTGATCTTAAATTAAGAGGTAGTATTGGTATAACTGGTAATCAGGGTATATCTCCTTATCAGACATTATCAAATATGACAAATAGTTGGAGCGGAAATAATTATGGCAATGCTAACTATCCATATAACGGAGGTCCTCAAACAGGTAATAGTATGGTTGGAATGATACAAGGAAATAGTGCCAACCCTAATCTTAAATGGGAAAGTACAAAACAAAGTAATATTGGTATTGATTTTAGTCTCTTTAAAGGAAGATTAACTGCAACTGCAGAGTATTATAATAAACTTACTTCTGATTTATTACTGAATCAAGCTATACCTACTTACACCGGTTTTGCTACAGTTCTTTCTAATGTTGGCTCTATGGAAAATAAAGGATTCGAATTTTCAATTGGTGGTGAACCATTAGTTGGGAAGTTTAAATGGACTACAAATTTTGTTATATCAATTAATAAAAATAGAGTTGTAAATCTTGGAGGTATAAATGAATTGGATTTTGTAACAACTAATGGTGGATATAATGTAGCTAATGGATTTATGCAATTACGTGTCGGAGGATCTTTTGGGGATATGTATGGCTATAGAACATTAGGTACTTGGAAAACAAGCGAAGCTACTCAAGCTGCAAAATATGGTGCAATTCCAGGGATGTTACATTGGGACGATCCTAATAATGATGGTATAATAGATACTAAAGACATTGTAAAAATTGGAAAAGCTCAACCAAAATATACTTTTGGTTGGAATAACCACTTTACTTATGGAAATTTAGATCTTACAATATTCATTCAGGGATCTCAAGGAAATCAAATATTTAATATGGGAAGAATTAGATATGAAAGTCAATATGAAGGAACAAGTAAAGTATTGCTAAACAGTTGGACTCCGACTAATCAAACAAATATTCCAGCCTTCATTAAAGCTTCAACATGGGCTACCTATCCCAATTTAGTAAGTACAAACACAATTGCGAATGGCACCGATGGTAATCGTACATCACGTTGGGTAGAAGACGGGTCTTATGTTAGACTAAAAAATATTACTTTAGGATATACTATTCCGAGTTCTAAATTAGAAAGATTTGGGATTGCTAAATTGAGAGGGTATGTAAGTGCTACAAATTTATTGACAATTACAAAATATGTAGGATACGATCCTGAAGTAAGCAATTTTAACGGAAATGATGCACAGATAGGTGTTGACTATAATAACTATCCTACTGCTAAGGTTATCACTTTCGGATTTAATATAACATTTTAAATAAAATATTTATGAGAAATAATATAAAGAATATTGTTTACTATTTAATTCTCTTATTACCGATAGCATTAGCTACTTCGTGTAAAAAATTAGATGTAACACCAAGAAGCACTATCACCAATGTTAATTATGGTACATCAGCAGTTCAAATTGAAGCAGAATATGCAGGTTCGATGAATATGCTTTGGGGAAAATATTATGGTTATGGCGTTGCAGGTGATCGCACACCGGATGTAGTATTTAAAAATGATGATCAATTGCAAGGAGGTAATTTGCAAGTTGACCCTGCCTTAGGCGATATGCTATGGCTGGCACATTATCAGGCATTGGTAAATATTAATAATGCTTTAGGTTCAATCAAGAAAGGAATGGTACAAGAAACGCCTCAAGTGATTGCTCAGTTAAAAGCAGAAGGTACATTTTTAAGAGCTTTTAATTATTTTTATTTGACAAGAATGTTTGGAGATATTCCTTTACTGACAGAAGACTCTGATCCAACTGCTCTTGTAGCACGTACTCCAATCAAAGATGTATATTCATTAATTGTAAGCGATTTGCAATATGCTGCTGCCAATCTTCCATCAAGTTGGTCAAATGCGCCGGGCAAACAAACTAGTGGTGCAGCAAATGCCTTATTAGCTAAAGTGTATCTTACAATGGCAACTTATCCATTAAATGATCCTACTTATTATCAAAAAGCTGCCGACGCAGCTTCAGCAGTAATGAGTTCAGGTATTTATTCATTAGTTACTAATTGCAATCAGGTATTTCTTCCTGCAAATACATATTCTCCCGAAATGATTTGGGCTTTTAATTCAGTTTATTCTGATAAATCAAGTGCCGCAAGAGGTTGGGCTCCGGGAGAATGGTTAGATGGCGGATGGGATAATGTTATTGTTGATACTGCGTTTGAGCATCATTGGCCTGCACAACCACGTAAAGATGCTTATCTGATGTTAAATTTAAATGGGACACCAGGTGTAGTGAGTTATACAAACGATTTTGCAACAGCTTCACCATATTGCAAAAAGTTTTTCTTTTATTTAGATCCAAATGATTTCATGAATAATACTTGTGCTAACAATATGCCAATACTCAGGTATGCTGATGTATTATTGATGTATGCAGAAGCAGCGAACCAGGCTGCTGGTGCGCCAACACAAGCTGCTTGTGATGCCGCTAACAAAGTAATTAGTAGAGCCAATGGTTATGTAACAAATGCAGGGCATCCATTACTTACACCAAGTATAGGAAAACAAGCATTTGATGATGCAATAATTCAAGAGAGAAGTTGGGAATTATGCTTTGAATGGCCTGACAGATGGAGTGATATTACCAGAAAGAGAATTTTGGATAAAGTATCTGCTCCATATCCTCAATATTTGGCACATTATACTCCTAATGATTATTTATTTGCTATACCACAAAACGATTTGAAATTAGATAAATTACTAACTCAAAATCCCGGATACCCTCATCCTTAATATTTAGTGTTTGGATAGTTTAAAAAGAGAGCCTTGAAGTAAGAAAATTTCGAGGCTCTTTTTAAACTATTATCTGGATTTTGTAATTTTTATTGTAAGAATTTGGCTATTATGTTATAAAAATTATTAATCAAAAAAATCCACACATCTTACTATGTGGTCATTCAATAAATATTACCCTATGAAAAAATATATATTAATCATTTTAATATTCACTCTTTTAGTTGCTGATACTCAAAAACTTTTTTCGCAAATTACTGCAACCCAAATGGGGATGTATGATTTTAAAGTACAGCAGTCTTTGACAGTTAGTGAAATGAATGGCACCACTGATGTAACAACAAAGTTGCAGAACGCTGTAAATGCAGCACGTAATGCAAGCCAGACATTATTTATTAATTCTGGGACTTATAAAATATCAGCTCAAATTTTATGCTTGGAAACACATAATCCAAGTATTACTTCCAATAACTATCCAAATATGCCTGTAAATATTGTTGGGTCAGCATTAAACCATCCAACCATTGTACTTGCTGATAATACACCAGCATTTAAGGGAAGTAGTCCTTTGGCTATATTTCATTATGAAGCAGATCCAAGTTTGCCCGACGCAACAGATGGCACTACAACGTATGATCCTGGATGGATAATGGAAGGCGGCATTCGCGGCATTAATATTGATTTGGGCAATGGTAATACAAATGCAGTTGGAATATTTTGGTCGTGTGCACAGTATTGTTATATAGAAGATATTAGTATAAATGCACGTAGTGGCTTTGCAGGATTAACGGGAATTGGCGGCGCAAATTGTTTAACAGCTAATATTAGCGTAACTGGTGGACAGTATGGTATTTATCTGCCTAATAATTCGCAAGCATCCACGTGGAATATGCCAGCTGCTAATACAAATACAATTACCGGCTGCAGTTTTACCAGCCAAAGTATTGCAGCAATGAGTTTAAATGGATGGGGAGGCATTACCATTGTTGGATCATCCATTGTGCAAACCTCAGGTACAGCAATTATTATGAATGGAGGAAGTTATGTTGAAGCATTCCCTTTATCAATGATTGATTGCAGTATTATGTTTACATCACAATCATCTTCTAATGTTGTTATTGCAAATGCAGGTCAATGCGCGGTTTCTCTTCGGGGTCTATATGTGCAAGGAGCAGGTACTATTTGTAATAATAATGGTGATGGAAATGTTGCTAATTCTGGAACTGTTACTAATTGGACCCACATTATTAGATATAATTATGTTTTTAAGAATACTAAAATAAATGGTTATGGAGTAAACTTTTTGGCCATGCACTACAATGCAGGAACAGGAACTGGTACTGGCACTCAAAGCAATTTGGATATATTAAATGCTGAGGTAGTAACCTCTGTTCCAAGCAATTTAACATCTAAACATATATGGGCTATAACGCCATCATTTGAAGATTCGGATGCAGTATTGATCACTGCGACAACTACTGCTGGAATACAGGCTGCAATTAATGCTAATCCAAAAGTATGTTTGCCAAAAGGAACATATTCTTTAACTTCTACTATTACACTTAATTCCAATACAACTTTAATTGGTTGTCCAGGAAGAGGTTCATGTGGAGTAATTTTAACTTATGGGTGGACACCGTCTGGATCATCATGGTTAGTAAATACAGCAAACAGCTCGACAGCCAGCACATATTTACTGGATATAACAACTCAGGCTGGTGATGCTGATTATCGTGGTAGTGTAAACTGGCAAGCTGGGAAGAATTCAATTATCAGAGATCTTTGGTGTGATAGGGAATGGGTTACCAATGAACCTAATTTAATAAGATTATATTTTACAAACAATGGTGGAGGAAGAGTATTTAATTATCAGGATGAGAAAGGAACAGATCCGTCTGCTAGCGGATCTTCTTCATTACATCGAAAAGTTGCTGTTTCGGGAACCTCTCAACCATTAACCTTTTATGGATTAAATCTTGAACGTGGTGGAGGTGCAAAAGCGCAATCAACTTTTCCGATGTTAGACATTAGTAATTCTTCAAATGTATTTATTTTCGGAGCAAAAAGCGAAACATCCCAACCTTATACAACAATTAGTAATGGGAAAAATATTTTCATTACTAATACAAATAATCTTACCAATTTTGGTCCTTTTACTATAAACTATATTAATATAACGGGCAATAGTGATAGTATTGAAGTTAGTAATTCGATCTTTTATAAATCGCCAAGTACTTCATATTATGTAGTTTCTGATCCATGGAATACAAATGGAGTTCCGCGGACTATGGCATTGGGCTGTTACTATCGAAAATGGTCTTCAATTGCAAGTGGGTTAACTAATATTTCAGTTACAGGAGTTACATTGAGTCCAGCAACCTTGTCATTAAATACTGGATCAACCAGTCAGCTGACAGCAACTGTAGCACCTACAAATGCAACTAATCAAACCGTAAGTTACAGTTCAAGTAATACAGCAGTGGCGACAGTAAGCTCGACCGGGTTAGTTACCGGAGTGGCAGCAGGAACAGCAACCATTACAGTTACAACTGCTGATGGTGGTTTTACAGCAAATTGCACTGTAACAATAACTGTAGCTTCTACCAATCTTTTGGTCAATCCAGGTTTCGAAGCTGCATTATCTCCATATTGGTATTCTTGCTGTTCATCAATTGCACAAGGAACAACAGCTCATTCAGGCACATATGGATTTGACGTAACAACAAATGGTAATTATGGGCCTACTCAAGACGTAGCTTCTGTTATAACATTAGGACCTGGTCAATACTATGTAGAAGCTTGGGTAAAAATGGCTTCCGGAACTGCAACCGTAAATGTGCAACTTAGAGCCACAGTTGGTTCAACACAATATTTTGCAACACCTACTGTAAATGCTACTGTAGGTACAACATGGACAAAACTTTCAGGAACTGTTACACTTGCTTACACAGGGACACCTTCAGTTGTTAAATTTTATGTAGAAACACCTACCAGTACTACTGCTTATTCTGTTGATGATTGCGTGTTAAATTCTGTGGGTTCGTCAAATATTTCAGTTACTGGAGTTACATTGAGTCCAGCAACCTTGCCATTAAATACTGGATTAACTAGTCAGTTGACAGCAACAGTAGCACCTTCAAATTCAACGAATCAAGCTGTAAGTTATAGTTCAAGTAATACAGCGGTGGCGACAGTAAGTGCTACTGGAATGGTGACAGCCGTGTCAGCTGGTACAGCAACAATTACAGTTACCACAACAGATGGTAGCAAAACCGCAACATGTGTTGTAACAGTTTCAAATATCTTAGTTACAGGAGTTACATTGAATCCAGCAACCTTGCCATTAAATACTGGATTAACCAGTCAGTTGACAGCAACAGTAGCACCTTCAAATGCAACGAATCCAGCTGTAAGTTATAGTTCAAGTAATACAGCAGTGGCGACAGTAAGCTCGACTGGTTTAGTAACCGGAGTGTCAGCAGGAACAGCAACTATTACAGTTACAACTGCTGATGGTGGCTTTACAGCAACATGTGCAGTAACTGTATCTTCAGTTCCAACAAATATGTTAATCAATCCAGGTTTTGAAGCTGCATTATCACCATATTGGTATACTTGCTGTTCATCAATCGCACAAGGAACAACAGCTCATTCAGGCACATATGGCTGTAATTTAACTGCTAATGGTAATTATGGTCCAACACAAAATGTTGCTGGTGTTACACCAGGAACATATTATGTAGAAGCTTGGGTAAAAATGGCATCTGGATCTGCAACAGTTAATGTTCAACTGAGGGCTACAGTGGGAAGTACAAATTATTTTGCAACTCCAACTGCAACTGCTACGGTAGGTACTAGTTGGACAAAAATTTCAGGAACAGTCATTATAAATTATACTGGAACACCTTCTGTTGTTAAATTTTATGTAGAAACACCATCAAGCACAACTTCTTATTACGTTGATGATTGTGTTTTGAATTATGTTTCGTCATTAACAAATGCCATAAATACACCAATAGATACAGTTAATTTTAATGATTCCGATAAACCTGTATTAATATGTTTTCCAAATCCTGTTCATGATATTTTAAAGATTAAAATGTCTGAGTTACATGAAAATGAAGTGGCTGAAATTTATGATACTAAAGGCGCATTGATTAAAAAGGAAAATATAGTTGATTTAATTCAGAGTATTAATGTAAAAGATTTGCCGTCAGGCTTTTATTTTATAAACTTTAGACGGTTAAATAGATCTTTAAAATTCATAAAGGATTAATAGTGAAAGTTTTCAGAATGAAATTATTAATCCTGTTTATACTAGTGTATGTTCAGGGGTATGGGCAGATTACAGCTATACAAATGGGCATGTACGATTTTAAGGTACAACAAACATTAACAACCGGAGAAATGAATGGCACTAAGGATGTTACCACCAAATTACAGAATGCTGTAAATGCGGCCCGTAATGCAAAGCAGACTTTGTTCATACCTTCCGGAACATATAAAATATCTTCTCAGATTTTATGTTTAATGACGCATGACCCAGGTATTACTTCAAACAATTATCCTGATCTGGCCGTAAATATAGTAGGGTCTGCAGTTAGTCGTCCAACCATTGTGCTTGCGGATAATACCCCAACATTTAGTGGTGCCAAACCTTTAGCTTTATTTCATTATGAAGCAGATCCTAGTTTACCGGATGCTTCAGATGGTACAGCAACTTATGACCCGGGATGGATAATGGAAGGGGGGATTCGTGGAATTAATATTGACCTGGGAAATGGGAATACCAATGCGGTTGGGATATTCTGGTCCTGTGCACAGTATTGTTATATTGAAGATATCAGTATCAGCGCCCGTAATGGCTTTTCAGGATTAACCGGAATAGGTGGTGCTAATTGTTTAACGGCCAATATTAGTGTAACAGGCGGCCAGTATGGTATATATCTACCCAGTAACGCTGAAGCGAAAAGTTGGAATATGCCAGCAGCCAATCAAAATACCATTACCGGATGCAGTTTTAGCAGTCAGAGTATTGCTGCCATGAGTTTAAATGGATGGGGCGGTATTACTATTATAGGGACATCCATTACAGAATCTTCAGGAACAGCAATATTAATGAATGGCAGCTATTATGTTGAAACATTTCCTCTATCAATAATTGACTGTAGTATTCAATTTACTAATCCTGCAACTTCTAATATTGTCATTTCTAATACGGGAGAGAGTTTAGTTTCCCTCCGTGGATTATATGTGCAGGGAGCAGGTAAAATTTGTTCAAATAATGGAGATGGTGATTTGCCAAACTCAGGAACATTGAATAATTGGACGCATATCATTCGATATAATTATGTGTTTAAAAATTCTAAAGTAAATGGATTTGGTGCCAATATGCAGGCAATGCATTTTGATGCATTAACTAATACACAAAACAATGCCGATATTATAAATGTGGAAATTGTTTCATCAGTTCCCGGTGATTTGGCCTCTAAGCATATTTGGCCAACAACCCCTTCATTCGAAGATGCGGATGCAGTATTAATCACTGCAACAGATGCAGCAGGAATTCAGGCAGCAATAAATGCCAATCCAAAAGTATGTTTACCGAAAGGTACCTACACATTGGCAGCACCCATTACACTTAGTAACAATACCACATTGATTGGTTGTCCTGGAAGAGGTTCCTGTGGTACCATATTTACCTATGGATGGAAACCTTCTGCACTGTCATGGCTGATTAATACAGCAAACAGTGCAACTGCCACAACTTATCTGTTGGATATTACTACTACCGCAGGTAATGCCAATTATCTGGGCAGTGTAAACTGGCAGGCAGGGATGAATTCAATTATAAGGGACCTTTGGTGCGATAGAGGATATATAGATAATGAGTATAATTTAATAAGATTGTACTTTACAAATAATGGAGGTGGGAGAGTGTATAATTATCAGGATGAGAAAGGAGAAGCACCATTAAGTTCTTCATACCGCAAGATTGCAGTTTCCGGAACCTCTCAACCACTGCTATTTTATGGACTTGATTTGGAACGGGGCGGAGGATCTTATCCGCAATCAACATTCCCCATGCTGGATATTGCAAATGCATCCAATATATTTGTATTTGGCGGAAAGACTGAAACTTCGCAACCATATACCAATATCAATAACGGTAAAAATATTTTCATTACCAATACAATGAATCTTACCAATTTTGGCCCTTTTACCATTAATTATAATAATATTACCGGTACAAGTGACAGTATTGAAATTAGTAATTCTGTTTTTTATAAGTCACCCAGTACATTTTATTACGTAGTTTCTGATCCATGGAATAGTAATAGTGTACCGAGAACAATGGTATTAGGTTGTTACCATAGAAATTGGTCAGCAATTTCCAGTTCTTCCGGTATTGTAACAGCAGTAAATGACCCGGTTATTCAAAATGAAATATTTCAATTGTATCCTAACCCGGTAGAAAGTTCACTGGTGATTAACACGCCATCATTTATTCAATCTTGTGATGAATTAAAAATATTTGATACAGCAGGGAATACAGTAAAAGAAATAAGATTAACTTCTCAAAATCAAATCATAAATGTAGGTACTTTGCCAAGTGGTTTATACATCGCACAGTATAGAAATTCATCACAGAAATTTATAAAAAAATGAAGTTCAAATATTTTCAAATAAAAAATTTATATAAACAGATTATTACTACAATAATAATTAGTTTATTGATGAATGCTTCAGCGATATTTGGACAAAATAATTATCAAATCAAGTCTAAACTAATTTCAATTGTTTATGATAAGTTTTCTTTATTAAAAATTCAATATTTATCCGGTAATAAAATAAATATTATTGCTTTCGATTCTGTAGTTCAGCCTGGCATAGTGATTGACGGAAAAATAATTTTGAAATTTAAAGTAAAATCAATTACCCAAAAAAATATCAATTCCGAATTTGGAAAGGCACTTGCATCAACTATTACTGGTTTTTTCGATGATGGAATAATGAAGATTGAACGAAAAATATATTTATTGCTTCCTGAAAAATTTCCAAACGCTATTATCACAAAAGCAACCTACATAAACCTTGGGAAAGAATCTATTCATATTGATAGTGTTTTCAGTCAGCGAATCTTATTAAAAAGCAAAAACCAAAAAGATCGGACTCAACTAGTTGATTTTGCTTCGTTTCAGGGTGGCATAAACGAATGGGGAAAAAACTATTCTTTGATTTGGTTAACACCAGGTTTTTATCAAAGCAATTTTCAGGGTATTCACAAAACCAAAGAAGCAAAAGGGAATGATTCAGCTGAATTTATTGGAGGAGGAATGCCGTTTGTAGATGTTTGGAATAAAGATATGGGCGTGGCCTTGATGCATATTGAAAAATTCCCACAATGGTTATCACTTCCGGTAACTTTACATCGACATGCAACAGCCGAAATCAGCATCATTGAAAAGCCTGAAGCAAAATTTGGTATGCAAGAATGGCTGGCAACAAATGATTCTTTTACTACGGTTCAAACTGCTATAGTATTACATCATCTTGATTATTTTGATGCCCTGAAAACATATGGAGATTTGTTGCGTTGCAAAGGGATTGATATTTTAAAAACATCGCCACAAAATGCTTACGAACCTTATTGGAAAAGTTGGGGATTAGGGATGAATTTTACTTTGGAAAAAATTTACAACACGCTTCCTGAGTTAAAAAAAATCGGTATCCGCACAGCAAATTTAGATGATGGCTGGTTTGATTTTTATGGCGAATGGAATGTAAATAAATCAGTCGGAAAATTTCCCAACGGCGAAAAAGATATGATTGCTTTTGTTAAGAAAATTCATGCCGAAGGTTTTAAAACAAATCTTTGGTGGTATCCATTGGGTGTTAGTCCAAACTCAACACTGGCAAAGGATAGAAGCGATCTTTTGGTGCAAAATGAAGATGGAAGTTTTCCAACTGATAATAGAAATGTATATCAGTTTTGTCCGGCTTATGAACCTTCATTAAAATATATTCAGGCATTAGTTGAAAAATTTACTTTGAATTGGGGTTATGATGGATTATATACCGATGCACGTGGATTAGCAGCAGTGCCGCCATGTTTTAATAAAGCGCATCATCATCAATCACCACTCGAATCCTTTCAACAAGTTCCCAATGTTTATAAAATAATTTTTGAAACGCTGCAGAAAAATAATAAAAACGCATTGCATGAAGTTTGCATTTGTGCAACGCCGCATTCTCCATATAACATGCCTTATTATCAAATTGCAAGTGCTTCAGATCCCGTTGATTTATTTCAGGTGAGAAGAAGAGTAAAAGTGGAGAAAGCAATTCATGGCGCTACATTTTGTGTAGGCGATTGTTATCAGGTTCCTAAAAACGAATGGGATGGTTATTCGGTTAAAGAATCCTTTGAAACTTCTTTAGGTATTGGTGCGCAGCTTACTACATTTTATAAAAACCTTGACAGCACTCAGTTTCGGACATGGAAAAATGGGTTTACAAAATACAATGAATTAAAATTAAGCAGTGCAGAATATTTGAATTTGTACGACATCGCTTTTGATAAACCAGAAATTCATGTGGTAGAAAAAGATGATGATATGTATTACGGAATTTATGCCGATTCGGTGTCAAGTAAAAAAAATATTTCACTTCGTGGATTAAAGAAAGGGATTAATTATTCAGTTTACGATTATTTGCACAATAAAAATTTAGGAACGGTCAATGGTAATAATCCGGTTATCAATGTTGATTTTGGTGAGTATTTATTAATTCGACTAAAGCCAATTAAAAAATGAAAAAATATTTTATCACAACATTATTAATTCTTATTGCATTTTGTGGATTTTGTACTGATGAATTACCTAAACCTTTTATTATTCTTCCACAACCCTGTCAAATAATATTGCATCAAAGCAAAGCAGGACTTAGGTTTGGAAAGATTCAACAAATAGTTTTGAAAGGAAATATTTCACTTCCGGTGATGGGAGGCATTCTTTCCAAAATAAAAATTCAATCAACAAAGTCAAACGCAACACTCAAACTTATTTTGGATAGAAATTTTACAAGTGTACCATCCGATGAAGGCTATCAATTAACTATAGAAAATAATAATGCCAAAATTATTGCAAGGAGTGAAGCGGGAATATTTTATGGTTGTCAATCACTTGAACAATTACTTGAAGATTCACGAGATTATAAAAAAATAATTCCTGCCTGCGAAATAATTGATTATCCAAAAATCGCTTATCGTGCAGTTCATTTTGATGTTAAACATCACCTCGATCATTTAAAATATTATTACGAAAGCATTGACCGACTTGCACGTTATAAAATCAATGCCATTGTTTTTGAGTTCGAAGATAAGTTGGGTTATAAACGCCAACCAATTGTTGCTTCGCCACAAAACATCAGCATCGAACAAATGAAAGCAATGACGTTGTATGCGAAAAAAAGATTTATTGAAATAACCCCATTAGTGCAGGGTTTGGGACATGCCACTTTTATTTTAAAACACGAACAATATAAAAATCTTCGTGAGTTGCCTTTTAATCGATGGGCATTTTGTCCGATGGATGAAGGCACTTATAAAGTTTTGTTTGATTTATATAAAGATGCCATTGATGCAACACCGGGTTCAAAATATTTACATATCGGCGGCGATGAGATTGGTAACATTGGTTTATGTGCACGTTGCAAACCAATAGCCGATAAAGAAGGCATGATGAGTTTGAATTTATATTGGCTTAAAAGAGTTTGCCAATTTGCAAAAAAAAATAATCGTATTCCTATTTTTTGGGATGATATGCCTTTAAAATATGCAGGTGTAATTGAAAGCACAGATGATGATAATCTTTCAAATGCAGTGCTGGACAGTATTTGGCGAAAAGGAATTCCTAAGTTAGATAGTATTCTAAAAGAATTTCCAAAGAATTGTGTGTACATGAGATGGAATTATTCGATGGCACATCAACCCGGAAATATTCGTGTACTCGATTGGTATAATAGTCGCGGATTGCAAGCCATGATTGCAACTGCAACAAACAAATCTGGTGGTATTTTTTTTCAAGTTGATGAAAGAAACAAAGGCAACGAATCATCTGGTATTATAAATATAAAAAGTTTTAACGAATTGGCTGCAGAAAAAAATATAAGTGGCTCGCTTTGCACAGCATGGGATGATGGCTCGCCGCATATGGAAAATCGTTGGCGGGGTTTTATTGCTTCTGCCGAATATAGTTGGTCGACCAAAAACTGCTCCCTCACTGCATTTGACAGTGCATGGTTGCAGAAGGAATTTGGTGTTACAATTCCTGATTATTATACTTTCAATCAAAAATTGCGAAAAGGTTCTGAATTGTGGTATGAAGCATTTTTTAAAAATAAAAACTATTTAGAAGAAGAAAATATTTTACAAAGTGTGGCACAAGTCGAACATTGGTTGAAGCCTGTTGAAGGAAGAGAAAATGTAAAATTCGATTATACAACTAAACTGATTGAATTACCCGACTTTAAAAATCCGGGGACATGGAGTATAAAATACAAAGACAAATTAGATAGGTCTTTGATTGAAGTAAATGAAGAAAAATATTTATTGAAAAGATTAATTGCTATTAAAGATTCATCACTTCGTAATAAATATTTCTGGCAACTTTCTATTGCGTTGTATAATTTCCAATGCACTACAGCACAATTATTGGTGGCATTAAAAGAAACAGATGTTTCGGATCAAAGCCTGAAGCAGAAAGGGTTCGATGATATCAAGAAAGCGATGAGGAATTTCTGGCAGCGATGGGAAGAATTAAAATTAATTTATAGTCAAACAAGATATATTTCTTATCCATCCAGTTTTGTGAAAGACAGATATTTTCATATTGCCAGTCAACGTGAAGATTTATCATGGATGATACAGCCCCAGGAATTATATTTTGAAATGATTAAAAAATGGATGCGAAATAATAAATAAATTAGTATGAAAAAATATCTCATCATCTTATTTGCATTGTTCACAGTTACAACATTTGCCCAAACCCATTCACAAAAAAAGTCACCATTACTTATTGAAGCTTTGCCTGAAACTGTTGGCATGTCGAGTGAAAGATTGAATAGAATTGATACCATGTTAGAAAATGCTGTTACAAAAAACGAAATTCCCGGTGCTGTAGCGATGGTAGTTCGCAATGGAAAAATTGTTTATTACAAAGCATTTGGGATGGCAGATAATGAAAGTAACAAAGCCATGAAACGTGATGATATATTTCGCATCGCATCGCAAACAAAAGCAATTACAGCTACTGCAATAATGATGCTTTGGGAAGAAGGAAAATTTCAATTGGACGATCCCATTTCAAAATATATT
>Ga0316224_1001442_pt1 | contig 26015 bp, 15 predicted proteins | sample TBH18013metaG_FD_206254 | JGI IMG/M metagenome (GOLD analysis project Ga0316224, IMG submission 206254) | Freshwater microbial communities from Trout Bog Lake, Wisconsin, USA - TBH18013 | ecosystem: Environmental > Aquatic > Freshwater > Lake > Hypolimnion/Profundal zone | place: USA: Wisconsin... | reverse complement strand
TCATGAATAAAATTAGCCTGGTAGCCTATGGTAGTAGTAATGGAGGAATGCCTGTAAAACTTTTGCAGCATCTGTATCGGAATTTTACTACCGGAGATATTACCAAAACTATGCCGCGAAATATGCATGGTTACTGTTTTGGTTATTTTGGCCTCTTTAATAACTTCCTGCAATTGAGCGTTGTTTTGCTTAATGCGCGTTTTAATGCGCCTTTGTACCACCAAAGGCTTATTTAAATCCGGCACAGATTCAAGGTCAGGAAATACCAAATCATGCTTTGGGTTTGGCCTGCGGTATTGTTCCAGTATTGCCAGTGCCTTTTCAGGGACTTTCAGCGACCCGGTTTTCTGGTTCTTACCCATAGAGTAATAGAGGCGGTCATTTTGAAAATCAGACCATTTCAGGCGCAATACATCCGAAATCCGCATCCCTGCCAGATAGAAAGAAAATAGCCACAAATTACGGGCATGGTTGGGAAGCTCGCCGATTTCCGCATTCTCAATGGCTTTAATATCATCGGCGTTAAGTCCGATTTTAAGCGATTCAGGAAATTTGATTTTGATTTTGCCCTTTCCGAACGGGTAATGTTTGCGGTCAACAAGATTTGCTTGTATTCCCTGATTGTAGATAGTGCGGATAACAACGAGGTGATTAACAATTGTCCGCTCAGTTATTGTCCGGGTGCCCCGTAAATACGATTGGAAATTTTTAAGCAGCGGTACAGTGATCTCCGAAAAGTTGATGTCGGAACCTTTCAGAAATTCCCGGAAGCGTTCAATGCGCGGCGCATCGGCTGATCCCTGGTTAAACTTGCCGTCATTTTCCAGCTTTTTTAAATATAATGCCGCCTGCTTAAAAAACGTTCCTTCTTTGGTTGCTTTGAAAGCATTGCTTATTGATCGTGACGAAGTATCCGTATTATTGGTTTCCAGTTCAATAAGCTTGTCGTTTGCCTCCGACAGCTTTTTGGCAATCATGTTGTTTAAGCGGGCAGAGTTTGGGTATGATTTTTTTACCCGTTGGTTTTTCTCATCCCACTCGCTTAATTGAAGGTGATGCCCCAAAGCAATGAAGGAAGTTTTTCTGTCTTTCGTGATACGAATAACAAGCGGATACGTACCGTCCGCCTTTTGGTTCATCCGAAGAACCGCTTTTACTGATGCCATTTTTGATTAATTTCTTAACCAAATATAAGTAATTTAATTGAGATCAGGACAACAATAGGACAACATTTTGCGTTTTTTTATGATTTTATATGAATTGGTATGGTAGAAAAACCGCTTTCAATCCTCAAAAAAGCACATATCAGACCATAAGAAATCATTTGTTACAGGACTTAAAATCCTGTTCCCGTAAACGGAGTGCGGGTTCGATTCCCGCTCTGAGTACAAAGCCTGGTATGAAAGTATCGGGCTTTGTTGTTATATTTAATCCATGTTTTATACCTACATCTTGCAATCCGAAAAAAGTGAACAATATTATATCGGGCACTCGGAAGATCTTCATAAAAGATTGGAACGCCACAACACAGGAAAAGTAACCGCCACCAGGAATAAGGGCCCGTGGATCATCAAATATTACGAAGAGTACGAAACCAAAGCATTGGCTAATTCAAGAGAGCTTTACATTAAATCCATGAAGAGTCGTGTTTTTATTGAAAAGCTGATTGCTGGGTTTGACAATATCGATTAAGGAACTGGTAAACACGCCCCGATTTAGATCGGGGTTCCCGTAAACGGAGTGCCCCGATCCAATCGGGGCTCTGAGTACAAAGCCTGGTATGAAAGTATCGGGCTTTGTTGTTTATAGGCGGTGGCCCTTCTTTGACTCCATAATCGCCCGTAGTTGAAAACTACAGACAGCGGGGTTTATTGATACCAAAAAACATCTACAAGAAGTAGCGCCGTTCGGTGAGCTCTCGCTTGCTAATATCAGATAATAACTATAAATTTAATAACTAAAAATCCTTCAAATCTTTTATAATGAAAATTATCAGGTTGAAAATCTTTTTATTGTTACTGCCGATCGGTTGCTCGTTTGTGGTTCCGGAAAAAGCGACTGCCCAGCAAGTTGATACCACCAGTGTTGTAGTGGCTAAAATGGTGACCATCCACTCAAAAATATTGAAATAAAACCGGAAGATTTATATTTATAGGCCCGATATGAGCCCGGATAAAACCTATACAGGCCAGGCTTACCCGGTGCTTTACCTAATGGATGGCGATATACATACCCCGTTAGTTGCCAGCCAGGTTGCGTACCTTTCAACCATGTATACCGCGTTGCCGCCGATGATGGTGGTGGGAATCAACAATTATGGTTATGACCGCATGCGCGACCTTACGCCCACCATTCCAATATTGGCTATGACGGAAAAATTGATACAACGTCCTTAAAGACAACCGGCGGCGGAAACATGTTCTTGCAATTTGTTAAGGATGAAGTAATGCCTTATGTAAATGAGCATTACAAAACACAGCCGTTCACTATTTTTTCAGGCCATTCGCTTGGCGGCCTTATGACCACATATTGCCTCGTTAATCATCCCGATTATTTTAATGCTTATATTGCCGTTAGCCCTGCGCTGTGGGTAGACAGAAACGCCGAAGTAAAAGATGTAATAGAACATTTGAAACCAGGCGAACTTAAACATAAGTTCTTTTTATGAATGACGGTAGTGAGGGCGGTTTGTTTCATAAGCCGGTTTTACAGGTAGACTCTATTATCAGGCAAAGAAAATCTGCCAACCTTACTTACAAATATATCAGCTTTCCCGACGAAACTCATGGTTCGGAACCGGTAAAAGCAATTTACAACGAGCTTCGTTTAATATACCCCGACTGGGAAGAACCGAGCGATTCGACTGAGGAGATGATTAAGAAACATTTCGAAAAGCTTTCTGATACCTACGGTTACAAAATATTGCCTTTGGAAGCAATAATCAATTTTACGGGCTATAATTTGATGAATAACCCTGCTAAGCTGAATGATGCCATTGCAATGTTTAAATTGAATGTAGAATATTATCCCAAATCAGATAATGCGTACGATAGTTTGGGCGATGCTTATGCAAAGAAGGGGATAAGGACGCCGCAATAACATGCTATCAAAAGTCGCTTGCCATAGATCCAAAAAATTCTGAATCGCAAAAGAAACTGGATAGTCTGTTGAAGAAATAATAAAGCAGTTCAATGATTCGTTTCCCTGGTTGTTTGACAAAATCACTTGCGGGATGAAAAGCTAATCGGTATAGGTATATTCAACTGTAGTCGGCTTGCCGTGGCCAAAATGGTTCGATAAATCGCTCTTGTCTTTTTTTAAACCGTCATATTGACAGGTATAGGGACGCGGATTAATTCGAATAAGCGTAGTTAACGACCGCAAAACCGCCTTTTAAGGCTATTTTGCTTAAATTCCCCCGGGTGATTGCGGAGTTTACCCCCTACCTCTTTATTCAAATTACTTCATTTTTGCTTTAGCGATCAGCAATAAATAACCAATTATCATTCAATGTCGTTTACTTAAGGATTCCGTGGCAATTTCGCCTCACCTAAACTGCGTAGCATTCATGAACTCAGTTAAAAAACAATCATCCGTGAATAATCCTCTCCAAAGGAGAGGACTTTATCTTCGCTCTTTTTTAGAACCCTCTCCTTTGGAGAGGGCAGGGTGAGGCATAGAGCGTCTACAGGAAGTACTAATTGTTAAGTAAACGGCATTGAATTATCATTTAGGAAATAAAAATTTGAAATAAGGAAAAGCACGAATTCACTTTTCCACATCAACGGGTTTTATGTTAGAAAACCATTGAAGTAGTTACCAGGATTGAATTTAATTGTGAAAAAGGTGTACGCATTGTTGACGTGGAGAAAGTTTGGGCTGATGTTTCTAAATCAAACAAACAGTTGAACTGGAATGCAGAGCCCGGTATTGATGCAATGTTGTCATCCGCATGGGCCCGGAAAAAAACTGGTAAGGAAATTTCAATTAAGTGAAATAAGGACAATGGCCTGCATGAGATGGCCAGTTTTAGTTGATGTGCGTTCCGGGATGAGATCCGGAACGCTTTTTTTAAATGCTCGTAAATAACAAAAAATATAAATCAATGAATTTATCCACAGAACTCCCTCATGTGAGGGTAAATATACTTACAGGCGAAAAAGTGCTGGTTTCACCACATCGTACAAAGCGTCCGTGGCAGGGGAAATTAGAAGGAGGGCAAACTGAATTTCGGCCAAATTATGACCAGAATTGTTACCTGTGTCCTGGTAATAAAAGAGCAGATGGCGCTATAAATCCACAATATAAGGAAAGCTTTTCATTTAAAAATGATTTTTCCGCGCTGATGGAGGATACTCCTGAAACTTATTATAATGAAAACGATCTTCTGATAGCTCAGGGTGAGCGTGTGCTGTGCAAAGTAATTACTTTTTCACCAAATCATGCCTTGACGCTTCCGGAACTTGATCTGGATTCAATAAAGAAAATCATAGACGTATGGTGCCAGGAGTTTTATAACATGGCAAATGCAAAATGGATGATTAAATATGTCACGATTTTTGAAAACAAAGGTGAGATTATGGGGTGTTCGAATCCTCATCCTCATGGACAGATATGGGCTCAAAGCAGCATACCCAAAGAAATTGAAAATGAAACGTTTCATCAGAAAACATATTTTCAAAAAAATGGAAGAAGTTTATTATCTGCATATTTGGAACTGGAGTTGCAAAAGCAGGAGCGTATAGTTTTTGAAAATGATGATTTTGCTGTTGTTGTGCCTTATTGGGCAACATGGCCATATGAAACTCTAATAATTAGCAAAAGGCATGTGCAAACTATTTTAGATTTTACAGAGGCTGAAAGGTCATCACTGGCAGATGCACTAAAGAGGTTGACTGTAAGGTATGATAATCTCTTTGAAACCTCATTCCCTTATTCAGCAGGCATGCATCAGGCGCCTGTGAATGATGGAGATCACTTGGAATGGCATTGGCATATGCATTTTTATCCTCCCTTGCTCAGGTCGGCAAATATTAAAAAATTCATGGTTGGCTATGAAATGCTGGCAAACCCACAACGCGATATTACTCCTGAATATGCGGCACGACGTCTGTTTAGTATGACAGAAGATCATTATAAAAATAGATGTATCAATAGTATAAAAGTGTAAAATTGAATATGAACACAAATTTCCTATAAATATTTAAGTGATAAAAAGGCACGGAATAGGTTAGTCAAGCTTTGCAAAATCTCCGCTCAGCGTTTTGCTTTTCAGTATAGACTCTAATAATCAAACTTTCACCTCTTAAGATGATTTAGATATATTTACAACCTGGAATGATAAACCATAAGAGGTAACGTTTTCCATAAGTTAGTTTTTAGTATTGTAATAAATCTTCAATATGAGGGGTTTTAATATTGTTTTCTTTTTGACTTTGGTTTTGTTCGGTCAGGCTGGTTATGGCCAGCTCGACAACCTTCAGGGAAAGGGTATTCCAGATTTGAAAAATTATGCAATAAAAACCTATAACTATAACAATGGGCTTCCATCCAATATTACCACCTGTGTTATTAAGGATAAAAACGGTTTTCTTTGGGTAGGAACCGGAAACGGTCTTTGCAGGTTTGACGGTTATAGTTTCAAAACATTTATAAATATCCCCGGAGATAGTACGAGTTTGACGAACAACCTCATCAACGTTATTGTTGAAGATAAAAAAGGCCGGATTTGGGTTGGCACGTCTGACGGACTAAATTTACTCGACCCAGTCACCGAAAAGTTTAAGCGGTTTAATCACCAGGAACAAAGCCCTAAATCATTAAGCAATAATAAAATCTGGTGTTTGCTGGCTGACAGGGAAAATAATATCTGGATTGGTACAGACGACGGGTTCAACAAGTTTGTGGAGAAAACCCAAAATTTTGACGTTTACAAGCCTGATCCTGGAAATGCGAACGCGATTAAAGGTAAATCTGTTAATGCGATCATTGAGGATGCCAATAACAATCTATGGTTGGGAAACTGGAGCGGTGGTTTAAATATGTTTAACAAGCGCACCGGGAGATTTCTGGATTTTCCACAAGCTCAAAAGGGCGGCGGCAGAAACCCTAACGATGTCTGGACGCTTAGCCTGGATGAAGATGGAAAAATATGGGTAGGCACTTACTGGGAAGGCTTGTTTTTATTCGATATCAAAACGAAAGTTTTTACCCCATTTCCATCGCCATATAAAAATAATCATGCCATTTTCAGGATCTTAAATTTAGGAAACCACCTGATGCTGTTAGACGGAAATGAAGGTTTCTTCTGGTTAAATTCGCTAAATAATTCCTGGCAGCAAATAAATAACTTCACCAGCTTTGCACAGGCCGGTTTATTCAGGGACAAAAGTGGGATCATCTGGATGTGTTCGATGGAGGGCTTAACTAAAATGGATAAGCAGCAGTATAAGTTCTCGTTTTTTCCTTTTGCCGATACAAAGCGACCTGTCAAAAGTATCATTGTTAAAGATCATTCACTTTGGATCGGAACAAATAATGGGCTTACTGTTATTCAACTAAACGGTCATAAAACAACTACTTTTTTGCATTCGGGTGACCCGCTGAGTATAGGGAATAACGACATCAATAAATTATATCTGGATACTAAGGGGAAATTATGGGTGCTGACAGAATTTGGGTTTAACGAGTATAACGATAAAACAGGCGAATTTATTCATCATTCGCATCACTCCAGCTTAGGTAGTTTATTTAATGAAGACGTGTTTCGTGATATTCTGGAAGTAAACCCTGATGAATACTACCTGGCAACGGATGCCGGGCTAAAAATTTATCATAGCAAAACGAATACAATAACACATTATTATAATCAAAAGAACAATCCTTACTCGTTGAGCAATAACCATCTGTACTGCTTATTAAAGGATGCAGACAATAAGATCTGGATAGGAACAGAGGGCGGTGGCTTGAATCATTTTGATCAGGTAACACGCAGGTTTAGTAACTACCAGGCCAACGGAAAGAAAACAGCTTCGATAAGCAGTAATACCATACATGACATTTTCATGGATTCCCAAAAAAATGTTTGGGTTTGTACCCAGGACGGGCTAAATAAATATGTCAGGAGCACAAACTCGTTTTTAACCTATTCAAAAAAAGACGGTTTTGCCAGCAATGTGTTTAAGCAAATGACGGAAGACAATAATGGTAATTTGTGGGTGATTACCGAAACGGGGGTTTCAAGTTTAAACCCCGGGACTATGAAAATTGAGAACTTTGATGAAGGAGATGGCGTGTTTGTCAATTCTGCAATATTCAAAGAGAATGATAACCAAATATTTTTAGCCGGCAGCAAAGGGATTGTCTCTTTTAATCCACTGAAAATCAATTATAATAAGCAGGCCCCGCCATTGTACTTTTCTGACTTACAGATCTTTAATAAATCGGTTGTTCCCGGCGCTAAAAGCGTGCTAAAAGAGCCGGTTCAAAATGTAAAAAAAATTGTTCTGAATTATGATCAAAGTGTTTTTTCAATAGAGTTTGTCGCCCTGAATTATACCCACACCGAAAAGAATAGCTATGCATATAAACTTGAAGGATTTGATAAAAGATGGAATTATATTGGGCAGCAACGTAAGGCAACCTACACAAATTTAAATCCGGGTACATATACATTTTGGGTAAAGGCGTCAAATAATGACGGGGTATGGAATAACCAGGCAAGGTCATTGACTGTTATAATTACGCCACCATGGTATCTTACCTGGTGGGCGTATGTTATCTACACTTTATTATTTGTTAGTGCGGTATATGGCTACATTTTTTATAATAACGGGCAGGCAAAATTGAAGTATGAAATCCGGCTGGCCCATATTGAAAGTGAAAAAGAAAAGGAACTCCATGAAAAGAAATTATCTTTTTTTACCAATATCTCCCATGAGTTCAGAACGCCATTAACACTAATTATTAACCCGCTAAAAGATATTTTGTATGCGGGCGGTAGCGAAATGGACCGGCAAAATCTCAATATTGTCAATCGTAATGCCAAGCGTTTATTGAGCTTAGTTGATCAACTGTTGTTATTCAGAAAGGCAGATGCTGACGCGGACGACCTTAAATTGGCAAAAATTAATATCGTTGATTTAAGCAGAGAAGTTTTTTTGTGCTTTTCGCATCAGGCCAAAACCAAACAAATGCAGTTTGAATTCTTTTGCAAAGACGAGGTAATAGAATTGGTTGCCGACCATGAAAAAATTGAAATTGTTCTATTTAATTTGCTGGCCAATGCGATCAAATTCACTGAAAAAGGAGGCCGTATTACGTTGAATATCACACAGACTGCCGAACAAGTTAATTTAGAGGTTCAAGACACTGGTTGTGGAATAGTGCAGACTACAGGGGAAAAACTCTTCAATAAATTTTACCAGGAACATCAATATAATGCACCTGCTACAGGAGGATTGGGTATCGGGCTCTTCCTCGTTAAAAATTATGTAGAACGCCATGGCGGAGAAATAAGTTATCAAAGTGAGTTGGGGCAGGGGACAACTTTTTACATACAATTATTAAAGGGCAGGGATCATTTTAAATCAACAACTATTATTGAGGATGCGCCTGTCAGCTCCGTATTTTTAAAGGAGCTTATGGAAGAAGATGTTGATGAACGTCAAATCTTTGAGGAGATGAATTCAACAGCATCGACGGCAATGACCTCTGATTTTAAATCGATACTGATCATTGAAGACAACAAAGAAATAAGGGAATATTTAAATCAAATATTTAAGGCTGATTATATTGTTTATGAATCTGATGAGGGAGAATCCGGTTTAAAAATGGTTTCGGCAGTTATGCCAGATATTGTTATCAGCGATGTGATGATGCCGGGAATGAGCGGCATTGAGGTTTGTGCGCACATTAAAGACGACCCGGACCTTAACCATATACCCGTTATATTGCTCACAGCAATTACATCGCCGGAAATCAAACTCAAAGGCATCGAGGGAGGTGCGGATGATTATATCAGCAAGCCATTTGAAAAGGAAATGCTTATGGCGCGGGTAAAGGGAATACTTAAAAGCCGAAACAGCCTCCAGCGATATTTTTTCAATGAGATCACCTTAAAGCCAAATAACCTCAAAATATCTCAGGAGTATAAAGAGTTTTTGCAAAAATGCATTGACATCGTTGAGCTGCATCTTGACGACCCTGATTTTAGTATTAAAACGCTGGCCAATGAACTTGGAATGAGTCACTCCAATGTGTACCGAAAAATTAAATCGATTTCGGGGCAGTCGGCTAATGGCTTTATCCGTTTTATCCGCTTAAGAAAAGCCGCTGAGATATTCTTAAAAACTGACAGCACTGTTTATGAAACGGCCTATAAGATAGGTTTAAATGACTTGAAATATTTCAGGGAGCAGTTTAGTAAATTGTTTGGACTGAATCCTTCGGACTATATTAAAAAATACCGAAATGCTTTCCACAAGGATCAAAATATAAATAGAAATATCATCAAAGAAGATTGATTACCCCGTCTTATTTAAAAAAAAACTGTTGAATGGACATTTATTTGCCTTTTTTGCTTAAATACCCCCACCTTATTGCCGAATTTACCCCTCACTTATCTTTTTAAATTACTTCATTTTAGCTTTCGAAATAACCAATTATATATCGTCAGCTCATTTTAGCGGCGTCAGAACAAGGAAAGCGCATTATAATTTATGCATCTGCGTATCCATTGTTTTTGATGTCCTTCTAATCAATGAAATGTGATTTAAATGCAAATTATAAACCAATAAATTATATGAAATCAAAATTACAAATCAAGTATTCCCCGCAAAGGAAAAAATTTCCCGGTCGTTTACTGTTGCTTACATGTTTGGCAATAGTTTGCTGGATTACGTGCGTACAGCCTTCATACGCTCTGGGTGTTAACAAGGTAACGGGGACGGTTGCTGATGCCAGGGTTAGTGGTAAGGTAACGGATGAGAAAGGCGCTACTTTACCAGGTGTAAGCGTCACGCTTAAAGGCACAACAACAGGCGTTGTTACAGATGTAAACGGTAATTTTTCAATTACTGTACCCAACTTAGGTTCCGGCACATTGGTATTTACTTACATTGGGTACCTGAGCCAGGAGGTGTCTTTAAATGGGCAAAAAGGTATCAATGTGACCCTGCAGCCGGATACAAGAAATTTAAATGAGGTAGTTGTAGTAGGGTATGGTACACAGAAAAAAGCTACATTAACCGGCTCTGTTTCAGTTATCAAAGGAGCTGACATGGTTAAAAGCCCCGAGCCCGATCTTTCCAATTCTTTTGCAGGTCGTGTTTCTGGTGTTACTGCCAATAACATTTCTGGCGAACCCGGTTATGATGGCTCCTCCATTTTAATACGGGGGCTTGCAACAACCAACAACAACACTGTTTTGGTGGTTGTGGATGGTGTGCCCGGGCAGATTGGCGGCCTGGAACGTCTTGATCCGAATGATATTGAAAGTGTGTCTGTTTTAAAAGACGGAACTGCGGCTATTTATGGAAGCAGGGCCGCAAACGGTGTTATCTTAATTACAACCAAACATGGTAAAACGGGTAAACCAACCATTTCATATAGTTTCAACCAGGGGTTCGATTCTCCTACGCGTTTGCCGCAAATGGCCAATGCAGCACAATACGCGCAGATTGTTAATGACATCAGCTATTACGATTCTCCTACCGGAGGGCTTAATCAGGTATATAGCGCCGCGCAAATACAAAAATTTGCCGACGGGTCAGATCCTGTTAATTATCCCAATACCAATTGGGAAAAACTAACATTAAAAAACTTTGCTCGTCAAAATCAAAACAGTCTGACACTATCAGGCGGGTCTGATGATGTGAAGTATTTTGTTTCCGCAGGTACGGTTTACCAGGATGGTCTCTATAAAAATGGTGCAACAAATTATAATCAATATAACTTCAGGTCCAATATTGATGCTAATGTTACCAAAGGATTTAAAGTCGGATTATCGCTGTCTGGCAGGGAAGAAGACAGGCAGTATCCGCAGTCGGGTGCCGGTTCTATCTTTCGAATGATCTACAGATCATATCCAACTTCGGCAGGCTTTTACCCTAATGGCTTGCCTACTACAGGAATTGACCAGGTGAACCCTGCTCTTGTTGCAACCAATATTGGAGGAACCAATGTAAACCCAATATTGACATTTAATGGTATTTTAAAGGCCAGTTATGAAATACCGGGTGTTGCCGGTCTTTCCATCGATGGTTTTTACGCTGTGGACAAATCAGGAAACTCCGACAAGTCTTTTTCTGTTCCTTATAGCGTTTACAGCTATAACAGCGCTACTGGTATTTATACACCAAGTATTGAAGGTGGCGGACCAAATGGTTTGGCTTCCCTTTATCAGTCCCAGCTTAATCAATCCTTAATAACCTCAAATATAAAATTGAACTTTGCAAGGCAATTTGGCAAACATAATGTAAATGCCTTTGTAGGTTACGAGCAAAGCAAAACTACTTACAGTTTCTTTTGGGCTCAAAAAAACGATTTTCCTACTGTTACCACACCTGAACTATCTCAGGGCGGAACAGCACCCACCGATGCTACAAACGGCGGAAGCAGCAGCGATAACAACGGTAATTTTGATTATAACCGTCAGAGCGTAATCAGCCGGCTGGCTTATGATTATGATGAAAAGTATTTGCTTGAAGGTCAGTTTCGCGCAGATGGTACTTCTTTGTTCGCACCGGGACACCAGTGGGGGTATTTTCCCTCAATTTCTGCGGGTTACCGGATTTCTAAGGAAAATTGGTTTGCAGACAACGTGAAGTTTATAAATGACCTTAAGATACGTGCGTCATATGGAGTGGTAGGCGATGACCTTGAACAAGCTTATCAAACTTTTAATAACTACTCATTAAACAACGTTTTTGTTAGTGATAATGGTTCGGGAGCTACACTTCAGCCTGGTGTTAGTTTAACTAAGCTCGGAAATACAAATGCTACCTGGGAAACAGCTAAGAAAACTGACATAGGTATCAATGCGGTTTTTTTGAACAATTTTACATTGGAAGCTATTTATTTTACACAGGTTAGAGGTAATATTTTAGGTTTCCAAAGTGGATCGGTTCCGGCAACATCCGGTATCGTGAATCCAGCAGGTGGCGATATTGTGCCTGAAATAAATATAAATAAGGTAAACAGCAGTGGTTTTGAAGGTACATTGGGCTATCAACACCCAGGCAAGTTCAGCTGGGGCGCATCCGGTAATTTCACATACGCCAAAAGCAAAATCATTTATATAGACCAGGCTGCCGGTACCTTACCATATCAGTCGCAAATAGGGGGACCGTTGAATAATTATTTATTATACGACGCAATTGGAATTTTCAGGTCACAGGCACAACTGAACAGCACCCCTCATGTACCAGGTGCGCAGGTTGGTGATTTGATTTACGCCGATGTTAATCATGATGGCCAGATCACTGCTGCCGACCAAACGAGGACTAAATATGGGAATATACCCCAAATTGTTTATGGCTTTAGTTTAAATGCAGGTTATAAGAATTTTGATCTTTCTGTTCTTTTTTCAGGACAAGCAGAGGTAAGCCAGTATGTACTGCCTGAATCGGGTACAATTGGTAATTATTACAGTTCGTGGGCAAATAATGCCTGGAGCCCAACCAATCCGAATGGTTCTTATCCAAAGGTGTCCGACAGAACTTCAAATGCGGTAAGCGGCGGGTCATTTCCGAGCACTTTTTGGCTGAATGACGCTTCCTTTTTAAGGCTCAAAAATGCGCAGTTAGGTTACACGCTTCCGTCATCTGCAATCTCCGCGCTGCACATCTCTGCGCTTAGGCTTTATGTGAGCGCCTTTAACCTGTTCACATTTAGTAAAGTGAAGGATTACGACCCGGAAGGAACCAGTGGATCCGCCCAGTTTTATCCACAGCAAAAAATTATCAACGTAGGCGTAAATGTTAAACTATAAAATTTATACAATGAAACTGCTAAAAATATCATCCTGCTGGATAGTCCTTTTTGGATTATTGTTTTCAGCTTGTAAGAAAGACTTGAATTTAACCCCCACGGATCGTTTAACGACTGCATCCGTTACCACTGATACTTCGTTATTCGAAGCTTATGTAAAAAATACATATATTGGAGAAACAATAGGGCAAAATGAGGGCGAAGGATCGCCCCCGGGCTTTGGACGGGGCTTTGAATATGCAATGTCGAGTTCAGTTACCGATGAGTCTATGTACAACACCGATAACGGCTCCTGGCTAATTGAGCAAGGACGGATGGCTGCTAATAATACAGGTTTTATGGGCAGCTTATGGGCACGTAGTTATGCTGGCATCCGTAGCTGTAATTATGCCTTGAGCATTATTAAGAGCATTAATATGAGCGCCGGGCACAAAAATGCGCTGATAGGGGAACTTGAATTTATACGTGCTTACAGGTACCAGGATTTAATCCGGAACTATGGCGGCGTAGTTTTGATTGGCGATCAGGTTACTCAATTAACCGATAACCTGCAAAATCCAGCGCTTTTTGCACGGGCAACTATTCAGCAATCCATAGCCTATGCCACTGCTCAACTTGATGATGCAGCAACAAAACTTCCTTTAAATAATGGTGGTACATGGGCACTTGGAAGAGCCACAAAAGGTGCCGCGCTGGCTCTTAAATCGAGGTTGATGCTATATGCTGCCAGTCCGTTGTATGGTGCAGGCACGTGGCAGGACGCAGCGGCGGCAGCCAAAGTGGTAATGGATATGGGGAAATATTCATTATCTCAAAATGGATATGGACAACTGTTTTTATCGCCTAATGACAATGAGATTATTTTCGAGCGCTTGTTTGTACCAAATGTTGCCCCGCATGTTCGCATGGAAATATCAAATGGCCCTAATAGCTATGACGGCTGGGCCGGGAACACGCCATTTCAAAACCTGGTAGATGACTATGAAATGGATAATGGGAAACCGATTTCCGACCCGACATCAGGTTATGATCCGCAAAATCCTTACGTGAACCGTGATCCGCGTTTTTATGCCACTATCCTTTATAACAAAGCGCCTTACAGGGGTAGTACGGTTGATGTCTATTTACCGGGCGGTAAAGATAGCAACCAGGGGCCATCAAATTGGAACGCGAGCCAAACTGGTTATTACCTGCGGAAATTTATGAACGATAATTATCCTATTGATAACCCATGGAGCGTGGCCGGAGGGCAGCCATGGATTTATATAAGATATGCCGAAATACTGCTCAATTATGCGGAAGCGCAAAATGAAGCGGTAGGTCCGGATGCCACTGTTTACGCAGCCATCAATAGTATCAGGACCAGGGCGTCTGTAAATATGCCAGCCTTGCCTGCCGGCCTATCACAAACCGATATGCGGACAGCCATTCAAAATGAAAGACGAATAGAGCTTGCTTTTGAAGAGCATCGTTTTTATGATGTGCGCAGATGGAAAATTGCGCAGACCACGGAAAATGTACCGGCTTATGGCATCAGCGTTACTGTTAATCCTGCAAACCCGTCAGGTTATACTTATACAAAAAAGATATCCCTGGCAAACCGCTCTTTCCTGCCTCAACACTATTGGTTGCCAATACCGTTAGCTGAGATCCAGGCATCAAACGGACAGCTTAAACAAAACCCGGGATACTAAAAAGACTATCAATTATTACGAGGTCATAAGAAAGCTTGAAAAACTTTCTTATGACCATTTTCTCCCGCTTAAATTTCATTAATTGAAAATCATGAAACGCGTCATCTTTTTTATTTTGTGTGCCGGGCTTTTAGTTACTGGGTGTAAAAAAGAGGCCAATCAAAAAAGTATCGTAGCCGTAACCCCGGATACAACAGCAACAATAGCAGGGACATTTCCGGCCGTTCCGGCTGATTCACTCCGCGGTGTCAATTGGGCTTGTGACGGTGATAACTTCAGTACCAGTATACTGGTTTTAAGTGGTTTGAGTTCATCAGACAGTTATGCCGCAGTTTCGGCAAAAGCAACCGCAATCCTTTCCGGTATACAGGCCAATACAGGGGCAAATACCATCCGTATACCGGTTAATTACCCTACCGTTTCAACAAGCTGGTGGAATTCGTATACCGGTGTTATAGATGCGGCCACAGGTAAGGGTATGAATGTTATATTGGGTTGCTGGGGGGCCCCCGGATCAAACGGACAAATTGTTAATGGCGATCAGTTTTGGGCCATGTGGCAAATTATTGTAACAAAGTATAGCAATAACCAGCATGTTTTTTTTGAGATCTTTAACGAACCATATGGTTATTCACTTACGGACTGGACAGCTGTTTGTGCAAATTGGCTAAGTAAATATCCGGCTGCTTCCCAAACTCATGTTCTTGTTGATGGTACATCTTATGCCCAGGACATTACAGGAGTAGGTGCCGACAGCCGGTTTTCGAAATGCTTATTGTCAATCCATGATTATGCTTTCTTTAGTAACGGTAGCCTCACTACCGCCGCACAATGGGAAAACAGGTTAAAAGCCAATGTGGGCAGTTATGCCAGCAGGGCTATACTCACAGAGTTTGGTGATGTTATGAATAACGGGGTCAACTATACCGGCGCAATAGGAGGCAGTGCGGACATAGCCTCAATTCAAGGCCTAACTAACGAAGTACGGACATTGGGAATGGGCAGTGTGTATTGGCCGGGCATCAGAAATGGCGATGGCTATGCTATGATGACCCTGGGTGGAAATTCAAGTAGTCCAACAGTGTCGACAACCAATTCATCGGGCTTAAGCCGTTTGAAATACGCGTGGGGAGTAGGTACCGGTGGTACTGATGTGTTTTATTCAGGAGCTTATTACCGCTTCCTGAATGTAAACAGCGGAGAAGCAATGGACGTTAACGGCGCGTCAACAGCCAGCGGTGCCGGAATTATACAGTGGCCTCAAAACGGCGGAAATAACCAGCAATGGGCAATTAGCACCAATGGTAGCTATTATGTAATTACTAACCGTAATAGCGGCGATGTATTGGATGTAAATGGCGCATCAACCACCAATGGCGCCGGTATAATTCAATCGCCATCGAATGGCGGGAATAATCAACAATGGACGCTTACATCGGTTTCAACAGGCGTTTATAAAGCAATTAACCGTAACAGTGGTTTGGCACTGGATCTATCAACAGCCAGTGGAGCAACTATTATACAAGGGCCATGGAGTGGCGCAAGCACCCAACAATGGACAATAGTACAACAATAAAATAAATCAAAGCCGTAATACAACGCTGTTAAACCACCGTAATACCAAAGCTATCTTATGAACCTAATTTTTTACAATGCTAACATTTAAACTTGAAAATTATGAGAAGGATTATTTTTTTGACGCTATGTGCCGGCTTTTTAATGACCGGGTGTAAAAAAGACGCAGGTGTAAAAGTTGCCCCTGCCGCAACTTCAGGGCGGTTTGCAATAAATACCCAGGCACTGAGTGCTACACCGGCACAATCGCTTAAAGGTGTAAATTGGGCGTGTGATTCCGATAACTTTAGCGATGGTATATTGGTATTGAGCGGTTTGACTTCATCAGATAGCTACTCCACCGTAACTACCAAGGCCTCCGCGATACTTTCAGGGGTACAGACCAACACGGGTGCAAATACTATCCGAATCCCGATTAATTATCCTACTGTTTCGCAAAGCTGGTGGAATTCATACACAGCGGTGATTGACGAAGCAACAAGCAAGGGAATGAACGTAATTGTAGGCTGTTGGGAAGGCAAGTCATCACAGACGGGTATGATACATGATACGACCCAATTCTGGTCAATGTGGCAAACTGTTGTTAATAAATATGGGAGTAATTCCCAGGTTTACTTCGAGATATTTAACGAACCGCATGGCTATACCCTATCGGGATGGACAGCTGTTTGTGCGAAATGGCTTAGTAAATATCCAGCTATACCACAGGGGCGTATTTTAATTGATGGCACTTCCTATGCTCAGGATGTTACAGGCGTCGGTGCAGACAGTCGATTTACAGGCTGCCTGTTGTCCCTTCACGATTATACATTCTTCAGCAATGGTACGCTTACAACCGCAGCGCAATGGGAAAACAGGGTATCATCAAACGTTGGCAATTATGGCAGCCGGACGGTTGTTACTGAATTCGGTGACACAATGAATACCGGTATTAATTACACGGGCCCTATTGGTGGCAGCCAGGATAATGCCTATATAATGGGCTTTACCAATGAAATAAGAACGCTTGGAATGGGAAGTGTTTACTGGCCGGGCATTCGCAAAGGCGATAGTTATGCCATGATGACCTTGAGCGGCACCACAGTTTCAACAACCAACTCATCGGGCTTAAGCCGTTTGAAATATGGATGGGGGATAGGTAACGGCGGTACCAATGCGTTTTACGCTGGTGCTTATTACCGCTTCCTGAATGTAAACAGTGGTTTGGCACTTGATGTAAATGGTGCGTCAACAGCTAATGGCGCCAGTATGATACAATGGCCCCAAAATGGTAACAATAACCAGCAATGGATAATTACCGGTACAAGTGGCAGCTACTGTAAAATAATCAACAGGAACAGTGGCCTGGCGCTGGAAGTTGCCGGCCAATCGACAGCCAATGGCGCCAATATAGACCAATGGTCGTGGTGGGGCGGCAATAACCAGCAATGGACGCTTTATCCCGTAACTACAGGAATTTACCAGGTTAGCAATGCTAACAGTAGCCTGGCTATGGAAGTAGCCGGCCAATCAATAGCCAATGGCGCCAATATAGACCAATGGTCGTGGTGGAGCGGCAATAACCAGCAATGGATAATTGTTCAACAATAAGAATTAATTCAATTTCAATAACACAGTGTAATGCTGTGTTATTGGTTTTTTTGGTATGATAATAATAAGCATTTTTTTTAAAAAAATCAGCATAGTAATAGTGCTGTTTATGCTATATGGCGGTTTCGTAAATGGCCAGGATAGTGTGGTTTTGGTAAATATCAATTCGTCAAAAACCTATCAGCAAATCGAAAATTTCGGTGCCTCAGATGCGTGGTCATGCCAGTTTATTGGTAAATGGCCGCTCGCAAAAAAGGACAAAATTGCCGATCTGCTTTTTAGTCAGGATACTCTGGCTGATGGGTCTCCTAAGGGGATTGCCTTATCCTTATGGCGGTTTAACATTGGTGCTGGCAGCGCGGAGCAGGGTGATCGAAGCGACATAAAAGATGAATGGCGCCGTACGGAATCTTTTTTAAACAATGATGGTAGTTATAATTGGCAACGGCAAGCCGGACAAGTATGGTTTTTAAAAGCAGCGAAAGCAAGAGGCGTAAACCAGTTCCTTGGTTTTTTTAACAGTCCGCCGGTGCAATTTACTGCGAACGGAAAAGCTTACGCAAGTGCCGGTAAAACAAATATTACAGCCGATCAATACAACGCTTTTTCAAATTATATTTCGAATGTTATAAAAGGGGTTGATAGTATTAGCCATGTAAAATTTAACTATATCAGCCCGGTTAACGAACCACAATGGGATTGGAGCGAGCCCGGCCAGGAAGGGTGCCCATATACCAATGCAGAAATAGCTGGTTTGGCACGGGCTATCAACGCCGTATTTGTTAAGGATCGTATACAGTCTCAAATTTTATTGGGAGAGGCAGGGAGCCTCAATTATCTTTTTAATACTGCTGATAAACCAGGAAAAGGTAATCAGGTGGATGGTTTTTTTAAGCCAGGTTCACCCAACTATATCGACGATTTGCAAAACTTAAGCAAAACTATTGCCGGGCATAGCTATTTTACTACTTCTCCATCGGCAATAGCGATAAAAACACGCAGGATCCTGGCCGACAGTGTTGCTAACATACCCGGTTTAAAATTCTGGCAATCTGAATACTGTATTTTGGGCGATAACGCCGGCGAAATTGACGGCAATAAACGCGATTTGGGTATGGTTGCCGCCCTATATTTAGCAAGTGTTATTCATACCGATCTGACTGTTGCCAATGCCTCTGCATGGCAGTGGTGGACCACTATTTCGGCCTATGATTATAAAGACGGCCTTATTTATGTAGATAAAAATAAAGGCGATGGTAATTATTATGTAAGCAAAATGCTTTGGGCAATGGGCAATTATAGCCGGTTTGTTAGGCCCGGCGCAATCAGGGTTGATGCTGTTGTTACAAACGACCGGGCTTTACCCAAACCTTTACTGGTGTCGGCGTTTAAAGATGGCAAAAATTTCACGGCAGTTGTCATTAATCAAAACGCCAGGGAGGTATGGATCAATTTAAACAGCGGTGATGCCAAAATTGAACTAACAAAATCTTATACCACCTCGCAAGCTTCTGAACTCAGGGGTAAAAAAATAAATGGCACTAAAAATCAGGTTTTAATTGCGCCAAATTCTGTAACAACCTTAACCGGTATTATTAACTAATGTTTATCACCTGAATCTATCATATTATACGATTTAACTTATGAAATTTAAAAAACTCGCTACACTATCAATAATTCTGCTGTTCCATTTTGGCATTAAAGCCCAAAACACAAACCACACATTTACCCTTAGTGATTCGGCCTTTGTGCTGGATGGCAAACCCTTCCAGATGATCTCGGGCGAAATGCATTATCCGCGCGTGCCACGCGAGGCCTGGCGCGCACGGATGAAAATGGCGAAAGCAATGGGATTGAATACCATTGGCACTTATGTGTTCTGGAATTTGCACGAACCGCAAAAAGGAAAGTTTGATTTCAGCGGTAATAATGACGTAGCTGAGTTTGTGAAAATAGCCAGGGAAGAAGGCCTCTGGGTAATTTTGCGGCCAAGCCCTTATGTATGTGCCGAATGGGAATTTGGCGGTTATCCGTATTGGTTGCAAAATGAAAAAGGACTTGTTGTGCGCAGCAAAGAGACACAATACCTGAAAGAATATGAAACGTATATTAAGGAAGTAGGCAAGCAATTGGCCCCCCTGCAGATAAATCATGGCGGTAATATCCTGATGGTGCAAATTGAAAACGAATATGGCTCGTATGGCAGTGATAAGGAATACCTGGCCATAAATCAACGGTTATTTAAAGAAGCAGGCTTTGACGGCTTGCTATATACCTGTGATCCTCCAGAAGCAATCGAAAATGGGCATTTGCCCGGTTTGTTATCGGCCATTAATGGTATTGATGATCCCGTTAAGGTAAAAAAAATTGTAAGGGATAACCACAACGGCAAAGGCCCTTTTTATGTTGCAGAGTGGTATCCGGCCTGGTTTGACTGGTGGGGAACCCAACACCATACCGTACCTGCCGAAAATTACACTTCCCGGCTCGATCGCGTGCTGGCTGCCGGCATATCCATTAATATGTATATGTTCCATGGTGGTACTACCCGCGGGTTTATGAATGGCGCCAACTATAACGATAAAGACCCCTTTGAGCCGCAGATCAGCAGTTATGACTATGACGCCCCTCTGGACGAGGCGGGCAATGCCACGCCTAAGTTTATGCTCTTCAGGAGCGTTATTGCCAAACATCTGCCTGCAGGGCAAACGCTGCCTCCTGTGCCACTTGCTAAACCAGCTATTGCCTTGCATCAAATTAAACTAAATCAGTCGGCAAGTTTGCTGAGCATATTACCAAAACCTGTACTAAATAAAACACCATTAACTTTTGAAGATTTGAACCAGAATTACGGCTTTGTTTTATACCGCACTACTATGGCCGGCGGCAGAACAGGTGTGCTTAAACTCAATGAATTGCGTGATTATGCCATTGTTATGGTAAATGGCAAGCGGGTGGGCGTTTTAGACCGCCGCCACAAACAGGATAGTCTTGCAATAAGTTTGCCGGCTGGTAAGGTAAGGTTGGATATTTTAGTGGAAAACCTGGGCCGCATCAACTTTGGCCCATACCTGCTAAAAAACAAAAAAGGAATAACCGAAAGTGTCCTGTTTGATGGTAAAGAAGTTTACAACTGGGCGATGTACTGTTTGCCATTTAGCCGGGTGAATAATATTTCATACAACACCAAAAAAGTGGGTGATCAGCCTGTTGTAAAAAGGGGTGCCTTTAATTTAACGAAAGTGGCCGATACTTACCTGGATATGAGTCGGTGGGGTAAAGGTATTGTTTGGGTTAACGGGCATAATTTGGGCAGATATTGGTCGGTTGGACCACAGCAGACGCTTTACCTACCGGTCGAATGGCTGAAAAAAGGGAAAAATGATATCGTTGTGTTTGAACTGCTAAATAGCAAGATGGACACTTTATCCGGTAGAAAAACACCTGTGCTTAATAAGTTACAATGAATATCTTTGCCATAAATCAATAAAAATCCATAGAATGATCTTACATAAAAAAACCGCCGCTTTTCACCGATTGGAAATCGCGATAAAAGGGAAGTCTCAATTCTTTTTGTATTGCGGCTTTTGGTTGCTATTTGCGTGCATGGGTTTTTATGGTTGCAATTCACATGTATCAAACAATGCGCCGGACACTACTAATACTTTATTTAAGTTATTGTCAGCAGACCAAACGCATGTTGATTTTAGCAACACGTTGACCGAAGGTTTGAATACCAACGTGTTGATGTATGAATACTTTTATAACGGCGGAGGGGTAGCGGTTGGCGATTTGAATGGCGATGGCCTGCAGGATATTTACTTTACCGGTAATATGGCCGATAATAAGCTGTACCTGAACCAGGGGAATATGCAGTTTAAGGAGATCACCGATATCGCAGGTGTAGCTGGTCGTCCCGGCCCTTGGAAAACGGGAGTAACTTTTGTTGACATCAATGGCGATGGGAAGCTTGATATTTATATATGTTATTCAGGTAAAATGAGGGCCGAAAAACGAGTCAACCAGTTATTTATTAACCAGGGCAATGATGCGAATGGCGTTCCGCACTTTAAGGAAATGGCGGCAGATTATGGCCTTAACTTTTCTTCATATAGTACACAAGCTTATTTTTTTGATTACGACAGGGACGGTGACCTCGACCTGTTATTGGTTAACCACAACCCGCAACGCATCAATGTTTTGGATGATATCTCCGTAAAAAATTTAATGGCTAATCACGACAATGAAAGAGGTATCAGGTTGTTAAGAAATGACAACGGCCAATTTCATGACGTTACCAAAGAAGCAGGAATTGTCAACACTTCCTTATCTTACGGTTTATCAGCGAGTATAGCAGATATTAACGGGGACGGATGGCCTGACATTTATATTTCAAATGATTATAGCGTGCCCGACAGATTGTACATAAATGATGGTAATGGCAAATTTACTGATGAGCTTCAAAAACAAATCGGGCATACCTCATTATCGTCAATGGGCAGTGATATTGCCGATATTAATAATGACTTGTCTCCCGATATCTTTACGGCTGATATGCTCCCCGAAGATAATAAAAGGCAGAAGTTATTATTCGGAAGTGATAATTATGAGTCATTTGCACTGACTTTAAAGGTAGGGTTTTATTATCAATACATGCGCAATATGTTACATGTAAATAATAGAAATAATACTTTTAGTGAAATTGGTCAGTTAGCCGGGGTATCTAATACGGATTGGAGTTGGGCTCCTTTATTTGCTGACTATGATAATGATGGCTGGAAAGATCTTTTTATCAGCAACGGCTTCACCCGGGATTACACAAACATGGATTTTTTAAAGTACATGGGCGATAGTTTACGCGACAGGAGTGTAATGCGACAGGATTTGTTGAATATTGTTAGTAAGATGCCATCATCCCAGGTAAAAAGCTATTTTTTCAGGAATAATGGTAATTTAACTTTTGCCAATACAAGTGCCGGTTGGGGCATTACTCAGCCATCAAACAGTAACGGTGCCGCCTATGCCGACCTTAACAACGACGGTGCCCTTGACCTTGTTGTTAACAATATTAATCAACCAGCGTTTATTTACGAGAATCGGGCCCGCAAACAAAATGGCAACCACTATTTGGCGGTAAACCTTAAAGGAGGCGATAAAAACACTCAGGGCATAGGTGCGAAGCTGATGATCTATATCGGCAGTAAGAAGCAGTATTTGGAGCAGATGCCGACACGGGGCTACCAATCCAGTGTATCGCCTGTCCTGCATTTCGGTTTAGGGAAGGATAAGCAGATCGACTCTCTGCGGGTGATTTGGCAGCGTGGTAAAACGCAGTTGCTGCAAAAAGTAAAGGCCGATCAGCAAATCACTTTAGATGAAAAAGATGCTGCTTTTGCCGGTAATTTGCTCCCAAAAAAAGAAAAACCATTGTTTACAGAAGTAAAGTCGCCTATTACTTATAATGAACCTGCAAATATCATTAATGACTTTAAACGGCAGCCACTGCTGGTAAACCCGCTTTCCTTTTCGGGGCCGTGCATTGTTAAAGGCGATGTAAATGGCGATGGGTTGGAAGATATTTACGTTGGCGGCGAAAACGGTAAAGCGGGCAGTTTATATATCGGTCAGAAAGGAGGGGGCTTTGTGTTGAAAGCGGGAGCGGACTTTGAGGCAGATAAAGCAAGCACAGATGCCGCAGCGGTATTTTTTGATGCCAATGGTGATGGCAAGCTGGATTTATACGTTTGCTCGGGTGGATATGGTGATTTTAGTCCCGATGACCCTTTGCTACAGGACAGGCTGTATATTAACGACGGCAAAGGGAATTTTATCAAATCGAAGGGTGCCCTGCCCAAAATGTTAAGCAGCAAAAGCTGTGTCAAAGTAGCTGATATTAACGGCGATGGTTATCCCGACTTGTTTGTAGGAGGAAGGGTGATACCCGGCCGTTATCCTGAAGCTCCCCAGAGCTATATACTAATCAATGATGTTAAAGGACACTTTACAGATCAAACCACGCAATATAATCCGTCATTGAAAAATATCGGCATGGTTACAGACGCAGCCTGGGTGGATATGAACGGAGATAAAAAGCCCGACCTTATTGTCGTAGGAGAGTGGATGCCTATAACCGTTTTTGAAAACACAAACGGGAAACTCGTTGATGCTACTACTAAATACTTTGACAAAAAGTATTCCGGCTGGTGGAATTGCATCCAGGTAAGCGATATCAATCACGATGGGCATCCGGACATTATTGCAGGGAACCTCGGATTGAATTCGCAATGCAAGGCATCTGATAGTGAACCGGCCGAAATGTATTATAAAGATTTCGACAATAATGGCACGGTGGATCCTATATTATGCTTCTATATACAACATAAAAGCTATCCTTATGTAACCCGCGACGAACTGTTAGGCCAAATCAGTATGATGCGGAGCCGTTTTCCTGATTATAAAAGCTATGCTGACGCTACAATCGATCAGGTATTTACCTCTGATGAGATGAAGGATGCAAAGCACCTGGATGCCAATTGCCTTAATACAACGTGTTTTATTAGTAACGCAAAGGGTAAACTACATGAGGTAACATTGCCTCTGCAAGCGCAATATTCACCGGTTTACACAATAACCACGCTGGACTACGACCACGATGGTAAAGACGACCTGTTGCTTTGCGGCAATATTAAAAATACACGTGTCCGTTTTGGTAAATATGACGCGAACTATGGCGTGTTATTAAAAGGGGACGGCAATGGGCATTATACCTATATACCCCAACAGCAAAGTGGGTTTAAACTGCAAGGCGATGTAAGAGGCGTGTTGCAGATCGATAATATGCTGCTTTTTAGTATCAATCAAAACGATATAAAGGCTTACAAATATAGCGCGAAATAAAATGTAAACAGCATGAACGAGAGCTTACGGCGGACGAAGTCGTTTATAAATCCCCACTCATTTAAAAAAGTTATAGATGGAAAAGAGACAGCACTGTTCAAACTAAAAAATGCAAAAGGAATGGAAGCATTGATCACCAATTACGGTGGCCGTTTGGTGGGCTTATCTGTACCAGATAAGAATAGTGTTTTAACAGATGTGGTGATAGGTTTAGGGAGCGTAGATGATTATCAGCGTTCCACCGAGCCCTATTTTGGAGCAACCATAGGCCGCTATTGCAATCGCATTGCAAATGGCATATTTAAACTTGACGGCAAAGAATATACGATATACAAGAATAACGGCCCCAATTCGTTGCATGGAGGTAAAAGAGGCTTCCATGATGTAGTATGGGATGTTATTCATTTTGATAACTCCAGAGTGGAGCTGTATTATTTCTCTGAGGATATGGAAGAAGGCTTTCCAGGTAATTTAAAAGTCAGAGTTACTTACGCTTTAACGGAAGAAAATAGTTTAAAAATAAGTTACCTGGCGACAACAGATAAACCAACCGTTGTAAATCTAACCAATCACGCTTTTTTTAATCTAAACGGCGAAGGCAGCGGGACGATATTGAACCACCAGGTACAGATCAGAGCAAATTGTTACTAACCGGTTGACGGCACCCTCATTCCAACTGGTGATTTAGAAGATGTGGCCTGCACTCCTTTCGACTTCAGGAAAGTGGCGACCATAGGGGCACGTATCAACGACCATAATGATCAATTAAGGAAGGGAAAAGGCTTTGATCATATTTTTTTGCTTAATAAACACTCAATGCGGACACCAGTAGCGAGGGTAAGGGGTGATAAAAGCGGGATATTAATGGAAGTCTTTACTGATCAGCCAGGTCTGCAGTTTTACAGCGGCAACCTTATGAGAGGTAAAAACATAATTAAAGGAGGAGGGAAAGACGGATATCGGACCGCTTTTGCTATGGAAACCCAGCGTTTTCCTGATTCACCCAACCAACCGTCATTCCCGTCAACGTTGCTATCCCGGGGTAAAGAATACAAAACTCAGACTGTGTATCGATTTATAGCCTCAAAATAAGGGGTAAAATGAGACTCATTTATTTAAAGGCGTAAGTCCATTTGAAAGAAAACCCAATTTTGACAATCAAGTATGGCGCATTTGTTGTGAGTCAATTTGATCTGAGTCTAAAATTTGCGCTCAATTCCGGGAACTTCTAAAAAGTCACTAAGCTATTACTCTTCGTTTATTTATTGT
>Ga0316224_1001438_pt1 | contig 26076 bp, 14 predicted proteins | sample TBH18013metaG_FD_206254 | JGI IMG/M metagenome (GOLD analysis project Ga0316224, IMG submission 206254) | Freshwater microbial communities from Trout Bog Lake, Wisconsin, USA - TBH18013 | ecosystem: Environmental > Aquatic > Freshwater > Lake > Hypolimnion/Profundal zone | place: USA: Wisconsin... | reverse complement strand
GGCTAGAGTCCGCAGGTCGTCCTCTATCACGAGGACCGTGTTGCCAGCGCCTGGGAGGCTATCCGGCAGTTGGGCGATCAGCTGGGCGCCGGCTGACTGACCAAGCGGCAGGGTAAAACTGAACCGGCTCCCCTTGCCAAATTCGCTTTTAACCCACACCCTACCGCCGTGCAGTTCCACCAGCTGCCTGGTCAGGGCGAGGCCGAGGCCGGTACCTTCGAACCCCTTGGTATACACAGATTCCAACTGGGTGAATGCCTGGAAGAGCTTCGGGATGTCCGATTCCCGTACTCCGATGCCGGAGTCGGCCACGGCTATCTGGAGGAAGTCTCCCTCCCGCACCACGCTCAGCTCGACGGTTCCCGTCGCGGGAGTGAATTTGACCGCGTTTGAGAGCAGGTTGAAGAGGATCTGCTTCAGTTTCCTCTGGTCCGCCACGATGTGCACCTCCGCCTCGGAGGCAACATCAAGACGCAAATCAATCCCGCCTTTGATAGCTTTCTCCCTGAGCATGGTCAGGGACGCCTCCAGGGTTTCCCGCAGCGCAAACGAGGTCAGGTCAAGCTCCATCTTGCCCGACTCCACCTTGGTGAGATCGAGGATGTCGTTGATCAGGGAAAGGAGGTGCCGGCCGCTGGTAAGGATGTTTCCCAGGTATTCCTGCTGTTTTTCATTGATCGGGCCGAACATCTGGTCCTGCAGCACTTCGGAAAAGCCGATGACCGAGTTGAGCGGGGTACGCAGTTCGTGGCTCATATTGGCCAGGAATTCAGATTTGGTGAGGCTGGTTTTCTCCGCCACTACCCGGGCGCTCTCAAGTTCGATGTTCTTCTCCCGGAGCTCCCGATCCAGGCGCTTGCGATCACTTACGTCCCGGGCTGCTGCGAACACCCCCTGCAGCCTGCGGTCCCGGTCATAGTAGGTGGTCGCATTGAAGGAGACCGCTGTTTGCCTGCCGTCGCGGTCGCGGGCGATGAGTTCGTAGTTGGTGACCGTTTTTTCGTTCAGTACCTGCCTGATACCTGCTTCGGCCCGTTGCGGGTCGGTGAAGTAGTTCCTAAAAGGCGCGCCAATCAGTTCATCACGCGTACAGCCGGTAAGGAGCTCCATCTGCTTGTTGACGTCGGTGACGATGCCGGATGGGTCGCAGGTCATGCTCGCATCTATGTTGGCTTCGAACAGGGAGCGGGTGTAGAACTGGTGGTCGCGCAGGCTCTGGCCCAGCTGCTCCTGATCCGCCTGGGTCTGTTTGAGTGCGGTTATGTCGCGCAATATGCCAGTGAAATAACGCTGGCCGTCCAGGTGCATTTCGTTTACCGAAATCTCCAGAGGGAAATATCCGCCATCCCTACCCCGGCCCGCGACTTCGCGTCCCAAGCCCATGGCACGCGCATCAGCGCTCGCGCTGTAATACTGGAGGGACCCGGCGTGTTGTTCCCCTGCAAGCTCAGGAATAATCATGCTGAAGTTTTGCCCGGTGAGTTCCGCTGCGCTGAAGCCAAACATCAGCTCAGCCGCCGGGTTTACTGTCTCGATGATGCCACTATCGGCGTGCAACGTAATGATGCCGTCCGCCACGGTATTGAGAATGGTCTGGATCAGCGTGGCGTTGTCGAGCAGGCTCTGTTGTGCGGCATATTCCTTGGTGACATCGTGGAACACCAGCACGGCGCCGATCACCCGGCCGTCGCGACCGCGAATCGGTGCGCAGCTGTCGGCGATGGCGCGCTCGGAGCCATCGCGTGCGATCAGCATGGTGTGGTTAGCCAACCCCTGTACCGTGCCATGCTCCAGAGCTGCCATAACAGGGATGGTGGCGGGCAGGCGGGTGTGCTGGTTGATGATGTTGAAAACTTCGTCCACCGTGCGACCGGCGGCTTCCGCCTGGGTCCAGCCGGTGAGTTCCTCGGCAACGGGATTGAGCAGCGTCAGGCGCCCATCGGCATCGGTGGCTATCACTCCGTCACCGATGGAGTTAAGCGTGACTGCGAGCTTTTCCTCGCTCTCCTGCAGGGTGACATTTGCCTTTTGCAACTGCCCGTTGGTTTCCTCCTGAATCGTGAGCAGATGCTGCGTTTCAAGGTGCACCAGGTTCTTCAAGCGCTGCTGAGTTTTGAGATAGAGCAGATAGGCAAATGAGATGGCAAACAGCAGCGTGAGCAGGCTCGCGATAACAATAACGGCATACAGGCGGCGCAGGTTCGTTTGGAACTCTGCTTCATGCTGCACCAGCGCGGCTTCCTCCAACTTCAGAAAGCTTCCCATCTCAGCGCGAATGGCATCCATCAACCGCTTGCCTTCGCCACTGCTGATCCCCGCCAGTACCCGAGTCATGTCGCCGTCTTGGCGCAACTGGATAAGCCGCGACAGTTCCGTCAATTTGGCTTCAGCTAAGGGAGCGACTGCGTCCAGGTGTTTGCGGGCGGCAACAATTGTGGTAAGCCTGCCCAAATCTTGCAGATGGCCTTTGACGCTGCCGCGCACATCCAGGTACGGTTTCAGAAAGGACACGTCGCCGGTCAGCAGATAGCCACGCTGGCCGGTCTCGGCGTCCTTCAAGTCAGAAAGGAACTCGTTGGCGCTACTCAAGATGATGAAGGTATGCTTGCGCATTTCAGCGGCATTATCGATCTGTCTGAAGGACCAGAAGGTCAGCGATACCACTAGCGCGACCAGCAGGGCCAGGCCCGTAAGCGGAATAACGATTTTACCTGTATTTTCCATGGATGTTTTACCCTGCTCCCGATCTCCCTGAATAGCGATTCTTCGCTCTGGCTGCTGCAAGAAAGGCCCCTTGTCTTTGCCCATTCCCATGAGGAAGCCTGACATGCAAAGCGGTAATCACTTTTGCCTAACATATTAACATTACAGCATCTCTTTCATATGACCTAGGGGTATTTAGACGGCACATTGAACTTCATCAGGAATCCCCACCGAAAAAGTCGCGCAGGGCCTGAAACAGGGCATAGGTGGGGTCAAGAAAACTGATCGCAAAGTACGTTAAGGCTTAGCCTCAACCAAGCTCCTAAGTCTTGCATTCTCCTCGCGCAGTTCCGCTTCCAATGCCTTAGCTGCGGTGATGTCCGAAAAGGTGATTACCACGCCGTCGATCTCGTCCTCCGTGGTGCGGTATGGCATAATGCGCACCTTGAACCAGCGCCTGTCGGCAGTCGTGACCTGCTTCTCCGAAAAAACTAGAGTCCGTAGCGTCTCAAGGGCAGCTTCGGTCATTTCGGAATAAAGCAGGTCGCTCGCGATGTCGCTGAGCGGTCGCCCCAGATCAGCCGGAATCAGCTTGAAAAGTTTGTTCGCCCCAGCCGTGAACCTGCGAATCCGGAGTTCGTTATCAAGGAACACGGTAATTATTTCCGTGCTGTCGAGCAGGTTCCGCATGTCGTTATTCACTCGCGAGAGCTGGCTCATTTTTGCTTGCTGCTCGGCGTTCACCGACTGCAGTTCTTCGTTCATGGACTGCATCTCTTCACCGGAGGTGACCAGCTCCTCATTCAGGGACTGCAGTTCCTCGTTGATGGCTGTGAAGTCGCTCTGCGAGAAATACATTCCCGCCTGAGTGGTATGAAGTTCCTCCTGGCAAAGTAGGAGTTCCAGATCCGATCCGGGGCCTGCGCCCTTACCTGAAGGGGCTGTCCGGGAGCGGTTCGGTGCTTTTCCTCCCGTTTGGCTTTTTACGTCGGTAAAGACGATCATCAGATTCCCCGAAAGCTCCTCCGGCTCATGGATCGCCTGCACCGTAAGATCAACGCTCTGCGAGATGACGCCCTCCCTGACAGTGAGCCCCTTGACGGTGATCGGCTCTTTTTGCCGAAGCGCCTTTCGAAAGGTTCTTGCCAAATCTAAACGGAGCCCTTCCCGAGCCATGGCAAAAACATTCCAGTTGGCCTTGCCGGCTGCCGGTTCAAGATACCGACCTGTCCGTCCGCTCGTATAGAGGATATCCCCCTTTTCATTAACCAACACGGCGGGTGAGGAAAATTTCTGCAGCATCACTTGGTCGGCGAGCCGTTGGAGATTGGCTGCAGGTTTTGGCACAGTCACTTTCGCGGTGGTCTTGGGCCTGGCGGGTCCGGCCCCGGCGGGAAACGCTGCCCATTCCCTCGGCCGAGAGGACGTGCGTTGAAACAGCCTCGATGTTTTCCCCATTGGAGTGAAAAGACCACTGGAGGTGCCGACGCTCTCGGAACTCCCCAAAAAAAGCACGCCACCCGGCTTCAAGCTGTAGCTAAAGTGCGACAAAATCTTTTTCTGAATCTCCGAAGTCAGATAGATCAATAGATTCCGGCAGATGAGGATATCCAGCTTGCCAAAGGGGGGGTCGCTAATGACGTTGTGGGTGGCAAAGGTGACCATCTGCCGTATCTCCTTGCCGACACGGTAACCGTCTCCGTCCCGGACAAAAAACCGGCGCAAACGCTCAGGTGAAACGTCACCTGCGATATCCGCCGGATAGGCCCCCTGGCGGGCCCTGTCGATCGCGTCCCGATCCGGGTTGGTGGCAAAGATCTGCAGTGTGAAAAACCCGGCGGGCTGGACCAGTTCCAGTGCCTCCGTGAAGATAATGGCGAGCGAATATGCTTCCTCCCCGGTCGAGCAGCCGGCCGACCACGCACGCAGTTCGCCACCGGCCGGGCGGGCGGCCAGGAGTTGTGGAATTGCATCTTCCTGTAACAGCGCCCATTCTGCAGGATCGCGGAAAAAGCTGGTCACTCCGATCAAAAGTTCCTTGAAGAGCAAATCCAGCTCCTGGGCGTTCTCTTGCAAATAGCGGACGTAGTTGGCAATCCCGTCAAGGTGGTGAATGCCGATGCGCCGTTCGATCCGCCGATACATGGTACTCGTCTTGTACATTGAGAAATCGTGACCAGTCTTGGAGCGTAGCAGGATGATGATTTTCCCCAGGGCACTTTGGTGCTGCTCGCCCAATGGAAGCTCGGCCTCCTCTTTCGCCATGCGGTTGTGGCTGAGGAATTCGATGATCTTTTCCGGCAAATTTTCCACGGGAGCTACCAGGTCGGCAAGTCCGGTATCAAGTGCGCTCCTAGGCATGCTATCGAACTTGGCGGAGGCAGGCTCCTGCACAACTGCTATTCCACCCTTTTCCTTGATCGCCTTAAGCCCCATAGTGCCGTCCGCACCCATTCCGGTGAGGATGACGCCGACGCTTCGTTCTTGTTGGTCTTCGGCCAGGGAACGGAAGAAATAATCGATCGGGAGGCGCTGGCCGCGGGGCGACGTCGGTTCGAACAGGTGCAGCACGCCGTGAAGAATAGACAGGTCCTTGTTAGGGGGGATCACATAGACGCCGTTCGGTTTGACCCGCATCCGGTCACAGGCCAAGAGAACCTCCATCCCGGTGGCGCGCTGGAGCAGTTCGGGTAAGCTCCCCAGGCGTGTAGGATCCAAGTGCTGGACGATGACGAAGGCCAAACCACTACCTTCCGGCACATGCCGCAGGAACTGTTCCAAAGCCTCCAATCCTCCGGCGGAAGCGCCGATACCGACGATGGGAAAGAACAGGTTCTCTTTCGGAACAATGCCATCTCTTGGAAAAGGTAAGTCTCGTTCAGCACCACTGTTCGTTGGTTGTGGTTTCTTTTTCATAGTCGACATACACCGCCATCTTATGGAATGTCACAGAAAACGGATCGTAAAGGACGTTAAGGTTAAGGATACGAGGAGGCCGGAATCCAACGGTACAACGTTGGCACGGACACTCCGAGGTTCTTGGCTACGTCACGAGGCGGCACGCCACTAGCCAGCAGTTTCTTGGCCGACTCGATCTTGCTGTCGGTCATCTGTCGTTTACGTCCGCCTTTACGGCCGAGTTGCCGGGCGACTTCTAGTCCCGCACGGGTGCGTTCCACCGTCAATTCCCGCTCCATTTGCGACAGGCTGGCCATGACGTGGAAGAAGAAACGACCTGAAGGCGTGGTAGTGTCGATGGAGTCGGTGAGGCTCTTGAACTGGACTCCACGCTTATGCAGCTCGCCAACCAGATCAACCAGGTTCTTGACGCTACGGCCAAGTCGATCCAGCTTCCAAACGACGAGGGTATCGCCCTCTCGTAGCATTTCCAGCATATTGGCCAGTCCAGGCCGCTCGGCGCGGCTGCCGCTGATCTTGTCATCGAAGATTTTCTTGCAATCTGCCTTGGTCAAGGCTTCGATCTGAAGATCGAGGTTCTGATCTTGAGTCGAGACACGTGCATAACCGATCAACATGATAGTCCCTCGAAAGATATTTTATCCACTAACTGTTACTCTCATTGTGGTGTTAATTTCATCACTGATTCCTTGAAAAATTTTTGAGAGTTTCCCCTATGACTTGCAAGGTCTTCTCGAAATCTATCGGTTTGGCAATATAGTCGTCCATGCCAGCGGCGAGACACTTCTCCTTAGCCTCGTTGCCAGCATGAGCCGTCATGGCAATGATAGGTGTATGGCTTCCGCGCTCCTGCTCCCGGCACCGAATGATGCTGGTCGCCTCAAAGCCATTTAGTCGCGGCATCTGCACATCCATCAGAACCAGGTCATATCCTCCCAGTTCCCACATTTCTATTGCCTTCTGGCCGTCCTCAGCTAAATCCATTTCGTAGCGTGACTTTTTGAGCATCGCGCCGAGAATCATGCCGATGGTCGGTTCGTCATCGACAAGAAGAATACGCGGAATTCTTTCTCCCTCCGAAGTGGCTGATTTAGAATCAGTTGGTTGGGGATTGGTCGCTAGTTGGGCCTCCCTTTCTCGTTGGGCTTCTGCAAGGGGGAGGGTGAAGGTGAAGACACTTCCAACCCGCTCTTCGCTTGCGAATGTAATCGTCCCCCCCATAAGTTCACCAATTTCCTTGCTTATGGTAAGACCAAGACCGGTGCCTCCATAACTACGAGAATGGGAGTCGTCCACCTGGCTGAACGCATGGAAAAGGAGATGTTTCTTGTCGTCTGGAATGCCGGTACCGCTATCGCTAACTGCGAAGGTAACTTCCCTCTTGCCGCCGAGTGTGCTGGCCCCGGCGGTGACACGCAACTCCACCTTCCCTTTTTGGGTGAACTTGACAGCATTGCCGACCAGGTTCGTCACGACCTGGCAGATTCGTGCAAGGTCGCCAATCAGAATACCTGGTACATCGTTAGCCACCGCACAATCGAGGTCAATACCTTTACCCCTCACTAAGGGAAAAAAGATGTTGCATGTATTTTCCACGCATTCGCGAACGGAGAACGGTTTTTCTTCTATCGACAATTTGCCTGCTTCGATTTTTGTCAGGTCAAGGATGTCGTTGAGAATCCGGACCAGGGATAATCCCGATTTTTTGGAAATTTCAATATATTCTCGCTGCTCCGCTTCGAGGTTGCCTAAAAGAACGAGATCGAGCATGCCAAGAACGCCGGTCATGGGGGTGCGCAACTCGTGGCTCATGTTGGCGAGGAATTGGCTCTTGGAAGTGGTGGCCGCCTCGGCAACTCGAAGTTCATTCGCCGTTTCTATTAACTGACGATCCACTGCGGCCTTTGCTACCTTCGCGCACGCCTCAACTGCCGCCTCGGCCACCTTTAGCCGCGCCACATCTGTTGCTACTTTCAATTTTTGAAGTGACTCTGGTTGTTCTATCGTTAGATATGCCTTCTCCGCGGCCTCAGCCACCTTTAGCCGTGCCTCCTCCGCTGCCTCAGCCACTTTTAGCCGTGCCTTCTCCACTGCCACCAATACCTTTAGCTGCGCCGCCTCAGGCTCAATTTCCGACTCTTTCATTACTCGAAGCGCCTCATCGGCTGCAATAGTCACCTTTTGAAGCGCCTCGACCGCTTCTTCTTCCACCCTTTGAAGCGCTTCCTCGGCCTGTTTACGCTTGGTAATGTCGATTAAAGCAATGTGGCATTCCTGTCCCGATGCGACGACCACTGCCTCTATCTGAACGATGAGTTGTGAAGCCCCGTCTTTCAAGAGGGGAATCTCACATGTCCCTTTGGCAAGGCCCGTAAAAATCATTCCAAGGAAGTCGGAGAAGGCGGGACGGGCAGTACCGGCGACGAAATTCCCGAAATGTCGGCTTTTCAGCCGGGACCGCACAATCCCAAGAAGACCGGCACCGGTGAGGTTGACGGCGAGGATAGTTCCCTTGCGGTCGAGGGTAAAGTAGCCCACTGGGGCAAATTCATAGAGGTCGGTATACTTCTCCAACAACGTTTCCATCTCAGCCCTGGCCTGGCAGAGTTCCTCATTCTGCATCTCCAACTCGACCTGGTGTACCTGCAATTCGTGGAGGACACGTTGCGTTTCATCAACTGCCCGAGGCTCTGTCTTTATATTCTCTCCGAGCTGCTCTTCCGCGAGGCGGCGCAACTCAGCTTTATCAACAATATGAGGGGCTTTATTCATAGCCATGATGTGATTCCGCCTTATTAAACGCAATGACAAGTGTTTATCTAAACTCATTGCCATGATGGCAGTTTGAGAATATTATTTCAAGAACTCTTTGTGAGAATGGAAACCCCTTGATTTTGTGTGCTGCATCGGTGACGCGACGAGGCTTCTCAAAAACCCTCGTTTGCGAGAGGAGTTCAAATGCCCCGTCGTTCGATTTTGTCCGCCGCCGAGCGAGATAGCCTGCTCACAATGCCCGACGCCAAGGATGAGCTGATTCGGCATTACACCTTCAACGAAACCGACCTGTCGATCATTCACCAGCACCGTGGCCCGGCGAACCGGTTGGGCTTCGCCGTCCAGCTTTGCTACCTGAGATTTCCCGGCATAATCCTTGGTGCCGATGAATCTCCGTTTCCGCCCTTGCTGCGACTGGTAGCGGCGCAGCTCAAGGTGCCGGCGGGAATCTGGGACAAATACGGCCAACGCGAGCAGACGCGAAGAGAGCACCTGGTTGAACTGCAAATGGTGTTCGGGTTCAAGCCCTTCACCACGAGCCATCACCGGCAAGCAGTGCACACACTTACCGAACTGGCCTTGCAGACCGACAAGGGCATTGTACTAGCCAGTGCGCTTATTGAGGACCTGCGGCGGCAGGCCATCATCCTGCCCGTCATGAACGCCATCGAGAGCGCCTGCGCCGAGGCCATTACGCGAGCCAATCGGCGCATTTACTCGGCACTGACCGACTCCTTGTCACCAGGACATTATCAGCGCCTGGATGATCTTCTCAAACTCAAGGAAGATAGCAAGACAACCCGGCTGGCCTGGCTGCGCCAGTCTCCCTCCAAGCCGAATTCGCGGCACATGCTTGAACATATCGAGCGCCTTAAAGCCTTGCAAGCGCTAGATCTGCCGGTAGGGATCGAGCGGCAGGTTCACCAAAACCGCTTACTCAAGATCGCCCGCGAAGGCGGGCAGATGACGCCCGCCGACCTGGCCAAGTTTGAAACACAACGGCGCTACGCTACCCTGGTATCGCTGGCCATTGAAGGCATGGCCACCGTCATCGACGAAATTATTGACCTGCACGACCGCATCCTTGGCAAGCTGTTCAATGCCGCAAAGAACAAGCATCAACAGCAGTTCCAGGCGTCAGGCAAGGCCATCAACGAAAAGGTACGGCTGTACGGGCGCATCGGACAGGTCTTGTTGGAAGCCAAACAGAGTGGCGAAGATCCGTTCGCAGCTATCGAAACTGTGATTTCTTGGGATGCTTTCATGGCCAGCGTCAGCGAGGCACAGAAGCTCGCTCTGCCTGCGGACTTTGACTTCCTGCCTCGCATCGGCGAGAGCTACGCCACGATGCGCCGCTACGCACCCCAGTTCCTTGATGTGCTCAAACTACGGGCGGCGCCATCCGCCAAGGGTTTGCTTGATGCCATCGACGTTCTGCGCGGTATGAATGCTGACAACACCCGCAAGGTTCCTGCCGACGCAACGACCGAGTTCATCAAGAAACGCTGGGAGAAGTTAGTTCTAACTGATGAGGGCATCGACCGGCGCTACTACGAACTATGTGCTCTGTCGGAACTTAAAAACGCGCTGCGCTCAGGTGATGTTTGGGTGCAAGGCTCACGGCAATTTCGAGATTTTGACGAGTATCTTATACCTGCTGAGAAATTTGCCGGTCGCAAGCTGGCCAACGACTTGCCGCTTGCCATATCGACCGACTGCGACAAGTATCTCCATGACCGATTGTTGTTGCTGGAACAACAGCTCGAAACGGTCAACCGCTTAGCTGCGTCAAACGACTTACCTGAAGCCATCATCACAGCAGAGTCGGGCCTGAAGATCACACCGCTGGACGCCGCGATGCCCGATACCGCGCAAGCGCTAATCGACCAGATCGCGATGCTGCTTCCACACGTTAAGATCACCGAGTTGCTGTTGGAGGTTGATGAGTGGACCGGTTTTACCCGGAAGTTTGCACATTTGAAGACGGGCGAGGTAGCCAAAGACAAAACCTTACTGCTGACGACGATCCTGGCCGACGGAATCAACCTCGGCTTGACCAAAATGGCAGAGTCATGCCCTGGTACGACCTACGCCAGGCTTTCGTGGCTGCAAGCTTGGCACATACGAGACGAGACCTACTCGGCGGCTCTGGCCGAACTAGTTAATGCACAGTTCCGTCAGCCATTCGCCGGGAACTGGGGTGATGGGACCACTTCGTCATCAGACGGGCAGCGCTTTCGTGCTGGAGGCAGGGCAGAGAGCACCGGCCACATAAACCCGAAGTACGGTGCTGAACCGGGGCGGTTGTTCTATACCCACATTTCTGACCAATATTCGCCCTTCAACGCCAAAGTGGTCAATGTCGGTGTGCGCGATTCAACCTATGTGCTTGATGGCTTGCTGTACCACGAATCTGACTTGCGCATTGAAGAACATTATACGGATACGGCAGGTTTCACGGATCATGTCTTCGCCCTGATGCACTTGCTGGGTTTCAGTTTCGCGCCGCGCATCCGCGACCTGGGCGATACAAAGCTTTACACACTGAAGGGGGATACCGGGTATGACGCGCTCAAACCGATGATCGGCGGCACGCTCAACATCAAGCATGTCCGCGCTCATTGGGATGAAATCCTGCGCTTGGCCACCTCCATCAAGCAGGGCACCGTGACTGCCTCACTGATGCTGCGCAAGCTCGGTAGCTACCCTCGTCAGAACGGCCTAGCCATCGCCCTGCGCGAATTGGGGCGCATCGAGCGAACACTATTCATCCTGGACTGGTTGCAAAGCGTTGAACTGCGACGCCGTATTCATGCTGGGCTGAACAAGGGCGAAGCTCGCAACGCATTAGCCAGAGCGGTTTTCTTCTATCGTCTGGGTGAAATCCGCGACCGCAGCTTTGAACAGCAGCGCTACCGGGCCAGTGGCCTCAATCTGGTAACGGCAGCTATCGTGCTCTGGAATACAGTGTACCTGGAACATGCCACCAACGCCTTGCGCAAACACGGTCAACTTGTAGATGATTCATATTTGCAGTACCTGTCACCGCTCGGTTGGGAGCACATCAATCTAACTGGGGATTACCTATGGCGGAGCAATGCAAAGATCGGCACAGGTAAATTTAGGCCGTTGCGGCAGATGCCGCCGGCTTAACGTGCTTTATTTTCCGTTTTCTGAGACGACCCCTAGTACGTCTCCTTTTGGAAGTAAAGCTCGACTACCGTTAAGAAAAGCTGGGGGCGGCAGATGCTGCCGCCAAATTTCGCGTCCTGGAGGACGCTCGCTGCGGGATGCGTCGCGGGCTCCTGCGGGAGAAACCGCGCTGCTTCAGGTTCAGTCGTAGACCGACAGCTCTTCCTCGTGGTTGAAATAGCGCATGGCCGCGTCGGCCAGGGCCTCCATCTCGTTTTCCCCGGGATTCAGGTACAGGGGTGCCAGGAAGCTGATCTTCTTCCTCAGGCTGTCCAGCAGGAGCTGCGAATAGACCAGGCTTCCGGTCAGGGCGATGGCGTCGATCTCCCCCTCCAGGACCGCAGCGCAGGCGCCGACCTCCTTGGCCACCTGGTAGGCCATCGCCTCGTACACCTCGGCGGCCTTAGCGTCGCCCGCCGCGATCCGCTGCTGGATCTCGATGGCGTTGGTCGTCCCCAGGTAGGCGTAGAGCCCGCCCCCCCCGGTCAACAGCTTCAGGACCTGCTCCTTGGTGTACTCGCCGCTGAAGCAGAGCTTCACCAGGTCACCCGCGGGGAGCGATCCGGCGCGCTCTGGGGAAAAGGGGCCGTCGCCGTCCAGGGCGTTGTTCACGTCGATGATCTGCCCCTTGCGGTGGGCGCCCACCGAGATGCCGCCGCCCAGATGCACGACGATCAGGTTCACCTCGTCGTAGCGCTTGCCCAGGCCCGCGGCGATCTTCCTGGCGGTCGCCTTCTGGTTCAGTGCATGGAAGCTGCTCTGCCGGGCGATCTGCGGGATCCCCGAGTAGCGGGCGGAAGGGCACAGCTCGTCCGTCATGGGGGGGTCGGCGGTCAGCACCGGGATGCCGTACTGGTTACCCAGGTCGAAGGCGATCAGCCCCCCCACGTTGATGGGGTGCGCGCCGTAGATGCCGCTCTTCATGTCGGCGATCATCTTGGGACACACCTGGTAGATGCCGCCCGGCAGCGGCTTCACGTTGCCGCCGCGGCAGGCGATGGCGTCGATGTCCTGCATCGAGAGCCGCTGGTCCCGCAGCACGCCCAACACGGCGCTCTTGCGGTAGTCGTACTGGTCCCAGATGGTGGGGAACCTGCGCAGCTCCTCGTCGGAGTGCCGCACGGAAACTGTCGCCTTCATATCCCCGGCCGAGAATATGCCGACTTTGGTCGAGGTTGACCCCGGGTTGATGATGAGAATGGTCTTGTCGCTGCTCATGGTCTGCTCCCTCAATGAGTCATGCTTCAGTGCCGGGGAAACTACCGTGGTCTTTTGCACAAAACTGTAGCGCTACGGTCTCGTGAGAGTCGCATCGGCTGCCAGGTGCCCCGCTGGTGTGTCGCGCCGGGCCCGGGCCGCCGGGAAAAATGGGCACCTCCCCCAGGAGAAGAGGTGCCCCATCACAGGCTGAACGAATTGTTACTGGACTTGCGGTCTAGAAGAAGTAGTAGGCGGCAACGCGGAAGATGTTGTTCTGGCCGAAGTTGGCGCCTGCTGCAGATTTCGCCGCCAGCTGGGTCGTGTTGTGCGCGTACTCGGTTGCCAGCCTGACTGCTGCGTTCAGGTCGTAGGTGACGTTGCCGTACATGCTGTCGTTGTACTTCTCGAAAGCCGCATTGGTGACTGCGTAAGCGGCATAGTGCTCCGCGTTGCGCTTCATGTAGCCGGCGGTGATGCCCATGTCCTGGGTGGGGTAGAACTTCAGCTGGTTGTAGATGCCAAAGCCCCTCGCCGCGCTCAGGTTCGCTGCCGTTCCGGTCATCGCCACGGCGGTCAGACCCTGGACGTTAAGGCCCGCACCCTGCATGATCTGGCCTTCATAGGAAAGCGTCATGCTGCGGTGCTTGCCGTCGCTCGACTTGAGGATCGGGACGAAAGCGTAGGCGCCGTACCCGTAGACGTCGACGTTCTGCGCCTGGGTGGTGAGCTTCTGGGTGCCGTACATGCCGAAGACGCCGACCTGAAGCGGGCTCATGCCGAGTCCCATGAATCCGGGAGCGGAGCCCAGCATCTTACTGGAGAACATGAGCTGACCTGCGACGTTAGGCACGCTGCCGTAGCCGCCGGTCGTCGAAGCGGAGTTGTCGCCGCCCGCGGTGTAGATGGTGCTGAGGCCCGCTACCGGAGCTGCCTGGGTAGCCGAATCCTGAACCGGGTTCTGCACGCCGACTACCAATTTGAGCGACTCGTCCGGGGTGAAGTTTACCTTCTGGGTCAAGCGGACCTGGGGTACCCGCGGGTTGTTGGCTGCGCCCGTCGTGCCGCCCTGACGGAAGTCGATGGTGTCCGCGGCGGCCGGTCCGAAGATGTCCCAGAACTGGCCGAACAGGACCTGGGTGGTGGTCCAGTCCAAGCTGCCGTAGGCGTGGCGCATGCGCAGGTTGCCGAATTCGTTGGCCAGCGAGCTCTGCCCGTAGAAGTCGGCTTCGATGAGTGCATTGGTCTTGGCGCCCAGGAAGGTCGGGCCTGCTACTTTCAACCAGAAACGGGTCTGCTTCGCGGTGAAGATCGACTCGTCCTTGTGATTGTTGATGGGGATACCGCCGCCGGGGGCGCCCGGGCTCAGGGGGCCGACCGGTGTGGTATTGTGCGCGTAATCAAGCTTTACGTAGCCGCCGATGGAGAGGTTGAACTTGCTCATAACCGGTGAACCCATGGCACCGTAGACTCCCGGGGCGACTTCGCACGACGGCGAAAAATCGCAGTTGTAGGGAGCCGGTTCTTCGGCGTAGGCCATGCCTGCCACTGATAACAACGCTGTTGCCAATAAACTCACCTTTTTAATCATTTTTTCTGCCTCCTCTAAGAGTTGATAACCATCGAAATCTAACCAAAATAACTGTCCTCAGTCTTTGCTGCCTCACCCCCCGTTGCCCCGCGAGCGGGTTCGTTCTTGCTGCCAGGAAATCCATTAAGCTACTCGAAGCTGACCAGATCGTTGGTCTTCACCGGTCCTCCCTGCTTCATGACCCCGTAGCTTCCATTGCTGCCGACAAAACCCTGCACCTCGACTGTTCCCAATGCTTCGCCCGGAGCGAGCCCCAGCCCTTTGACGACCGTCCCCCCACGGTACACGGTAAGCTTTTGTCCCGGCGTAATGCCGTCCTCGCGGCCCAGGTTGAAGTAGATCCGGTTTCCCTCCAGCGCCACCACCAGGCCGAAGTGCGGCAGCAGGGAGGCGGGCTTGCCCGCCGTGTCGGTAAGCCCGGCCGGGGCGGGCGCCATGGGGGCGGGCGCCGCGACCGCCTCGGCAGTCGCGCGGGCCGGAACCGCTTTCGGGGCCGGGGCCGCACTGTTGCCCGTCACGGCGTCGTAACCCTTCCTGGCGAGCTCGTTGCCGCGGGGGACCCCCTTCTCCACGTAGCTGCGCGGCACCCAGATGGTTTCGGGCGCGTTGGGGGACATGGTCAGCCCGGGGTTCGCTATCTCGACGAAACCCTCCCTGCTGACCGACTCGTTGCTGCCCGCGCAGCCGGCCAGGAAAATGAGCCCCAGCAACAGGATCCGTTTGTCTTTGTTCAGGCGGTAATTCGGGGTACTGCTGTTCATGTTTTTTCTCCCTGACTATCCGGTTAACCGGTACGTAAATGCCTAAAAGAGCGAACTATTTTGCCTGGGCGCCGGCCTTTGGCGCCATTCCCCGCGGGGCCGCACCCGCTACCTGGCACGGCAGGGCTAGCGGGCCGCCGGGTGGTGCTGGGAGCCACGGTCGTTAGCGAGGATCCGTAATTCGAAGCGCTTGATCTTGCCGGTGGCGGTCTTGGGGAGCTCGTCCAGGAACCGGACCCAGCGCGGGTACTTGTAGAGCGCCAGGGAGGCCTTGACGAAGTTCTTCAGCTCCTCCTCCATGGCCGGCGAGCCTTGCTGCTGCCTGTTGAGGACCACGAAGGCCATCGGCTTGATCAGGTCGTTCTCGTCCGGGGCGCCGACCACGGCGCACTCCAGGACGGCGGGGTGCTGGATCAGGCAGGACTCCACCTCGTTGGGGGAGACCCAGATGCCGCCCACCTTCAGCATGTCGTCGGAGCGTCCGGCGCAATAGTAGTAGCCGTCGGCGTCGCGGAAGTACTTGTCACCGGTGTTGATCCAGTGCCCGATCATGGTCTGGCGGCTTTTTTCGTGCTTGTTCCAGTAGTGGGCGGCCGCCGAGTCCCCCTTGACCAGCAGGATGCCGATCTCGCCCGCCGGCAGGTCGCTCAGGTCCTCGGCGACGATGCGGGCCTCGTAACCGGGGACGACCCGGCCCGAGCTGCCGGGGCGCACGTCGCCCGGCTGGTTGGAGATGAAGATGTGCACCATCTCGGTGGAGCCGATGCCGTCCAGGATGTCGAGGTCGAAGCGCTTCTTCCAGCGGTTCAGGTAGTCGCCGGGGAGCGCCTCCCCCGCGGAGACGCAGAGCCTCACCCCGTCCATGCTCCCCTCGTCCTCCAGCATCTGGCCGTAGAGGGTGGGGACCCCGAAGTACAGGGTAGGGCGCTGGTTCCTGACCGTGGCGTACACCGCCTCCGGGGTGGGGCGCTGGGGGAGCAGCACCGCCGTCGCCCCGACGCCGAAGGGGAAGTAGAGCCCGTTGCCCAGGCCGTAGGCGAAGAATAGTTTGGCCGCCGAGAAGCAGACGTCGTCCTCCCTGATGCCGAGCACCTTCTTGGCGTAGGTCTCGGTCGCGTACACCATGTCGTGCTGCAGGTGTACGGTCCCCTTGGGGGAGCCCGTGGAGCCCGAGCTGTAGAGCCAGAAGCAGGAGTCGTCGCGGCAGGTGGGGGCGGTCGCCAGTTCGGCCGACTGGGCCCGGGTCAGCTCGCTCAGGCTCAGGTCGCCGGCCGGGGCTTCCCCGTTGGCGACGATGATCTGCTTCAGGAAACGCAGGTTGGCGCGGATCGGGTCGATCTGGTCCAAGAGCAGGGCGTCCACCACCAGCACCCGCGCCCGGCTGTCGTTTAGGTAGAATTCGAAATCCTTGGAGCGGTTCAGGGTGTTCAGGCAGACCGGGACCGCGCCGATCTTGATCGCGCCGAAAAAGGCCTGGGGGTAGACCTCCGTGTCGAGCAGCAGCAGGGCGACGCGCTCCTCCATCCGGAGGTCGAGGGAGAGCAGCGCGTTGCCGGTGCGGTTCACCTGCTCCTGAATCTCGCGGTAGCTGAAGGAGCGGTCTTCGCAGCGGACCGCGACCTTGTCGCCCCGTCCCTCGCGGACGTTGCGGTCGACAAAATAATCAGCGGCGTTGAAGGTTTCCGGAAGATTAAGATTGTAGGGCATGGCTTTGTTACCCCCCTCGGCAGTAGTTGACTCGTTGCTTGATCCGCAATAAGTAAAATACTGTTTTGCAAAACTAGCTCCATTTAAGCTGAAATGCAAGAATAATTTAAAGTGCCATGTAACTTTCCGTATTTACTTGGGGTATAGTTTTGATTGGAATATTACAATGTTATATATTGTGTCGCATAGGAGGTTGCCGTGTAAAAATATGAAAATCGGTGTAACGATTTGAAGTTTCAGAGCGGGGAAAGCGGGTTTGCCGGAAGGGAGTGCGGCGCGGGAAATATCGATTATCCCGGGCATTTTTGCTCCGCACGGGGCGGACAAATAGCCCGCGCAAAACCGGGCGAGCTGTGATACCATCACTTGGTCCAAGCTGTCAAACAGAAACTCCGGCTGCCGATAAGGGACTCTACATGAATAGCGAACTTTCCGAGCTCTACCGAAAAAAACTGACAACGGCAGACGAGGCGGTGTGCCAGATCCAGTCCGGCTGGCGTGTCTTCCTAGGATCGGGGTGCGCCGTTCCTCAGCAACTGGTCGCCGCGCTCTGCCGAAACGCCACCAGGTTCCACGATATAGAGTTGATCCAGCTGCTCTCTTTCGGATCGGCCGATTACATAAACGATCAGAACACCGGGCGGCTGCGCCACAACTCGTTCTTCATCAGCGAGAACATCCGCCAGGCCGTCTGCGAGGGGCGCGCCGATTACACGCCGATCTTCTTGAGCGAGATCCCCGAGCTGATCCGCCACGGGCAGCGCGGCAACCACGCGGCGCTTTTGCAGGTGTCGGCGCCGGACCAGCACGGCTACTGCAGCCTGGGGATCAACGTGGACATCCAGCGCGCCGCGCTGGACCGCGCCAAGCTGGTCATCGCCGAGGTGAACCGCCAGATGCCCCGCACCTGCGGCGAGAGCCACGTGCATATAAGCAAGATCGACTTCTTGGTGGAGATCGATCGGCCCATACTGGAATCCGTGCCGCAGGAGGCCGACGAGGCGACCCTGCAGATCGGCTATCACATCTCGCGCCTGGTGGAAAACGGCAGCTGCCTGCAGATGGGGATCGGCACCATCCCCAGTTCGGTGCTGCGCTACCTGGGCGACAAGCGCGACCTCGGCATCCACACGGAGATGTTCAGCGACGCGCTCATTCCCCTGATACAGGGAGGCAACATCACCAACCGCCTGAAGAAGATCCTCCCCGGCAAGACCGTCACCAGCTTCGTCATCGGCAGCCGCGCGCTCTACGATTTCGTGGACGGCAACGTCGGCGTCGAGTTCCACCCCTCGGAGTTCGTCAACGACCCCCGGGTGATCTCCGCCAACGACCAGGTGGTGGCGGTCAACTCGGCGCTGCAGGTGGACCTCACCGGGCAGATCTGCGCCGACAGCATCGGCTACAAGTTCTACAGCGGGATCGGCGGGCAGGTGGACTTCATCAGGGGTGCGGCCATGAGCCGCGGCGGCAAGCCGATCGTCGCCATCCGTTCCACCGCCAAGGACGGGACCTTAAGCCGCATCGTGCACCGCATCGACGACGGCGCCGGCGTGGTCACCAGCCGCGGCGACGCCCACTACGTGGTGACCGAGTACGGCGTCGCCTATCTGCACGGCAAGACCATCCGGGAGCGGGCGCTGTCGCTCATGTCCATCGCCCATCCCGATTTTCGCCAGGAGCTTTTGGATTTCGTCAAACAGAAGCATTACGTCTTCGAGGATGAACAGGTCTGGCAGCAGGCCCTGGACCACTACCCGAGGGAGCTTGAGGAACAGCGGGAGTTCGGCGGGGTGACCATGCAGGTGCGGCCGCTCAAGGCGGCGGACGAGCGATTGCTGCAGGAGTTTTTCTACAGCCACAATCCGGAGACCATCTACAACCGGTATTTCGCCCCCAAGCTGCAGCTGGCCCACCGCGAGGCGGCCAAGCAGGTCTGCGTGGATTACCGGGGGCGCATGGCGCTGGCGGTCTTCGTCCAGGAGAACAACGCCGAGCGCATCGTCGCGGTGGGGCGTTACGCGCTCAATCCCCGCTCCAACATGGCGGAGACCGCGGTCGTGGTCCACGAGGAGTGCCGCAGGCTGGGACTGGCCCGCTACCTGCTGCGTCAGCTGGAGCGCCACGCCATCGCCCAGGGGATCGAGGGGTTTTGTTCGGAGATCCTCCCCGGCAACGAGGCGATGCTCAGCTACCACCGGGGGCTGGGCCACTCGATCGTCTACTCGCAGGAGACCGACACCTACCACATGGAGTTTCGCTTCGCCCAGCCGGCGGGCGGAGGGTCGCAGGGAGCTGCCCAACCGGCGCAGGCGCCCCATAACGACGGCTCCACCCGGAGCGGTTTCACCGGGTAGCAGGCTCACCGTTGTTGTTCACCCCGGGGCACGGAAGGCGGGCGAATACAAGATTCGCCCCTACGAGCTCAATATATCCGTAGGGGCGAACCTTGTGTTCGCCCGTGATTTGGGTCCCCATTCACCCTAACGGCTCCTACCGAAGCGATTTCACCGGGTAGCTGCCAGCCCCCGGCATCACCACAGGGACCAGGTCTCCCGGTGATGCTGCTTCCCGGCGGACTCGAACATCTCCCAGGCCGCCACGAAGGTGGCGTCGTGCAGCCTGAGCACGGCCGCGATGCTGCCGTCCCGGGCCACCTGGTAGCCCCCCGCCAGGCTGGTGCAGATGGGGAGCGCCATTTCCCGCGCCACGTCGAACACGATCCTGTCGCGCCGGGCCATCTGCTCGGTGCTGAGATTTCCCCCCAGCGGGTCGTCGATATGCGAGTCGACGCCGGCGTTGTAGATGATCAGGCCGACATCGGCAAATTCCCTCACGATATCGGGCAGCCGCTTGAGCCAGCGCTCCGGCGCGGCGGCCCTCGCCTCACGGTCCCCGCCCGAACTGTAATGCCTGAGGTAGTCCAGGCCGAGCCGCGCCTTGATGTCGTCGGTGCCGTTTCCGTAGTGATAGTCGAGGTCCAGGATGCCGACCCGCGCGGCGCCGGCCTGGTGCGCCTTGATGGCGGCGATCACCAGGAAATTGAAGGTGCAGTAGTCGCCGCCGCTGCCGTAGCAGGCGTGATGCGCACCCGAGGTCGGGCTGAAGCTCGCCTCCCCGGAGCGTAGAGCGTGCAGGGCGGCGGCGGTCATGCTCCCGGCCACCCAGGGTAGGGCGCGCGCCAGTTCCGGGTCCCGGTTGTCGTAGCCGTTGGGAATGGCGCAGGAAAGCACCCCCTGCACGTACTTGGGGTCGTGGGCGAGGGCGATCTCGTCGGGGGTGAGCGGGGGGAAGGCTTCTTCTTCAAAGCGGATGCTCAGCCTCTTCCAGCTCTCCAGCACCAGCGCGGGTTTGCCGGCGGAAGGGCTGCAGGAGATCATCCCGGGAACCGATTGCCGCTTGTCGTAAAACACTTTCATGGCTATTCCCCGGTTCTGAGTTGTCTGGTGAGCGGGTTGTTTCCTCACCTTATCCATCGTTCCCACGTTCCAGCGTGGGAATGCAGCCAGGGACGCTCCCGCGTCCCGTCCTGCTGCCGGTGGCGAGGCCTCTGGCTGCGCTGCGGCATCGCCTCCGGTGTTGGACGCTGGAGCGTCCGGGGAGTCCGTTCCCACGCTGGAGCGTGGGAACGATGACTTGGCGGTCTACTTCGCGGGCCCGTCCTCCAACCCGTACTCCTTGAGCCTGCGGTCCAGGGTCGGCCGGGAGATGCCCAGGATCTCGGAGGCCCGCTTCTTCTCGTAGTTGGTGAAGATCAGGATGTTTTCGATGTGCTCGCGCTCCACCTCGTGCAGCGGCTTCAGCAATAGTCCGAACCTCTCGCTTTTCCGACCCCCCTCCAGGTGCAGCGACTCCGGGAGCAGCACGTTGCCGTAGGACAAAAGCACGGCGCGGCGCAGGGTGTTCTCCAACTCGCGCACGTTGCCCGGCCAGGAGTGCTCCAGGATCAGGTTCATGGTCTCCTGGGGCACGATGTCCACGCTCTTGCCGGTCTCGTGGCGCATCTTGCCGAGGAAGAACTTGACCAGCAGCAGCAGGTCGTCCTTGCGCTCGCGCAGCGTCGGCAGGTCGATGGTGACCACCTTGAGGCGGTAAAAAAGGTCCTTGCGGAACTCCCCGGTCGCGACCAATGAGGAGAGCTCCTTGTTGGTGGCGGTGATGACCCGCACGTCCGCCTTCAGGGTCTCGATGCCGCCCACCCGCTCGAATTCGCGCTCCTGAAGAAAGCGCAAGAGCTTCACCTGGATCTCAGGTCCCGTCTCGGATATCTCGTCCAGGAACAGGGTGCCCCCCTGGGCCAGCTCGAACTTGCCCGGCTTGGTGCGGTAGGCACCGGTGAAGGCCCCCTTCTCGTGGCCGAAGAGTTCGCTCTCCAGGATGGTCGGGGCGAGCGAGGAGCAGGCGACCGCTATGAAGGGGCGGTTCTTGAAGGAGGAGTTGAAGTGCAGCGCGCGGGCAACCATCTCCTTCCCGGTGCCGCTCTCACCCTGGATCAGCACGGTGGCGCGGGAGTCGGCCACGGCGCCGATGGTCTTGTAGACCTCCTTCATGGCCCGGGAGCGGCCCACCATGATGTTCTGCTCGAAGGGTGGGTCCAGGGTGTCGCAGAAGGTGACCCCGTTTCGCGACAGGGTGCTCATCTCGAAGATCTTCGCGATGACCTCGTCCAGGTGGTCCAGGTCTACCGGCTTGCCGAGGTGGTCGATGGCCCCCAGGCGGATCGCCTCGATGGCCGTCTGCATGTCGTCGTAGGCCGTGATCATGACGACCGGCAGCTCGGGGCGCTTTTCCTTGATGGCGCTCAGCACCTCGAAGCCGTCCATCCCCGCCAGCCGGAGGTCGAGCAGCACCAGGTCGATGTTGTTGTTCGCGTCCAGGGCCATCTCGACCGCGTCGCGGCCGTCGGCCGCCGTCAGGACCGTGTAGCGCTCCTCGGTCAGGTGCAGTTCCAGGGTGCGCCGGATGGCGAAGTCGTCGTCGGCTATCAGGATGGTTTTCATAACGTCTCAAGCTCCCTTTTCGGCAGGCCCGGTCAGGGGGAGTGCCACGCTGAAGGTGGCGCCCTGGCCCGGCTCGCTTTCGGCCGTCACCGTCCCGCCATGACAAAGGACGATGGTCTGCAGGATCGACAAGCCGAGCCCGCCGCCCGAGGTTTTCGTGGTGTAAAACGGGTCGAAGAGCTGCTCGCGTTTCTCCTGCGGGATGCCCGCCCCGCTGTCCTTCACCCGTATCACGGCCTGGTGCTCATTGCTGTAGGCCGTGATCTCCAGGCGCCGCTCCTCCCCGTCCATCGCCTCGACGGCGTTCAGCACCAGGTTCAGCAGCACCTGGTGGATCTGCTCGGGGTCGCAGACCAGGCTCAGGGGGAATTCGATGTGGGTCTCGGTCCGGATGCCCCGCTCGGCCAGGCGCTGCGACATGAGCTGCAGCAGCCGCTTGACCAGCTCTCCCAGTTCGACGTTTTGCAGCCGCAGGGGGCGGGGGCGCGCGAAGTCGAGCACGTCGTTCAAAAGGTGGTTCAGGCGCTGGATCTCGCCGTCCACGATGGAGAAGTTCTCGCTCAGGACCCCGGTAGGCCCGATCCTCTTGCGGATCATCTGCATGTTCATCTGGATGGACGACAGCGGGTTGCGGATCTCGTGCGCGAGACCCAGGGCGAGATGCCCCACCGCGGCGACCTTCTTGGTGATCAGGAGTTCGTCGAAGGTCGACTCCAGCTGCGAGTGCGTCTCGCCCAGGGCCCGGGTATTGAGCCAGACCTCGATGGAAAGCGCCCGGTTCCAGTTGAAGAGCAGCGCGAGCAGCAGGGAGGCGCCCCCCAGGATCGTCACCAGGAGCGTCGTCGAGATCGCCTCCTGGCGCTCCAAAAGCGGGGAGAGCAGGGCCTCCACTTCCCGCTCCGGGGTGGCGACGCCCAGGATCCAGAGCCGGTTCCCCAGGCGCACCGGGTGATAGCTCACCAGCTTGCGCACCTGGCGGTGCGGGTCGTCCGGGTCCTCGTAATCGTACCAGCCGCTGCCGGGATGGCCGTCCTTCATGGAGTCCAGCAGGTGGTACAGGCGGGGCCACTTGTGCGACAGCGCCTCGTCGAAACTGTGCCCGGCGATCTTGCCGTTGGGGTCGACCAGGATGGTTCTGGTGTCGCTGTCGATCAGCCAGGCGTGCCCCTGCTTGCCGATGTGGACCGGGAGCACGTGGCTCGCCGCCAGGCTGTCGAAGTTGACCGAACAGACCGCGACCCCCTGGAACTCCCCCCCGGCGCCGTAGATCCCCTTGGCGACGATCAGCTCCTTTTCACCGCGGTGCAGCCCCCCCTCCATCCGCATGAAGGGCGAGACGTACATCTGGTCCGGCTCCTTGTTGCCGCGCGCCCAGCGGTAATAGTCGCGCCAGGCGTAGCTGCGTCCCAGGGTGTAGGGGTCGTTCGGCTCGATCGCCACCACCGTCCCCTTCCGGTCGTAGACCACCAGTTCGAAGACCGGGGTGCCGGCGAGCGTCCCGTAGATCTTTTGCAGGCTCCCCTGCACCTGGTCGGCGCGCTCCCGGTTCACCTCCCTCCCTTCGAAGAGGCTCGCCACCAGGTCGAGATCGCGGTGGAAGGTGGCGAACAGCTCGTTGAGGGCGTGGGAGGCCATCTCGGCCACCAGGTACTGCTGGCGGTTGTACTGCTCGAAAAAGCGTGCGCGCGCCTCGGCGCGCACCTCGCTGTTGGCGCGCTCGATCCAGTAAAGGGCGCCCGTGGCGCTGCTGACGATCAACACCAGGGCGATCCATACCTTGTACTTGCGCAGAAAAGTCATCATGCTGGGCCCATCGGGTCTGCCTTTGGCCGCCCCTTAAGGGGAGAAAGCCGGTCGCTGCGCCGGGTCCTCACAGACCCAATATCCTGGCAGCAGTGCCGCCCAGGATGTTCTCCAGTCCGGCCGCCGCCAGCGGGAGCTCGCTTATGGCGTCCATGTTGCGCCTGATCCAGGGCATGCCCGGCCAGTCGGAGCCGAAGATGACCTTGTCCGTATTGCGGGCCAGTTCGGGGAAATAGCTCATCAGCTTGGCGGGGGGAAGCCCCGAAAGCTCCATATAAAGGTTTCGGTGCAGCTTGGAAAGGAAGAAGGCCCGGTCGTACCAGAAACCGCGACCCGAGTGGGCCATGACCAGGTTCAAATCGGGGAAGTCGGTCGCCACGTCGTCCAGGTGCAGCGGGTCGCCGTACTTAAGGCGCGAGCCCTGGAAGACCGAGGAGCCGGTGTGGATCAGGACGGGGATTCCCAGGTCCTGGGCGGCCTGGTAGAGCGGGTACATCCTGGGGTCGTTGAGGTAGTAGTGCTGGTAGGTGGGATAGAGCTTCACCCCCCGGAAACCCTCGGACTCCACCTTGTGGCGCAGCTCGCGCCCCAGATGGGTGTGCAGGTTGGGGTTGATGTCACAAAAGGGGATCAGCCTGGCTCTGCCCCGGCAGAAATCCCGGACCTGGTCGTTGGTGCACAGGCCCGTGGTGACGGGGCTCAGTTCCGCCAGGATGCAGGCATAATCCACCCCCTCAGCGCTCAGCAGCTCCTCGAACTGGGAGGGGTCGTTGTAGCGGGCGATGTACTCCTGGTACCCCGCGGGGTGGGACTGTTGCATCCACTGCGTCACCCAGGGGCGGTGCTCGCTGTAGACCCCGAGGTGCACATGAAAGTCGATGCGCAGTTTTTTGGAATTTTCGGACATACTCGCATCACCTCGTGCCGCCGGGAAATTCGCGCCCTGGAGGACGTAGCGTCCTGCCGCTTCAAGGGGGAGGAGACCCCATCCCCACCCCTCACTGGCGTTAAGTTAACGATGGAACTTTAGCTGTGTCCCCCCTGCGAAGTAGGGGGAAGGCTCGCGCAGCGAGACAGGGGGGGCTCTCTGCCGGGGAAAACCAACTAGTCAGGTACCTTAAGCCAGGCGGGCTTCCCAGCACGTCGTGCCGGCCCTTTTAGATGTACTGTCCGGCGTCCACCCTGATGACCTCGCCGGTGATCATGCGCGCCGCGTCGGAGAGCAGGAACAGCACCGCGTTGGCGATGTCTTCGGGAGCCGCCATCTCCGGCAGCAGGCACTCGCTCTGGGCCTTGGCGAGAATCGTACTGTCCAGAGCGAGGGCCATCTCGGTCATGACCATGCCGGGCGCCACGCAGTTCACCGTCACTCCCTTGGGGCCCAGTTCGCGGGCCAGGGTCTTGGTCAGGCCGATCAGGCCGGCCTTTGAGGCGCTGTAGTTGGCCTGGCCGAACTTGCCGCGCATGCCGTTTATGGAGGTGATGTTGACGATCCTGCCGTAGCCCGCTTCGCGCATCGCCGGCGCCAGCGCCCGCACCACGTTGAAGGCGCCGGTCAGGTTCACCGAAAGCACCGACTGCCAGTCGTCGTCCGTCATCTTGGCGAGGCTTTTGTCCCGGGTGATGCCGGCGTTGTTGACCAAGAGCGACACCCGATCCGGCAGGGCCGCGACGGCGGCCGCCACGGAGGCGGAGTCGGCGATATTGACCTGGTGGAACTGGTACTGCTCACCGGCTTCTCCGGGCGCCACATCGAAGACATGCACCGTGGCGCCGTGGCAGATCAGCGCCCGTGTGATGGCGAGACCTATGCCGCGCGCCCCGCCCGTCACCACCGCCACCCGCCCTGAAAAATCGACGAAATTGCCCATCACCTTTCCCCCTGTAACGGCTTGCCTTGAGCCGCGCTCTTATAGTAGCACATATCTGTTCATGAGGTTTACTGCCCGGCTTATTATATAAGCAAATTGGTACCATAATGCATCTTTTACGTCAACAGTTAATCGCTTTTGCTCGCCAGCTTCCTTTGCGGACCGCGCGGGAATGGGGCACCGGGCGGTCCCAGGCTTCGGGTGTTGCGGCAAGGGACGGGGTTGGTCACTCCTCGAATTCGGCTGGCGCGCCGTTGTGCAGCCGGTTCAGGCGGTAGGAGAGCTGGCGCCGGGACATGCCGAGGAGTCTGGCCGCGGCGGAGAGGTTGCCGCGTGCCTTGTCGACCGCCGTCTGCACCAGCATCGCCTCGACCTGGTCCAGCGTCGTGAAGCCGTTGAACACCGCCTCGCACAGGTCACGGCCGGTTTCCCAGCGCTCTGAGCCGTTGCTGAGGCCCAGGCCCCCCTCGCTGTCCAGACCGAACTCCGGGGGGAGGTCATCCTTGCAGGTCGAAAACATCTGGCTCACCTCGATGCGGGTGCCGCTCGGGGCGAGT
>Ga0316224_1001435_pt1 | contig 26121 bp, 19 predicted proteins | sample TBH18013metaG_FD_206254 | JGI IMG/M metagenome (GOLD analysis project Ga0316224, IMG submission 206254) | Freshwater microbial communities from Trout Bog Lake, Wisconsin, USA - TBH18013 | ecosystem: Environmental > Aquatic > Freshwater > Lake > Hypolimnion/Profundal zone | place: USA: Wisconsin... | reverse complement strand
CAAACTCAAGTACCTATTGACAAACAAAAGGGATTTAATAAAAAACGGATCGATCACCGCCACCATGCTTTAGATGCAATAGTTATCGCTTGTATTACTAAAGAGCACGTTAACTATCTAAACTCTATAAACTCGGAAAGAAAGAATTATGGTTTGGTTTCACGCTTGCGGGAAATGGAAGAGATAATGATAGATGGAACATTGAGAAAAATACCTAAAGACTTTAAAAAGCCTTGGGACACATTTACCCAAGATACAAAAAGCAGACTTTTTAATACAGTAGCAAGCTTTAAACAAAGTCTGCGTGTAATTAATAAATCAGTTAATCATTACCAGGCTTGGAGTAAAGACAACAATGGCAAATTGATTAAACAATTAGTAAAGCAAACTAAAGGAGATAGTTGGGCCATACGCAAACCCATGCATAAAGATTTTGTACGGGGGCTTGTTCAGTTGAAATTTAAGAAGATAGTTTCGCTGTCGGCAGCATTAGATAACTGGGAATTAATAACGCATAAAACCTTTAGAAAACATATCGAGGAGTTATTTAGCCAAAATCATGATAAGAAGAAGATTTTAAAAACCTTTAAAGACACTGAGAATAAATGGAATGACCTCGATGTTTCACGAGTTGAAATATTTTACTGGGATAAAGAGAATGTGGCAATTAGGGTTAATGTGGACGATAGCTTCAATTCAGCTAAAATAGAAACCATAACAGATACCGGTATTCAAAAAATAATGCTTAAACATTTAAATAATTATAGTAAGGCCATAGATGGAAAAATAATTGAACACCCAGAATTAGCATTTGGAGAGGATGGGCTGGATCAATTAAATAAAAATCTTGTAGAATTAAATAATGGGAAACAGCATAAACCAATTTACAAAGTTCGCACCTATGAACCTAAAGGCAATAAGTTTAATGTCGGAGTAGTAGGAAATAAAAAAGATAAGTTTGTAGAGGCTGCGAAAGGGACAAATTTATATTTTGCCATATATGTAGATGAAGCTGGTAAACGGAACTATAGCACTGTGCCGCTAAATGAAGTAGTTGAATTACAAAAACAAGGTTTACTACCTGTTCCTGAATTTAACGCTTTAGGAAATAAGCTACTATTATATTTATCACCTAATGATTTGGTGTATGTGCCTGATGCGGAAGAAAAAGCAACTTTTAATTCTTTTGACCCAGCAAGCGTCGATTATACTAAAATTTATAAGATAGTAAGTTTTACAGGCAATAGATTATATGCCATACCTTGTAATGTTGCGACTTCGATAGTTGATAAATTGGAATTTACGCTACTAAACAAACTGGAATTCTCTCTCGAAAAAATCTCCATTAAAGACGTATGTATCAAATTGAAGGTTGATCGGTTAGGGTATATTTCAATAGCATAGGGTACTGATAATTTAGGTTTGGATTTTAACTGGCATTGCAAGAGATCAAAGTTATTTTGATAACAAGTTAAATGTGTTATTTTATGATTAGATCATTGTAGATAAATAGTAGAGACTGACAATATATGTGTTATGACTTGCTAAGTTCATAACACATATTCCATCGTACAGACATTCGTATAGAGAATTCCCATATTCACCACATCCGCGAAGATAGCCCACCGCCGGGATAAAAAGTAAAGCATATAAACGGGCAATTGTGTTTTGTTTTTTATTGGCTTGGCCTTGACATTTTACCGCTCGCGCTGTTGGTTGCTTAAGCGGTAAATATGGGATGGTGTGCGCTATTGGCTTGCAGGGCTGTTAGCCATGAAAGGCGTTTTTGCGACTGTGTAATATTTCGTATCTTTACATCATAAAATTTGCAATTAATCTGTATCAAAAAAGCGGTGAGTAATTCGGTGAGTACGTAATTCAAGCCACTATAAAATATTGAAAGTCTGCACGTTAAGAATACAAGGTTATTCTCGTCGGGACCACTCTTTTAAGTAAAAAGCCTCAAGCCGAAAATCTTGAGGCTTTTTGGTAAAGTCAAAAAATGAATATTTGTTAAGAAATTTCTCCGGTTCAAACATTAAGTCACTGTTTGGGTTGTGATAGTATACGATGTTGCATTCAGCAACAGTTCACTTGCTTAAAAAAGAAAAAAGTTATGAAATTTATTAATTACGCCCTGAGTACAATGGTACTTATTGGGTTCAGTATGGCCGTTAATGCCCAAAAATACAAAACCGTTGCCGACACAGGGAAGCTAAACGTTGAATATGCAAAAGTGCAAAACGAGATTGCAGATCTGAAGGTGAAATTAGGCGATGCTCAAAATAATTTACCGCTGCTTAAAACCAAAGCATCTAATGCCGGTGCGGATGCGCAAACTGCCGCTGAGGCCAGCAGCACAGATGCCTCTAAAGCGACGAGTGGCAGTCTATCAGACTCAAAAGATGCTAAAAGGAGTGCGGATGATGCTTACGGCAAAGCAAAGGACGCCAAATCAGCTAATAACAACGTCGGCAAGCAAAATGAAAAGATCAGAAAGCTTACCAATGAACTTAAAGAAAAAAATCAACGATTGAAAGACCTCGATATTATGAGGGCCGCTATTTTTGCGCAATTACCCCCAAGTCAAAAACAATAAATTAGCTAAGTGATAGCCGATAGAATAGAGATTTCCTAAACTTTAGCCAGGAGTTCGATTCTTGTCGGGACCACATTTTAAGTCAAAAGCCTCAAGCCGAAAGTCTTGAGGCTTTTTTTTGAGCAGAGACCAGCAAATTAAGCCCGTCTTTTTTGTCGTTTACCGAACAAAACTTAATGTTAACTTAGTAAACGGTTGTGGCGCTGCATAAAAGCATAAAACCAGCAACTGCAATAATGTACAAATATCTGTTAATAACTTTAATCTGTTTATCCACTTTTAGTTGTAAAAAGAGCGGACAGTCAAACAATATAGCACCAAAAACACCTGATACCACAACTATTGCAACAAGTGCAAAACCGGTTGTAAAAACCAACGGTCAGAAGGTGTATGTACATTATATGCCCTGGTTTGAAACGCCTGCAACATCAGGTACAGGGCAATGGGGGCAACACTGGACAATGGCGAACGAAAACCCAAACACTATTTTAGCCAATGGTCGCAGGCAGATCGCCTCGTACTTTTATCCGATGATTGGCCCATACGCCAGTTCGGACCGGGATGTAATTGATTATCATCTTTTGCTGATGAAATACGCCGGTATCGATGGTGTAATTGTTGACTGGTACGGCACATTTAATGTGGATGATTATGCCCTTAACAAACGCAATACCGATTCGTTATTTAAACGCATCCCATATGCAGGACTACAATTTGGGATCTGTTATGAAGATGCTACGCTGTCGCAGGTAAAGGCTGTTGCCGGTGTTGATACGATAGCTGCCGCACAGCAGGATTTTGCCTTTCTGCAATCGCAGTATTTTAGCAGCAAAAGTTATATAAAAATTAATAACCAGCCCTTGTTGCTTGATTTTGGTCCGCAGGTAATGAAAACCACGCTTGATTGGCAGCGCGCTTTTTCGCGACTTTCACAAGCACCACGGTTATTATCGCTTGAATATGCGGGTGGTGCTCCCGGCAGTTCCGGCAGCGGGGAATTTGCCTGGGTTGATGCCACCGACCAGGCCAACCTGCAGGGATTTTATCAAAACAGGGTGCCTGGCTTAGCCACTTATTTCGCTGCTGCATACCCTGGTTTCCAGGATTTTTATAAGCCGGGCGGATGGGGTAATACCCTGTTTTTGATCAACTATAATGGCGCAGCCACCCTGCAGAATTGCCTTAATCTTGCCAAAACAAGCGGAACAAATTATTTGCAGCTGATCACCTGGAACGATTTTGGCGAAGGGACCATGATAGAGCCAACACTTGATTTTAACTTCAGCTTTTTGCAAACCATACAACAATATACGGGTGCTACCTACACCGTTACCGAATTGCAGCTGATTTATAAATGGTACACCCTTCGGAAAAAATACATTGGCAACACTGCGGTTGAACTGCAACTTACACAAGCTTATACCGATTTAACAGCATTGGATGTGGTTGATGCTACGGCTATTATTTCGGGGATTAATTGAGGGGGGAGGTTATGCATTGATAAATATTTTTCTGCTGGCTCGCAGGAGCAGGGTTTTAAATTGAAGGCCTTTGGATGAAAATCTGAAGGCTTTTTTGTTACTTTATAAGAAAAATTATAAACACAAAAGTCATTCTGTCAACAACAATATGAAAACCGTAAAAACCACCCTATCACTGTTACTCGTTCTGTTTTATTTGAAAGTAAACGCCGAAGTCACGAATGGCGCTATCAACGTATATTATGGGTCTAAAAATGAGATCGCATTCAAATTATTTGACAATGTAAAAATAGAATGCGGTGATCCTGAAGGCAAATGGATGTCGATGGTAATCTATCTGCCATCAACAAAAGCATTTTATAAACCTAATATTAAGTTAAAAAAGGGGTATAGTTTAATTGATTTTACCGGAAAAAAAATCGGTTATATTGTTTCAGACTCAATCGACATCACGCCACTATATTCAAAAAGCCAAAACTTATATCAAATGCGATACGCAGGTTATATTACTATTAACGATGTGCGCTCATCAACTGTTCCTGAAAATGCATTAGAACAACTAATCAATTCAAACAGCACTAATTTGAATTTTAATATTTTTAGAAAATTTATTACCGATTTCGGATTAAGGCGCTATAAGGATGAGATGGATAGGAAATACCCACCGAATAAAAGCTATGTATTATGGCATGATACTTATGTTGTTTCAGATGCAGTTTTCAGATTCCAATTAATTTTTAATGAAGATAAATTAGTTGCTATCTTACATTCGAGGAAGCTCAACATCATTGGATTTAAGGACACCAAATTGCAAAAGAGCTATTTGCTCTGGACGAAAAATAGCAATAAAAAAGAGATGAATAGTTTCATTAATACCTACCATAAAATTTATGAGGTTCCGGATGGAAACTAATTATCGTGCAACCCGCCGCACAATACAAATCAGAAAGAAAATGGCGCGTTTTTCCTGTCTCCGCAGGGTCTCTTGAAAAGGACCCTGCGCTGGATGTTCATTTGAAACGTTGATATTAGCTGTGTTTGAATTAGTTGGAGAAATCCCCGCATAGCGGCGCGCTTCAATTTAAATTTGTGCACAATTTATCCTTAAGATTTGTCAACTTAGAAGGCGATAAATCTTGATCCGGGAATGAATCATTTCGGTCAGTCAGAAATAATAATGGAAAACAAAAGCGAACTCATATTATACCAAACCCAGGATGGACAAACCAAAATACAGGTTCAGCTATTTGATGAAACTGTTTGGCTTACACAGGCACAGTTATGTGAACTGTTTCAAAAATCCAAAGCAACAACCAGCGAACATATTGCTAATATTTTTGCAGAGGGCGAACTTGAAGAAAATTCAGCTGTTCGGTTTTTCCGAACCACTGCGGCTGACGGTAAAAAGTACAATACTGCATTTTACAATCTTGATGTTATTATCTCGGTAGGCTACCGGGTAAAATCTCACCGCGGCACACAATTCCGAATTTGGGCTACGCAACGCTTACGAGAATATATCGTTAAAGGTTTTACTTTGGATGATGAACGATTGAAAGCTGGCGGAAGCACTAATTACTTCAAGGAACTGCTGGAACGCATCAGGGATATTCGTAGTTCCGAGAAGGTCTTTTATCAGCAAGTTCGGGATATTTATACCACAAGTATTGACTACGATCCTGGTGCAAATCAAACACAGAAGTTTTTTGCCATCGTACAAAATAAGTTGTTATGGGCAATTAGTGGTAATACCGCTGCCGAAATTATAAATAGCAGAATTGATGCCCAAAAAACAAACTTGGGACTAACTACGTGGACTGGTGCGCCGAACGGAGCTATAAGAAAAAATGATATTACGGTATCTAAAAACTATCTTAACCAATCTGAAATTACTGCATTAAACCTTTTAGTTGAACAGTTTTTGGCCTTTGCGGAATCGCAGGCACAAGCCCAAAAGCCTATGTATATGAAAGATTGGATAAAAAAACTAAACGATATTATTACAATCAACGACCGCGAAATATTAGAACATGCAGGAAAGATAACAAAACAACTTGCTGATGAAATCGCTGAAATACAATATGGAATTTATAAGCAACAGGAAAAGCAAATAGCCAGGGCCAATAGTTTAAAAGAATTAGAAAATGATATTAATCAATTGAAGCGAATAGGTAAAAAACGTAAAGAGTAATTCTGTCCTCGCTGACTCTTGAAAAGGACCCTGCGCGGAACGCTCATTTGAAACATTGATATTCGCTGTATACAAACTAGTTGGAGAAATTCCCGCATAATGGAACACTTCAGCGCAGGGTCGTCTGCGACAGACCCTGCGGGGATGTGAAATTTAATGAGTTTGAGTAAAATTCCTGCGATAAGCACATATCATAGGAACCTGAAAACTCTAATTGTTTTGGGTTATATACGCTATACACCGACCTTCAACCACTATGTAAAAAGCAAAGTTTTACTGGTATGAAAGTCGATCCGATTGAATTTTCTAAAAGGCCCGTAGGGTAATCGGGAACTGTTCGCAACCTGTAGGTTATCAATACCTTGTTTTAGCTACATTTCCAGACACATCGAATTACTCACGGCAACCTTTTGCCTGTTTGTAGCTGTATACCGCTATAGTAATATAGATAAATACTTTTATAAAATCAGACAAAATATTCATGCAACATCAATTTACCATCTATATTACACAGATCGAACGTTAATAAAAATGCGCCAATTAATTTCTTTATCGCGACGGAATAGATAGTCTCAAATTATTACACTTATTTTCGAATTTTGCAAAACGTGGCGGTAACAAATTCAATTTGAAAGGGAAATAATATAAACAGTCCATGAACTTTTACTAAGTTAGAATATTTGAATTCGCCAAAACTTAGGACGAGAAGAAGACATATCCTTTTTTGGTTATCTTTATGACGAAATTCAAAACTACTATTTACCTTTTATGCCGAATGTGTCGTGGAAACTATTGAAAGCATGTTTTTTAACCCTATTCCTGCTCTTCTCTTTAACTACCGTTGCACAAACACCAGGAGGAACAATAAAAGGAAGAATTATTGATTCAGAGGGTCAACCTGTAAATAATGCAACGGTAAGACTAACAAAGATCAAAAAAATAGCGATAGCAGGCAAAAACGGAAATTTTATCTTTCAAAATTTACCGGCCCTCGAAGATACGCTGCAGGTTACGTCGGTTGATTCGAAATTATTGAAACGGGCAATATCACTTCAGGACAATGAAAGCCTCGATATTGGCACAATTCACCTGGAATTAAAAACAAGACAATTACAAGCCGTGGAGATTAATGGACGTTCGGGCAACTCCTACAAAAGTGATTATTCTTTTTTTGGCAATAAAACGCAAACCGAAGTATTGGATATACCTCAATCCATCTCGAGCGTGACCAAAGAGCTTATTGAAGATAAGATGGACTTTACGCTGAAGGATGCAGTAGACGATATTTCAGGTGTGAACCAGTATTCAGGGTATGATGAATATTCAATAAGGGGGTTCAAAGCTGAAAACGCGCATGACATCAATGGCCTTCGCGGCTACAACCCCACGTATACCAGCAGCATGCTGGTTAACATAGAAAGGATTGAAGTGATAAAAGGCCCTACGGCAACTTTATACGGAAACTGCGATCCGGGCGGCACGATCAACCTGGTCACCAAAAAACCTTTGGATAAACCAGCAGCTCAAATCAACCTTTATGCCGGAACCTGGAACCATTTAAGGGCCGAAGGGGACATTACAGGGCCGCTTAATGTCGGCAAAACCCTGTTGTACAGGTTTAATGCGGGCTACGATAATACCAATTTTTTCCGTAACCATATTTACGGGAAGTCTTATGAAATAGCGCCTTCGTTAAGCTTCATTCCCAATGATAGGTTCCGGGTTAACCTGGATTTTTCGATTTCCCATATCAATACTGTTTTGGACAGGGGCCAGCCTGCTTTTGAGGGTGATGCTACCTTAAAATCTACCCCTATAAGCTTGACATTGGCACAACCAGGGGATTACCTGCACGAAACGGATGTTGCTACCAATATCACGGCCTCTTATAAGATCAGCAAGAACCTTACTTTCAGCAGTGGTTATCTGAATTATATTACACAGCAAAGTGTGGCTGAACACGGGCTGAATGACTACATCACCCCCGATTCGGCTTCCCTCTACTATACTACCTGGAATTACCAAACCGTTACCAATACGCTCAGCAATTACCTTAATTATAAATTTAACTCCGGAAAAGTAAGTCATCTTTTAACTGCAGGATATGATTACATCCGCAGCAAAGTCAGTCTGAACCAGCAATATTATGAACTGCCTGATGAATTTGGTGAAGGAAGCGGCATTGTGGGCACTTTCAGCCTCAAAAATCCTTCTTATACTCCAAGGCCGGTGAACAGTTACCAGTTATCCGATTTTGACAGCGATATTACGGGTGTGGATGGAACTGTTTATCATACGCAGGGCGTATATATTCAAGACCAGCTCAGTTTAGGTAAATGGACAGCTCTTGTCAGCCTGCGAGAAGAGTTTTATAAGGGGGACGATACGACCGGCGGCATTAAAGAAAATGTTTTTCTGCCACGTATCGGTCTGGTATATGCCATTAAAGACAATTTAAGTGCATATGCCACGATAAATAACGGGTTTGATCCCTTTGAAGCATCGACAAGTACGCAGGTGTTTAATGCACCTTTTAAACCGCTGAGAAGTGAATTACTGGAAGCCGGTATCAAAGGAAATTTTTTTTCGAACAAACTATTTGCGTCAGCTGCCTTGTACCAGTTAACTGTACAAAATGTTGCCGTCAATGCCAATGATATTTCCAACCCGAATTTGTTCGTTCAGCAGGGTGAAAACAGATCGAGGGGAATTGAGGCAGAGGCAAACGGGAATATACTGCCGAATTTAAGTATCAGCCTTAGCTATGCTTATTCGGTAGCAAAAGTCACCAAAAGTGATGTTCCTTCACAAATAGGGTCGCCGGTTGCTAATGCACCGCGAAATACGAGCGGCAGCTGGATAAATTATACATTTACCAGTGGGTTTATTAAACGTTTCGGTATTTCTACCGGGCATTCATCAGTGGGCATGCGTAATACGCTCGACCCAAACGTTATTTTGCCGGGATACGTTGTTATAAACGCCGGGGTCCATTATAAGTTCAATCATTTTAAGATCGCGATGATCATAAATAATATCGCGAACAAAACCTATTGGACTGGGGCTTATAACAACGTTAACAAATGGCCGGGAACGCCACGTAAAATGATGTTCAATTTGGGGTATGCATTTTAAGAAACTGTTGCGGAATTTCCGTTTATTCTTTTGTCTTCGTAGGGTCTCTTGAAAAGAGCCTTGCGCTGGATATTCATTTGAAACATTAATATTAGCTGTGTTCGAATAAATTGGAGAAATACCCCGCATAACGGTTCGCTTCAGCGCAGGGTAGTCGGCGACAGACCCTGCGGGGACAGGAAAGCCCGATGATTAAAATCTGAATGCTTTTTAGTTTTCTTTTGATAATTTAGCGAAACTATATCTAATGTAAATCAAAGGTTAAGTGTCAAAATATCCAAAAGTTAAAAATAAAGAATTAGTCGGCACCTATCCTGGAGCGGTGAAGTCAGGAGGTGGTTTCGTTTGGGATGAAGTGTTAGAATACCGGGTATGGTGCCATCCTCATGACGGAGCGCCTGATCTCGACGATGGTGACGGTTATTATTTTTATTTTGATAACTACGAGGAAGCTCAGTCGTTTTCGGACGAGAACCCCGGAACAGAAGATCCGCTGGCACTTGTTCTGCAACAAGAATACATTGATGAACCTGAACCAGGTAAATATGTACACATCAAACAAGAGCGATTAACTGAGTGGCCCCTTGAGTTTCTTAGTCGCCCCAAACGAGTGACAAATACAATCCCTGAGTTTTTCTCACCAAACGCTCCTGTAAATCGAATGGATATTTTACGTGGCCTGGCCTGACGCTACCTAATTGCAACGTTTGTTTAAATGCACCCCCACCAATAAATATCTCTATTTTTAAGCCCCATATCCCCTTTACGCCTACAATATGAAATTCTACAAGCACTGCTCCCTATTCATTATTCTATTCGTCCTATCATTCATACCAAAAGGATACGGCCAGACGCATCAGTTAAATGATTCAACATCAAGGCTGCAGTGGATTCAAAAAAACGGCGTATTGCGAATCGGTGTGCCCGGAGATTATGCTCCATTTGCCATCCGTAAGGGTGATTCCCTTTATGGCGCCGACATCAGGCTGGGACGTGTGCTTGCTTCGGCTATGGGCGTTCGGCCGGTTTTTGTAAAAACAAGCTGGGCTAACCTGGCTACCGACATGCGGAATGATGCATTCGACATTGCCCTTGGAGGCATCAGTATTACACCCGAACGGGCAGCTTTGGCAAGCTTTTCAATTGCCTATCATTCGGGCGGCAAGACTTTTCTTTGCCGTCGTGCCGATAGTGCCCGGTTTTCGAGTGCAGATGCGGTAAATAAACCCGGTGTCCGTTTAATAGAGAACAAAGGTGGCACAAATGAGGCCGTAGCGCGCTCATTATTTCCAGCAGCAACGCTGCAGGTATTTCCCGATAATATTGGCATATTTAACGAGCTAATTGCAGGGCGGGCAGATGTAATGGTAACAGATGATACTGAGGCAGACCTGAAAGCCCGGCAATATCCGCAACTATGCCGGAGCTTTGCAGGCACAATAACAAAAAGCGATAAAGCATTGTGGATTCATGCGGATGCTGCTTTGGTTGCTTTTGTAAATAATTGGTTGCAAAAGGAGCTGGCATCTGGCATACCCCAGCAATTGTTGAAAGAGGCGATGGGGTCGGGGAATTGATAAGTTAATGGGGCGGAATGTGCTTAATTCAGCAAGCTTCGGATGAAAGTACAGCTGTTTGTTTAATTTCTTTTAATTTAGAGAAATATAATACGCCGGTTAAGTTCAAAATTTAAAACATGGAGCTGCAAATTATTAAAACAGAAAAAGAATACGAGAATTTGCTGGAATGGATAGATCAGCAATATGATTTGAATATTGCTCCGGAAAGTAAGGAAGGCGGGCAAGTTCAAATTGCTTTATTGCTCATTAAACAATATGAGGATAGTCATTACCCGATCCCTTCGCTTGATCCGATTGAGATAGTAAAACAGAAAATGGCTGAGAATGGCCTTATGAATAAGGACCTGGTAAACTGGATTGGTAGTAAAGGATATGTTTCTGCACTGCTTAGTGGTAAAAAACCACTTACTTTGCGCATAGCAAAAGTATTGCATCAAAAATTAGGAATTCCGGCTGAAGTATTATTAGCCTGATATTAATTCCGTCCTCAAAAAGGGGATTTCAAACTCAAATTATGTCCGACATCCCAAAACAAATCCCCGCCGAAAAAGAAAACCTGCATCCCCGTAACTTGCACAGGCAGGGTTATGATTTTAAGCAACTGATGAAAGGCACGCCCGAACTGCGCCGCTTTGTTAAGCCAAATAAATACGAAATAGAAACTATCAATTTCAGCGATCCGGATGCGGTGAAGGCGCTGAATAAGGCTTTACTGAAAAAGTTCTACCACATCAAAAACTGGGACATCCCGGAAGGATACCTTTGTCCGCCAATACCGGGCAGAGCGGATTATCTCCACTATGCTGCCGACCTGTTAGGCGAACTCAACAATGGCGAAATCCCCCGGGGCAGTAAAATCAATGTGCTTGATATTGGGATGGGCGCCAATTGTGTTTATCCTTTAATAGGCAGCAGCATTTACGGCTGGCGTTTTGTAGGTACTGATATTGATCCGGCAGCGATCCGGTCGGCGAAGGAGATATTGGCAGCTAACGAAAGTTTAAAGGATAAGATCATCTTCCGTTTACAAACCAATAAGGCAAATATATTTAAAGGTGTAGTTAAGAATGGCGAGGGTTTCGACATCACCATCTGTAATCCCCCGTTTCATGCATCCTTGCAGGAGGCACAGCTTTCTGCAGCTACTAAATGGAAAAAATTAGGAACCGGAAAGCCGGGCACCGCACTAAACTTCGGCGGACAGAAAACTGAGCTATGGTGCTATGGCGGCGAAGCCGGATTTATCCGCCGTATGGTTGAGCAAAGCACCCTGGTAGCGAAGCAATGCTTATGGTTTTCGACATTAGTCTCTAAAAAGGATACTTTGCCGGTTATTTATAAGGCGCTGAAAGCTGTAAATGCCCTCGATGTAAAAACCATCACCATGATGCACGGACAAAAAACAAGCCGCATAGTCGCCTGGACATTTTTGACCCCGGCGGAACAAACAGCATGGCGGAATGAATTTTGGCGCGATTAGCGACAAACTCGTTACAATTAAAAAGATAATTATTTGATAGATTTGGTATCCAAAAAAATGTAGTTTATGATAAGATCAATCACACTCGCCGCGATTTTTTGCCTGGCATTAGCACAGGTCAACGCGCAAACGTTAACCATGCCGGCGGATATAGCGCAGGCTTATACAAAAGGCACCCGGTCGTTAAGCGGCAAGCCCGGAAAAAACTACTGGCAAAATCACGGTCGTTACAATATCTCGGTAACGATGACGCCGCCAGACAGAACGATAAACGGTGTTGAAGACATTACCTATTTTAACAATAGTCCGGATACGTTGCGCAAACTGAACATGAAGCTGATTGTAAATGTTCACCTTGCTGCGGGCAGGGGAGGTGCTGCTGATCCTGCTGCTGGGATACATATTGATAACCTGCAGATAAACGGCGCTAAAACCGCCTGGGACAATAACACCGCGGTAACAACCAATCAAATGGTTGATTTAAGTTCACCGCTGATGCCGCACGATTCTTTAAAGATGAATATCAACTGGCATTACCAATTATCAAAAGCGCAGGGGCGCGATGGGGTGATTGATTCCACCACCTTTTACCTGGCTTATTTTTACCCAAGGGTGTCGGTTTATGATGATTACAAGGGATGGGATACCCAGCCGCATACCGGGGCGCTGGAGTTTTATAACGATTTTAGCGACTATACCCTTAATGTAACCGTGCCGAAAAACTTTTTAGTTTGGGCAACAGGCACATTGCAAAATCCAACCCAGGTATTACAGCCCGATTTTGCAAAAAAATTACAGGAATCCATGACAAGTGATTCTACCATACACATAGCTACAGTGCAGGATCTGGCCAATAAAAACATCACCACACAAAACGCCACCAATACCTGGACATGGAAATGCACAAATATTACCGATGTGGCTCTTGCCGTAAGCGATCATTACGACTGGGACGCTGCAAGTGTGTTGGTTGATGATAAAACCCAACGCCGTACAAGTGTGCAGGCTGCCTTTGCCGATGCATCTAACGATTTCCATCATTATGTGCAGTTTGCAAGAAATTCTTTAGACTGGTTCTCCCATAATTTGCCGGGAGTTCCTTATCCGTTCCCAAAAACTACATCGGTACAGGGCTTTGCTGACATGGAATACCCGATGATGGTGAATGATAGTCATACCCCCGACTTGACTTTTGCTCAATTGGTGCAGGACCATGAAATTGCGCACACCTATTTCCCTTTTTATATGGGTACAAACGAAAGCCGTTACGCATTTATGGATGAGGGCTGGGCAACAACGTTTGAATTGCTGATAGGCACTGCCGAAAAAGGCAAAAAGGTAGCCGATGATTTCTATAAGAAATTTCGTGTTAACCGCTGGACCCATGGGCCGCACGAAAAGGAAATGCCGATAATTACCCCTTCGCCGGAAGTTACTTTTGGCGGCGGCAACAATGCTTATGGCAAACCTTCATTAAGCTATTTGGCGCTTAAAGATATGCTGGGTGATGAACTGTTTAAAAAAGCCCTGCATACCTATATGGATAACTGGAATGGCAAACACCCTATTCCATGGGATTATTTTAACTCAATGAAAAAGGGATCGGGTAAAAACCTTGACTGGTTTTTTAATAACTGGTTTTTCACCAATTATTACATCAATCTGAACCTCGAAAAAGCAGAAAAAACAGGCAATGGTTATGCTGTATCGGTAAAAAACATTGGCGGTTTTGCAGTGCCATTTGATGTAAACGTAACCTACGCTGATAGCACCACCGAAACTTTCCATCAAACACCAATCGTTTGGGAAAAGGATCAGCGAAATACTTTGGTACATGTTAAAACCTCCAAACCGGTAAAATCCATAGCGCTGGATGGCGGCATCTTCGTAAGTGCGGATGATAAGAATAAAACCTGGATGGCTAACTAACCCAGGATTAATCACCATTGGATAAGAGACGCCCCGATATTTCGGGGCGTTTCTGTTTTATTTGAATTTCGCAAACAACGGATTGATATTTGCAAACCAGCTGCCTGGTTTTTGCTGCATCTTTGTATCAAAAAAATAGAACAACATGAAACTATCAAATAACAAAATATTGATCACCGGCGGTGCAAGCGGCATAGGCCTGGGACTTACCGAAAGATTTATACAGGAAGGCAACACCGTAATTGTTTGCGGCAGGCGCGAATCAGTTTTAAAGGAATTAACCGATAAATTTCCTACCGTAATTACCAGGGTATGCAACTTGTCTGCTGAAGACGAGCGGGTGGAACTGTTTAACTGGGTTGCCGAAAACCACAGCGATTTAAATGTGCTGGTTAACAACGCAGGCATACAGCAATGGATGAATATCACGGATGATAATTTCTTTGAGCGCGCCAAAGAAGAAATCACCACCAACATTGAAGCGCCTGTTCACCTGACCGGTCTTTTCAGCAACCTGCCATCTTTGAATACGATTATCAATGTAAGTTCGGGTTTGGCTTTTGTACAGCTTACTAAGGTGCCGGTATATTGTGCTACCAAAGCGTTTATCCATTCATTTACCCTGTCGTCACGGTATTTGCTGAAGGCGAAAAATATTGAGGTGATCGAATTGATCCCACCTGCGCTGAATACTGACCTTGGCGGAAAAGGCCTGCATGATACACAACCCCCGGTAAGTGCTTTTATTGAAAGCGTATTCCTGCAATTAGCTGAAGGCAAAACTGAAATCACCTTCGGATTCAGCGCGGCTATGGCAAAAGGTACCCCGGAGGAGATCCAGGCTGCTTTTAACCGGATGAACCCGGCGTAGGGGGATGTCTGTCAAATCCGTCATTGCGAGGAACGAAGCAACCGCTGCACCTGCAAATCAAAGGACCTGTTTCTCTCGGTTACCTGTCAGCCGCACGCCGGGCACCCATGGACTGCGGTTCATTGACTGCCTTTTGTAGCGGTTGCTTCGTTCCTCGCAATGACGCTTTGATATTTTTATCGGTAAACTTAAATGTGCCAGAGACCCTGCCTTTTTATATAATCACCACCCCTCTTTTTTATAACCCATTGTAAATAAATTTTTTACAATAATTTAACCTTAAATTTTGATCCTATCCGGTTTTAAATCCCGATGAGATACCTTAATATTGCCGCGACAATAATTCAAGATTAATCTCATGATAACTAAAGAAGAAATTTTCGGTTATACACCCGATCCAAAATATAATAAGGCGGTTGCTTACTTCTCTATGGAGTTTGCCATCGACCAGGCATTAAAGATTTACAGCGGCGGACTTGGCTTTTTAGCCGGTTCGCACATGCGCAGCGCATACGAATTAAAACAAAATACGGTTGGCATTGGCATGCTTTGGAAATATGGTTATTACGACCAGTTCCGCGATATGAATGCCGACATGAAGCCCATGTATGTTGAAAAGCAATACGCCTTTTTGCAGGATACCGGCATTATGTTCACCGTGCCGGTGCACGATTCGCCGGTGCATGTAAAAGCTTACCTGTTAAAGCCTGAAACTTTTGGTTCGGCGCCTTTGTTCCTGCTCACTACCAATCTGAATGAGAATGACGAGGCGTCACGATCTATCACTTACCGCCTTTATGATTCTAACGAGGCAACTCGCATCGCGCAGTCGATTATATTGGGGATCGGCGGGGCTATGCTGCTGGATCTTTTGGGATTGGACAGGGACATTTACCACATGAATGAAGGTCATTCGCTGCCGCTGAATTTCTACCTGTATTCGAAATATAAAAGTTTGGAGGAGGTTAAAAAACGCGTGGTATTTACTACGCATACCCCCGAAGCTGCCGGTAACGAATCGCACCGTTTCGATTTGCTTAAGGAGATGTCGTTCTTTTATCATTTGCAGTCGCACGAGGTTAAGCATATTTTAGATATCGACAGCGACTACCTCAATTATACCGTCGCCGCGTTAAAGTTTGCGCACAAGGCAAACGGCGTATCAAAAATGCATGCCGAAGTTGCCCGCGACATGTGGAAGGGTAACACCGGCATTTGCGACATCATCGCCATTACAAATGCGCAAAACAAAACCTACTGGAAGGATGAACAGCTTGAAAAAGCTTTGGCGGAAAAAAACGACGACGCTATTGCTGCCCGCAAAAAGGAAATGAAAAAACAGCTGTTTAAAGTAGTGGCCGATCAATGCGGAAAGATCTTCGATGAAAATATAATCACGATAGTTTGGGCCAGGCGTTTTGCAGGTTACAAGCGTGCCGACCTGCTGATGCGCGACTGGGACAGGTTTATAAAACTAATATATAATGCAAAATACCCTGTGCAGGTCATCTGGGCGGGCAAACCCTACCCCGAAGATTACGGCGCTATAGATCAGTTTAACCAGATTATCCGCCGGGCAAAACCTCTTGCCAATTGCGCCGTGCTTACCGGTTACGAACTTGGTCTTTCGGCGATTGCCAAAAAAGGTTCGGACGTGTGGCTGAACAACCCCAGCATGTACCGCGAAGCCTCAGGCACCAGCGGCATGACGGCTGCATTTAATGGCAGTATCAACCTTTCGCTGCCCGATGGCTGGGTGCCTGAATTTGCCGTCGACGGTGAAAATTCTTTTGTGATCCACCCTGCCGGCAATGGCACACCCCATGGCGACACCGACAGGCTTGAAGCAGAAAACCTGATGGATAAACTGGAAAACGTAGTGCTGCCGATGTACTATAATGATAAAAAGCAATGGCATGCCATTATCCGGAAAGCCGCCGAAGACATTGTCCCCGCATTTGATTCGGGACGCATGGTGGATGAGTATTACGGGAAAATGTATAGTTAAGCAATGTTGGTGTTTTCGCCACAGGTGTTCGTGAGAATTTTGATTGTCGCCAAAACTCCCTCCCGTCGGGAGGGGTGCGGCTGGCTGTGAAGTGGCGGGGAGGGGTTTCGCCGCCATGTTGCCGTTTATGGTCGACTTCTGTCCCCGCAGGGAACCGTTACAGTTTACGGTGCAACCCGCACCAAACAGCCCAGGCAAACTAATAATTGCATGGCGCTAAGGTATTTCGGTTTGTTGGTGAAATAAATTTAATAAACCGATATATATGTATATATTTGAATGATAAGTTATTACAAGCCGATCTACACAACAGTATTATGAAAAAACCAACCTTTACCAGTATCATTCTATTGGCAGCAATTTTGATGTTGTTTTTTGCCACCTGCAAAAAAAATTCCGTTAATCCGGTAGTAAATACCAAGCCCGATTACGCTTCAATAAGCGGTCAGGCGGCTGTAACGCTTTATAAATCCATAACGGGGCAATACGGCGGCACTGATGTAAGCAGGGGCATTAGCTCACCCTTTAGTACTAAAAACGCCGCACTGCGTCCCCTTTCTTATAGCAGCGCTAACCCGCTTTGCGGCTATATTATTGATACTGCATACAATTATACCACGCACAGCGGTACCGGCGCCCCGGCCGACACCATTTTTAACCATACAGGAAATTTTAAGCTTGTGTTTACCTGCAATGGCGGCAAGGTTGACGGTTACCAGGTTACCGATAGTGTTTTTTACTCACAATTTAGCCAGGGTGCTGATATACTTAATGATTTCAGCGTAGCACAAAATTATGCGGTAAAAGCGTTGGACCAAACGTATAAAGTCGTTTCCATGAACGGCTCATTAAGCTCCTCCGTTTCATTAACCAAATATTTGATCGAAATACTTAGCCAGCAGGATGCAACCTACGTTTTAAACGGCCTTGTGGTTAATTTTACTTCGGGAACAGCCGATATAACTTCCGGCACGGCAACTTTTCATATCGCGGTAGGAGGAACACACGTTTATGACTCCCTCGATCCCTATATACTTACCTATTACGACGGCACTATCCAATTTTTAGGCAACCACACGGCCAGGCTAACCATTAACCCGAACCATGTTTACCTGGTAAACTTAATCACCGGCGTGGTTACTCCGGTTTAATTTTTTTGCCCTTGTTTACGCCGGTGTTGGTGTTTTCATCACAGGTGTTCGGAAGAATTTTGATGGCCGTTACAATTCCCTCCCTCGGGAGGGGTGCGGCTGCCTGTGAGGTGGCAGGGAGGGGTTTCGCCGCTACTGCATGAACGGCGAATAGTGTTTTAGCTTTCCTGGCCGGTGTTGTTGTGTTCACCAACAACCCGCGTTTTTGGTTGAACCACATTGGTATTCGACTTAAGACTTTCAACTCCAGACTTATGACTTAAACGTGGGCGTTGCCTGGTGATAGGACCGGGCCGGGCTTGGAGACCTGTCCCGATGCATATCGGGATCATACTGCACAGGCATTATCCGCCTATTGGCGGACGGTATCCGCGCCAATCCCTAACGCGAAACGTTGGTAAATAAAAAACTATGTCATGAATGACATGGTTTTTTAGGTGCGGTTTTGTGCCAGCCGATAGCCATTACCAGCCCGATGCCGTAAATTTGGAATGGCATGGGAGGGTGGTGTTTACGGAGGAATGAACATTATGAATTAAAAAGTGAATATTATTTACACTAATAGGTCTGTTCGACGTTATAAAAGAAATGAGGAAAATAACGGCAAAAAGGAGCGGCACATATTTAAGGGATGGCAGAGCGCCTATTCCAGAAAATGAAGTGACCTCCAAAGTCATGAGTTCCAATAGGGCGAAAAACACTAAACCCGAATTAATATTTAGAAAGGCGCTTTGGAATGCAGGAATAAGAGGCTATCGCTTAAACTGGAAAAATGTTCCTGGGCGTCCCGATATTGCTTTTCCAGCCAAGAAAATAGCCATTTTTATAAACGGATGCTTTTGGCACCATTGTGAAAAATGTTATCCGAACGTCCCAAAGACAAACGCTGACTTCTGGACAAATAAATTTACAAAAAACAAAGAACGGGATAGCCTTAAAAATCAACAGCTTACGTTAATGTGCTGGACTGTTATAACTATTTGGGAGTGCGATATAAAAAATGACCTGCAAGGCAATGTGGAAATGGTGAAAAATAAAGTTTTATTAATAATATAATCATCCCTATATTCAGCGCATGAGTAAACTAACCTTAATCGACTTTTTTTGTGGTGCCGGCGGATTTTCAGAAGGCTTTAGACAACAAGATTTCGAAATAGTTAAAGGTTATGATTATTGGAAACCGGCTGTAGATACCTATAACTTCAATTTTGGACAAGGCAAAGGAATCCTACAGGACATTTTAGAGTTTGAAAAATCAATAGAATTGATAGAAGCGCTGCCTGACACGGATGTAATACTCGGAAGTCCACCATGTGTAAGTTTCTCAAATTCAAATAATTCTGGCAAAGCCGATAAATCATTGGGGGTTAAGCTAACCGAGACTTTCCTGAGAATTGTCGCTGTTAAAAAACATCAGCCAAATTCGAATTTGAAAGCTTGGTTTATGGAAAATGTAACAAACTCAACAACCTATTTAGCGAGAGAATACAATTTTAAAGATCTTGGCTTAACCGATTGGGCTAAAAAGCACCGACTAAGCCCAACAAAAGTCGCAATAAAAATTGAGGGGAATAGTGTAATAATTAATTCGGCCGAGTATGGTTCTGCTCAAGTAAGAAAAAGAGTTATTACTGGTGAACTTATTTCGAAGGGCACATTAATAGTTCCTTCGAAAACGCACGGCGAAATAAAGGAGCTTTTTGATAATAACCTACTGCCGTTTAAGAAATTAAGTGATATTAAAAGCGTACTTCCTAAAACTAATGCAAAGAGTTCCGACCAACTAATATCCGACCCTTTGTATCCAAGTCTAAAAATAAAGCAATCAGAACTTACGGACCATTTTTACGACACGGGATTATATACAAGTGAGTGGAAAAATTCTAGGTTTTTAAAAGTTAACCATCCATATATGGGAACGATGTCGTTTCCAGAAAACGAAGAAAAACCGAGTCGAACTATAACAGCAACCAAAATCGGCACTTCAAGGGAGGCTATCATTTATAAATCCGAATATAATAGAACTGGTGATGGCGAATTCAGAACTCCAACGGTTCGCGAAGCTTCTTGTATTATGGGATTTCCCATTACCTACCAATTTATAGGTAGTGAGGGAACAAAATGGAGATTAGTTGGTAATGCTGTGTGCCCGTCAGTAAGCAGGGCTTTCGCAAGCCTTGTGCGAAAAAATCTTGTAATGAACAATATAACAAACTATTTTTTACAAAAACCAGCGAATCTAGATAATCTTCTTAGCTTGAATACTTTCCAAGAAAAAGTATTTAATAGGCCTCCTAAGAGGAAAGATGGATCAAGATTTAGGCGACATCCTATTAAAGACGGAAATCTCACCGTTACATTGTCCAACTATGATATTTTAAAAAATGAAAAGAACGCTGGAAAATGGCTTACTTCAATACAATATGGCAATGGTGAAGGGTTCCCATCGCATTTATATGTCGATGGGTTTTACAAAGAATTGGAACCGATAATTGAAACCTTTGAACATGGCAAAAAATTTCTCGAAATAATTAACAATGGCTTCTCAGAAAAAATCGCAAGAGGTGAAATACTTCAGACGATGTATCAAAATCAATTGAGAATTGATGTATATGAAGAGCCAACCGAACTGATTGAGACCGTTGCCACAATCATCAATAGAATTACTTTCGAAGAAAGTACCTTTATTCAAAATGGCAATAAATTTTTTGCTAAAGAAAGGGTCCCCAAAAAACAAGTGTTAGCATTATATGCTATAAATAAGATTTCAACCAAAGCAAACAGTAATTAATCATGCCACTAAACCAAGAAGACCGGACCAAATCACTCCAAAATATTAAACAAAACTCTACTCCCGACAGAGAGGATTACATTGTTTATAATAATGAAAAGAAAAAAATGGGTGTTTATAAAATACCTTTTGAATTTCTAATATACAATAAGTGGAATGGGCGTATTCTTAGCATGACAAAGTCTTTTGAAAGGCAATTTTACGAGCTTGACCCCGCAAAAGAAGATGATTCTGAAATCCTTGCACAGTTTCTATGGGAATCAAAAGAAGATAGAAATAAAGGAACATCCGAGGATCTTGCGCGTTGGGGACAAAAAAGATATGGTATTGTAACAAAAGACGGTGTTATCATTGATGGCAACAGAAGGGCGAGCATTCTAAAAAAGAATTATGATAAGGATTCTAAAAATCAACCTTATTTTTTAGCTGTTATACTGGACGATGCACTTGACGGTATTCATTCACGTGAGATAATGCGGTTAGAAACCACTTATCAAATGGGAGAAGATGAAAAACTTGACTATAATCCCATTGAAAAGTATCTCAAATGTCAACAATTAATTGACAATAACTTTAAACCAAAAGAAATCGCCGAAATGATGAATGAAAAGATTTCAAAAGTTGAGGAGTGGTTGGAGATCATGGGTTTAATGGATGAATACCTTGATTCGTTAAGTTATTCTGGTATATATACAAGATTAGATAAAAGAGAAGGACAATTTGTCGATTTAAATGGTTACTTAAATAAATATAAAGCGGGTACAGCTTCTGTCGAATGGCCTTATGATAAACAATCTGATGTTTCCGATCTGAAGATAATTTGCTTTGATTATATAAGAGCACAATATGAAGGTAAAGAATTTAGATCTATAGCTAAACCGGGAAAAGAAAGTTTCTTCTGTAAACAAAATGTGTGGGAAAAGTTTAGAGATGAGCATTTCAAACTGGTTGACCCAATCAATAATTCAGAAAAGACACCTGATGACCTTCGGGAAGAAAACCCAGATGTTTCACTTCCTAAGCTGTTAAAGCTAAGGGATGATGGTTGGACATTAAAAGCTAAGGGTCAATTACAGGGCAACTTAAATAAATCTTTAAGGACATTGGAGGATGCTAATGAAGCGAATGCCCCATCAAAATTAATTTCGAGAGCGATCAACACATTGGAACAGGTGAATACAGAAGTGCCAAGATTCTATGAAGATACTGAAATCGACAATTTATTAAAACGTGTCAACGAAATTATTTGGAACTTTAAACAGACAATTAAAGATAAGCGTAAATGAATCCTGTAATAGTCATAAACATTGACCAGGACAAATCCGCTTTTATTTTAACTGGTGAAGTAAAGCAATTATTAAATAATAGGCGAGCTAAGTTCTATTTCACAGACAACTTACGTTTTCAGTCAAATGACGAACTGATTAACGTATTTTATGAGATCAATGAACAAGAAAGAACACTTACCACGTTAAAAGATGCTATCAATAAGTACGGATTTGAAACCGTTAATGGGGACACTATTTTAGATGTTTTAAAGCAATATATTTCTGAGGAGGAGAACTTCAAATTATTTAGTAAGCAAGCAAAGGGGATATGGAATAATGAAATTGACCCTGTACAATTTAAATTTTTTAAAGAATCACTTCAACGGAATTTAACCAATAGAACACTGTATGATATGCAACTTCTAGCTGCCTATCATTTAGCTTTTGCTGTCAACGCTTGTAATTTTTCAGTACCAGGCGCAGGTAAAACTTCAGTAGTTTATGGAGCATATTCATTTTTTAAAAGCCTGCCTGATAACGATCCAAGACACATAGATAAACTATTCATTATCGGCCCATTAAGTTCTTTTGGTCCATGGGAAGATGAATATACGGAATGTTTTGGCGTCAAAGTAAATTCAAAAAGATTATCAGGTGGTGTATCAAAAGATGACAGGGAAGGTCATCTGCTGTCCATTTTGGATCCTAATGAAACGCCTGAGCTTACATTGTTATCATATCAAAGTATAGCCTTCAATTTGGAAAATATCATATTATACCTTAAAAAAAATAAGGTAATGGTAGTCCTTGATGAAGCCCATAAAATAAAGAATGCCGATGGCGGGGTTTGGGCGCAATCAGTTTTGACCATAGCTAGATATTGTGTTTCGAGAGTGGTATTAACAGGCACGCCAATTCCGAATGGATTTGAGGATATTTTTAATCTTTATAATTTTATATGGCCTGACAAGGATATAATTAAATTCCATTTATTCCAATTAAAGGACATGACGGCTAATCGGTTTGACCCTAGGGTTAAACAACTAGTAGAGAATATTTCTCCTTTTTTTATAAGGATACGAAAATCAGATTTGAACTTGCCAGCTGCAACAGAACACAAACCTATAATTGTTAAAATGGGTGATGTCCAAAGAGGCATTTATGATTTTATTGAAAATAGTTACATTGATTATTTTAAAGAGCAAAATACCGGCAAAGATTTGGCATCAACACTAAGCAAAGCAAGGTTCATTAGACTTCTACAAACTGCCACAAATCCAGAACTGCTAAAATCACCGATTGAAAAATATTATGACGAAGAAGGTATCACAAGTGACCTTTTCATAGACGACAGTGAAATATTATCGAATATATTAAACTATGGCGAAAAGGAGATTCCAGCAAAATTTATAGCTGTTAAAGACCTGGTTCAGCAAATTGTTCAGAGTGGCCAAAAGGTAATTATTTGGGGAACATTCATTCATACTGTTAAGGGGCTTCAATCATTTTTGTTCAAAAACGGGATTACATCTAAATTATTGATAGGGGAAATTCCTGTTGAATCAGATACGCAACCTCAACTGTTCGAAACAAGAGAAAGCATAATTCGAGATTTTCACGATCCTAATTCAAGCTTTAAAGTATTAATAGCTAATCCATTCGCCGTGGCGGAGTCCATATCTTTACATAAAGCATGTCATAACGCAATTTATCTTGAACGGAATTTTAACGCTTCGAATTTTCTTCAGTCAAAAGATAGGATACATAGAGTTGGATTAAAACCCAACGACCCAACAAATTATTACTATATCCTGTCTGAACGTTCTATTGACGAAACTGTGCATGTACGGTTGATGGAAAAAGAGAGGAGAATGCTTGATATTATTGAAAATCAGCCAATTCCTTTGATTAATATGAACATGGATTATGAAGTTGATTTCTCGAATGATATTAAAGCTATAATTAGGGATTATGTTAAAAGAACTTCTTAATCATACACAAATTGGTACAAAAACAGAGATTGGCCATATCCTGTTCAGTGTACTTCGATCAGATATTTCTAAAAGGCTTGAGGATATTAAAATTCAATGCCTTCATTATTCTTATTCATTTGGGAACTGTTTTAATGGGACAATTTTACTTCTAAGCACGTTAAATCTAATTATTGTTGAAAAGGATTATGTCCGAAGGAGCTCCGGATTAGATACTTACGATGAAATGAGTTTTTTTGAATCCGGCTTTTTTTTTGAAAAACTAATTGAGCTTTTAGAGGATAATCAGCAATTTGCAAATTTCTTTAATGCAAATACAGTCAAGTTCAGTATCGAGAAATCAAACTATTACCTTAGAGATAGCCATTTACCTATAAAGCATTCAACAATCAAACGAATTTTAATAAACACCGATCTTTTAGTAAAAGATTCGATTGTTCGGACTATATTTTACATAAATGAAAAGTATGCGGAAATCTTCTATCGATTGGTCATTAATAAAATGCAATTATCCGCCCTTTCCGGGCGAAAAAAACGCCAATTGACGTTAGAAAGTTTGAAGAAACAACAGCAGCAGCAGGAAGAACTAGGACTGATAGCCGAAATATTTATTTTACGCTACGAACAATTAAGATTGGCAAAGCATCCTTTAATACTTCAAATAAATCGAGTATCAAATGAATATTCTAATGCAGGATATGATATCGAATCGTTCAATGACGTAGAAACGATAGTGATAAATAGGTATATTGAAGTTAAATCGTTTTCTGGTCCCATATCTTTCTTTTGGTCAATCAATGAAATTCAAATTGCTGAAGATAAACAAGATGAGTATTTCCTTTACCTTGTAAACCGAGACGAAATGGAATGGCCCGGTTATAATCCTATAGTGATATCAAACCCTTATAAGAACGTTTACGAAAACCCAAACTGGAAACGCGAAATAGGTCATTATAAATTCTATTTGATAGAAAATGAAAAGCTATTAAGGCCATAAAACTGATCACTACCTCTCGCTCAGAAATGCAGCTCAAGCCCGCTTCGTTGGACTTCTCGCGCGTCGCTGACAGATAATGAACCCGCTATCTAATGATTACAACTTCGATCCCGCATTCCTGCGTTGGGGATTGGCGCGGATAATGGCCCAGCGCCTAAGGCCTGCAGGCGTATGAGCAAAAAGCCCGGCCGCAGGCAACGCCCAAATTAGCATGGTGGCAAAACCCCTCCCTGCTCCGCCCATCGGCGGAAGGGAATCGCACGGGGCCCCTGCTTTCTTGTTTTCACTTCCGCACATCTGCACATTTTCACATCTGCACATCCACACATCATCCCCTTTGTGCGGGCAATGTTTTATCCAAATTCTCCTGTTAATAAAGCAGGCAACCTCATTAAAAAACGCTTAATTATTGAGCATAAAAAATGATGTTTTGTGTAAACCCTGCTATTTTATAAATAGTTGATTGTCAGATAAATAAGTATAAATATTTCTAAAAAGTGTAAACCCTGTGTAAACCCTGTTTTCATTTGTTTCCCACCCGTGACCCGTCCTGAAATAGCTATACAGATTTGTGAGTAAATCCTATAATACCTATACATTGAATTCTGTTAGTCCTAAGAAGAGCTATACAGGTTCTTTTTTAAAGGTA